>Ga0335069_10013679_pt1 | contig 11388 bp, 9 predicted proteins | sample Lox_Sample_11_FD_206714 | JGI IMG/M metagenome (GOLD analysis project Ga0335069, IMG submission 206714) | Soil microbial communities from Loxahatchee National Wildlife Refuge, Florida, United States - Lox_Sample_1.1 | ecosystem: Environmental > Terrestrial > Soil > Wetlands | place: USA: Florida... | reverse complement strand
ATACTTCTGCAGCACGCCTTCGCGGAAGGGCAGCGCCTTCGCGCTCTCGATCGCGCGGTCGAACGGCAGGAACGGGAAGTCGGTGGCGAACATCACCTTGTCTTGGCCGCGCGTGTTCATGAACTGGATGAGTTCCTGCGGCAGGTACTTCGGAAGATACGCCGACGTCATCATGTAGAGGTTGGGATACTTCAGCATGAAGCGGATCGCTTCGCCCCACCACGGATCGGCGCCGTGCGCCATGATCAGCACCAGCTCGGGAAGGAAGAGACAGACTTCGTCGAGGTAGATCGGCCGCTGCGGCTCGGCAGGCATCGGCGGGCCGGGGATACCGGTGTTGACCGATACCGCAACGCCCAGCTCGATGCACTTGGCGTAGATCGGATAGCAGACCTTGTCGTTCGGCGGCCGGTTGAACAGGAACGGCACCATGCGTATCAGCCGAACGTCGTAGTCTTTGACGAGCCGATCGATCTGCCGCACCGCTTCCATGCCCTGCATCGGATCGATCATCGCCGACAGCAAAAAGCGTCCGGGATACTTCGCGGCCATCTCGGCGAACGGTTTTGGATCGGCGGCATTGATGGTGAGCAAGGCGCCCTCGATGCCCGCGGCTTCCATCATCGCCACCATCTCATCGAGAGGCGTGCCCTTGAGCACTGCCTCGCGATGGAAGTAGTCGCGCGCGACCGTGCGCAGAAACGCCGGCTCGCCGCCCGCGTTCTCCGGCGTCAGTGGGTTCACCCAACAGTCGATGGCGCGAATGTCCGCGTCGTCAGCCATTTATCCGTGCTGTCAAAGGGCAACCACGGGCGGTTGCCCCTACCCGACCTCGATTGTAGGGGCAGGCCCCTGTGCCTGCCCTCCGCCCTACCACCCCGCGAGCTTCGCGGCGCGCTCGCGATGGTAGTTGGCTTCGCCGAGGAAGCCGCGATCGAATACGGCGCGGCGGAACCACAGGTGCAAATCGAATTCCCAGGTGAAGCCGATTCCGCCGTGCAGCTCGGTGCAGTCGCGCGTCGCCCGATCGAAGAGATCGCTCAGGTGCGCCTTCGCGATCGCGGCGTGGCGCTCCGACTGGTCTCTGATGTGATCGAAGGCGTGCGCGGCGTACCAGTACAGCGACAGCGACGGTTCGATTTCGGAGGCGAGATTGGCGAGCTGGTGCTTCACCGCTTGGAACGCGGCGATCTTCTGACCGAACTGTTCGCGCTGCATCGCGTAGTCGACCGTCATGCTCAGGCAGCGGCGTGATCCACCGTACGCGTCGGCGGCGATCAATATGCAGCCAGCATCGATTGTGCGCTGCAACGCCGTCTTCGCACCCCCGAGCGCCGTCGCGGGTGTATTGCGGAAGGTCACCGATTCGACATGACGAGTCATGTCGATGAGCTTCAGCGTATTGATCTCAATGCCGGGCGCGCCGCGCTCGACCAACCACAGCCCCGGCCCATCGTCGCCGTGCGCCGCGACGATGAAGACATCGGCGCTCGACGCGTAAGGCACCAGCGGCTTCGCTCCGGACAGCTTGCCGTCGACGACTTTGGCGGTGAGCATCGCCGGATCCCAACGGCTGTCCTCTTCACCAATCGCAATGGTGGCGAGCGCTTTGCCCGCGGCGATCTTGGGCAGCCACTGCTCGCGCTGCGCGGCATCTCCGCCTTCGACCAATGCGACCGTCGCCAGCGATGAGCCGAGGAACGGCCCGGGACACGCGGCATAGCCGAGTTCCTCCGCAGCGAGCGCGAGGTCGAGCAGTTCGAGTCCCGAGCCGCCCTGTGCGGTCGGGATGATCAGGCCCGTTATGCCCAACTCCGCCAAGCCGTTCCACAACTTCGGGTCGTGGCCGCTGTCGCTCTCCATGATCGCGCGTACCCGAGTCGTCGGGCACTGCTCGTCGAGAAAGCGCTTGATGGTGTCTTTCAACATCAATTGATCAGATGAGAGTCCGAAATCCATTTGCAAACCCTTCGCTCGCCTTGTCTACCTCTTCGTCGCCGCGTCCCGCGGCAAGCCGAGGCCGCGTTCGCCGATGACGTTGCGTTGGATGTTGGCGGTGCCGCCCGCGATCAGGACGCCGAGCGACCACATGTACGCGGTGAGGAACATGCCCATCGCCGGCGCGCTGCCTTCGCCCGGGGCCATCAGGCCGCGGTCGGCAAGCACGTCCATCGCCAGCCGAGCGATGTCGTAACTGAGCTGCGTGCCGTAGAGCTTGGTGACCATGCCGGCGAGGCCGGGATCTTCGCCGCGCGCCCCCATCGTCAGCAAACGGTACTGATTGTACTCGAGCGCCAGCAATTTCGATTCGACCTCGACCATGCGGTTGCGGATCGCCGGATTCTTGATCGCCGGCTCGCCGCGCAAGTTGACCGCCTGCGCCAACATCGCCAGTCCATCGAACGTGCGGCGGTGCATCAGCGAGCCGCCGATGAGCGCGCGCTCGTGCTTCAGCGTGGAGCGGCTGACGATCCAGCCTTGGCCGCGTTTGCCGACGATGTTTTGCGCCGGCACGCGCACGTTGTCGAAGAACACTTCGTTGAAGTCGGCGTCGCCGGTCATCTGCCGCAACGGCCGCACGTCGAGGCCGGGCGTCTTCATGTCGATGAGGATGTAGCTGATGCCGTCGTGCTTGGGCGCATCGGGTTCGGTGCGCACCAAGCAGAACATCCAATGCGACGTGTCGGCGTTGGAGGTCCAAATCTTCTGTCCGTTGATCACCCAGTGATCGCCGTCGAGCACGCCGCGCGTGCGTAGCGAGGCGAGGTCGCTGCCCGATCCCGGCTCGCTGTAGCCCTGGCACCACATGATCTTGCCGAGCAACGTGTCGCGAACGAAGAACTGCTTTTGTTCTTCGGTGCCATGCTCGACCAGCGTCGGCACCAGCATGCTGGCGCCCTGGCCGATCATCTCACCCGGGGCTTTGGCTTTGCGGAACTCGTCGGCGATGATCTGCGCCTTTAGGGCGTTGGGCGGTTGCTCGCCGCCGCCGTAGCGCTTGGGCACGTGGCGGTAGAGATAGCCGCGCTCGATCGCCTTCAAGCGAAACTGGGTCGCGCGCTCGTCGGTGCGGATGACCGCACCCATCAAGGCCGCTTGGCTGTCGGGCGGCGGTCCGGCGTCGGCGTCTTCGGGCCGCCAGTTCTCGTGCAAGAACTGTCGCACCTGATTGCGGAACTCTTCGTACTCGGCGCTGTAACTCAGATCCATCGGCGAGATCCCCTTCGTGAGTGCGTTGCGAACGCTTGTTAGTTGAGCGCGCGCCGAACGGCAAGGGGTGGGTGGTGACCGGTGTCGGTGCCAGTGCCAGTGACTGGCGTTCGTGGGTTGAAGGTCCCGCCGGCCTGTGGGAGAGGGGCAGCATGATCATCCCGTTGGGCGACGCGCCCAATCCGCGCGGCGTGCCGTTCGTGACCTACGCGTTGATCGCGGCGAACGTTGCGGTGTACGTCTTGATCTCGTTGCCGTTGAGCTTCACGGCGCCGGATCTGAGCGATCCGATCTTGAGCGAGTATCTGCGGGTGATCTCGGCCAATCTGCGCCGACCGGTGCCGATGGAAGAGATTCTGGCGCAGGTGTCGGCGTACGATCTGTTCGTGTTCCACTATGGTTTCCGTCCCGCGGCTCCCGATGCGGTCAGTTTGGTGACCTCGCTGTTCTTGCACGGCGGCTTCCTGCATCTCGCCGGCAACATGTTGTTCCTGTGGATCTACGGCGACAACGTCGAATACCGTCTCGGGCGGATTCGCTATTTGTTGGCCTATCTCGGCACCGGCGTCGCGGCGACGGTGTTTCACACCGCGTTCGCGCCCACCTCATCGATGCCGCTGGTCGGCGCGTCGGGCGCAATCTCCGGCGTGCTGGGCTTCTACTTCCTCTGGTTTCCACGCAACACGGTGCGGCTGTTGTTCATGTTCTTCCCGTTCTTCATGGACGTGATCACGGTGCCGGCGCGCTTCGTGTTGGGCTTGTTCCTCATCGCGGACAATCTGTTGCCGTTTCTGCTCACTCGCGGGATGGATGGAGGCGGGGTCGCGTACGGCGCCCACATCGGCGGCTTTATCGCCGGACTAGCGATCGCATGGTGGATGGACCGGCGTGAAGTGAGAGGACGTCCGCGCGAGTTTCGGCGCGCCGAGGTTGAAGCGACTGGAACTCCAGCCGAGCTGATTCGCGGTGCCATCGTTGCCGGGCGATTCGCTGAGGCGGCAGCGGCGTACTTCCATCTTGCTCCCGAAGCGACGCGAGGTTTGCTCGCGCCAACTGAGTCGCTGGCGCTGGCCGAATGGCTGCGCCAGCAGGGCCACAGCGACGCGGCGCTCGCGGTGTATCGCCGCGCGCTGCGCGATCGTCCAAGCGGCCCCGATGCCGCCGCGGCGCATCTCGGCGCCGGCTTGGTGCAACTCGAGGATCTCGATCAACCTGCGCCCGCCTACCAGCATTTTCTCGATGCGCTCGATTGCGATCCATCGCCGGAAGTCGCGGGACATGCCCGCGCGGCGCTCGACGCGATCACCGCACGCCAGAAGTTGCAGGTCGGCCGGGCGCGCAGTCGTCCGTGGTAACCGAGGAGGGCGCACGGTCGTGCGCCCCTACTGTGCATCCAGGATGGCGCCGCTTGTCCGGAGGCGGTGCTGCACTGCGGCCACGTCGAGGTGCTTCAACGAGACGCGTTGCGCGACGGCGAGCGCTGCGGCGGTGCCGGCGGCTTCGCCGGTCGCCATGCATGACGGGATCTCCTTGGTCGCGTGATGGGTGCGGTGATCGACCGAGATGCAGCGACCGGCGGCCAGCAGGTTGGTGTACTCCTTCGCGAGCAGGGAACGATACGGAATCCAGTACAGCGTCCCGTACTTGGTCCAGTGGCCGGTGATCGCGATGACGTCGGGCAGCGGCTTGTCAATGTCGTCGCGCGTCAACACGTATTCGCCGATCATCCGCCGGCTTTCGGTGATGCCGAGCTGGGTCGCGATGTCGCAGAGGTGCGCGTCCCTGAATTGCGGCAGGTCGCGGCGCAGTTGATCGACGGCTTCCATCACCTTCTTGCGGCACTCGACCTCAGCGAGCGTGAGGTCGCGCGGATCGGTCGCGTCGATCTTGCGAATCACGCGATCGGTTGCGCCCCACGGCAGCAACACCTGATCCGCGCCGATCGTCTTGAAGAACCAGCCCCCTTCGGCGATCGCGGCGTCGACGTCCTTTACGCCGCCCACGCGGAACCACAGCCACGGCAGTACTTTCTCCAGCTCGAAGGGAACGCCGGCCGACGCGATGATGTCGCCGTCGCCGGTGCTGTCGATGACGACGTCGGCGAGAATCGCGAAGCGGCCCGACTTGCTCTGGAACGTCACGCCGCGCACTCGATCACCATCGCGCAATGCTTCGCAGGCCCACGAATGAAACAGCAGGCGGACCTGGCTGGCTTCGCACAGCTCGTTCAAAGCGAAGCGAAACTCTTCTGGATCGTACGCCACCGAGTAGCGCACGCGATGCGGTCCCGAGCCCCACACCAGACCCCAATGTCGCGCCCGATCGACAAGCTGCGCGTCGGTAGAACCCCACGTGTCCGCCGCTGGAAAGAATGCGGCGCGGCGTGCGCTCAAGCGATCGACGACCTCCTGGCACAAACCGCCGATGACCTGATGGCCGTCGCCGTCGTCGAGCGTGAGCAGCAATATGATCAACCCGCCGGTGGCGAGACCACCGAGCGATCCGTTGCGTTCGACCAGCATCACGTCGGCGCCGTTGCGCGCCGCTGCAATTGCTGCCGCCGCGCCGGCCGAGCCGCCGCCGACCACCAGCACTTGCGTCTCGGCCAACACCGGCGTGCGACGCGCCGGTTCGTCGATGAAGTCGATCACTTGGGCGCCCTCACCTCGACCCTCTCCCAGAGGGCGAGGGGGCGGACCCGCACTCCGCCCGCAGCGCGGGTATGACATCGCGCGCGAACAGTTCTTGGCTCTTGCTCGCCTTGTCGTGCGGCATATCGCCGATGCGACCGCCGCCGATGAAGAGGCCGAAGCCGAGGTCCTTCCAATATTCCTTGAGTCGGTCTCGCACGGTGCTGGCGCTCCCCAACAAGACATAGCCGGCGCGCTCCAGCGCGTCGAAGCTCAAGTCGCTCGGCGGCTTCATCTCGGCCGCGAGGAACTTGCGCAGCGACGACTCGGTGACGTAGCCGGGCGGCAGCAGCCAGTGCGGGGGAATCTTCAAGCCGCGGTGGAACAGCCACATGACGTGCGCCTTGGCTTCCTCGCGCGCGCGCGCGTCGGTTTCCGCGACGTACACTGGCAGCGCGAAGCCGATCTGCTCCGGCGGCGCCACGTACCCCGCGCGTTGGGCTTCGGCTTTGTATTCTTCGAGCAAGCGCTTGGTGTGGGCGTAGGCGGTGAAGACGGTGACGAACGGATAGCGACGCTGCACGGCGAAGCGAATGGTTTCGGTGCTGCCCTGCGACGGCAGCCAGATCGGCGGATGGGGTTGCTGCAGCGGGCGCGGCCACGGGTTCACGTAGCGAACGCGGTAGTGCTTGCCCTCGAAGGCGAACGGACCGGGTTCGGTCCACGCCCGCACGATCAGGTCGTGCGCCTCGTAGAATCGCTCGCGCGAATAGGTCGGATTCACGCCGAGTGACAGATACTCGCAGCCGATGCCGCGCACGAAGCCCGAGATGATGCGCCCGCCCGACATCACGTCGAGCATTGCGATCTCTTCGGCGATCCGCAGCGGATGATCATGCAGCGCGATGCCGTTGCCGAGAATCGCGATCTTCGCCGTGCGGGTTCGCCGCACGAGCGCCGCCGCCATCAGGTTCGGCGCCGGCATCGTGCCGTAGGCGTTCTGATGATGTTCGTTGACGCCCAATCCGTCGAAGCCAAGCGCTTCCGCGCGCTCCAGTTCGTCGAGGTACTCGTTGTAGAGCTGCTGCCCGCGCTGCGGGTCGTAGATGCGATTGGGCAGCATTACCCACGAGGACGGATAGCGCCGGTCAAAGTCGGCCGGCAGATCCGGCCACGGCATGAGATGAAAGTAGTAGAACTGCATGCAGCAACCCGCCGGCGGCTTATGGCATATCGCCTATCGTCGGAGGAGGAAGTCGACTGCGGCGTCCACGAAGGGTTCCGTTTGCTCGAACGGGACGAGGTGGCCGCAGTTGGCAATCGTGTGCAATCGAGCACCCGGAATCGCACGCGTGTAGGCGTGCCCATACGCTGGAGGAAGAAAGTTGTCGTGCTCGCCCCACACGACCAGTGTCGGTGCGCTGATACGCGCGAGCCGGCGCTCCAGCTTCGGGTTGTAGAGGTACGGATTCCACGCGAGTCGCGCCAATGTCGTCGATTCGCGGTAGGCGTGCACCACGACGTCCGGCCCGTACTCGGTGGGTAACAGTTGCGCGGCGCGCGTTTCATCGTGGAACAGATGCCGAAGGATGTCCTCGATCGGATTGAGGAACAGGTCATAGCGCGGCACCCCGTCGATCTTCAGACCGGCCGCGCCGACGAGAATCAGGTGCCGCACGCGTTCGGGATGCGCGACCGCGAACTCCGCGGCGATCCATCCGCCGAACGAGGTGCCGAGGATCGCCACCTGTGGCACCTCGAGCGCGTCGAGCAAGTCGACGTAGTGCAGGACCAAGTCATCGACATCATCCAACCACTCGGGACGCTCGCTCTCGCCGAAGCCAAGGTGATCGGGGGCGAGCACGCGAAAGTGTGCCGCCAAGCGGTCGAGATACGGGTGCCACACGCCGCTGCCGAACTCAGGAGCCATGACGAGCAGCGGATCGCCGCGCCCGCCGTGCATGAGATGGGTCCGCACATCGCGCACGGAGAGAAACTCGGACCGATGTGCCATGACGCCCGCTGCTTACACCCGAGAGGCGAGGGCGGCAAGGTCGCGTGCGCGGCTAGGCGCGATCGAGAAACGGAATCACCGCCGCGGCGAACTCTGCGGGCCGTTCGAGCATCACGTGGTGGTGCGCGCCGGCGATGGTGACGACTTCGAGCTGCGGCGCGGCGGCCCGCAACGCCGCGATCGCTGTGTCCGACATCAACGGACTGGCGCCGCCGCGCACGGCTAGGATCGGACAGCGTAACTGCGCGAGCGCGGGCGCAATGTCGTGACTGCGAATCGCCGCCAACGCCGCGCGATCGAACTTGAACGTCCAATGCGTTTCATCCGAGCTGGCGCGCAGCGCATGCACCGCGATCGCTGCCAGCACGTCGGGCGGCGCCGAACTGTCGCGGGGGAGCAGCCGGTACTGGGCGACGCCCTGTTCGCGCGAGCGGTAGCGCGGGTGCGGCATCTGCGCCAAGCGTTGCATGAATCGCGATCCATCCGAGCTGGCTTTGGTGCGCGAGTCGACGATGACCAGCGCCGCCAACCGGTCGGCGATTCGCGCCGCGGCGGTCGCCGCGATGGTTCCGCCCAAGGAATGGCCGATCAGACGCAGCGCGCGCAGATCGAAATGCTCGACGAACGCGACCACGTCGCGCGCGTAATCGTCGATCTCGTAAGCGGGCGGGTCGGACCAGTCGCTATCCCCGTGACCACGCAGGTCGAGCGCCAGGACGTGAAAGCGATCGGCGATCAGCGGCGCAAACCAGTCCCACCAATGCGCGTGTGCCGACCCGCCGTGGAGCAACAGCAGCGGCGGCGCGCTCGTGTTCGTCCATTCGAGATAGTGCAGCCGCAGACCGTTGGCGACGAGATCGCGATCCATCGCGCGGGTGCATACGGCCTGACGCGGGCTGGTGCAACTGCGCCGGTGGCGCTGGCGCAGCGGCGCGGATTTCGGCTACACACCAAGCCGGAGGAGGCTGCACGCCATGCTCACCGACGCCGAAGCCAAAGAGCACATCATTCAGATTACCAACGAACTGTTCGCTATGGGGTTGTTGACCGCGACCGGTGGGAACATCAGCGCCCGCTCCGGCGATGGTGAGACCTTCTGGATCACGCCGAGCCGGATGTACAAAGGCGGCCTCACCGAAGCCGATCTCGTGCATGTGAAGCCTGACGGTACGGTGCTCGAAGGTACGCGGACGCCGTCCGTCGAATACCAAATGCACGCCGAATGCTACCGAGTCCGGCCGGGATCGACCGGCGCCGTGCACACGCACGCGCCGATCGCCACGGCCTTCGGGATCTGCAACCAAACCTTCCCGCCGATCAACACCGACGCCGTGTTTCTGCGCGATACCGTCACGGTGCCGTGGTTCATGCCGGGGTCCCGCGAGTTGGCCGACGCGGTCGGCGAAGCGCTCAAGAAGAGCCGCGGCGCGATTCTGCAGAATCACGGCTTGATGACCGTGGGCAAGACGCTGCGCGACGCCTCCACCCGCGCGATGATGCTGGAGGAGACCGCCAAGATCGTGCTCTACGTCAAGCAGTTCGGCGGCTCCGTCAGCGTGCTGCCCAACGAGTGGGTGGAGCAACTCGCGAGCCTCGCGGAGTTCATCTGAGGAAGCACGATCTCGGGTCTGCATCGACAAACGACCGCGGTATCGGCGAGTGACATCGTGGCTGGTGCGGCTTCATGGATGATCGTCGCGACACGCTAATCGAGTTGGGCGGGCGGGCGGCAGTCGCCGCGGCCATGGTTGCAGTGGCATGGTATCTCTTCGCCACGACGAAGGGCGATGCCGACGACGGCGGAGAGCGGTTCGCCGGCCTCATCTGCGTTGTGATTGCAGCGATCGTCATCGCGCGTCCGCTCGCGGCTTTGATCTCGCAGCCCATCGGCGGGCTGTTCTATCCGCGCCGCACGATTCCTCCCGAACCGGGTTACAGTCTGGCCGAGGCGCACCGCCGCCACGGCCGCTATGAGCAGGCCATCTTGGAGTACAGAAGGATCGCGGCGCAATTTCCCGCCGAGGTATATCCGTATGTCGCCATGATCGAGATCGTGCTGGTCGATTTGCAGGATCGCGCGCGCGCCGATGCAATCGCGAAGCAGGGGCTGGCGACCTTACACGACGCCGCCAGTCGCAGCCACTTACTGTGGATGCTCGGTCGTTTCACCGCCCGGCTGCGCAGCGCAGAGTTGTCGCCCGCAGCGGGGACCGGCGGCGATCGGACCGAGTCGGGCACCGAGACAGAGCGCTCCTGAGGCCAAGCCGTTGCGGCGCCGCCCGGGTTACGGCTCTTCCGGTTCATTCGGCAAAAGACCCGGCGCGGGCTGAAGCGGCAGCGAGACGGTGAAGCACGAGCCTTCGCCGACTTTGCTGGTGGCTCGCACGGTGCCGCCGAGGACTTCGATCAAGCGCCGCACGATATAGAGCCCGAGTCCCACGCCGGTGCTCTCGATGCGGTATGCGCTGCCGTTCACCTGTTGAAACATCTCGAAAACCTTCGGCAGGTCGCTCTCGGGAATGCCCGCGCCGGTGTCGCGGACCGAGAACTCCACCGCTCCGGTGGCGGGTTGCGACGAGACGCCGACGGCGACCACGCCGTGTTCGGTATACTTGAGCGCGTTGTGGATGAGGTTGCGCACGATCATCTCGACCTTGGCGCGATCGCTGCGCAGCACGAGGTGGTCCTGCGACGCATCCCATTCGAGCCGCACGCCGGGGTGTCGCCACGCCGCCGGGACGTTGGAGCGCAGGCTGTGCAGCAGTTCGCCGACGGAGAAATCTTCGATCGTGAGCGGGATGCGCCCGCTTTCGAGACGATTGAGATCGAGCGTGTCCTGAATCAGATCGAGCAGGTGCAGCGAGCGGGTGCGCAGCCGTGTCAGCGCGTCATGTTGTTCCGGGCTCAGTTCGCCCAGCGCGTGTTCGAGCAGCAGGTCGGTGTATCCCAAGATGACATTGAGCGGCGTCCGCAATTCGTGCGACACCGTGGCGACGAACTCGGATTTGATGCGATTCGCCTCGCGCGCGGTGTCGATCAATCGTGCGTTGTCGAGCGCAACCGCGGCGTGGCGCGCGATGCCCTGCAGGAGCCGCCGCTGCATCCCACTGAACGGACGCGCTCGCTCGCTGTAGCCTCCCGCCAACACCGCGATGACCTGATTACCGCGCACGATGCTGCACGCGAGCAGCGAGCGCGCGTGCCAGCGTTCCATCAGCGGACCGAACGGGAAGTCATCCGGCGGCGTGCCGACGACCTCGATCACGCCGTCGCGACGCAGGCGATCCGGGGTGCGAAAGCCGGCGCGAGGAATTTCCACCGCGCGAATCTCGTCGGAGAGATCGGCGCGCAATCCGCTCACGGCGACCGCGCGGAAGACCTCGCGCGACTCGTCGAACAGATAAGTGGTGCACCACTCGAAACCAAGCACGCTGCGCGCGTGCTCGTTCAGTCGCTCGGCGGTCGCGCGCGGATCGCTCAGTTGTTCGTTCAAGACTTCGGTCAGCTTGAGCAGCGCATTCGAAAGATCCGCTT
>Ga0335069_10013678_pt1 | contig 11389 bp, 12 predicted proteins | sample Lox_Sample_11_FD_206714 | JGI IMG/M metagenome (GOLD analysis project Ga0335069, IMG submission 206714) | Soil microbial communities from Loxahatchee National Wildlife Refuge, Florida, United States - Lox_Sample_1.1 | ecosystem: Environmental > Terrestrial > Soil > Wetlands | place: USA... | reverse complement strand
ACAAGACCACCTCGACGCGCCGGTGCCCGAGCCCGGCACGTTCCTGCTTCTCGGCAGCGGCATCGCGGGGCTCGTGCTGTTCGGGCGGACGAAGCGCGGCTGACGCAGCCTCGCGTCGCGATGGGGACGTTGGTCCGCGAGCTCGCGCGGCCGGGGGTCGACAGGGGGCGTGCGCGCTCAAGCCTTACGTCGCGGGCGCCGGCGCACGAGGAGTGCTGCCGCGGCGACGCTCGCAGCGACAGCTGAGAGTTCGTCTGGCTCCGGCACGGGATAGGCGACGCACTGCTGCTCCACGCAGTAGGCAGGCAGCTTCGAGGCGCTCCCGTCGCACGGGGTGTAGTCGGGCTGGCCAGCGCAAGAGATCGGAAGGCCGGTCGTTCCCCCTACGCACGCGCCTGCTTGGCAGGTGGCGGTCGCAGGCGGATAGCCGTCGTCGCACTGCGTTCCATCGGCGAGGCCCGCGCACGAGGTGGGGAGCTGGGTCTGGCCGGGAATCGGGTCGGCGCGGACGAAGAGGTTCGCGCCGGACTGCGGGTCGCCGGCGATGAAGGCGATCTGACCCTCGTTGTTGATCGCGCGTGCAGAGGTGTCGGGGCCGATGTACCCGACCAGCTGCGGCAGGTTCTGGCACTTCACCTGCCAGAGCTCGCTGCCGTTTGCGACCCGCAGGCCCGAGATGACGACCTCTCCGCGGCCGTTGAGCGACGTCGCGGTGGGCACGGTGGAGCCCACGGCATCGATCGTCGAATCGAGATAGACCTGGTGCCCGAGGTTCGACTCCACCTCGAGCGTCCAGTTCGCCGAGGAGTCGGTGCGGACGAAGGAGACCACCGGAACGGCGTCTCCGTTCACCGAGATCGCCGAAATGGTGGTGGTGTCGGAGCTGTCGAGCAAGGCGCCGTTCACGTAGAGGCCCTCGACCCCGGCCCCAGCGGACCCCAGGTAGGCGTAGAAGCTGCGCGCCCCCGGATGGATCTCGGGATCAGAGAATCCGTTCGCCACCAGGGAGCCACCCACGTAGAGGTTGCTGTCTTCGGAGCCGAAGGCGAACAGAAGGGTGCCGGCGGAGTTGGTCGATGGGTCGTAGAAGTCGCCGTCGAAGGGGCTGCCGGTGTCCCAGCCGCTGTTCTTGACGACGGGGAGACCATCTCCCCCGGCGAAGCCGGAAGCGGGCTGCCGGAAGATGGCCTGTGCCTCCAGCAGAGGCAGGCCCTCGTTGATCGTATGGTCGTACGCCGCGAAGACGACGAGTCCGTTGTCGTCGATCACCGGAAGGGAGAACATGGAGAGGTTGCTCATCGCCGGGTCCGAATCGGCAACCCTCCACGTGATGGGTCGGCCGGCGGCGTCGAGCTCGCCGTGCGCCACGTGGATCTGCTGGTAGACCGAGTTGACCAGGAAGGCGACCTGACCCCATGCGTTCATCTGCGGGGGGCTGAAGACGAGACCGGGGAACTCCACCGTGCGCGCCAAGATCTTGCAGTCGTAGTTGCGGATACCAAGCGTAAGCGGCGCGCGCACAGCCTGCGCGGCGGGCGCCAACGCTGTGAGCGACACCGCGAGCAGCGCAGCCGACAGGGTGACGGCGTCCAGACGCACAGCGCGATCAGGGCCCACGCCTCCACACTATACCCGCGGGCTCCGGACCTCAATCGGGAAACGATCTTCGTTCGAGGCGGCCCCGGAAGCGCGTCCGGGCGCAACCAGACCTTCTCTCACTACTCAGGGTGCTGTATTCATTACGAATGTGTCACTCATGCCGTGCGATGCGTCCCGCGCATCGCAGCGTGCCCGTAGTGCCGTAGCTGCCCAACAAGCGGGGCGGGCACGGCTCGGCTCAATCGACCCGTGGTAGTGTCTCGCGGCAAAGGCGGTGGCTCGGCGGCGCGGTCAGCGCTGTGGCGACGCTCTCGTGGACGATTGCCGAGGTGTAGAAGCCGTTGCTTCCGTTTTGCGACCCCGACGCCCGTACGCTCAGGCTCTCTTCATTCCAAGAGGGTTGCAGTCAGCTCGAACCCGTCCCAAAGCGGTAGGCCGGACCGCGCGTCGGCCCTCTTTACCGCGTGCACATCAACGCGGTGACCGCCGGCGTCGACCGTCCACCGATGCGGCGGCACCGACTTCACGAGTTGCCGCACCGCCTCCTTCGCGGCCTCCTCCGGCGTCGGAGCCCTCACCGAAGTCGTCTGGCGGTGGCCGGGGACCTGGCAGTCGTAGTGCGTCATCGCGTAAATCTTGCGCCCCGGCGGCGACCGCGCCAGGGCGCCGGCAGACCGCTACCCCGCGTGACCCGCGGGGTCTTTGCGGGGCGGCCCGCTGCGTCGGCCGGTCTCAACCCAGTCTGAGTTACGCGTCTCCAATCGCGACGTCGAGCTTAAGGACTCGCGCACGGCGGCTGGGGGCGGCCACATCCAGATGGTCGCGCCCTTCTCCTTCAAGTCGTCGATCGCAACAAGGACAGAGCCGTCATCCGCAAGTCTCGCGCTCGACTTCGCCCCGGAGCCGGACCGCCTCGCTGTGGGAGCGGTCGCGATCGCCATGCTCTGCGGCGTCGGCTTCGCCAAGCGGCGCGTGCTCCGCGCGTAGTGTTCGCTCGCGCTTTGAAGCGGAGGTCACGTCGATTTCGGGTTCTACGAGCCGGCGGCCACACTCAGCGCGGCGGTCAGCCTGTGGGTGTTGGCCGCGCTCGCGCTGTGCCGTCGCCGTGCCGAGTGGCGAGCGGCTAGTGCGCGCGCAGGGATTGCGCCAAGCTCACTAGATTCTGCGGATACACGCGAATGACGCCGTGTCTGGGGCTGTCGATTTCCGCAACGAGAAAGAATGCGATCGACAAGATCAACGGCAAGATGACCAACAAGGACGGCCGCGCCGCATGCGCGCTATAGCCGATCAGCCCGCAGCAGCACAGGGCGATCGCCACCATCAGAAACCATGCGGCCTCGGGAATCCGGTTCCGCCAGGCGGCCTGGGTATAGCCCTGCGAATTCAGCACGTCGTTCATCCCGGCCGCGGCCAAGCCTACGATTGGGGTCGGCTGCACCGCTGCAACGGACTGTACGATCGACCACATCTCGCGTTGCAGCGCGGCAGTGCGATCGTCGATCGGACCGACATTGTCCTCACGAGGCTCTTCATAGAACGAGATCCGCTGGTCGAGGTATCTCCTGAGTAGGTCCTTCGCCTTATCCGCGCTCGCGGCTGGAAGCAGCTCCACACGAAGATACTCGGTCCCGATTGCGTTGGCCTCGGCCTCTTCGTAATCCTTGCGCTGATCGTAGCGGCCGATGGCCATCGAAAAACTGAAGCCGATGATGAGCGCAAGCAGGGTGAGGGTCGCGCCCAATTCGACCCCGAAGGTCTCTCGCTCCCGCCGCTCAAGTGGGCGCCACTTCTTTTCGCAATACGCACCGAGGCGTGCCGACAGCCAGAGCAGGGCAGATCAGGCCGATTCCACTCGGATGGTTGAGAGGATTCATTCCTCAGTAGCTTATCGACTTGGACACCCGCGCCCCCACACGACGGCTGGAGCAGATCAAGTACGCGCCCCAGTTCAAGGTCGGCTGCCGAAAGCAACGAAGATAGGAGAGGGGTCCGAAGGCCGACAGCGTAGTCGGCGAACCAGTGTGCTCAAGCCCGGTGCGCGCGCCGCGCGCGGAGGCGCTGACGGAGGAAGTCATCCGCGAGGCACGCCTTGGGCGAGCAAGTCATTCCGGTCCGCCGTTTCTCCGTCATCGCTCCAACGGTCGCCACCACCGGGCAAATCGATGCAATGGCGCTGTATGCCGGCGAGTCCGTCAGCAACGTGACCTCGGTTTAGCCAGCCGCCGCCATCGTCGCGGAACTCGTGGCAGGGGCCGAACGGCTGCTCCGGGAGGCAGCCGGCTAGCGAGGTGCTGCGCCCGACACGACCTGGCGGCTCTCCAATCATGGCGGGTCGCCGTCCGGCGTCGCAGCGTCGTGCTTCGGGCGGTGTTCGGCGCCGATAGGCCCCGCAGCTAAGCTTCGATCCGTTAGACAGCGAGGACCGGACCAACGCGCAGCGCAAGGCGCAGCTACGCTCTCGTGCATGGTGCTTGAAGTCGCCATCCTGAACGTGCGGCCGGGCCAAGGCGAAGGCTTCGAGGCTACCTTCGTCGAGGCGCAGCGAATCATCTCGGCCATGCCGGGTTATCAACGCCACGAACTTCGGCGCTGCGTCGAGACACCCGACCGTTATCTCCTGCTCGTGTGGTGGGACTCGCTCGCGAGTCACACGGAGGGGTTTCGCAAGTCGCCAGCCTACGAACACTGGCGGCAACTCCTTCATCACTTCTACGATCCGTTCCCGGAGGTTGAGCACTACACCCACGTGTCTGAGGGTACCGCCTAGCAGGTCGCTGAACTGACGTCCGCGGGCCTCGGGCGATCTGCAGGCCTACGCCGGATCGAGTCATGGTACGATCACGAGCGGCCGCAGCCTAGCGGCTATCCGTTGGGCGGCGTCAGAGCAGCGAGCGGACCACCCTGTCGGTGGGCGGTGCGCCTCGCTCGTACCACCGAAGCTCATTCGCCTCTCCGATCCATTCCAGGCGTTGACACTCGAACATCTGGTACACGGGCCGCGAATCCACGGCCGCGTCTAGAGAAGAAGCCGGCACCTCGACGAACGGCAGCCGATCCCACACAAGCGGCAGTGCGGACCCGCATGTTGCGCAGAAGCTGTGGCGGTAGGCCGGCGGCGACTCCTCAAGTGGCGCATCGTAGGTTCTCACCTGCTCCCCCCCGCGAAGCCACCTGAACGTATCCTCCTTGCAGTAGAGCGTCGCTGCGAACGCTGCTCCGTATGCCTTCCTGCATTTTCGGCAGTGGCATAGCTCAATCTCGGAAAGCGGCTGCCGCAACTCGAAGACAACCTCTCCGCAAAGGCAGCTCCCTCGGATCATCGTGCTCTCCTGACCGGCGGACTTCCCGGCCGCGGGCCACCCGCCCCCATGAGATGAGAAAGCCCGGCCTCCTGAAGCAGGGTACCGTGATAGCATTCGAGCGGGGGTGACGATGTTTCACATAAAAGCGGTGATCGGAGGAAGGAGGCAGATCATGGAATCCCTTCTTCGGTTCGGAATCGCAAGCGCAGTGGTCGTCTGCACCTGGTGCGGGATGACGTCGGCACAAGCCGATACAATCCTTCCCGATGCCGGCGCTGGCGGCAACATGACCCTTCAGAACAATACTTTCTGCGGCTCATCGTGCTTTATTGACCCCGAGTTATTTGACTTTGGAAGCGTGACGGGAAGCAGCAGCGTAGGCGGGAGTTCCGTCACAGCAACGATGAGCGCAACCCAGTCGCCATTTTCTGCTTCCGCTTCCTTCAATGCTGATCCCAATTGGACCGCGTCCGTTCAGACTACGTCGTCCTATTCCTTCGAGTGGGTTGGACCGACTGGGCCAGCAGGCTCGATCCCAACCGACATTGATCTGATAGTTCATAACGCGGCCACCAGCGGAGCCACTCAGGCAACCGCTGGTTTCCAGATTAGTACCGATATTGGACAACTGCTGCCTGTCTACACGAATTCTTGGGGATGTTCGTTCAACTCTTGTACCAACCCCGATTTTAACGGAACGATCTCACTCCACTTAGACCCCAACGTCGTTTACAGCATTGCGCTCAGTGCTCACGTTACGATTTTAAGTCCAACACCCACTGCGCACTTCGGTGGTGGAATAGCGACTGCTTCCATCGATCCGCATATCTTTTTCGACCTCGGTACCGACAATCCCGGCTATACCTTGGTACTCAGCAACAACGTTGGGAATACGGTTGGCGATGTACCAGAGCCCTCGACGTGGGCAATGATGATCCTAGCCTTCGCAGGTCTTGCCTTCATCGCTTATCGTCGGAAGTCGAAGCCAGCATTGATGGCAGCCTGATCTACGATCATCAGCTTCGAATTGAGAGCCGCCCTCGGGCGGCTTTTCCTTTGACAATCTATGAAGGAACACCCCTACTCGTGATAGGCGGCGTACTGGGCTCCACGGTGGCTCGGCGTCGGCGCGCGACCTCTTAGCCGCCGCTTCGCTCGACACTCCCCGGTCTTGGCTGCTCACCGCTGCGCCCACCTTACAGCGACCTCGGGACGCGGCTTTCGGCGACGGCGAGCGCGACCAGCACGGAAAATCTGCGCATTGGCTACATCTCTCCAGATCGGAGTTGCGATCATTTGTTCGAAGGCCGGGGATGCTACAGCCCCGGCGCGTGCTGCACCCCTGCTCAAGTGCCGCGCGCCAATCGCGCTATTTCGCAAGCGGCGACGAAGCAACGACGGGCCGCACGACACCGAGCTTGAGGTGCTAGAGCGCCGCCCCACCCGCATCTCCCGAAGGAAGCGATGCCTTGGTAGAGCGGGTGCAATCGCTGCGCCAGTTGTTGCGAAGGAGTCCGAGCGGAGTCCGGCCGATTCTGCGCCCCGCCAACCTCGCGGAATAGCGACGCTAGTTGGTGGGCCGCCCGGGACTCGAACCCGGAACCAACGGGTTAAAGGATCGACAAAGGGGTGAGCAGCGCCGCGAGCTTGCGTCTCCTGTGTCGCAGCGGCCTGCAGCGGCCTGCACTCGACAGCACCGACGACGGCCCCACGGCCCCAGACGGCCCCTACACCTAACGGTGTCAACGCCGCGCTCCGCGTGGCTGAGTGCCCCCCCCGGTACCCACCACACACACCCTGCCGGTGCCGCTGAGGGTGCTCGACGAATGGGAGCGTCCGCAGGCCTCTTCCCTGCGGGGACGGCCTGTGGAGGCCGGAACAGCACTCTGATGGCGCTCGCTTGAGTTCGCCCCCCCAATCCACCCCATTACAATTCGGATCCCAGGGAGCGGGTCGTTGATCTTGCCGGTCCGGCGGTGGGAGCATGGGCAACCCCGGTCCGTCGACCCGCGGACCGCATGCCGAGAGCACTGACGATGAAGCGCCACTTGTTCCCCGTTGTCGCCTGGGCGATGGCTGCCGGCGTGGCCCTCTTCCTTGCAGCTCGCGCGGAGGCCGTGTGCGTCGGCCCCTGCTGCACCGCCCACTGCCCTGTGATCCATACGTGGCCCACGGACCCGCCTCCCTGTGATTCCACGCACACGCTCCAGAAGTGCATCGACAGTGCTGCCGCCGGCGACACAGTCGAGATCGCTACGAACGGACCGATCTCCGAGTCGCTCACCATCCAGGCCAGCCTCACGCTACGCGCCGCAGACGGCTTCGCGCCAGAGTTCACGACCGACTCTGGGATCTCCTTCATCACCTTGGACTTGGGCGACGAATCGATCGACATCGAAGGTCTCCTCCACCTAGGGAGCATCTTCATCGAGGACGCCCAGAGTAAACTGACGGCGCGGATCGTCGGCAATTCCTTCAAGCCCTCGTCTTTGAGCCCGTCCCCCATCCGGCTGCTTCAGTTTTACGCGGCCGGACCTTGCACCTTCGAGCTGTCGAGCAACACCATCGACGTTCCAGATGGAAGAGACGGGATGGATCTCGAGCAGGTGGAGGATGCGTGGACCGGGCGTATCGCCGACAACAAGATCATCATGGAGGGCAGTGGCCACGCCATCGCCATCAAGAGGGAGTACGCCTCCATGGGCTCGACGAACACGGGCTCGATGAGCGTGGACGTGATCGGAAACCAGATCTCGGGGATCTCGTTCGATGGCGGAATCACCATCGATCAAAACGCAGGGACCAACACCGAGCGCATCCTCGACAATCTCGTGATCGGCCAGAGCGGCAACGGGAGTCCCGTCGGCGCGGTCGGGCTCGCCGCGTCGGGGGGCACGGTCACGGCGACCGTGGCGAACAACACGCTGGTCGCGGGTAAGTACGGAATCGCCGCGAGCAGCTCCGCGTCGGGGAGCATCGGCGGGCTCGTCGCCAACAACATCGTGAGCGGCAACAGCCTCCTCGGCATGGACATCGACCCCTCCGTCCTCGCGACAGTCTCGAACCGCAACAACCTGGTCTTCGGAAACTACGCTGACTACTTCGCTCCCGGTCCCGGCACGGTCACCGCGGATCCGCTCTTCGTCGACGCGCCCTACGGCGACTACCACCTGAAGCCGGGCTCACCGGCTATCGATGCTGGTGACGACAGCGCGGTGCCCGCCACCGACCTGCTGGGGAATCCGATCACCGACCTCGACGGCAACCCCCGCATCCAGGGTGCGCACGTCGACATCGGCGCCTACGAGACGGCACCCGAGCCCGACGCCCAGATGCTCGCCGTCACCGCGATCGCGGCGCTGCTTGGAGTCGTGGCCCGCGAGGCGGCACGGCTGCGCGGTCGGCGGGCGGCGGCGTAGGGCCGCATCGCGCAGCTAGGCTAGAGTCGGCCCGCGGAGGAGGAGGATGCTTACGCTGTTGCTGGAAAGAGGCGGCCCGAGTCGCCTCATCGCTCGAGACACAGTCCTGAGTCTCCTGGGGCACCGATTCTCCTGGACCGGCGCCGCTGGCCGCGCCGGAGGTGTGCTCGCTCTCGTCCTCGGCTTCTCCGGGGCAGCCGCAGCTGGCGACTACTACCCACCCTACCCACCCATCGTCGTGGATCAAACGACCCCGAATGCCTGGGCCGTCGCGGCCACCGTGCACCAATGCCCCAGCGGAGACTGCACCGATCTCGGGGCCGAGTTCCAGAGTCCCGCCGACGATGGGCACCCGGAGGCCGCCGTCGGTTACTGGAACCTGGTCTACGGCGGCGGCGGGGCCTATGCGGCCCTCACCTACGGAGCGTTGGGAGTGAGCTCGACCGGGTACGGCGACGACAGCGGCGCGCGTTCCGGTGCCATCCTCATCGTCACAGTCCCGCTCTCGGGCAGCGGTACGAACACCGTGAATTTCGACATCGAGGGCGCCACGAATCTCGCGCCCAACAATCTGTTCACCCCCGACGACTCCTTCATCGCGACCGCGAACTACGCGGTCCACGACGCATCGACCCACGCCCTGCTGGATTCGGGTGGCGTCCAGGCCAACGAGTGCGATCCCACCGGCGATTGCAGCGGGCGGACTCCGGTGAGCCTCCCGATCCATCTCTCGAACTCCTTCACCATCAACGGGCCCGTCCTGGTCTATCTCTACTTCCAGATGGGCTCTGGCGCCAACGGCCCCCTCACCTTCGTGAATGCGACGGGCCTCATCAGCATGGACCTCGCGCCGGGCGTGACCAATGGCAGCTCGGGGTTCCTGAGCACTCCGGGAGACCCGCACCTCGTGCCCGAGCCGGCCACGGCCTGGCTCTCGCTGGCAGCAGTCGCGGTCCTCGCGCGCCTTCATGCTCGGGCGAGGCGAGGATGGCCCTAATCCCCGACTCGGGCGCTCGTCCGCGATAACCCAACCGTGCGTCTCAGCACTGGTCCCTAAGCGACCGTACCGAGGCACGGGGTAAGATGCTGCGACGGCTCGCCCGGTTGAAGGACCGGAGCACGCTGTCGAATACTAGTTGGACAGGGTTGAGCCAAGCGGGGTATCGTGAGATCTCGCGGTCGACGTACGATTTGGCGTTGATGGAAGAACACCGACGAATCCTCGAACTCGCGGAGGCGGGCGATCTGCCCGCTTCTATCGACTCAACGGCCGGTGTGGACCTCAACATCTTCGTGGAACTCTACGAAGCCGGGATGATTGAGTGCGCAGATGCGTCGACCCTGACTGCCCCCGCCTACCTCAATCCCCGCATTACTCTCCGGGGACGCGAGTACTTGAGTAGTCTGCGCAAACGAAGCACGGCTTTGCTGATCCCGGAGGCTCCCGACCGCCGCGGCGCGGTGCAGCTGCGACTCTTCATCAGTCACACCTCCTCGGATGCAGACCTCGCCGAAGCCGTTGTTGGGCTGCTCAGTTCCGCTCTCAAGCTGTCGAGTAGAGACATTCGTTGCACGAGCGTAGACGGCTATCGGCTTCCGGGCGGCGCGGACACCGACGAGCAGCTTCGTACCGAGGCGCAGAGTGCCAACGCCTTCATCGGTATCATATCCCCCGAAGGACTCAAGTCGCAGTACGTCCTCTTCGAACTCGGAGCCCGGTGGGGAGCCGTCAAGCCGCTGATCCCACTCTTGGCTCCGGGGACACCTCCGAGCATCATGCGAGGCCCGCTGGCGGGTCTGAACGCGCTCACTTGCGACAATCCCGCCCAGCTCCACCAGCTGGTCAGCGATGTTGCAGCAACGCTCCGCATCATTCCAGAATCAGCAGCAGTCTACGGCAAGCAGATCGAAAAAATCCGCTCCACTCGATCGGCCGCGCAATCGGACCAGGAGCCGCAATCGACGCAAGTCGCCGATGACCTTTCCGAAGAGACGCTCCGCGTGCTGGTCGCGTTGAGCAAGCTCGCCTCGATCCCGGCTACTCCGCTTGCCGGCCGCCTCGGTCTGACAGAGCACCGCACACGCTACCACCTTGACTTGCTTCATGATCGAGATCTTGCGGGGCGCCATCTCTTCGTCGGTGAGCCAGCAGAATGGTATCTCACGAGCGAGGGTCGCCGATTTCTCTTCGGTCGGGGGTTGCTGCAGTGAGAAGGTCTAGAGCGGTGGTCGCTCCCGCTTCCTTGTAGCATCCGAGCCCGTTGGGTGTGACGGAGGAGCGTAGGCCGTGGGCCTCTCTCGTCGTTCGCTCACCCGCGTTCGTGCCCTCGCCCTGGTCGCGGCTCTCCTGCTCACCGCACCTATCGCTCGGGCCGATGGGCTTCTCTACAAGCCGGGCGACATCATCCTGCCGTTGGTGACTTATGTCGACAACGCAGCCGTGGGCGAGGTGGTCGACTTCGACCCGAACACCCTCAACTCCACGCCGATCGCCACGGGCGATCTACTGGCCGCTCCGTTGGGCGCAGCGCTCGACGCAAACGGGGACATTCTCGTCGTCGAAGAGCAGTACGCTACGGATACGACAACGACCCCAGCCCGAATCCTTCGGATCGACGGCCACTCGGGGGCGCAAAGTCTCGTGGCCGACCTGCCAGCCGATGCGCTCGCCAGCAACAATGGCTCCATCGGTGGCGTGCCGTGCAATCCGGCTCGCTTGGGGAGCAGTCTGTACATACGAACCTCCGAGGGAATCATCGAAGTTGACCTCGACACGGGGAGCGTGTCGGAGATCGCCAAGGACGGGTTTCTGGCTGGAGCCGGCAGTGGGATCTTCTTTGTCACCGCCGAAACAGACTCGACGCTCCTCACGTTCACCCAGGCCGGCCACCTCCTCATCCGCGTCGCTGTCGCTACCGGGCAACTGAATCGCCCCGGGATCTCCGGAGACTCGGTTAGTTGAGTCCGACCTCCATGGTGGGGCTCTCTTGGGTCTGAACGTACATCGCTTCGAATTCGGCCGGCGGGATGTTCCCGATCGGCTCGAGCAGCCGGCGGTTGTTGAAC
>Ga0335069_10013677_pt1 | contig 11389 bp, 12 predicted proteins | sample Lox_Sample_11_FD_206714 | JGI IMG/M metagenome (GOLD analysis project Ga0335069, IMG submission 206714) | Soil microbial communities from Loxahatchee National Wildlife Refuge, Florida, United States - Lox_Sample_1.1 | ecosystem: Environmental > Terrestrial > Soil > Wetlands | place: USA... | reverse complement strand
ACATGGATGACGTAACCGCGCCGCGCTGCGGTCGCGGGCGCAGTCTGGATCGCATGGCGGCCCATCGGCTGGCGCCCGTCGCCGGTCAGCACGACGGCGACCGGCCAGTCCGGGTCGAGCGCGCCCGCTTCGCGCGCCTGGCGGGCGTCGTCGTGCCAGGACGCCACCTCGGCGGCGGCCCAGTGGTTGTGGACCGGGTCGGCGAAGGCGCGGCGCTTCTCCTCCTTGGCCAGCGCCGGCAGGCCGATGCCGTCACCGAACGGTCCCGCCAGCGGCCGCGCCAGCCCCACCTGCGCCCCCCAGGCGGCGAACTTCGAGAGGTTGTTGAAGTGGCCGACGAGCTGGGCGGCGATCGGATGGTCCATAGCTTCGGGCGTCGTCGCGTCGACCAATACCAGGCCCCGGACCTGCGCGGCGCTGCGGCCTGCGAAGAGGCGCACGTGCATGCCCGCCATCGAGTGGCCGCAGACGAGGTAGGGGCCCGGCTCGTCCAGCGCCGCGAGCAGACGCTCGAGATCGGTCACGATGGCGGTGCTGTCGCGCGGCGCCGGGCCGGGGTCCGAGAGGCCGAGACCGGCGCGGTCGTAGGCCAGCGAGCGCAGCCCCTCGGCCGCGAGATGATCCTGCACGGCCGCCCAGTCGGCCGAGAAGCCGAACGAGCCCGCCTCGAGGATCACCAGCGGCCGCGCCGACGAGGTCGGGCCGGCGGCGACGTAGCGCAGGCGCCGGCCACCTTCGATCTCGACCGTCCGGCCCCGGCTGGGCGCCGGTATCTCCGCGGCCGCGCTCATGCTCCTCGCGCTCCGAATCGTCCGCCGCCAGCCTGCGGCCGCGGGTCTGAACGCCAGATGTATGGGAGGCTCGTGACGGGACAAGGCGCGCGCCGTGGCGCTGGCGCAACAGCGAGGCGATTGCCGCGAATGGCGGCAAGCGTGAGCGCTACAGCGCCTTGACGATGCCCTCGACCATCTTCTTGGCGTCGGCGAACAGCATCATGGTGTTGTCGCGGAAGAAGAGTTCGTTCTCGACCCCGGCGTAGCCCGAGCCCATGCCGCGCTTGACGAAGAGGACCGTGCCGGCCTTCTCGACGTCGAGGATCGGCATGCCGTAGATCGGGCTCTTGGGGTCGGTCTTGGCGGCTGGGTTGGTGACGTCGTTGGCGCCGATCACGAACGCGACGTCGGCGCCTGGAAACTCGGCGTTGATGTCCTCGAGCTCGAACACCTCGTCGTAGGGCACGTTGGCCTCGGCCAAGAGCACGTTCATGTGCCCCGGCATCCGCCCCGCGACCGGGTGGATCGCGTATTTCACCTCGACGCCCTCTTCCTTGAGCTTGTCGGCCATTTCCCGGAGCGCGTGCTGCGCCTGCGCCACGGCCATGCCGTAGCCGGGGACGATGATCACCTTCGAGGCGTTCTTCATGATGAAGGCGGCGTCCTCGGCCGAACCCTGCTTCACCGGGCGTGTCTCGACCTTGCCGCCGGCGCCGGCCGCGACCTCGCCGCCGAAACCGCCCAGGATCACCGAGACGAACGAGCGGTTCATCCCCTTGCACATGATGTAGCTGAGGATCGCGCCCGACGAGCCGACGAGCGCGCCGGTGATGATCAGCGTCGTGTTGGCCAGCGTGAAGCCCAGCGCGGCCGCGGCCCAGCCCGAGTAGCTGTTGAGCATCGAGACCACGACCGGCATGTCGGCCCCGCCGATCGGAATGATCAGCGTGATCCCGGCCAACAGCGCGAGCGCGAACACGCCCCAGAACGCCCACTTCGCCTCGCCGCCGCTCATCACCAGCATCACGATCAGCGCGACGACCGCTGCGCCGATGGCGATGTTGAGCAGGTGCCGCGCGGGCAGCAGGATCGGAGCCCCGCTCATGTTGCCGTTCAGCTTGGCGAAAGCGATCAGCGAGCCGGTGAAGGTGACGGCGCCGATGGCGACGCCGAGCGAGAGCTCGATCAGGCTCTCGAGCTTGACGCCGGTCCCCTCGGCGATGCCGTAGGCGGCCGGAGCGTAGAGCGCGGCGGTGGCGACGAGGCAGGCGGCGAGGCCCACCAGCGAGTGGAAGAACGCCACCAGCTGCGGCATCGCCGTCATCTGCACGCGGCGGGCGACGATCGCGCCGATCGAGCCGCCGACCAAGACCCCGCCCAGCATCAGGCCGATGGTCATCGGATCCAGCAGGCCCTGGGCGGCGAGCGTCGCCAGCGTCGTGCCGATCGCCAGCGCCATCCCGGTCATGCCGAGCATGTTGCCGCGCCGGCTGGTCTCCGGGCTCGAGAGGCCTCGGAGGGTCAGGATGAAGAGGACGCCGGAAGCGAGGTAGGCGAGCGCGGCGAGGTTGGCGTTCACTTGCCGCGCTCCTTCTTCCGGTACATGCCCAGCATGCGCTGGGTGACCAGGAAGCCGCCGAAGATGTTGACCGCGGCTAGGCCCGCGGCCACCGCGCCCGCGCCTTTCGAGATCCAGACCGTGTGGTCGCCCGGCGCCACGTGGGCGGCCGCGGCCAGCAGGGCGCCGACAATGATCACCGACGAGACGGCGTTGGTGACGCTCATCAGCGGCGTGTGCAGCGCCGGCGTCACGCTCCAGACCACGTAGTAGCCGACGAAGATCGCCAGCACGAAGATCGCCAGGCGAAAGACGGTGGGGTCGACGGCTTCCATGCGCGTGGCCTCCTCTAGACCGCCCTCACGAGCTGGTGCGTGATCTGGCCGTCCTTGGCCACCATCGCCGCCTGCAGGATCTCGTCATCGAAGTCCGGCGCGACCTGCCCGTCCTTGACCAAGAGGCCGACGAAGGCGGTGAGGTTGCGGGCGTAGAGCGCCGAGGAGTCGGCGGCGATGCGTCCGGGCAGGTTGGCGAAGCCGACGATCTTGACCCCGCCGGTCTCGACGATCTCGCCGGTTTTCGAGCCGGCGATGTTGCCGCCTTGCTCGACCGCGAGGTCGACCAGCACCGAGCCCGGCTTCATCGAAGCCACGTGCTCGGCGCTGACCAGCTTGGGCGCCATCCGGCCCGGGATCAGGGCGGTGGTGACGACGATGTCCTGCTTCTTGATGTGCTCGCCGACCAGGGCCGCCTGCTTGGCCTGGTAGGCCTCGCTCATCGGCTTGGCGTAGCCGGATGCGGTCTCGGCGGCCTTGAACTCCTCGTCCTCGACCGCGACGAACTTGGCGCCCAGGCTCTCGACCTGTTCCTTGGCCGCCGGCCGCACGTCCGTGGCGGTGACGACGGCGCCAAGGCGCCGGGCCGTGGCGATCGCCTGCAGCCCAGCGACGCCCGCGCCCATCACGAACACCTTGGCGGCGGCGACGGTGCCGGCGGCCGTCATCATCATCGGCAGCGCCCGGCCGTAAACCTCGGCGGCCTCGATCACGGCGCGGTAACCGGCAAGGTTGGCCTGGCTGGACAGCGCATCCATCACCTGCGCGCGGGTGATCCGCGGCACGAACTCCATCGCGAACGCGGTCACGCCCTTCTCGGCGAGGTCCTCGACCGTCTCGCGGTCCTGGAACGGATTGAGCAGGCCGACGACGATCGCGCCGGCCTTCAGAGCCGCGATCTCTTCCGGCCCGGGCCCGCGCACCTTGAGCACGATGTCGGCGGCGGAGAGCGCCTCGGTCGGCGTGGCGGCGATCTTCGCGCCGGCGGCCTCGTAGTCGGCGTCGGTCGCCGAGGCGCAGAGCCCCGCGCCGGTCTCGACCACCACATCCAGGCCGAGCGCGATCAACTTCTTGGCCGCGTCAGGCGTCGCCGCGACCCGCGTCTCGCCGGCGCGGCGCTCCCTGGTGACGGCAAGGACGGGCATCAAGCGGGCCTTCTCGGGCGGACGCGTTCGAAGCAGGACGGCAAGTAGGCCCCCGACTCGGGGCCTGTCCAGCCTCGGCCGTCAGTGGCCCGCGTTTGGCTTCTCGCGCAGGAAGAAGACCCCGGCCGCAGTGAGCACGACGGCGGCGCCAGCGCCCGCAAAGAAGCCCGCTTGCACGCAGAACCAGAGCACCAGCGCCACCAGGAGCACGGCGATCGCCAGCGAACCCCATTTGATCATCTTGCCGAAGGCTTCGAAGGTGGCCTCCTGCTCGCGGATGTCCATATCGCCTTGTTGATATTCGTGCGCGGCGTCGGTCATCGAGCGGAAGACTCCTTCAGGCTTCGGGGGATGGGGCGGGTGCTACACGAAGCGGTGCTGACGCTCAAGCCGGCCAGACGGCCAGCAGGGTCCGCAGCGCTGCGACCAAAGCGAGCGGCTGGTCGACCATGATGTGGTGCTCGGAATCCGGGATCGAGACCGAGGGTACGCCGTCCGGGACGTAGTCTTCGCGCTGGGCGATGTCGCGGCGGCGCATGATCATCGAGCGGTCGCCGAAGATCTGCGCCATCGGCGGCGCTTTCTTCGGATCGACGGCCGCCATCGCGCTGCGGTCGAGCTTGCTCCAGAGGAACGGGTCGAACTTCCAGGTCCAGCCTTCGCCGGAGCCGTCGGGCATGGGCGCGGGCTTCAGCGAGCGCCGGGCGATGAAATCGGCGATGTAGAGGTTGCCGGGGACCTGCGGGGGCATGAATCGGAAGCGGGTCAGCGCCTCTTCCATCGTCGCGTAGACCCGGTTGGGCTTGGTCCGGTGCGCGGGGCCGCGCCAGCGGTCGCCGCTCCGCTCGGCCTCCTTGCGCCACTGCTCTTCCTGCTCGCGCGTCGGCGGGCCGCCGAAGCCGGTGTCGACCAGCACCGCGCCGCGCATCCGCTCCGGGTGCTGCGCCGCCGAGTAGAACACCTGCGAGCCGCCGAACGAGTGGCCGATGTAGATCGGCTTCAGGGGCGCCTGGTAGAGCCCTGCGGCTCTGGCGCACTCATAGATCTCGCTGGCGAAGCCCTCGAACGTGTAGGTCTCGCGCCAGTCGCTGTCGCCCATGCCCGAGAGCGAGATCGCCGCGACGCGGAAGTCGCCGGCGAGGAACGGCGCGATGAAGCTCCACCAGTCGGCGTGGGCGCTGTTGCCGTGCACGAAGATGAGGCCGGGCTTGCCGACCTCGCCCCACGTCAGCAGCTCGATGTTCGCGCCTTCGACCGGGATGAGACGCCGTTCTGGCGCGTTCGCGAGCGCGGCGTCGAACCACGCGGGCGCCGGCGGCTTGGTCCCGCCGAACGGAGCGAGCGGCGAGGCGATCTCGGGCGGCAGGTCGCCGTGCAGCGGGATCGGTTCGTCGTCGTCGAGCTTCTCGTCGACCTGGGGGTCAAGGTTCGCGCGCTGATCGTCAGCCATCCTGTCCTGACTAACGACCGTTTGAAAAATGGCAAGCGGCTTCGCTGCGTTGCAGCACCGCGTGGTTCGAGGCGCGTTCGAGCGAGCGCTCCTCACCGTGACGAAGATGGTGCGACCACCCAGGTTAACCTGATGAGGAGCCAGCGATGCCGGCGTCTCGAAGGACGCAGGTTCTCCGAACGCTCAGCGTCCCGTGGTCCCCGGCGCCGCGCCCATCGGCTTCGGCGGTTGGGCGTCCGGGTCGGCGTGCCCGAGGCCGACGATTTCGCCGCTCGCCAGCACGTGGCCGCTCATGTCCGCCGCCAGCTGGTCCCAGCTGAGCGCCGGATCGACGGCGATCTCGCGGTCGAGCGCGAAGACGGCGAAGTGGTAGTGGTGCTTTGGCCCTGGCGGCGTGTGCGGGCCCATGTAGGCGTGGTTCGGGCCGCGCACGTTGGGACCGTAGCTGGCCCCGGCCGGCGGCGCGGTCATGCCCGCGGCCAGCTTGGTCACGCCGCCCGGGATCGCGTACATCGACCAGTGCAGCAGCGGCCCGCCGCGGAAGTTGACGTCGGCGTCCTGCATCACGATCGCGAACGTTCGCGTGCCGTAAGGCCCTTTGCCCCAGGCGAGGCCCGGAAAGACGTTGCCGCGGTACTGGGTGTTCTCGAGCGGGATGTCGCCGCCGTCCTTGAACGCGGGCGAGGTGACCTTCAGCGTCTTCTTGGCTGGGAAGTTGGTGATTGCAAGGCCAGGGGCCGCTGTCGGCGGGGACGCCGGCTGAGCCAGCGCGGGCGCGGCGGCCAGGGCCCAGCCGCCGCCCGCGAGAAGCAACAACCGCCGATTCCAGCGCATCCCAGCCTCCCGGCATCTATGTCGTTGGTCCTCTTGCCAGAGACGCGCCGGTGCGGCCAGTGACGTGGCGACAACCGCGGGAGACTTGACGACCATGCAGACCGGGCGATGCCTCTGTGGCGCCGTGACCTACGAGATCGCGGGCGCGCTCGCCGGCGTGCAGCTCTGCCACTGCAGCCAGTGTCGGCGCGCGTCCGGCTCGGCGTTCGCGGCGAACATGCCGGTCAGGGCCGGGAATTTCCGGATCACGGCCGGCGAGCGCACGCTGAAGGCGTACGAGAGCTCGCCCGGCAAGGAGCGGGTCTTCTGCGGCGCGTGCGGCTCGCCGATCATCAGCCGCAGCGTCGCCGCACCAGGCTGGGTGCGCGTCCGCGCCGGCACGCTCGACGAACCGGCCGCGACGTCAGCGGCGTTTCATTTCCACACCGACTCGAGAGCCGGCTGGCTGCCGATCACCGACGACCTGCCGCGGTATCCGGGGGAACGGCCGGAATGACGCAGATTGCAGTACGGCTCTGCGTCTCGAACCACGCACGCCCTCACTCAGCCAGCGCCGGCTCGTAGTAGCGGTCCATGATGCGCCACTGCAGGTCAATCAGGTTGGGGAAGCTCTCGGCGGCCTGGCGGATGCGGGAGTCGAAGAACGGGGTCGCGGCGCTGGCGGTGAAGGCGAAGAGCGTCGCGTCCGCGCTGCAGGGAGTCTCGCCGAAGAGATAGGGCTTGTCGCCCAGCACCTCGGCGGCGGCCGCGAAGTCTCGGGTGGCGAGGTCGGCGATCTCCGTCTCGGCGTGGCGGCCCATGCCCTGGCCATGCAGCATCTGCCGCACGCCCTCCTGCCGCTGTCGCTTCACCTCTTCGGGCGCGCTGGCGAAGAACTGCGACGGACCCTTCCAGAAATTCTCGTCGATCGCCCAGCGCGCGTGCACGATGGCGAAGTAGAGATGGTCCTCGAGCATGCGCTCGAGCGCCCAGGCCTGCGACCTCTGCGCCGGCGTCAGGTGCCCGTCGAGGTCGACGCCCTTCGTGCGCCTGACGTAGTCGAGGATGAAGACGCTGTCGCCCAGCACCACATCGCCATCGCGGATGAAGGGGATCTTGCCCTTCGGCGCGTCGGCCGGCGAGGCGCGCTCAAGTCGGAACGGCAGTTTCGCCATCTTGAACTGGGTGAGCGTCTTGAGGACGAACGGGCTCGGGTCCGGCAGCCCGAACAGCGGTCCGAAACCGTAGAGCGTGAGCATGAGAGGCCTCCTTGATTGCGGCCATCTAACCACCTCACTGACAGCATCCTGTCAGTAGAGGGACGACGTCATCCGGCTCCGACCGAACCCACTTACCTGGCGGCGGATTGGCAGGAAGTGCGTCCCTCGGGACGCCGCCCCGGATCGGGACCGGGCGGCTCCCCGTGATGCCGAAGATAGGAACGCCGCAGCCTTTGCGTGAGGGGTGAAGCGCGCCCAGCCCTGCGCCGGCCGCGTCAGTTGCCGGAGACGCTGTCGACCTTGCCGAACATCGCGTCCAGCCGGGCCAGCATATCGCGCGGCAGTCGCGGAGCGAGGATGGACTCGACGTTGTCCTTCAGGTGCTCCGGATCGCCTGTGCCGGTCAGGATCACGTGCGCCCCAGGCTCATGGCGGCAGAACCGGTAGGCGGCCTCGACGGTCGAGGGTGCGCCGGGAGCATTGCGCAGGAATCGCAGCGGGTGCTCGCGGTCGACCAGCGCGGCGTCGACCTCGCCGCGGTCGATCAGTTCGCCCACCACCTTTTTCAGCTCGGCGGGATGGCTGAGGGCCTCGCGCACGGCGAACATGATCAGCGTGCCGACGTCCTTGGCCTGCGTCTGCGGGAAGACCCGCTGCCGCGCCGACGGGTTCAGGATGTTGAACCCGACCATCACGACGTCGAACAAATCGTCCGCCAGGGCCCGCTGCAGCATGGCGTGGCCGGTGTCGCCGCCGAATTGCTCGCTGGCGGCGATGAAGCGGATCTTGCCGGCCTCCTTGGCGCGTTGCAGCGCCGGGATCAGCTCGGCGACCGCGTGGTCGTACTGCGGCAATGTGAGTCCGTGCAGCAGGAAGACGTCGATGTTGTCGGTGGCGAGCTTGGCCAGGCTTTCGTCGACGTAGCGCGTCATGTCCGCCGCGGAGACCAGCCGGTCGCCGCGGCCGACGCCGGCCTTGGTCGATATCACCGCCTCGTCGCGGCGGCCCTTCAGGCCGAGGCCGACCGCCTCCTCGGTGCCGTAGGCGCGGGCGGTGTCGATGAAGGTGATGCCGAGATCGAGCGCGTGGCGGACCATGTCGGCCGCGTGGTGGACGTCGCGGCCGCGCGCCATGCCGAGACGTGAATGGCCGCCGCAGCCGAGACCCGCGACGCTCACCTCGAGGCCGGTGCGGCCCAGTCTGACGGTCTGCATCGCCTGGCCTCCGCCGTTCCGGGCCGCACCCTTACGCTACGGCTTGCGATCCGTCATCGCCGCGTAGGCGAGGCGGGCCGAAAGCTCGCGCACCAGCGGCGCGCCGTCGGGCGTCGAGCCGGCGACGTTCTGGATCATGCCGATGACAATCATGTCGTTGACCGGGTCGATCCAGAACCAGGTGCCGAACGCCCCGCCCCAGTAGAAGCTCTCGATCCCCTGGCTGGTCTTCGCCGCGGCGGGGTCCTGCACGATCGCGAAGTCCATGCCGAAGCCGAGCCCCCGGGTGTCGGGCGAGTAGAGCGTCACGTTGACGCCCGGCTCGAGCACGTTGTCGTGCATCAGGTCGACGGTCTCGGGCTTCAGGTAGCGTCGTCCGGCGAACTCGCCGCGGTTCAGGATCATCTGGGCGAAGCGCCAGTAGTCCTGGATCGTCGAGACGAGGCCGCCGCCGCCCGCGAGGAACTTGGGCTTGGCCGTGTTGAAGATGTTCGAAGGCCCCGCCGCGCGCACCTTGCCGTTGTCATCGTATTTGTGGATCCGCACCACGCGCTCGCCCTTGGCGGCGGGAATCCAGAAGCCTGTGTCGACCATGCCGAGCGGCTCGAACAGGCGCTCGGCGAAGAACGCGTCGAGTCCCTGGCCGGACAGCTTCTCGATCAGGTAGCCCTGGATGTCGACGCTGGGGCCGTAGCGCCAGTCCTTGCCCGGCTGGAAGCTCAGCGGCAGCTTCGCCAGCTTGTCGATCATATCCTGCAGGTCGCCTTCGCGCAGGTTCACCTCGGCGTATTCGGCGGCGCGGCCGAACCCGGCCGAGTGGCTCATGATCTGGCGCATCGTCATCGGCGAGGCCTGCGCGATCGGGTCGCCGGCCTTGGTCTTCACCTTCAGGCCTTTGAACTCGGGGATGTGGTCCTCGAGCCTGTCGTCCAGCGCCCATTTGCCCTCTTCCCAGAGCATCATCATCGCCGCGCCGGTGATCGGCTTGGTCATCGAGGCGATGCGGAAGATGCTGTCGGTCCGGAGCGCATCGGGCTTGCTGACGTCGAGCTTGCCGTAGGCGTCGAGGTTCACGATCTCGCCATGCCGGGCGATCAGGGTGACGACGCCCGCCAGCTTGCCTTCGTCGACCAGCGCATGGAACTGGCGGTTGAATTCCGCGAGACCCGCTGTACTGAAGCCATGTACAGCCTGCGCGCGATCCTGGGTTGCGATTGCGCCTTGGTCGTCTGGCATGGTTGCGATCCCTAATGTCTTGGTTGAAATGCAATTCCTCTTGCCAGAGATCGCGCCGCGCAGCCAGGAAAAGCGGCAGGCCTGACTACAAGTGAGTCGCCCATGCTGAAGATCGCCATCCTCGACGACTACGCGGACGTGGCGATGGACTGCGCGCCGTGGTCCCGGCTCGAGGGCAGGGCCGAGATCACCGTCTTCCACGAGCATCTGGACGAGGAGACGGCGGCCAGGGAGCTGCAACCCTTCGACGTACTGGTGACGATGCGTGAGCGCATGGCGCTGCCGCGCACGCTGATCGAGCGGCTGCCGCGGCTGAAGCTGATCAGCATCATCGGCATGCGGCTGGTGGGCCTCGACATGGACGCGGCCACCGACCGTGGCGTCATCGTCGCGCATTCGGGCCTGCGCGGCCCGGTCTACGGCCAGGTCAGCGCCGCGACGCCGGAGCTCACCTGGGGCCTCGTGATCGCCACGGTGCGCGATATCGTCGGCCAGGACCGACGCATGCGCGACGGGCTCTGGCAGGACCGCGTCGGGATCATCCTCGCCGGAAAGACTCTGGGGCTGCTCGGTCTCGGCCGGATCGGCAAGCGGATGGCGGCCTACGGCAAGGCGTTCGACATGGAGGTCATCGCCTGGAGCCAGAACCTCACCGCCGAGGCCGCGGCCGAGGTGGGCGTGACGCGGGTCGAGAAGGACGAGCTCTTCGCCCGCTCCGACGTGGTCTCGATCCACGTGATCCTGAGCGAGCGCACGCGTGGTCTGGTGACGGCCCGCGAACTTGGCCTGATGAAGCCGACCGCGTTCCTGATCAACACCTCGCGCGGGCCGATCGTGGTCGAGAAGGACCTGATCGAGGCGCTCGAGTCCGGCCGGATCGCCGGCGCCGGCCTCGACGTGTTCGACGCCGAGCCGCCGCCGCCGAACCACCCGCTGCGCGGGCTCGAGAACGTCACCCTGACCCCGCACCTCGGCTACTCGACCATCGAGACGCTGCGCGCGTTCTACTCCGACAGCCTCGAGGCCATCATCGCCTTCGCCGACGGCGCCCCGATCCGCATCGCCAACCCCGAGGCGCTCGAAAAGGCGCGCTAGCTCCGGTCGCTGGGGCGATCGCGGCGGGCGACGTCGTGGCCGGCGGCGCGCGTGTCGGACGCGAGCTTGTGCGTTGCGGCTTTCGCCTCTGCGGCGAGCTTGCGCAGGTCGCCTTTCGCGGTTCGGCCGGCCTTCTTGAAGTCCGCCTCCACGTTCCGGACGCTGGGGCTGTGTGCGACGCTCGCGGCGGCGTTGTCGACCTGCCGGCCCGCATCCTTCATGTCCGCACCGGTCTTGGCCTGGTCGGCGCGCGAGCAGGCCGCGAGGGCGTAGAACGCGATAGAGGCGAGGGCGGTGAGCGTGCGCATCGGCGTCTCCTGCGTAGGCCGAGGAAACGGGCGCCCGGCGTGAGCGGTTCCGCGCCCCTTGCCTGGCCGCGGCGCCCCGCTACATGGCTGGAGCTATGCGCCTCGCCTTCCTCGGCACGCCGGAATTCTCCGTCGTCGGCCTCGCCGCCCTGGCTGAGGCCGGCTTCGAGATCGCGTGCGTCTACTCCCAGCCGCCCGCGCCGCGCGGCCGCGGCAAGAAGCTGGCGCCCTCGCCGGTCCAG
>Ga0335069_10013676_pt1 | contig 11389 bp, 9 predicted proteins | sample Lox_Sample_11_FD_206714 | JGI IMG/M metagenome (GOLD analysis project Ga0335069, IMG submission 206714) | Soil microbial communities from Loxahatchee National Wildlife Refuge, Florida, United States - Lox_Sample_1.1 | ecosystem: Environmental > Terrestrial > Soil > Wetlands | place: USA: Florida... | reverse complement strand
TTGATGGCCTTGGAGAAGTGTTGATTGGCTTCGCGCAGCCCGAGTTGCATGCGGCACCTCCGATGTAGTGACGGTCACTACCTCGCGTGGTCAGCGGCGTCAAGAACCGATGAGGGATGAGCGATGAGCGATGAAGGATGAAGGATCGGATGAGCAATCGGCGCGCGGCGGCGGCCTTACGTCGGCAGCGCTCCCATTGGGCATTGGGCAGTTCCCTCATCCTTCATCGTTCATCGCTCATCCGTCCTTCATCGTTCATCGACTCTGCCGGCCTGGACTGCCCGAGGCCGAAGTGGGCGGAGTCGCCGAGCACGGACAGACGCTCAGCGCGAGCCGACGGACACGATGTACTCCGTCAGGGCCGACCGCCGCTGGCGAGCCTTGCGGGCAGCGGCGAGCAGCTCGCGTCCGACCGCAATCAGTTCGTCGGCGGTTTCAGGAAGAAAAGTTGGGTCGCCGCCGGCGGGGCACACCCACGCCTCGACGTTCGGAATGCGGATCGAGACACCATCCTCGTCGTACTCGAACACTGCCGTGCGCCATTCCCGTGCGCACTTATGCTCCGCGCATACCGGTGCCTCCAGCGTGGTTACCATCTGTTCACCTCTTTTTGATCTTGCGGCGCCTGAGGGGCGGGGTTTCCCAGATGGTTTCGTCCGGGATATACGCCGTCACGATGTCCAGCCACACCGGGTCGACATGCTCGCAGAGGACGTGTAGATGGACACGTTTCCCAACAACGTTGTCTTGCCGCAGATCAACACCCGCTGCTCCTCGGGGTAGCTCTCGACAATCTTTCCTTTGAGGATCACCTGCTGGACGTTCGAGCGGTCGAAGCCTTCCTTCAATGCGTGCCGGATGACGTGACTCTTCAAAAGATACTTGCCGTTCCTCACCCGTCCGCGGATCGTGTCGATGTCCACTGGCTCTCCTTCGGATGGCTCCGCTCATGCCTACCGTATAGCACGCAGACGATGAAAGATCTGGCCCGCGAGCGCCTTGCACGTCAGCTACAATCGGGGCACAGGGAGGAATGAACCGATCATAGATGAGCGATGAGAGATGGCGGATGTTGGCTGCAGCAAGCGCAGTGCGTTGATCCCTCATCCTTCATCGTTCATCCCTCATCTTCCCGCGGCCTGAACTGCCCGAGGCCGAAGTGGGCGGAGTGTGGCTTGATCAGTTCGACGCTGCCGCAAAGAGGCCGAGCCCATAGTGGCTCCCATAGCCGAGCGCGATCGGGCCGGGGACCGGTTGAGCGAACCGCATTTCCAAGGACCATCCCTGATCGATGGGTGGCGCCGGACCGTGTCGTCGAACCCGCACGAAGTGGCGATGGCGAAGCGCAGATGCTTCTCGATGCGGGTCGGATACCGTTACCACAGTCGCTGGCGGCAAACCTCGCGACGCTAGTTCGGCCTGCACTTGCCCATCGAGGGAATTTCGCCCCCGCGCCTTCAAGAAGCGCGGCGCGACGAAAGGTGTCAGAGAGCGCCAAACGAGTCCCGCTTCGCTCCTCCCAAGAAGCCGATCGAGTGAGTCCCCGTAGGGCGATTGCAATCGGCGCAGATCCCTGAGGTTGCCGCTGGCGGCAACAGCGATTCTCAACGGTGATGCTCCACCCTTTGTGAACGTTCGGCGGACGGCGCGAATCGCAGCCTGTGCATCGGCGTCGAGTCCCATCGGTGCCCAAATGAGAACATGGTCGAGGTGGCCGTCGAGATCGAGATCGAGCGGGAGGACGTGCGCATGGCGATGGGAGTCCTCAAGTGGACGGCCGTCGGGCTTCCGTCCGGTCAACACTGTCGAATGACGTGGGAACTCGGCGACGCGTGCGACGAGGGCGCGATGCAACATTTCTGCCTGCGCCAGTGTACGCGTGACCGAGGGCAATGCGTGGGTGTTGCCGCAGGCAGTGGCCATCGACAGTAAGACCACCTCAACCGGCGGCGCCGTGTGGCGGCGGATTTGAGGCCGTGGCGCACCTGCTTCGAGCGCATCGGCCCGGCGCCAGTAGAGCACTCGGCGGCTCCCTGGCGGTTGGCTCCACCCCAGTTCACGAAGCCAACCAGTCTCCACCTGGAGGCAGGCGATCAAGTCTGCGGGATAGCAGGCCTCGATACGGGCAATCAGTTTCTGCTCCTTCTTGGAGAGCTTCTTCTTGTCGCGTTCGATGCCGCGCTTGCGTAGCTCGTCGACGACCGCGCTGCTCCTCCAAGACGCATAGTCCGAAGGAGCCATCGGCGAGAGAAGGGCGAACTGCTCCCACCCAGGGCCACGAGGTGTAGCTTCTTCACATGGAATAACATCGCTGCCATCGAGTGGAGCATCCGTTGCGTCCGGCTGGATCTCCACATCCACCCAGCTTTCGGAACGCCCGAGATAACCAAGGTTGCGCGCGAGCTGTCTGAGCACGGTCAGCTTGGCGTCACTCAACGACACGTCCCAAGTTACGCGCAACGTCCCGTCCACTTGCGCCCACGTATCGAAAACGAGGGTCGTCCTCTCTCGTCCCTTCTCGAGCACTCCAAGGGGCATGTAGTGGCGAGAGTGTGCGCCAGCAGCTGGAGGGAGACCGTAGCGCGGACTAGCCGATGCAAGCCGCTCAATGAGAGATCGGCCTTCGGGGGGCGGACCGTTCGGGGGCCAACCGAGCTTTCCATAGCCGGTTGCTAGCAGCGCCCGCAGGAGGCGCCACGGCGAGGGCGGCCACTCGATCAGACCCTCATTCACATGATTGCCCCACGGCGTGGCGTGGTAGCGCCCGCCAAGGAAGCGAAGGACAAGGGTCGGCACGGTCTATTCCTCGCCCCGTTCTTCGTTTTCGCCTTCGCCCTCTTCGGCCACCTCTTCTTGGCCCTTGCCCTTCTTGAGCTCATCATCGAAGGTCGTAGTTGTCACTGTCATGCGATCCTTGCACGCGTCGATGGCTGACGGCAGATCAGACCTCAAGGGGTCGGCTGTAGGCAGCGCAAAGTCGGTTGGCTGAACGGCCACAATCGATTCCGCTTTGACACGGAGATCGCAGGCGGTGCGCAGCCGTAGGCTGCCTTCAACCAAGTGACGAAGCTTGTACAGAGACAGGAGAACCAATAGCCGTTCGACGTCCGATCCCAGACCGTAGCCACGGATCTGGGCGAGATCGACGTTGACGTAGAGCGTGATGGCGTCGGCTGTGAACTCGTCACGCGCGAAGGGCACGTTGCCAAACCCCTCCTTGGTTACGCCCGAAGGATTCACATGGTCGTTCTTGACACCTCCGGATGCAGCGACTCGCACACCGTCCGCCTCAATGAACGCCGACAAACTGCGGGGCACGCGGAGGCGGCCTCCCGCCAGTTCCTTCTTCGCCAAGAACACGCCGTGGAGAAGAGAGCCGATGTCGTACTTCAGGAGAACATCCCCAAGCTTCTTGCGGTCAATCGGTCCGTCCTCCAGCGCACCAAGCTCGCCCTTCACGCTGTTGAAGAAAGCCTTGTCCTTGGCTTCAAGGAGGTACGGACTATTGAGCCGGTGAGCCTCAAGAACGGTGTCGGTCAGGAACTTGCCCTGCCGAAGAACCCGAACGTGCGAAAGGCCCTGCAGCTCCGGCTTCAGATCGTTGGCTGCGTCGTCCCAACACGTCAGCTCGAGGCGATTCGCCATGCTCTGGGCGCTCTCCACCAACAGAGACGTGCCCGCTGGCGTTTGAAACGTCGCGGCGCCGAGTCCTGGAAACCCAGTGGGTTGGAAGCGGTGCCCTTGCAGGGGCGCGAGGGGAATCTCGAACAGCAATCGGGTGGTGTTGGTCAGCGCTGATAAGTCGATCGTCATGCGTGTGCCTCCTTCATCGTGTTGGGGTCGAGCCGTCGGACGAAGGTCGCCGCCGTGTGCTGCGTGATCGGAAACGCGAGTGCGGCCGCCCAGCGCCGCGCAGTGTCCGGCGCCACCATGCCTGTACGCACGGTGGCCGCGATGCCGGCAGCGCGGAGTCGGCGAAGCGCCAACTCGATTGCGGATGGTACGTCACCACAGTCGAGCCTGCGCAAGATCGCCGGGTCGACGTTGATAACCCGCTCGTCGGGTAGCGGCCATGGCAGCAAAGCAAGCCGGATCGCAAGCCAGGCCTCATCGGGCATCGCCCCGCGTGGCTCCGGCGTTCGCGCAGGGCACGGCGCTTTTGCCCAGCGGCCTGCATCAAGAGCCATGAGCGCGCGTGCGAGCGCAAGCGTGCGGTCGGGCTCGATCTCCCCGGCAAGAAAGGTGGCCAGGTCATCCGGAAGCGCAGCCGCATGACGCGCAGCGACCAACGGGAGCCGGCGCTCGCCCGCTTGCGCCGCTTCGACGAGCCGGCGATCCACCATAGCGATCGCGTCATCCAAGCCCGCACGACCATGCAGGACGACCTCGGGACCGATCAGCAAGCGGCGCTGCGCGCCAACGCCGGTCACCGCGTATCGGGCGCGTTCGAGTGGTAGCCAGTGCAACCGAACTCGCAGGGCTGGGAGGCCCTCTCGCGTAAAGCGTGCGGCTTGCAGGCCGCACGCCAGGCCGAGCCGAAGCTCCGGAGAGCCGTCGTCCGCTGCGGTAACCCACTCGGGCCGAAGCTGTGGGATCGGACCTGCCCGGTATCCGCTTCCGGTGACCTGCACGGCCTCCACATCGGCCAATCCGAGGAGTACGGACTGCCAGCGTGCGGGCTCATCAGGATGCTGCGCGACCGCGAAGAGCGCATCGGCCAGCCGCCGCTCGGCGAGAACCAGCCGCGCCGGCGCACCCTTGGCCCGTGCTTCCCGCCTCAGCCGCGGCAGCCATGCGTCGAGGTCATCGAGGCAAGCAAGCCGTGGGGACGCACGCTCCGACACGCGAATTCGGCCGAGGGGGACCGCGAAATGAGTCGCGAGATTGTTACGTTGCAGATAACCGTACCGAACGAACTCTGTCACGCCCCTTTGAACACCGAGCGACGCGGCGGCCCGCGCCATCGAACATGCGTCGTGGACCTTACCGCGCCGCGTACACGCGCGGCCCTCAAGAAAGAGATGCTGGACTTCGGCCAAGGTCATCGGCTGTCGCCATAGTGGGAACCATTGCTCGCCACGACCTGGAAGCTCCTTCCCCTTGTTCAGAGCGTACTCGTCCAGCCGAGCACCGCTGGGGTAGCCGAGCGACGCAGGCGGAACGAAGAAAGGCGAAGACAACCACTTGTTTCCCTCCTGCGCCCCCCGCGTCGAGACCCCGGAGCGTACGACGCAGGCGCCCTCGAACGCCAGCAACAGATCCCAGGGACTCCCTTGACCAGACGGCAGGAACTGACCGAATGATTGGCTCCACTGACACCCAGCGACACGATTCGCACCGAAGAGGCACTCAGCGAGCGCGGCATCCCAGCGGCGTTCGATGAGACACTCTGCCACAGCTTGCATGAATGCGGCCGTATAGCTCCCGCTCCCTTCACTTCCGCCCGTTCCAAGTAGGGAGGGCTGTTCCAATCCCTTCTCACTCCGGTCAACGACCGCGACAACGGAATCTAACCACGCCGAGGCTGCACGTCGCGCTGAGTTGCGAAGCCTCAGCGTAAGAAGCAGCCGCTTCTCTCGCTCCTTATCGGATGGCTTCGCACCGCCGGTGACCGCCGATATGGCGCGCGGGGGCCGTGTGCGTGCCGACTCGCACGTCGTAGCGGCGCCAGCCCGCCATCGTCGGTGTCAGGTCGGAGCAAATTCGCTCGTGGAGTTCTGCGATGAGTCGCTCGTCCAATCGGCGAGCGTCAAACTCTCCTGCTTCGATTGCCTCTTCCAGCGACTGGACGCGCCGCGCAAGGTGCGGCGCCAGTTCGCCGTAGCTCAGGATTCCAAGGGTGGTTTGAATGTGGCGGGTGGCATCGGCTGGCGGGCGTGTTCCGCTTCCAGCATCTCCAGGCTCACCGGTTCGCCCTCGAAGGCCATGCTCGCCGCCACGCTCGCCGGAATCCGGCGCCAGCGACGATGACGCTTCTCCGCCTCGGGCAGCCGCCGCCAGTCGCGAATCACTTGCTTCCAGTCCATGCGCTGGATTGTGCAACTCCAGCCGCGGGTCCGCAAGGGTGAGGCGCGAGGCCCGTTGGTCCGCGGCGCGGAGCAACGCTTCGAGCCAAGCGAGTGCAAACGGACCGTGTCGCCGGAGCAGGCCAAGGACGCGTTCGGTCCACCCTGGTCCCGTCCGAGGGCTGAGCCCCACCGCGGCGGGTGCCAAGTCGAGCAAAGAGGCCGGTAACTCGACGAATGTTCCTTCGGAGGTCGCGAGATGAACCGCCGGTAGGGCCTCCCCGTCGCGGACACCCCGGATGCGCAGACCGGCGTCCGCCGCACGCTGGTCGGCCGCGCTGGCGTGCCAAGCGACGCGAACCTTTCCATGATGGGTGCACACCAGATAGGCGGCCAGGTTGAAGTCATCGAGATCCATGTCGAGAATCTCTTGTTCGAGTGGGGAGGGCGGTTGGGCGGAGAGTTCACGATCCTCGGGAGGCATCCCAGCCGCTTCGAGCAGACCGCGGCAAGAGCCGAGCAGCGCCGGATGATCCGGCCGGTGCCGCGCCAGCACGGCAAACATTGCAAGCGTGCTCGCCAACTCGTGACGAAAGCCGGCACGACGGCTCCCGTCGGAATCGGGATACAGTTTCGCCCGCGGTAGCCATGCAGCGCCGGGCGCCTTCGCGAGGTCACGTCTGCTCGGCCGGGCGTGGCCGACGATCGAATTCTGAAAGACCTCATGTGCTTTTCCGGCGTCGTGCCATCGGCCGGCGAGGCTCAACAACTCAGTGCGCGCCGGCAACAGATTGCCCGCGATATCGGTGACCAAGCGCCCGACGCACTGGCCGTGAAAGCCAATCGTCTGCCACGGATAGGCACTCAACGCTTCGTCGTCCTCGCTGGCGTCGGCCAACTCGTCAGGGGATACGGATGGTGCTGGCACCGGCGCGATGTCTTTGGTGCTTTCGGGTGACCATCCAGTGTCCATCGAATAGCCGCCGCAATCCGACGCAACCAGCACCGTCTGCCCAGGATAGAGATCCCTTCGCTCCGCGCCGCGCCACGTACCGTCCAGCCAGTCCCACACCCAGGCCCGCATGCCTTTCTTGAGACGCGGCGCTTTCTTTTTCCCTGTCTCCTTCCCGCACAGCCAATCGCGGGCCTTGAGGAACGGTACGGCGCAGAGCGCCTCACGTGCCGGGCGCACCTTCGCTCCCGGTGATGAGTCTTTCAGGATTGCGTCCCAGAAGACGTGGACGTCACGCTCGTCGCCGTCTCGAATGAAGCGGCTGATGTCGACATCTGCTCCGGAGAGGTCGGGAGTGGTGTCGAACAACTCTTCGATCTCGTGTCGCAACAGCAGGTGGCGCGGCGCGTAGGGGTAGAGATCCTGCAGAAGCTCCGGATGCGCTTCCTCGAACCGCTCCAGGGAGAGCGGCGACACATCGGAGATCAGCCCGAGAGCCTGGCGTACAGAATCAATTTCGCTCTTCGCGTAAGGGGCGGCCTTCTTGCCGGTGTCCGGCTGCGGGTCGACGACAATCACATCTGCTCGGCCACCCCAGCGGGCCGCGCGCCCGAAGCGCTGGACCAGGCTTGCCCATGGAGCGATCTCCGTCACCAACACGGCCGCGGACAGGTCCACTCCGGCTTCGATCACCTGAGTCGCGACGATGATTCGATTGGTGCCGGCCGCGCACGCGGCGCGGTTGAGAAACTCACCGCGCCACGGCACTCGCTCGTATCCCCGGAATCGGCTGTGGATGAGCCGGATGTCCACACCACCCAGCGCTGTGTTCCGCCTAAGGGCGGCGTGAACCGCAACTGCTTTGTCGACAGTATTGAATACGACGAGCGTCGGGCCGTCAGCCCCATGTCCACCTTCAACATGGGCCTCGGCCACGACGTGTGCGACGGCCTCGCTCCCGGTTGCTTCGACGAGCCGGACAGCTTTCGTCACATCGTCCCACAGATGACCGATGCGTGCCGGCTCAGGAATGTCGGTCTGAGAGATCGAGTCGGCCGACCCTTGTGTCTCTGGGCTGGCTCGGAGCCAGGTGCGTTGTAGCGTCGCGCTCATCCACCAAGTCACGCAGGGTCGATAACTCTTCTCGCTGTCCTGCTGGCGGAAGGCATGCAGTTGACCCGAAGTGGCGAGACCGACGCCCATGAGCTGGACCTCGTCCATCACCCATAGGCAATCGTGGTTCAGCAGGCCGAATTCCATCGGCCACCGAGCTCGCGGGGCCCCATAACCTCGGTTGAGCGCCCGGGACAGAAGCATGTCCTGCGTCCCGATGAGCACGGCGCAATGCTCGGGGAAGAGGTGCCAATCACCGCAATCAGCCCCACCCATCAGCAGGTGGACGCCAACCTTGCCCTCGTGATCGGCCTCACCATCCCAAAGAGAATCGAGACGGCGAAGGGCCTCTCGAACTTCCGCCTCGGTCTGATCCACCAACACACGCATAGGAAGGCACCAAACCAGTCGCCGCGGCCACCCATCGTCGTTCCGCTCGACTCGGTGCCACAGCCACGCCGTCAGCACCCCAACCGTCTTACCGAAGCCGGTCGGAATACGAATGAGCCGATGCGCGCACTCAAGTCCTTCGGCAAGTCTGACCTGCCACGGATGGGGTCCGGTGCCGATGCCAGTTGCTCGGACGAAGAAGTCGTCGAAGTTCCCCAAGGTGGCTCACCACTCAGCCAAGTCCGCGCCGCAGCCGTCAGTCCACCCCTCGGGTCGCCAGCCGACCCGCTGGTACTCGTACGGCGTTCATGGTGCGAGGCCCGTCGCTGCGCCGAAGAACTGGCCGAAGCTGTCCGAGATCGTCGCCATGCCCCCTCGCGGTTTACTGCGAGATGGACCTTACACAACCCACCGTGCTGACGGCAAGGGCGGGAGAACAAGATGAAGGATGAGAGATGAAGGATGAGAGATGAGAGATGAAGGATGAGAGATGAGAGATGAAGGATGAGCAGCGATTCGCATCCCTCACCGCTGATCCATCCATGGCTACTCGGTCTGGCCTGAGAAAAGATGAACGAACCGATGGAACGTAGCGGCGCGTTGGCGGAAAATGTAGCGCGTTGAGATGAGGGATGAATCGACGATCGGATCGGCCGCATCCCTCATCCGCTCTTCTCCCGCTTGCCATCCTTCGTCCGCTTTGGTCAACCGCCGTCGCTCGCTGCGGCCGCCGCAGGCTGCTGATGTAAGATCGCTCGCTCCCCAGTGGTGCAAGCATTCCCAGGTCTGCGGATCGGCCGCTCCTCGCTGGTGCGAGCCTTCCTGACTCCTCGGATCGCTCGCTCCCCAATGCTGCCAGCCTTCCCAGCTCACCGAATCGCTCGCTCCCGAGTGGTGCGAGCCCTCCCAAGTCCTTGGAACGCTTGCCCGCGACTGGTGCGAGCCTTCCCAAGTCTTCGGATCGCGTCCTGCCGATTGGTTACCTAACAAAACAGGAAATCCATCTACGAATCTTCCTCATCGCTGTACATCCTTTGCTCACACGCAGTACATCCAATGTACAGGCCTCGGGGTGCCTGTGTCCGTCGGCGGCGGATTGACGCGTCGGCGAGCAACCCGCTCGCTTGGCATGCGATTCGCCTTGTCATGGAACCACCATGACATCCTGGAGGCCTCATGCTCGGAAGACGGCGGCAGCGAAGTGCTACGACCCGCAGTCCTTAACGCGGGGTCTGCTTTGCGGCTGTCAGCCGCGCGCCCCTCCGCAGCGATGACCGAGCCAGGGGTGACCAATACAACGAACCACAAACGCACCATCAACCATATGGAAAGGAGAGGAATCATGAAAACACGCAAAGTGAGTTCGGGTGATCAGCTGGAAACCGGGGCGGCAATTCTGGCGGCCGCCAAAGTGGTGGACACCGATCTTGTCAAGGCGCGGCTGGCGGCGTTTGCCAGCGCTCAACGCAGCTACGCGGAGGCGCAGGCCCAGGTGGAGGCGGCGGAGGCCCGGCTGAAGGAGGAACAGATCCGCCTGGCCCGGCGCGACGCCGAGCAGGATGAAGCGACGGAAGAGCTGGCACGGGCGCTGGTGAGCAGCGGGCAGCCACGGGGGAATCCGTTCACCGCCTTCGGTACAGCAGCACCCTCGGCTGTCAAGCAACTGCCCCCGGTGACCGAAGCAAAGACAATTCGCCAACTGGTCGCCGCCGTGCAACGCCAGAAGCCGGTCAGCAAGGCAACGTCCCAAGCCGCGCAGGCCGCGGAGCAAGCGGCACGGCAAGTCGAAACCGCGCAGCTCGCCGTGGACAAATTCCAGGAGGCGCTCTCGCATGCTCGCCATGCGCGTGACGGCATCGGAGAAACCTGGGAAAGGACCTTGGCTGCCCTGAAGCGTGGCGTCCGCGCCGCCGCCGACGACGGTGCGCCCGGTCTCTATACCGCGCTGTTTGGCAATCAGCGCCGGTCAAGTAACAAAGCGGTCAAGCCCTCGCCGGCGGCGGCAGCCGCGCCGGCCCCGACAGCCACGACCGCTGCTTGAACACCACCCAGCCAATGCACCCGAGGTCGATGGGCCGGGCTCGTCGACCTCGGGCATTCGGTGAGCCAAGGTTTATCTCTGGGAGCTTCCATTCCATTGGCTTGGCCTCCGTGTTCTTTCTCGGTGCCCTCGGAGCCTCTGTGGTTCGTCCCCTCTTTTCCGGCACTTCCGGCAGCCTTCGCCTCTCGATTACTCATGCATTCGGCAGTGTGTGCCGTCACGCCGCGGTGTTCAGCGCCCCTTTGGGAACCTGCCGTCGAGGATGCCAAGCAGGTCCGCCGCCAGTGCGGCGACGCGGGAACGCGCACTGTCCGGTAAGCGGTCGAGCAGCGGCTGCACGCGGGCGCGGAGGTGCGCCGCCGCGGCACGGCGGTCGCCGCGCAGACACAGCGCCTCGACTTCCCATGCGCCGCACGCCAGCATGCGCCGCACGTCGTCGTCGACCTCGGGCAGATGCTCGGCGGTGAGCCGCAGCGCTTCCGCCACCTCGAAGCCGCGCACGCGCGGGCAACTGCGTTCGTCGAAGCCCAGACCAGTGACGGGCTTTCCAAACAGCCGGCCGGTGATGCGCACCGGACCGGTCCAATACTCGATCGGCAGGCGATGCGCCGGTGCGTCGACCAGCGGTTCCGCTTGCACGTCCATCTCCCACTCCGGCACGCGTAGCCGGTAGCGGTGCGGAAAGTAGCGCGGGCCGTCGGTGATCATCATCGGTGACCGCACCACGCCGGGACTACGGATGAACTCCGGCGTCGTCAGCTCGACGCGATGCGTAGAACGCAGCTCGAAGTCCGGACCCGGCCCCTGCGCCGAGAGGCCGGACCACGGCACCACCGCGTTGCGCCGGTGGCGATGGTACTGGTGGAAGCAGCTCATGTCCCAGCCGTT
>Ga0335069_10013675_pt1 | contig 11389 bp, 11 predicted proteins | sample Lox_Sample_11_FD_206714 | JGI IMG/M metagenome (GOLD analysis project Ga0335069, IMG submission 206714) | Soil microbial communities from Loxahatchee National Wildlife Refuge, Florida, United States - Lox_Sample_1.1 | ecosystem: Environmental > Terrestrial > Soil > Wetlands | place: USA... | reverse complement strand
TCATGCACCATAACCGGCAGCATCCGATTGCCCGGAAAAGTAATGATGGAGAGTTTGGAATAACTCGAACCGGAGCGATTATCGCCCCGCCACTTGAGACTGGATTTGTCGCGCGGTCACCCGCGCGGTTTGTCCGCCTCTATCGACTGTGAAACCGGGAAGCCATCCGCCGAATATCTCGATCGGCTTCCACCTCGTCAACTCGCGCAATTCACGCGAGTCCTGGCGCTACTCTCTCAATTTATTCCGCTTTTCCGGCCAGTTACCTCCTCGTGGGCTGGACGCATCGCATCCATTGCTTTGATTATCCCGGTGCGTAGCTGCCAGTTCAACCATGTGCCTTGCGGCGCTGCTTCGTTTGACCTTTGGAGTTATCGCCGTGGCGCTTGCGCCATGTGGCCATCCAGCCGCGTTTCTCGCGTTGCGGATGATGCGACAGTGCGAGCGCTCCGTCAGGCACCTCTCGCACGATAGTCGTGCCGGAGGCGACGTAGACATCGCTACCGACTTTGATTGGCGCGACCAATTGCGTATCGCATCCGATCATACAGCGATCGCCAATCTCGGTCTTATGCTTATCGTAGCCGTCGTAATTCACGGTGATTACGCCGCATCCGATGTTAGTATCGCGACCGATAGTCGCGTCGCCCAAGTAGCTGAGATGACTCGCCTTGGTTCCGCGGCCGATCTTGGCCTGCTTGGTCTCGACGAAGTTGCCGATGCGATTGCGCCCCTCCAGTTCCGTGCCGGCACGGAGATTAGCAAACGGTCCCACCTCCGACTCTTCCCCAATGATGCAGTCTTCGGCGCGCACACCGATTTTCAAATGGCAGCGCGGGCCGATCGTCACGTTCGACAGCCATGCGGTCCCATCGATACGCACGCCTTCGCCGATACGGCATCGGCCGATTATCTGGACGTTCGGGCCGATTACGCAGTCGCGAGCGATCTCCGCTTGCCCTGAGATGTAAGCGGTTGCCGGATCGGAAATCGTCACGCCCGATTCCATCAGTTTGCGGTTAACGGCCGCACGGATTTGCGCTTCCATTTCTGCCATCTCCTTGCGCGAGTTGATTCCGGCGAACTCGGCCGGATCGGATGCGCGCCACGCATGGACGCGATGGCCCAGCCGGTGCGCGATTGCGGCAATATCGGTCAGGTAATATTCACCTTGTGCATTGTTGGGTTTTATTTTGCCGATCGCCGTATGCAGGAGCGCGGCATCCGCGAGATAAACCCCGGTGTTGATCTCATCGATCGCGAGTTGGGCGGGCGACGCGTCGCGAGCTTCCACGATTTCCGCCACGTCTCCAGAGCGATCCCGGATTACGCGGCCATAGGCGGCTGGATCGGCGAGCCTGACCGTCGCGATCGAGAGCTTTGCATCTGCCTCGCGATGCGCCCGCAGGAATGCGCGCATCGTAGCGGCGGAAATTCGCGGCATGTCGCCGTATGCGATCAATACATCGCCGGAAAAGCCGGCCGGTAGCGCCGAAAGCGCGCATCGGACGGCGTCACCGGTCCCACGCTGCGGTTCCTGCGTTACGAACTTGAGCGGCGCGGGAATGCGGCGCGCGGCTGCCGCAACCTTGCGTGCCTGATGCCCGACGACGAGAACGATAACTTCACTATTCAGCGCCGACAAAGTGCGCACAGCGCGCGAGATCATCGGTTCACCGGCGATCTCGTGCAGCACCTTGGCGTGCGCCGAACGCATCCGGGTTCCCTTGCCCGCGGCAAGAACGATCGCGGCCAGGGCAGTCCGACCGCGTCCCCGGTGGTTAGTACTCACCGTAATTGGACACTTTCCAGGTATCGCCATCCTTGCGCGCGGCAATCAGCCATTTTCGCTCGAATGAACCGCCATCGGGGACGTCGATAGTTGCGTGGAAAATATATTCGATGTGATCAGGCAAGTCGTTCTCCGCTTCAAGGTGGTAGAAGATTGACGGTTGACGCGTTCCGGCGTCGATTTTCTGGCCCTCGGTCAGTTTCATTTCCTGATGAACCTTGTCGAGAGCGAGACCGGTACAAAACGTCGCCGCAGTCTTGAGATCGGCTCGCACGTAGTGCGCGTCGATGAAGCGATCGACCACGCCGCGCGGGCTGTTCAGCGGATGGCATGCTGCGACGGTGATCGCCATCGCGGCGAATAAAACGCAAATGAATCGGGTATTCGATGAGGTTCGCATCACGGTTTCTTTTTGAACAACGCCTCCAGCTTTTCCTTTGCTTGCGGTTTTGGATTTGCGACGGACCCGCCCGAAACGGCTCCGGGCGGTGCTGCCGCGAAGTATTCGCAGAAATTGAACCGTTCCTTGTCCACTACCCGCGAGGCGATCGTCTCCCGGCAACTGTTGTTATACGCCGGATCGAAAAATCGGCAATTCCGGCATGCGTGCAACGCGCGATCGCATCCGGGACAGTTGTCGCGAAAACCGACCCGCTCGATTACCTCGATCGCCCGGCCGCAATGCCAGCAGTTCATGATCGGTCAACCGCCGCCTTTCGGATCGCGAAAACACATGCTTTTTCAAGCAAAACTCCCCTGATAGCATAGCCGCTAAGGCGGAGACGCGCGAGACGATGGAGGTGGAGGTAGAGGCATTTGTTGCGGCGCTCAAAAAGGTGTCACGCGCCGCGGAAAACACCGTCGTAAACTATCGCCGAGACCTGATGGCGTTTCGCCAATTTCTGCTCGATCGATCGGCCTTGCTCGGAAAGCCGGTAAATGAAATCGATACCGCCACGCTCACGGCGGACCACATCCGCGCATACTTGGCGGATCTCATGAAAAGCTCCAAGCGAGCAACTGTGCAGCGCAGGCTGAGTTCAATCAAGGCATTCTTTCGTTTTCGTGAGACAGCCACCGGCAACCCAAGTCCGGCGCGCGCGATCCGCTCGCCGAAGAGCGAACGCCGCCTGCCGCGGATACTTCAGCAGAACGAGGTGCGGCAGCTGATTGAAGCCGATCCCGGTGCGTCGTCGATGGCCACGCTCCGCGACCGCGCAATATTCGAAACCCTTTATTCATCGGGTCTGCGCGTCAGCGAATTGGTTGGCCTGAATTGGGGCGACATCGACGATGAGCTTGGGATGGTGATGGTGAAGCAGGGGAAAGGCAACAAGGACCGGATGGCGCCGATCGGCGAGCCGGCGCTTGATGCGCTCAGCGAATGGCGCCGCACAATGCCGATTGCATGGGAGCCGGACGGACCGGTCTTTGTCAATCTGCGCGGCGGGCGATTGACCACCAGAGCCGTCGAGCAAATCCTGGAACGCCGGATTCAAGCCGCCGGACTTGGAACGCAAATCACGCCTCACGGGCTGCGTCATTGTTTCGCAACGCATATGCTGAATAATGGAGCTGACCTCCGGTCGATCCAGGAGATGCTGGGGCATGCGAGCCTTGCCACGACGCAGCGCTATACTCACGTGAGCGTGAATCATCTGAAAGAGGTATACAAACGTGCCCATCCACGCGCCTGAGGGCGACGCAGTGGTCCGCCACACGACGATTATATGCGTGCGCCACAATGGCCACGTCGTGATCGCCGGTGACGGACAGGTCAGCGTCGGACAGACGATTATGAAGCGTACCGCGCGCAAGGTGCGCCGGTTGCATCAGGATCGCGTCCTGGCGGGATTTGCCGGTTCAACCGCCGACGCACTCACGCTGTTCGATAAATTCGAGGCCAAGCTGCAGGAGTACAATGGCATCCTGAGGCGCGCCGCCGTCGAGCTGGCCAAGGATTGGCGCACCGACAGGATACTCAGGCGGCTCGAGGCGATGCTGGTCGTAGCCGACCGTGACAGTTCTCTTCTGTTGTCCGGTGTTGGCGACGTTCTTGAACCAGACGACGGGATCATTGCGATCGGTTCAGGCGGCAACTACGCACTGTCGGCAGCGCGTGCGCTTATCCGCCACAGCCCCGCATTGAGCGCTCGGGAAATTGCGGAAAGCGCTATGAAGATCGCCGCCGAAATTTGCGTATACACCAACGACCAATTCGTTTTCGAAGAACTTTAACCACAGCAGATCAAAAGCTGGAATATCATGCCTGTTCCACAAGTGATGACGCCGCGCGAGATCGTCTCGGAATTGGATCGTTACATCGTAGGCCAGCACGATGCGAAGCGCGCAGTTGCGATTGCGCTGCGCAACCGATGGCGCCGCCAGAACGTCGCGCCGGAGTTGCGCGATGAAATCGCGCCCAAGAATATCTTAATGATCGGACCAACCGGCGTCGGCAAGACCGAAATCGCGCGCCGGCTTGCGCGTCTGGCGCAAGCGCCGTTCATCAAAGTGGAGGCATCGCGCTACACGGAAGTCGGCTATGTTGGACGCGACGTCGAGTCGATGATCCGCGACCTAGCCGAGCTCTCGGTAAAGATGGTGCGCGAGGAGGCGCAGGTACGCGTTGCGGTCAAGGCTCGCGAGGCGGCCGAAGAGCGCCTGCTCGACATTCTGTTTCCGCCGCCCGCCAAAGTGCGCCGTCCGGCGACTATCACTCCGGAGGGGCATCTGGAAGGCGGCGATTCCGATTCGCACAAGGACACCCGCGAGAAGCTTCGCAAGCTGTTGGTCGGCGGCCATTTGGATGACCGTGAAGTTGAGATTGAAGTCTCCGGCGGCCACTCGATGATTGAAGTGATGATGCCGCCAGGATTGGAGGAGCTTGGTGTCAACTTCAAGGACCTGATGAACAAGGCAATGCCCAAGCAGCCCCACACTCGCAAAGTGAAGATTCCGGAGGCGATGGAGCTCTTAAAGCAAGAGGAAGCGGCGCGGCTCATTGACGCGGAGGCAGTCGCGCGGGAGGCGGTCACCCGAGCCGAACAGTCGGGGATCGTATTTATCGACGAAATCGACAAGATTGCAGGGCGCGAATCGGCGCGTGGTCCGGACGTATCGCGCGAAGGCGTGCAGCGCGACCTCCTGCCGATTGTGGAAGGCTCGACCGTCAACACCAAGTACGGCGCGATCAGGACCGACCACATCCTGTTCATCGCTTCGGGTGCGTTTCATACGTCCAAACCGTCCGATCTGATTCCGGAGTTCCAAGGGCGGTTTCCGATTCGCGTCGAACTGAAAGCGCTTACTCGCGACGATTTCATCCGCATCCTGACCGAGCCCGAGAATGCCCTGACGCGCCAATACGCCGCGCTGATGGCGACCGAAGGGGTAAAGCTGAGCTTCACAGCCGAAGGTATCGCCGCGCTGGCGGAGATTGCCGCAATCGTCAACGGCCGCTCGGAGAATATCGGCGCGCGCCGGTTGCATACCGTGCTGGAACGCCTGCTCGAGGAGCTGTCATTCGGCGCGCCGGAAATGCACGGACATGAACTTGCCGTCGATGCTGCGTATGTCCACGGGAAGCTTGACGCAATCGTCAAGGACGAAGATCTGTCGCGCTATATCTTGTAGCGGCGGCGCCGGCATCCGAAAGCAATGCGGGCTCAATGAAGATTTCGGGAATCTGGGCGCAACTCGGACTCAGGGGTCACAATCGGCCCGGTAAATTCACCGTTTTGCTCGCGGCGCTTTTGTTCCTGCTTGGCGCGGGACCGCTGTTGTCGAATTACGCGCCGACCGAATTGCTGCTGACGTTGGGCCTGTCGATGGTGCTGCTTGCGGCCTTAAACGCGTTCCTGGAGACACGGTTCATATTCGTGCTCGGCCTAGTCCTCATGGTGCCGGCCTTCATATGCAAGTTCCTCCTACTGTTTTTCGTAAGGAGCGACACGCTCGAAATCTTAAACATGGTTTCGACGATTTTCTTTTTGGGCTTGATCGTGGTCGGATTGGTCGGCCGCCTTTTTACGATTGAGCGAGTGACCACCGATGAAATCAGCGCGGCAATTTGTGCATATCTGCTGATGGGCGCGGCTTGGGGCTTGGCCTATGCGTTTTTAGCGGAGTTGAATCCGGCATCGTTCAGCGTGCCAATGCTTCCTGGGGCGACCGCAGGCTTGCACAACGACGCGCCCATGCTGCGCGACATCCAGAAATGTCTCTATTACAGCTTCATATGCCTGACCACGGTGGGTTTTGGCGATATAACTCCCGTGTCGGCCGCGGCACGGATGCTTTCGGTAATGGAAGCGATATTCGGCCAGCTGTATATGGCGGTTCTGATCGCGCGCTTGGTTGGCATCCAGGTCGCGCAGGCGCTAATGAAGGATTAGGCTGGCCGCTGGGACGCGATAGAGGCCGGAGAAGGAAGTTAGTGAATGCTATTCTCAAAAAGTTTTGAACAGGTTGGCTTGAGCGTGCCGCGGCGCACGTTGGTGTCGCTGATGATCTGCACGATCGTGGTCTGCCTTGGAGCATCGGTAGCGCGGGCCGCATCGAATGCTCTGTGGATCGTCGATCCGAGCCACGATCAGGTTGACGAGTACCTGCCCAGCGAACTGAAAACCAGCGATACGCCGACTCCATTGGTTGTTCCAATTGGTGCCGCACCATACGGGGCATGTTTCGACAAATCGAAAAATCTCTGGGTCACCAATCGCGACGAACAGATACTTGGCTTTACCGCATCGGACCTTAAGCAGCTTCCAAATGCTCCAAACCCTTCGGTAACGATAACCAGTGCATCGTTCTCCGACATCGTCGGCTGCGCCTTTGACAAGCACGGAAATCTTTGGTTGGCGGATCTCAGCAATGACAGCCTGGATGAGATTTCCGGAGCGCAATTGAGCGCTGGCAGCGGCGCCATTACTCCGGCGATCATCATTACCGATTCTGCGGAGATGTCGAACGCTCATCCGGGCTTTGTGACATTCGACAAATCGGGAAATTTATGGGCTGACGGACGAAGTGTCGAGAAGCTCTTCAAATTCTCCGCTTCGCAGCTCACTTCCGGTGGCGACAAGACCGCCGCGGTCATTCTGTCGGGGGGCGGAAGTTTGAGCGATCCCGGGCAGATCGGCTTCGATGGCCAGGGCAATCTCTGGGTGCCAAGCTATGGCGATAATACAGTGGTAGAGTTCAAGAAATCGCAGTTGAAATCTTCGAACGACGATGCGCCCGCGGTCACGCTTAGTAGCGACACTTTGCTCGGACCATGGGGTCTCGAATTTAGCGGAAGCAACCTGTGGGTGATGGATTATCGCGATGGAAACGCCCAGGAGTTTTCCTCCAGTCAAATTAAGAAGAGCGGTTCGCCAGCGCCGAAGGTCCTGCTAAACGACGCGGCGGGCGCAGACTCTTGGGGGATTACATTCGGTCCCGCGTTCGGCAAATTGCCCAAGTAATCCATCTGTTTTCTTCGGCGAGAGCTTAAGCCAGAGGCTGCGCAATTTCTGCTGGCCATCAGTTACGGGATGAGCTGATAACCCGCAAGTGAACAATTCCATTAATACCAAGGCGAGCGATAAACACACGGAGACCTCTGCCGGCAGCGCTGAAGTACTATATTTCCATCAGGTAGACGATCCCTACAGCCATCTCGCGGTGCAATGCCTGGCGCCGCTCGCTGCTGCCTATCAAGTGAAGGTCATCCCGCATCTCGTGCCGCCGCCCGATGACACCGCCGCGCCTGAGCGTGCACGCCTCAAAGCATATGCGTTGCGCGATGCGGCCCGGCTGGCACGACGATATTGCCTCTCCTATCCAGACGCGGCCAGGGAGCCGGATGCCGCCAGCATTCAACTCGCCACGGTGCGGCTGGCGAAGGCGATAGAGACCGGCGCCTTTTCGGAGAATGCGCCCGCGATTAGTGGCGACCTTTGGTTTGGCCGGTCATCCAATGCCGGCGGCGTCGATTGGCCGGTGACCAAAAGGATGCTGGTAGAGGGCGAAGCGTTGCGCCGGGCACTCGGCCATTATTTGGGCGCCATGTTTTATTTCGACAATGAATGGTATTGGGGCGTCGACCGTTTGCATCACCTGGAAACGCGCCTGCGCTCGGAGCGCCTGGTGAGAGATCCCTCGCAGCCGCCGATTGCGCCGCTTCAGACAACCGTTCTCGACGGTCCACGTGCCGCCAAACCGCCGCTGATCGAATTCTGGTTCTCGTTCCGAAGCCCCTATGTATACATCGCCACGCCGCGACTGCATCGGCTGGCCGAGCACTACGGCGCCGAAATGCGATGGCGTTTTATTATTCCGATGATCATGCGCGGATTGCCGGTTTCACCAGACAAAACCCGCTACATCATGCTGGACTCGCGGCGCGAGGGTAAGTTGTACAACATGGATTTTGGGACCGTCGTGGACCCCGTCGGGGCCGGGAGCGATCGCATCACCGCGGTGTTGCATCGCGCGATAGCCGTTGGAAAGGGGGCGGCGTTCACGGAGCTGGCGCTCCGAGCCGTCTTCCACGATGGCCTCGATCTCGCGACCGACGACGGGCTGCTGAAATTGGCCCGATCCGCAGGGCTGACCGAGGCGGATGTATCGGAGGCTTTGGCCGACGAGTCTTGGCGGGTGGTGGCGGAAGAAAACCGCAGAGCCTTGCTTGATGCCGGATTGTGGGGAGCGCCGACCTATCGCGTGAACGGAGGACCGGCCCACTGGGGTCAGGACCGGCTGTGGGCACTGGAAGAAGATTTGAAGGCCGCAATCGCGTCGCAATCGCCGCCGATGAGATAGCAATAAATTTGGGACCAGCGCCGGGTAGGTATCTAGCGTGGTATGGGCTGCGATACCGGCGTCCTCAAATCGGACAGATCGTTTCAGCAATGAATGGCGCGAACCACGTAATACCGCAGTGGCTGAAGCGGAACGCAGTAGTCCCTTTTTTTGCGGTTCTGCTTTTTTCGACGTGGGCGATCTCGCGAGTGGAGCTTATCCCCGGACCGGAATTCAAGATCGTCCAGCCCGGGCCTGTCAGTGGAGACGAGCCCATCTATTTCGCCACCACGCTCAACATCTTGTTTAATCACCGTCTCGCGTGGGACGGAGTGGCCGGCCCTGACACACTGCTGGTAAATCGGCGTACCGGACGCGCCTACCTCTGGTACACCAAAGATCCTTCGTTCTTCACGCCTGCGGCCGATTATTACACGGTTTCCGGCCATTCCTGCGCATATCCGCTCTTGCTTGCTTCATGCGTCATGGCATTTTTCCATATGGAAGGATCGCATGGGTCCATCCAAGAGGCTCTCCGTGACCTATTCCTTGTTATCGTAACGATCATCTGGTTGGGAGCGCTGATTACCTACGCCTTCGCCCGCCGGATCGGAATGGAGCGCTGGCTGGCGATGCTCGCCGTCGTGGTCCTTATGTCCAGCCCGTGGCTCGCCTATTCCAAATCGTTCTATACGGAGCCGGGAATCGGCCTTTGCCTTGCGCTTGCGCTGTTGGCATTGGAATCGGGCCGGCCAAAGCTGGCTGCGCTCGGTTCCGCCGCGGCAATGTACCTGAAGTCGCCGTTTGGGTTGATCGGCGCCGGCCTTATTCTGGAGCGGCTATGGTCGCGGCGATGGCGGGAAGCGATTGAGATGTCTGGCGTGCTTGGCGTGTGCGGTGTGGCATTGGTCGGATTCAACTATTGGTTGGCGCGAACGCCGATAATCATCGGGTCGACGATCAGCGTCGGCGCCGGAAATTCGGAGGGCAGCCATCCCGAGGTTACGCTACTGCACTCCTTGTATCAGACGATGCTCGGCCCCGGGGTTGGTGTCATGGACTGTGCGCCGTGGACGATTTTCGGCTTTGCGTTTCTGCTGTTTGCGCTGTTCGGAAAGCCGTCAACGCTGCGGCGAATCGCGTTCCCCACCGCGTTGTATGGCGTGGGCCTTGTGCTGTCCAAGACCGGTCCCGGAACCTGCTACGGTCCGCGATACTGGGTACCGATGTTGCCGTGGCTGGCGATTGCGTCGGTCGAAGGAATGCGCTGGTTGAGTTGGCAAAGGCCGATAACGTACTTGCTGCGAACCGGCTATGCGGCAGCGGTGATCTTAAGCGCCGCGATGGCGATTCCCGCCGCACTCCGCTATCCGCAGATGTTCAACCATCCTGTGACTTTTTACCCTTGGTACGGTCTTTCGGCCGTGGGGCCGACGGTCGACACGGGGTTCATCGAATATCGAGCCTATCGGCAAGCTTACCATCCTGGTGAATCAAAGTATTACGGAGAACAGTACTTGTGGGGCAGAGGCAAGGTGGTTCGCACCGGGTCTACCGACAACTCGTTAAGTTTCGAGGTTGACCTGCCCAAGCGGACCATGATGGTGGTCAATCAGTATTACGATTCGAATTGGCATGTTGCGGATGGATCCGGCGAGGTCATTTCGTGGGAGGGCCTACTTGCTGTTGCGCTGCCATCCGGCAGGCAGCAGATAACTTTGATCTACCGCCCACACCATTTCAGGGCCGGCGTGCTGATTGCGCTCATCGCTATGTCCATTCTGGCATGGCTATGGCTATTCGAATGGCGGTGTGAGCCGCGAGCACCGGCGTGAAAGCACCCTGCCTGCGCACAATCTAATCTTTCAGCCAAAATGGAACGTTGAGCTTTACTCCGAAACGTTCAAGATTCTCTTCCATGCTGTGGTCGCAAAAAATATCGAGATACAAGAATGTCATCAGGTTCGATGCGTACAGGATGACGTCACGTCCGTACATCGATAAGATCGGATTCGCAGAAAATTGATCGGCAACAAGGCATCGATGGCCAACTATCGGGATGATGTGGGGAATATTTCTCCTATTTACATCTTCTTCAGTGATGCCAAATTCCTCATATACCCAATTGATCTGCTGCCTGAGTAGTTCGATATCTCTCGGATACGAATAAAAGGCATCATAATAACTGCGTTTGTACGGCTCGCCTGAGCTTCCATAGACATTAACGGTTTGTTTGTCAGTACCGTTCATGCAACTGAGATATTTCTTATAAACGTCTGGAAAAATAACCCCCAAATCTCTTTCGTAGGAACCTATGTCGCTAGTTGAAAGACCTGCCAACCATTTCGTGCCCTTCTCAATTTGGAAACCGTAAATATGGCCCTTCAATTCTTTGTGAGCCCAGAACGACTCGCTTTCATTTTTGAGCCAAGGAAAGAATTCGTCGGCATTTTCCGGTGCCTTCTGCATTGGCGCCTACTATAGCTCGGTTTACTTCCAAAGCCTAAGAGTCGCCGCCGCAACGTCTGCGGAACGAACGGCACCGGCGGATCGTACCGGAGGAAGGTAGAGAGTAGAAAAGAGACCGCTTGATGGCGTAGCCAGCACGGGTGGCGCCGCGGACGACGGGCTCTTTCGCTCTCTTTTTACTTTCTATCCTCTACGCTCCATTCCCGCCGGAGGCGGTGGCCTGCTCCCCAATTTCCCTCCAATCATAAGTAGAGACCGCCGGTTATAGCGCCCACTTGGGGCGGTTGCATTGCCCGTCCTTTAAGCATGGCGAACTGGGTCGGCGTCAAGGCGCCAAGGCTG
>Ga0335069_10013673_pt1 | contig 11390 bp, 8 predicted proteins | sample Lox_Sample_11_FD_206714 | JGI IMG/M metagenome (GOLD analysis project Ga0335069, IMG submission 206714) | Soil microbial communities from Loxahatchee National Wildlife Refuge, Florida, United States - Lox_Sample_1.1 | ecosystem: Environmental > Terrestrial > Soil > Wetlands | place: USA: Florida... | reverse complement strand
AGCCGCACTACGTCGGCGTGCTCCGCGACTCGATGGCGACGGACCCGCTCGAGCCGGCCGGCGTCTATGTCGGCACGACCATGGGCGAGGTCTACCATTCGGCCGACAACGGCGAGTCCTGGCACCGGCTGCCCGGGCAGCTGCCCCGCATCACGACGATCAAGACCTGGCTGCGATGAGACCGCCCAACACCAAAGTGCGCGGCGCCGGCCGGACGCGGCGCTGGCGGAACACGGGGGACCGGCCCCGCTTTCCCGATTTCGCGGCGTCGGTGCGCGTCAAGAAGTCGCGGCCGCTGCTGCCCCTGCGGTCCGTCGCGCGCGAGAGCCCGCCGTGCAGATCGAAGTGACAGTTCCCGGGTTGCTCGCCGACTGCGTGGGCGGCCGGCGGCAGGTCGCGCTCGAGGCCGGCACGCTCGCCGAGGCGCTGCGGCGCCTGCTCGAGGAGCACCCGCGGCTGCGGCCGCATCTCTACGACGAGGCCATGCGGCTGCGCCGGCACGTGCTCATCTTTTTCAACGACGACAATCTCGCCACGATCGCGGACCGGGACGTGCCCCTGAAGCCCGGCGACCGCCTGCTCGTGCTGCAGGCGGTCTCGGGCGGCTAGGCGGCTCCCGCCGCCGGTTGAGGTCGAGGGTTGAGGTTGAGGTGGGCTGCTCGCCGGGCCGCCGTGGCTTTCGTTCCGAACCTCAGCCCACTCTCACCTTCACTCCCGCCCTCACTTTCCCTTCGGCCCGTGGTGCGGGAACGGGACCTGTGGCGCCCGCCGCGGGACGATGACCGTGACGGTGCGGGTGCTGGCGTTGCCCGAGTGGTCGCGGCTTTCGACCGTGATCGTGTAGACCCGGATCGACCCGGGGCGGGTGTGCTCGGCCCGGAGGTTGACGGTCAGGGGGCCGGTGATCTTCCAGTCGGGCGTGAACCAGCCGCCCGCCGGCTCGTTCGAGGTCACGGCGATGATGCGGGTGACGGGCGCCGGGTCCGCCGCGTCAGTGACCACCGCCTGCAGCGTCACCGACACCATCTGGTGATTCGGCGGCCACAGGAATTTGGGATGGGCCGTCAGGCTGCTGATCACCGGCGGCACGGTGTCGACAATCCGCAGCGTGCCGGTCGCGCTGCCGGCGTAGTCGGCATCCGTCACTGTCGCCACGACGGCATAGCTGCCGACCGCCGTGGGCGGCGCGGCAGAACCGGCGTAAGTCACGGCGACCGTGAGGCCGGCCGGGTCCGTGGTGACGGTCACGGCCTTCGGCGCGCCGTCATATTCCTGGATCAGGCCGGCCAGCGCCACCGCGGCCGCGGCCTTGTTGACCGTCAGCGTCGCCGGATCGCTCGCGGCTGACCCGATGCTGTTGTGGGCCGACACGGTGTAGGTGCCGGCGGCGGCGCTGGTGACCGGGCTGATCGTGAGCGAGGGCGAGGTGGCGCCCGGGACGTCCGCGCCGTTGTGCTGCCACTGGAAGGTCGGGGCGGGGAAGCCCGTGGCGGTGGCGGCGAACGTCACCGTGTCGCCGACGGTGACCGTCTGTGATTGCGGCTGCGCGGTGAAGACGGGCGCGGCGTATTCGGGATGCAGGTTGACGGCGAGAACGACCGGATCGTGGTCGGCGTAGCGGAAGGGAGTGTCCGCGTTGATCGCCTGCTGCGCGGCGCTCTTGTTCTCGAGGTTGTAGTCGTAATAGACCGGCTCGTCGGCGTTCACGTGCCAGGTGGCGGCGTCCGCGATCTGTTCGGCGAGGTGGGGCGTCGCGAGGGCATGATCGATGTGGCCGAACTCGCCATTGAACGAGTAGGAGTAGCCGCCCTCGCCCTCGAACGCTTCCGTCAGGCTGACATAGCCGGCTCCCTTGATGGCGGTGATCGGGTCCTCCTGGGCGTAGGCATTGAGGTCGCCGATGATGAGGACGTCGGGATCGCCGCTCGCGGTCGGGTCGGTGGCGAGCCAGGCGGTGAGCGCGTTGGCCTCCTGCACCCGCAGGGCATTGTTCGTTCCCTGGCCGTCGCCGGAGTCGGCGTTGCCCGCGCCCGCGGCCGCGGAGCCCTTGGCGCGGAAATGATTGATGCAGACCGTGAGCTTCTCCCCGTTTGATTTCTGCCGGAACGTCTGCGCCAGCGGATTGCGCGCGAGGTTGTCGAAGGCGGGATCGCTCAGCATGGCGGGGGCGCCGACCGTCTCGACGGTCTCGCCCCGGTAGATGAGCGCGACGTGGATCTGGTCCGTGGTGGTGTCGACCGCCGAGGCATCGACAAACGCGTAGGTGGTGCCGGCGGGGGCGCTGGCATTGAGGCTCGCGACCAGTTCGGCGATCGCGCTGGTCGGACCGTAGCTGTCGGGCAGGCCGTTGGTCACGCGGTCGTTTTCGATCTCCGTCAGGCCCATGATGTCGGGGGCGAGCCGGAGGAGCGCGGCGGTGAGCTTGGCCAGCTGGCGTTGGTATTCGGCGAAGGTGGTGGCGCCGCGCGACGTGGGGAAGCCGCCGCCGGCCCCGTCGCCGTTCATGAGGTTTTCCACGTTGCCGATGCAGACCCGCAGCGAGCCGGTCGCGGCGGGCGGGTCGACACGCGGATCGGCGTCCGCCCAGACCGGCGCCTCGGTCGGCTCGACGATGTAGGATCCGAATTTCTGGTCGAGGATGCCGCTGAGGCCCGTCACGGTGCTGCCCGCCCGGCGGGTCAGGCCGCGGCCGGCGCTGTCGGCCAGGTAGGGCGTGGGATCGGGATAGGTCGCACTGGTGCCGTCGTCCACGAGGATCTGGCTGAGGAAGTTCGCGGCCTCGAGGCTCTGGGCCGGCGCCCCCGGCGCGACGACATTGGTCGGCGTGGACAGCCGGCCGGTGGCGAGGATGAATTCGCCGAAGTGGCCGAGATCGTAGTTGTCGGTCAGCGTCAGCGTCTGCGGCAGCGTGACGCGCATGCCCTCGTAGCGTTCGGCCTCGGTGGCGCTGGCGAAGGGCAGGGTGACGGCCACCGGCGCCGGCAGCGCGGCCGTGCCGAGCTTCGTCAGCTCGACGACAGCGGTGAGCTCGGTTTCGGTGGCGGGGGCAGTGCCGAATTCGGCCACGGTGCCGGTGACCTTGACGACGTCGCCGGGCGCGACGGTGAGGGTGTTATTGAAGACGAACAGGCCCTCGGACGTCGCGGGATCGCCGTCATAATCCGCCTCCGCCGCCTGCAGATAGAATCCGCCGAGCCCGCTCGCCCCCTGGAAACCGGCGGTGACGACGCCCTGGACGGTGACGAGCTGGCCCAGATACGGGCTGGCCGTGCCGCTGCCCTGGATCGTGTGGATCGGGAGGGGCGCGGTGCTGAGGGTGCTGAAGCTGAATGCGTAGTCCTCCCCCGGATGCACCGTGCCCGTGGCGGCATCGGCGACCTGGCTGGCCAGGACGGTCACCGTGACCGTTTCTCCCTCGGCGAACGCGGGGGAGGGTACCAGCGTGTAGTCCGTCGGGCCGCCGAGAACCGTCGCCGTGTGGGTGCCACTGACGCTGCCGGAGATCGTGAACCAGGTTCCGGTCACGGTCACGGGCGTGTTGAATTTGACCGCCAGGTCGGCGCTGCCGAGCACGTTGACGGCGCCGTCGGCCGGCGTGGTGGCGGCCACGGCCGGGAGGAGGCTCGCCGTCGTGCTGAAGGTCAGGTCATCGATCGCGATGCCGTCGTCGCTGCCGCTGTCGTCGACGTCGCTCCAGCGCAGCACGAGCGTCTGGCCCGGCTCCCAGGCGACGCCGGTGACGAGCGCGGAGATCGCGGTGCGGTTGCCGGCCGCGTTGCCGTCGATCGCCACGCCCGAGCCGGTGGTGTTGGGCGCGGTGAAATCGAGCGCGGGCACGGCGGTGAACGTGCCCGTATTGATGTCGGTTGCCCCGAGGGCGTAGGCGAAAGTCAGCTTGTTGGCCGCCGCGCTGCCGCGCCGCCATTGCTCGCCGGTGTAGCTCAGGGTGAACTGGGTGACCGTTCCGCCGGTGTTGTTGACGAGGGCCACGCCGAATCGCGAGGCGACGCCGCCGCTACCGAGCGAGCCGAGCGCGCGCTCCGGGGCGGCGGCGGCCCCGAACGAATAGACCCCGCCGGCGTTGTTGGTGCCGGTGCTGACCAGGAAGATCGCGTTCGCGCCGGTGCCGGCGTATTTCGCGAACGACCAGCCCGAGAGTCCGGCGGCGCCGACCGGCGCGCCGTCGAGCGCGAAGGGCCCGGTCCCGCTCAGCGTGAAGGTGCCGCTGGCGGGAAGCGTGTCGAAGTTCTGGGCATAGCTCCCGCCGGTATAGGAGACTTGGGCATGGCCGAGCGCGGCCAGGGCGAGCACACAAACGACCACGGAGCAGAGGCGTCGGGGTGTCATGGCGGTATCTCAAGACCCTAAGCCGCGAAGTGTCGAGGCTGCCGATGTTATGATTGGGTGACGATGCGGCGGGCGGGTCCGCGTGGCTGCGAGCACCCGCGAGCGGACCTGCAATCCGCCTGCGGATCCACTCGCCGGCGCTCGCGGCTACGGAGCCGGCGCCGGCTCGGCGTAGGCCGACATCGGCACGCACGAACACACGAGGTGGCGGTCGCCGTAGACGTTGTCGACGCGGCCGACCGCCGGCCAGAACTTGGCCTCGCGCGTCCACGCGGCCGGGAAGGCCGCGAGCTCGCGCGGGTAGGGGCGGTCCCAGGCGTCGGCGCAGACGACGGCCGCGGTGTGCGGCGCGTGTTTGAGCGGATTGTTGACCCGATCGAATTCGCCCGCGGCCACCTTCGCCATCTCGCCGTGGATGGCGATCAGGGCGTCGCAGAACCGGTCGAGCTCGGCCTGCGACTCGCTCTCCGTCGGCTCGATCATCAGCGTGCCGGGCACCGGGAACGACATGGTCGGCGCGTGATAGCCGTAGTCCATGAGCCGCTTGGCCACGTCGTCGACCTCGATGCCGTGCTGCTTCCATGCGCGGAGGTCGACGATGCATTCGTGGGCCACGAGGCCGCCGGCGCCGCGGTAGAGGACGGGGAAATACGGGTCCAGCCGGCGCGCGACGTAGTTGGCGTTGAGGATGGCGATCTCGGTCGCCCGCCGGAGTCCGTCGGGGCCCATCAGCCGGATGTACATCCAGGGGATGACCAACAGCGACGCCGAGCCCCACGGCGCGGAGGCGACCGCGCCGGCGGCTGCGCCGGGTTCTGGGTTCAGGGTTTTGGGTACAGGGTTGGGATCGACCACACCATGCCTGGGCAGGAAAGGCGCCAAATGTCTGGCGACTCCGATCGGCCCTGCACCGGGCCCGCCGCCGCCGTGCGGGATGCAGAAGGTCTTGTGGAGGTTGAGGTGGCCGACGTCGGCGCCGATCGCCGCGGGCGTGGCGAGGCCGACGAGCGCGTTGAGATTCGCGCCGTCGAGGTAGACCTGTCCGCCGTGCGCGTGCACGACGGCGGCGATCTCCATGATGCCGCTCTCGAACACGCCGTGGGTGGACGGGTAGGTGATCATGAGCGCGGCAAGGTCGGCGGCGTGCCCGGCGGCCTTGGCGCGGAGGTCGGCGAGGTCGACGTTGCCCTGCGCGTCGCAGGCCACCGGCACCACGGTGAAGCCGGCCATGGCCGCGCTGGCGGGATTGGTGCCGTGGGCCGAGGTCGGAATGAGGCAGATGTGCCGGCGGCCCTCGCCGCGCGACTCGTGCCAGCCGCGGATGGCGAGCAGGCCGGCGTATTCGCCGTTGGAGCCCGCGTTGGGCTGGAGCGAGATCGCGGCATAGCCGGTGATCGCCGCCAGCCACGCCTCGAGGTCGCCGATGAGCCGCCGGTACCCGGCGGTCTGCCCGGCGGGCGCGAACGGATGGATCCGGGCGAACTCGGGCCAGGTCAGCGGCAGCATCTCGCTCGCGGCGTTGAGCTTCATCGTGCACGAGCCGAGCGAGATCATCGCGTGGCAGAGCGAGAGGTCGCGCGCCTCGAGCCGCTTGATGTAGCGCAGCATCTCGTGCTCGGTGTGGCAGGAGTTGAAGACGGCGTGCGTCAGGAACGCGGACGTTCGCGCGTGGGGGGACGGATAGGTCCCTGGTCCAGGGTCCACGGTCCCGGGAACGACGGCCGCTGCGCCGAAAACGGCCAGCAGCGCCTGCACGTCCGCGAGCGTGGTGGTCTCGTCGAGCGACACGCCGACGGTGCCGCCGTCGATCCGGCGCAGGTTGATCCGCTGCGCGGCCGCGGCGGCGTGGACCTTCGCGGCGTCGACGCCGGAGACCGTCAGCGTGTCGAACACCGGCTCGGCGTTCAGCTTGAGCCCGGCGCGCCGCAGGCCGCCGGCGAGCGCGGCGGTCAGCGCGCGCACGCGGCGGGCGATGCGCCGCAGGCCATCCGGGCCGTGGTAAACGGCGTACATCGAGGCCATGACCGCGAGCAGGACCTGGGCGGTGCAGATGTTCGACGTGGCCTTGTCGCGCCGGATGTGCTGCTCGCGGGTGCCGAGCGCGAGCCGGAGCGCCGGGCGCCCCTGCGCGTCCTTCGACACGCCGACGAGCCGGCCGGGCATCTGCCGCTTGCACGCGTCGCCCGTGGCGAAGTAGCCCGCGTGCGGCCCCCCGAAGCCCAGGGGCACGCCGAAGCGCTGGGCTGAGCCGACCGCGACGTCGGCGCCGAATTCGCCAGGCGGGCGGAGCAGCGTGAGCGCGAGCAGGTCGGCGGCGACGACGCAGCGCGCGCCGGCCGCGCGGGCCCGGGCGAAGAACTCCGCGTAGTCATGCACCGATCCCCAGGTGTCCGGGTATTGCACGAGCACGCCGAAGAACCGCCCGTCGAGCGCGGCCGTGCGGTGGTCGCCCACGACGACCTCGAGGCCGAGCGGCCGCGCGCGGGTCCGGACGACGTCGATGGTCTGCGGGTGGCACGCGGCGGAGACGAAGAAGCGGTCGGCGGGGCCGTCCCGCATCCGCCGGCAGAGGGTCATGGCCTCGGCCGCGGCCGTGCCCTCGTCGAGCAGCGAGGCGTTGGCGATCTCGAGCCCGGTGAGATCGCCGATCATCGTCTGGAAGTTGAGCAGCGCCTCGAGACGGCCCTGGGAGATCTCGGCCTGGTAGGGCGTGTACGCCGTGTACCAGCCGGGGTTCTCGAGGATCGCGCGCTGGATGACCGGCGGCGTGAACGTGTCGGCGTAGCCCTGCCCGATGCAGCTCCGGAAAACCTCGTTGCGCGCGGCGATCGCGCGCAGTTCAGCCAGCGCGGCGCTTTCGCCCACCGCCGGGGGCACCCCCAGCGGCTCCCGCGCGCGGATGGCGGCCGGCACCGCGGCGTCGATGAGGGCGTCGAGCGTGGGCTGGCCGAGCGCGGCGAGCATGGCGGGCACGGCCGCGGCGCCCGGACCGAGGTGACGGGGCGCAAACGGATCGGCGGCGGCGAACGGTTCGCTGGCGGCAGGCATACGCCTCGGACCCTAGGCCCGCGCGGTCGACGCGCAATGACGATTTGAAACCGCCGCCGCCGCGCTGGAGCGGCTTGCGCGCGGGCGGCCGTGATCCTGCGTCCGTGCAGGAGCCTGCTTGCCCCTCGACAGGCGCGGGGCCCTGAGGTAGTCGAACGGGCAGGCGAGCCGGTCGCGAGCAAGCTCGCGCCAACACGCCGCGCCCATGCCCCGCCCGTATTCCACCCGCGCCGCCCGCGCCGCCTACGTCGACCGGCGGCTGGCCGAGCTCTATCCGGCGCCGGCGGTGCCGCTGGCGCACCGGGACCCCTTCACGCTGCTGGTCGCGGTGGTGCTGTCGGCCCAGTGCACGGACCGGCGCGTGAACGCGGTGACGCCGCGCCTGTTCGCCGACGCGGCGGCGCCGGCGGCGATGAGCCGGCTCCCGGTGGACCAGATCGAGGCCATCATCCGCCCCTGCGGGCTCGCCCCGCAAAAGGCCCGGGCCATCGCCAGCCTTTCGCGCCTCCTCGTCGAGCGGCACGGCGGCCGGGTGCCCGGCAGCTTCGGCGAGCTCGAGGCGCTGCCCGGGGTGGGGCACAAGACCGCCGCGGTGATCATGGCCCAGGCGTTCGGCGAGCCGGCGTTCCCGGTGGACACGCACATCCACCGCCTCGCGCAGCGCTGGGGACTGACCGACGGGCGCAGCGTCGAACAGACCGAGCGCGACCTGAAGCGGCTGTTCCCGCGGGACCACTGGAACCAGGCCCACCTGCGCCTCATCTACTACGGGCGCGAGCACTGCACGGCGCGCGGTTGCGACGGCACCCGCTGCGAAATCTGCCGCACGCTCTTCCCCGGCCGCACCCGGGCCGCCCGGACCCGGAAGTGAGCGCGGCGGACCCGCGTCCCGCGCAATCCCGAGTCGGCTGATGTCAACGATTGGCTGACATTGGTCCCTTGGCTGATGCCTGCCCGACCCGACCGATGTCAACTAATAGTTGACATCGGTCGCAGGGGGACGGGCCCGGGCGGCCGGGCCGGAAAGGGCGGGGCCGGTTTCCGGGGTTGCCAAGAGGGACGAAAGCGCCGACGTTGGACCCTCAATTCCGACATGCTGCGCAAAATCATCGCGTCGATCCGCAAGACCCTGACGCCCAGTCCCTCCCCTTCGCCGGCCCAGCCGGCGCCAAAACCTTCCCAACGGCCCCACGGCAAGGAGTTTGCCCAGGCCGGTCATCCGCGCCCCCAGGGCCGGCCCGGCCGCGGCCGCGGCCGGGGGCAGCATGCCCACGGCCACCCCGCCCCGCGCCCGGGTCCTCGCGAGGACTTCCGGCCGGCCCCGCGGACGGCCCCCCGGCCCGCCGTGCCCGTGCCGGAACGGCCGCGCCAGCCGGACGCCCCGCTGCCCGACGTGCCGCCGATGGATTCGGTCTTCTCGCGCCTCGGCCTGGCCGACCGGTTCGCGTATGCGGTGGAGAAGATGGGCTACACCGAGCCCACGCCCATCCAGACGCAGGCGGTCCCGCTCGTGCTCGCGGGACGCGACGTCATCGGCTCCGCCCAGACGGGCACCGGCAAGACCGCCGCGTTCGCGCTGCCCATCCTCCAGCGCCTCGGCACCCACGGCGCCCTGCGCTGCCTCATCCTCGAACCGACGCGCGAGCTCGCGCTGCAGGTGGAGGAGGCGTTCCGCGACTTCGGCAAGTTCACCAACCTGCGCACCACGGTCATCTACGGCGGCGTGGGCTACGGCCGCCAGCGCGAGGATCTCCAGCGCGGGGTTGACGTCGTCATGGCGACGCCGGGCCGCCTGCTCGACCTGCTCGACCAGCGCGCGCTGACGCTGCGGGGCGTCCAGGTGCTCGTGCTCGACGAGGTCGACCGCATGCTCGACATGGGTTTCCTCCCCGACGTGAAGCGCGTCGTGGCGCAGTGCCCGCGCGACCGCCAGACCCTGTTGTTCACGGCCACGCTCCCGCCCGAGATCGAGTCGCTGGCCGCCTGGGTGCTGCGCGACCCGGTGACCGTCGCGGTCGGGCGGCGCCGCGCCCCGGCCGAGACCGTGTCGCACGCGTTTTATCCCGTCGTCGAATCGCAGAAGTTCGACCTGCTCCGCACGCTGCTCGCGCGCACGAAGTTCGAGAGCGTCCTCGTGTTCTGCCGGACCAAGGTCGGCGCCGACCGCGTGGCCGCGTGGCTCAAGCACCACCAGCACTCGGTCGCCGTGATGCACGCGGACCGCAACCAGGGCGAGCGGCAGGAGGCACTCGCGGGGTTCAAGGAGGGCCGCTACGAGGTCCTGGTCGCGACCGACCTCGCCGCGCGCGGCCTCGACATCGCCGGCGTCAGCCACGTGATCAACTACGACGTGCCCGAGAATCCGGAGGACTACGTCCACCGCATCGGCCGCACCGGCCGCGCCCACCACCTGGGCGACGCCTTCACCCTGGTGACCGAGGAGGGCGTGCGCGACGCCCGCAGCATCGAGCGTTTCATCGGCCGCGACATCGACTGGAAGCGGCTCGACGATTTCCCGTACATCTATTCCGCGCTTTTCGACGAGCGCGCGCTGGCGGCGGAAACGGTCGTCAAATCGAGCCGGCTCCACCGCGGCCTCCGTCGTTAGCGATCCGGGTTGAGGTTTGGTTGCAGGTGCCGGTGGAGGGCGCTGCTCCGTCGGCGTCGCCCATCCTTCAGCTGAGTTGAGGTGTAGGTGGAGGTTGAGGTCGGCTGAACCACGGACCCGCCCCACCTTCACCCTCACTCTCACCCTCAATCTACCCCGGCTCGTTCGATTTTCTGCGTCCTTTCGGGGAGGCCTGCGTCTGCCTGGGTTGAAAGGCCATGAAAACGCTCCTCCTCTTCCTCACCGGCCTGGCCGTGGCCGTCCTCGCGACGGCGCTGGGTTCGGGCCGGATCGAACCGAGTTCGCTGCTGGCGGCTGCCGCCGCGGCGGCGCTGCTCGCGGTGGCCGCCATCGATCGCCAGCCGCGCGCCCAGCGGGACCCCGGCGTCCGCCCGCCGGTCCCGGCCGCGACCGGTGTGGATTGTCCCTGTCCGGCCGCCTGAACGGCCAATTTCCCTATGCTCATGAAAGACCACGATGCAGCGGAAATCCGCGATTATGTGCGCGAGCGCTACGGCGCGATCGCCGAGCAGGCTGATGACCCGGTGACCTCCCCAGGCTGCGGGTGCCAGCCCGCCCAACGCCCGGCGACGGCGAACGGCGACAGCTCCGGCGGCAGCTGCTGCGGCAGCGGCTCGCCCGCGACCTACAACGAGACGCTGGGCTACTCGGCGGCCGACGCCGCGAGCCTGCCCGCGGGCGCGGACCTCGGGCTCGGCTGCGGCAACCCGGTCGCCCTCGCCTCGATCAAGCCCGGCGAAACCGTGCTCGACCTTGGCAGCGGCGCCGGCTTCGACTGCCTGCTCGCGGCGCGCCAGCTCGGCGGCACGGGGCGGGTGATCGGGGTGGACATGACGCCGCCGATGATCGCCAAGGCCCGGCGCAACGCGGCGCAGGCGGGCGCCGCCAACGTCGAGTTCCGGCTGGGCGAGATCGAGCACCTGCCGGTGGCCGACGCCAGCGTCGACCTGGTCATTTCCAACTGCGTCGTGAACCTCTCGCCCGAGAAGGCGCAGGTCTTCCGCGAGGCGTTCCGGGTGCTCAAGCCGGGCGGCCGGCTGGCGATCGCCGACATTGTCGCGACGCGTCCGGTGCCGGCGGCGCTGCGGCAGCAGCTCGAGGCGATCGGCGCCTGCGTGGCGGGGGCGGCGCTGGTGGCCGACGTCGAGGCGATGCTCAAGGCGGCCGGCTTCACGCGTGTGCGCATCGAGGCCCGCGACGCGACCCGGAAGACGATCGCGCAGTGGACCGACGATCCCAAGGTCGCGGATTTCGTGGTTTCCGCGTACGTCACGGCGGCTAAACCATGAGGGCCGTGTCCCGCGCCGCCCCCAGTTTCAGCATCGCCGCCGCCGCGCCGGACGACGCGGCGGCGATCGGCGCCCTG
>Ga0335069_10013672_pt1 | contig 11391 bp, 13 predicted proteins | sample Lox_Sample_11_FD_206714 | JGI IMG/M metagenome (GOLD analysis project Ga0335069, IMG submission 206714) | Soil microbial communities from Loxahatchee National Wildlife Refuge, Florida, United States - Lox_Sample_1.1 | ecosystem: Environmental > Terrestrial > Soil > Wetlands | place: USA... | reverse complement strand
TCTTAGGGTTAGAGGCCGTCCTCGCCGACGGGACGGTGGTGAGCGCGCTCAATCCGCTGATCAAGAACAACGCCGGCTTCGACATCAAGCAGCTCTTCATCGGCTCCGAGGGCGCTCTCGGCGTGGTCACGCGCGCCGTGCTGCGCCTTCGCCCCAGGCCTTCCAGCCATGCGGTCGGACTCCTGGCGGCGGACACTTTCGAGGCCCTGCCGCGGCTGCTTCGGCGGCTGGAGCGGCGCCTCGGCGGGAGCCTGTCGGCTTTCGAGGCGATGTGGGCGGACTTCTATCAGCGGGTGACGACGCCGCCCGCGCGCGGCCGCCCCGTTCTGCCGCAAGGAAGCGCATACTATGTGCTGGTCGAGGCCATGGGCGCCGATCCGCAGGCCGACGCCGAGCTCTTCGAAAAGGCCCTCGCCGAGGCCCTCGAAGCGGGCGACGCCGCCGACGCCGTGATCGCCAAGTCCGAGGCCGAGGGCCGCGCCATCTGGGCCCTGCGCGACGACGTGGTCAGCGCCGGCGTCGGGTCCGGAAACCTCACCTTCGACGTCAGCCTGAAGATCACCGACATGCCGTCCTACGTCGAAGAGGTGCGCGCGGCGCTAAGGGGCCGCCCCCTCATCGTTTTCGGCCACCTCGGCGACGGCAATTTGCACCTCATCGCGGATGGCGGCGATCGCGACGCCGAAACGCGCCATGCGGTCGAGGCGGCGGTCTACGGCTCCCTCCGCGCGCGGGGCGGCTCCGTTTCGGCCGAGCACGGCATCGGCCTGGAAAAGCGCGATTACCTCGCCTGGTCCCGCTCGGAGCCGGAGATCGGCCTGATGCGCACCCTAAAACAGGCCCTCGACCCGCGCGGCATCCTCAACCCCGGTAAGGTGCTCGCCCCGTAGGACAAGGAATTCTCCATGGAACTGAAGCGCGCCGGCTCCCAGCCCTCCGCTAAGGGTCCCGCCGAGTACTTCACCGGCTCGGTCCGCCTCGATCCCCTGAACGCGGCGCCCGCGCCGGCGCGGGTGTCCTGCGCCAGCGTCACGTTCGAGCCGGGGGCGCGGAGCGCGTGGCACACGCATCCGCTCGGCCAGACGCTCATCGTCACCGCCGGTTGCGGCTGGACCCAGTGCGAGGGCGAGCCGATCGTCGAGATCAGAGCCGGCGACGTCGTCTGGTGTCCGCCCGGCCATAAGCACTGGCACGGGGCCACGCCCACCACGGCCATGACCCACATCGCCATACAGGAGGCCCTCGACGGCAAGAGCGTCGAGTGGCTGCGTCACGTCACGGACGAGGAGTACCTCGTAGGGCCGCCAAAGGCGTCCTGAGCCGGCGGGCCCAGGACGTCATCTGACCCAGACGCATCTTGGCGGTAGGGCGGCCTTTGATGATCGCCTCCCCGGCCTTGAGAAAAGCTGGCGTCGCGCCGCCTTCTCCGAAGAAGGGCTCGACCAGCCTGCGCACTTCCCCCACGGTCATCGTCTCTCGCCAGCGGCGGTAAAGGATGGCGAATGGCTTGAAACGCTTATGCGTCCAACACGCGAGCGCGCAGAGAACGGAGGCGTCATCGCGGATCGAACGGTCGTCGAGCCTGGTGATGAGATCCTCGAGTTCCTCTTCAGGGACAAGGCGCCACATGTTGAATGCGCCGTGAAATCCAAAGGTGGGGAAATCCTCTCCCCGGTGCTCACGGGAGAATTGGTCGGCTATTTCTTCGGTGGCGAACAATATCCTGTACTCATGCTCAAGCATCGTCCTATAGAAACGGCAGATTATCTCATCCTCGTTGAGCGTCTCAGTTGGATCGGGCAATTCGGCGGCGATTTGCAAGAGGCGCCTTGATCTAAGAGAAAAGCCTCCGTTACCTACGCGCATCGACTCGTGCCACGGCCATTTGGCGCCGATGTAGTCATAGTCGAGAAACCGGTCGCTCCACGCCCCGCCGTCGATCACATAGCCGTCCCATTGGACGATCAGGGCGAACGGCGTCTCGACGTGACGATGAAGGTCCCGCAGGACGAAGCGGGAATAATCCTCCCGCGATCCCAGCGCCGGGATCGGTATTCGCCGAAAGGGGCCGTCGACTTCCGCGTCCGTGAACAGGATGGAATCGGCGAATTCACACTCCAGCGCGGAGCAAGCAAGCGCCCGGGCGGCGAGGCCGGGATTCAGGCAGTCGGCGGCGCAGATCGTGACGTCCCCCAGACGCGGCTTGGCTGTCATCGATGCCTTTCGTCGTTAGGCCCGCGGCGTGCTGACGCGCGCAGCTTTAGCAGGCCTTTAACTAGAATAGTGATGGGCTGCGCGCTTCGAGGACCAGAAAAAGGCGTCAAGCCGCAGCATGGCCGTCCTGAAGCAAAAATGGGCCCCCGCGCCCGTTGCGCCCCTGCCGATCGCGCGCCCACGACTACCGGGGCGCGAAGCGATCGTCCCCTATCTCGACCGGATCGACGAAGCGCGATGGTACGCCAATTTCGGTCCGCTGGCCTGCGAGCTGGAAGCGCGCATCGCCGCGCGCCTGAGACCGCCGGCAAGCGTCGTCAGTCTCAGCAACGGCACCCTGGCCGCCACCCTGGCGCTGAAGGCTTCCGGCGCGCGGGCGGGAACCCTTTGCGCCTTGCCGGCCTGGACCTTCGTCGCCAGCGCCCACGCTGCAGTGCAGGCGGGCCTCATCCCCTATTTCCTCGACGTCGACCCCGACACCTGGATGCTCGATCCATCACGCATCGACGCCGCCATCGACGGCGCGCCTGGCGAGGTTGGGGCGATCATGCCGGTCGCGCCCTTCGGCCGGATACCCGATCTCGACGCCTGGCGTGATGTCGCCGACTGGACGGGGCTTCCAGTGGTGGTGGACGGCGCGGCGGCCTTCGACGGCCTGGCCAGCGCGCCCGTGCCGGTGGCCGTCAGCCTTCACGCCACCAAGACGGTGTCCGCCGGCGAAGGCGGCTTCGTCGCCAGCGAGGATGAGGCCTTCCTCAAGCGGGTGCGGCAGATCTCCTCCTTCGGCTTCGACGGCCGCCGCATCGCCGAACGCCTGGCCGGCAACGCCAAGCTCTAGGAGTACGGGGCCGCGGTGGCCCTCGCCAGCCTGGATGGCTGGCCCGCCGACCGCCGCCGTTTCGCCTTCGCCGGCCAGCTCCTCCGCGCGGGCCTCGCCTTGACCCCGCAGATCGCCTTCCAGCCTGGCTGGGCGACGAACTGGATTTCCAGCGTCTGCGTGGTCCAGACGCCGGATGGTCTGGCGCCGGCCCTGAGGGCCCATCTCGCGGACGCCGGCATCGAAACACGGGACTGGTGGGGCGCCGGATGCCACACCCATCCCGCCTTCGCCGAGTATCCGCGGGAGGCCCTGCCGGAGACGGACCGACTGGCCGTCGCCACACTGGGTCTTCCCTACTTCATCGATATCGACGAAGCCTCCTGCAGCCGAATCGTCGGAGCCTTGATCGAAGGCCTAAAGGTGATTCATGGGTGAAGCCGTTCTCGTCTTTCCCGCCGGCATGCCAGAGGGTCTGGCCTTTCGCGACCGTGCCAAGGCCATGGGCCTTCGCGTGGTGGGCGCTTCCTCGGTGGAGGGAGACCCGGCGCAGGGCGCCTATGAGGCCTGGGAGCGGCTGCCCCACGTCAATGATCCCGATTTCGACGAGGCCCTGGCCGAGGTTGTCCGCCGCCATGGCGTCGCCGCCATCCACACCCCCCATTTCGTCGTCTGGCGCCACCTTTCGGACCACTTGGACCGGATCGCGCCGGGCGCGCGCCTGACCCACGACGACCTGCCGCAGGACAAGGAGCGGGCCTACCGCGCCCTGCGGGAGCGGCTGTCCATCGACAAGGGTCCGGTCTTCTGGCCCGCGCTTCCGCCCAAGCCGCCGCTTCGCCTGATCGAGAAGGCCGGTCTCGTGCGCCTGGTCAGCGCCATCCCCGGCATGTGCGGCGAGGACAAGATGCGCGCGGTGATGGAGGTCATGCGCCACGCGCCGCAGGGCGACATTGTCGAGATCGGCGCCTGGTGGGGGCGGTCGGCGGCGCTGCTCGTCTGGCTGGCGCGCCATTACGATGTCGGCAAGGTCCTGTGCGTCGACCCCTGGGCGCGCGACTGCATGAGCCAGGGAGACCCCTTGCTCGATTCCACCAGCGCGGATCTCGACCCCGACGAGGCGCTGCGGATGTTCGAGATCAACCTCGTTCCCCTGGCCGGCCGCCGCTTGAACTATGTGCGCGCCACGTCCGAGGCTGCGATCAAGGCCTATGGGCCCAGGATGAAGGTGGTGACGGAAGCTTTTGGCGAGACCACCTACGCCGGCGCCCTCTCGGTGCTGCACATCGACGGCAACCATGCTCCGCGCGAGGCCGCCCTCGACGTGGCCGCCTGGACGCCGCACGTGCAGCCGGGAGGCTGGATCATCTTCGACGACTACGATTGGGCTTTCGGCGATGGCCCCCGGCTCGCCGCCGACGCCTTTGTCCAGGATCGCAAAAGCGACATCGCCACGGTGTTCCGCGCCGGCCCCGCCCTCTTCGTTCAGCTGAAGCGAATGGGCCGTGCCTGAGAGCCATCCCTCGGCGGAGGCTGCGGCCGCCCAATTGGCGGATCGAGGCTGGGTCCTCTTCGAGGGGGTCGTTCCCGCAGGCGAACTGCCGTCCATGCGCGCCGCCATCCATCAGGCGGTGGAGGATTGCGGCCGCTGGCAGGTCGCCTCGGGCGCCTGCGCCGAACCGGACGGCACCGCCCACCATGCGGTGGGCCAATATCCCGCCCTGGACCGGTTCCTGGAACAGGCCTGGCTCGCCGAGCACATCGCCCGCTACTTCGACGGCGCTCCCTACATCCTCCACGCCTTCAACCCGGCTGTCGTCTGGCCCGAGCTGAACAGCTACCTGCACGGAATCCACCGCGACGTCCGCACCCACGCCGGCCCGTTCCGCCTCCTCCTCAACATGTTGGTGATGGCCGACCCCTTCACCTTGGAGAACGGCGCGACCCATGTGCTGTCAGGCTCCCATCGCCATTCGGCGAGACCCTGCGCCGATCAGTTTTGGGATCAGGCCGATCGTTTGGTGGGTCCGGCGGGCAGCATCGTGCTCTTCGATTCCAACCTCTGGCACGCCGCCGGCCAGAACGTCTCCGGCGCCCCCCGCGCGGCCCTGACGCTCAGTTTCAGCCGCCCTTTCGTGAAGCAACAGATGGACTATCCGCGGTTCCTCGGCGAGGCCTATGGGCGGACGCTGTCGCCGGCCATGCGCCAGCTGCTGGGCTACAACGCCATGACGCCGGCCTCCTACGAGGAGTTCTACCGGCCCAAGGAGCGGCGTCTCTACCAGGCGGACCAGGGATGAGCGAAGTGCGCGACTACGACGCCGAGGCCGGCCAGTTCGGGACGCGCCGCTACGAGTACGACTTCGACGCCCATGTGCGCGCCTATATGATGCGCGCCTTCGACCCCTTCCTGCCGGCGGGCCGCGCCCTGGAGCTGGGCTGCTATCTGGGCGATTCCACAGAGTGGCTCACGGCCCGCTATGACGACCTGACCGTCATCGAGGCCGCGCCTAGCCTGGTGGAGGCCGCTCAGCGCCGGTTGGGGCCCAAGGTCCGCTTCCTCTGCTCCACCTTCGAGGCGGCCGATCTGGACGAGCGGTTCGACGCGATATTCCTGATCAACACTCTGGAGCACCTGGACGACCCCATCGGGGTCCTCCGCCGGATCCGGGACTGGCTCTCGGACAAGGGCCGCCTCTTCCTCCTCGTCCCCAACGCCCAGGCGCCCTCGCGCCAGATTGCCGTGAAGATGGGGCTGATCACCCACAACGCCGCGGTCACCGAGGCCGAGTGGAAGAACGGCCACCGCAACACCTTCTCCTTCGACACCCTGGAGCGGACGGTGCGCGAGGCGGGTCTCGGCGCCGTCCAGCGCGGCGGCCTCATCTTCAAGGCGCTGGCCAACTACCAGTTCGACGCGGCGCTGAAGGCCGGGATCATCTCCGAGGCCTATCTGGAGGGCTGCTATCAGCTCGGCATGCAGTATCCGGAGCTCTGCGCCAGCATCTATCTGATCTGCGAGCGGGCGCCTTCGCCGTGAGCAGAGACGATCTCGACTGGGCGGCGATCGCTCTGACACCTCTCGAGGCGGGCGATGTCGCCCAGGTCAACGCCTGGCAGAACGAGCCGGAAATCCGCGATGTGATCATGGGCTTCCGCGGTCCCGTGCGGCTGGAGACCACCGCCGAGTGGATCGAGAGCCTCGGCGCCCAGAACCTCAAGACCCGCGCGGTCTTCGCCCTGCGCGTCGCCGGCGCCCTGGCCGGGGTCGTCCAGCTGCACACCATCGACTGGATCCAGCGCACGGCCATGTTGGGGATCTTCGTCGGCGAGCAGGCCGACCGCCGCGCCGGCGCCGGCTGGGCGGCCAGCGTGCTCGTCCTCGACTACGCCTTTGCGGCTCTCGACCTGCACCGCGTGGCGCTCGAGGTCATCAGCTCGAACGCGCCCGCGCGGCGCCTCTACGAGCGCCTGGGGTTCACCCACGAGGGCGCCCTTCGCTCGGCCTTCATGCGGGCAGGCCGGCGCGAGGACATCGAGCTTTATGGCCTCTTGAAGAGCGAATGGGCGCACGCGCCGCCCCCCGAGGCGCATCGGCTGACATGGACAGCCTGACGCTCGCGAGGCCGCATCCCTACACCGCCCCCGCCTACGCCCGCGCCCTCGCCCATTGCGGCCGCCCGGTGGAGGTGAAGGCCTGGCGCACTTTCGTCTTAGGCCGGCCCTTGCCCGCGGGCCTGTCCGGCGAGGACGCCATGGGCGCCTATCCTCTGGCGGTGATCGACCCGGCGGCGGACATCGAGGCGGGGCTGCACGCCCTGGCTGCGGTGGGACTGGTGACGGTAGTCCTCGTGCCGGACCCCTTGGCCGGCCCCCCGCCCGCGCGTTTGGCGCAAGCGTTCACCCTCTGCCGCCCCTTCAAGACCCACCAGCTCGTCCGCCCCGCCCGCGGCTACGAGCCCAGCAAACACCACCGCGACCGAGTCCGCCGGGGCCAGAGGCGGTGTCGTATCGAGCGCGTCCGGCTCGCCAATCATCTGGAGACCTGGGGAAACCTCTACGCCGGCCTCGTTGACCGCCGCACGATCCGCGGCGCCGCTGACTTCACCCCCGCCTATTTCGCCGCCCTGGCCGGCGAGCCGGCCATCACCGCCTTTGCCGCCTTCGTGGATGAGCGCATCGTCGCCATGACCCTGTGGTTCGAGCACGACGGCGTCGCCTACAACCACCTCACCGCCTCGGACGCAGTGGGCTACGCCAACGGCGCCAACTTCGCCCTCTACGGCGCGGCCATCGATCATTTCATCGGCGCGGAAGTCATCAACCTCGGCGGCGGCGCCGGCTTCGCCGACGACCCGGAAGACGGCCTCGCCGCCTTCAAACGCGGCTTCGCCAACGACAGCGTGCAAGCCTTGCTGTGCGGGGCGGTTCTGGACGAGCGGCGGTATGGGGAGTTGGCGCTGGGGCGCGGGGCGGGGGGATTCTTTCCGGCCTATCGGGGCTGACTACGCCTGTGGGGAGCGCAGACCGCTTGCTTGAAAGCTGGCCACTCCCATGACGCCCCCCCTCGCACATCCGCGTACAGTTGCAAGGTCATTGCGACCGAGCCCGGCGAGCGCCGTCGGCTCTTTCGCGTGACGGCGGCGCCGGTCCTGACGGCCGGTAGCGACTCCAGCGGAAAGCCATCCCCCATGCCATTCATCACGACCCGCGACGGGACCGAGATCTTCTACAAGGACTGGGGGCCGCGCGATGCGCAACCCATTGTTTTCCATCACGGATGGCCGCTCAGCTCCGACGACTGGGACAACCAGATGCTCTTCTTCCGCGGCAAGGGCTTCCGTGTCGTCGCTCACGACCGTCGCGGTCACGGCCGCTCCAGCCAGCCCGACACGGGCAATGACATGGACACCTATGCCGCCGACGTCATGGAGCTCGCCCGCGCGCTCGACCTCAAGCAGGCGATACATGTCGGTCATTCGACCGGCGGCGGTGAGGTCGTCCGCTATGTCGCCCGCGCAGAGCCTGGCCGCGTCGCCAAGGCGATCACCATATCCGCTATTTCACCGGTGATGGTGAAGAGCGCGACGAACCCCGGCGGGACCCCGATCGAGGTGTTCGACGGCTTCCGCGCGGCCTTGGCGGCCAACCGATCGAAGTTCTATCTCGATGTGGCGTCGGGCCCTTTCTACAACTTCGATCGGCCGGGCGTGACGCGGGTGGAAGCCTTGATCCGCAATTGGTGGCGGCAAGGCATGATGGGCGGCGCCAATGCGGGGTTCGACTGCATCAAGGTGTTCTCCGAGACTGACCTGAGCGAGGACCTGAGGCGGATCGAGGCGCCGGTGCTGGTCATCCATAGCGAGGACGACCAGGTCGTGCCCTACGCCGATAGCGCGCCCTTGGCGGTGAAGCTGCTGAAACACGGAACGCTCAGGACGCACCGCGGCCTGCCGCATGGCTGCATGACGACCCATCCCGAGCTGATCAACGCGGATATCCTGGGCTTCATCCGAGGGGAGGTTCCCACCTCTTCGTAAACCTGCCCCAACTGGCGTCAGCCGCGATTAGCGCATAAACGCCGGGAATGCGGATCGACGGCCGGCCCATGCGCACGATCTGGCCCGCGGCGGACGGCTCGCGCGATGTCGAGATCCTCGACCAGACGCTGTTGCCGCATGCCGTTCGGATCGTGCGGCTTTCTTCGCTGGCGGACGCAGCCCACGCCATCCGCGCCATGCAGGTGCGGGGGGCGCCGCTGGTCGGGGCTGCCGCCGCTTATGGTCTTTGCCTGGCGCTGCGCGAGGACCCTTCGGACGCAAGCCTCGATACTGCATGCCGGACGCTGCTGGCCACGCGGCCGACGGCGATCAATCTGGCCTGGGCCTTAGGCCAGATCGGCGATGTGGTTCGTCACCGGCCGCCGTCAGAGCGTTTCGCGGCGGCCTGGGCGCGCGCGGCTGAGATATGCGACGAGGATGTCGAGACCTGCCGCCGCATCGGCGAGCACGGCCTCGAGGTGATCCGCAGCCTGGCGCCCCGTCGCTCGGACGGGGTGGTCAAGGTGCTGACCCACTGCAACGCCGGCTGGCTGGCGGCCGTCGATTGGGGCACGGCGCTCGCCCCCATCTATCGGGCGCAGGAGGCCGGCGTCGACATCCACGTCTGGGTCGACGAGACGCGCCCGCGCAATCAGGGCGCCTCGCTCACCGCCTTCGAGCTCGGCCAGCAGGGCGTCTCGCACGCCATCATCGCCGACAATACCGGCGGCCATCTGATGCAGATCGGCGAGGTCGACCTCTGCCTCGTGGGAACCGACCGCACCACCCGGACCGGCGATGTGGCCAACAAGATCGGCACCTACCTCAAGGCTCTGGCCGCGGCGGACAACGGCGTCCCATTCTGGGTGGCGCTGCCGGGCTCGACCATCGACTGGTCCATCCGCGACGGCCTGCGCGACATCCCCATCGAGCAGCGCGGACCCGAGGAGGTCACGCGGATCACCGGCCGCGCCGAAACCGGCGATCTCGTCAGCGTGGATATCGCCCCGCCCGGCAGCCCGGCGCTCAACATCGCCTTCGACGTGACCCCCGCGCGCCTGGTCACGGGCCTCCTCACCGAGCGCGGCGCCTGCGCGGCCAGCGAGGCCGGGCTTCTCTCCTTGTTCCCGGAGCAGGCATGACGACGGAAGAGACCTTGCGCGGCCAGATCCTTGGCCTGGCCCGCCGGCTTGGGCCCGACGGGCTCAGCGTCAACCGGTCCGGCAACATCTCGGCCCGGTGGGCGGACGGGTTCCTGATCACGCCCTCCGGCATGGCCTATGAGGCGCTTGCCCCCAGCGACATGGTGTTCGTCCGCTTGGACGGCCGGGTCCCGCCGGGCCAGCACGCGCCTTCGAGCGAATGGCGTTTCCATCAGGCAGTCTATCAGGGCCGCTCGGAGATCGGCGCGGTGGTGCACTGTCATTCGACGCACGCCACCGCACTCGCCTGCACAGGGAGGCCCATCCCGGCGTTCCACTACATGGTGGCCGTGGCGGGCGGCGACTCCATCCCTTGCGCCCCCTACGCGACCTTCGGCGGCCAAGCCCTGGCGGAGAACGTCGCCCAGGCCCTCTCAGGCGGCCTGCGCGGCTGTCTCCTCGCCAACCACGGGCAGATCGCCTGCGGCGCCGATCTCGACGCCGCCTTCGCCCTGGCCAAGGACATCGAGGAGCTGGCCCGGCAATACGCCCTGGCGCTCACGATCGGACCGCCGAACCTGCTGGACGCGGCGGAGATGGCGCGCGTGCTCAAGCAGTTCGCGCACTATGGGAAGGGGAGCTGAGGCGCGCACATAGTCTTTTGCGAGAGAGGTGCGTTTCCCCAGTTCTCGCCTGTTTTGGGGTGCAATTTGATACACATGACGGGGTTTGCCAGGGGCTGCCGGGGGTCGGACTACGTGACAGTGCTCTCAGAGTCCCACCAACGGTTTCCTGGGCTATGAATGCGTCGTCACGGTAATGCCAGGAAGGCTTTGGGGGGCCAACGCGATGATCAGCTTAATCGCGGCAGTAGTTGTCGCAGCGACCGCTCTTCCGACGGGCGGTGTTTTGGCTGGTGAGCAGGCCGCCTATGACAGCATGATCGCCCAACAGGCGCGAGCCGCCGACGCAGCGTTCGCCGGGGCTCCATGTGATGGCGCGAAAATTGAGATCGTCGCCGTTACGCCTTGGAAGATCATGGATCGCCCAGACCTTATCGTCTGGCGTGAGAAGGTCAGGGTTACTGGCTGCGGTAGGACGTCGATCGAGAATGTGAACGTCGGGCGTTTGGGGGGCTCGCCCCCTTGGCGGATGACCACCGGATTGCCTGGCGACAGCCTTGCCGAAATGAACTTGCAAGAAAGCGCCTATGGCGCCGCCGTCACGGAAGCGCACGAAGGACTGGACGCTGGCTGCAACGGCCAACTTGCTGACGTTTACATCGCCGCGCGGCCTGGCGGAATTGATATCGTTCCACCCGGTATCCAGCCTCCCAAAAAGCGAAGTGGTCGCCCACAGATTGTTCTGCCTGACGACGCCAAGTCATCACTCGATGGGCTAGACCTCTCGAACGCTTGGATGGAGGTCTGGCCCTTCAGGGTATGCGACCATGACCGAACGCTGGGAGTGGTGTTCATGCCGAAGAAGGACCAGACCGAAAGCCTCTACCTTTTCGTACCGATTTGGCAGCAGATCGAAGCGCATGGCCCCGGGGCACGTCCGGCTCCTGCGCCACCCATCTTTTGAAGAGTCAGCTCAGCGCCATAACCTGCCGATGAGCGGTGTGTAGGGATCTGGCCGGAAGCGGACGCGTCGCCAGATTCAATGGATCAGTGAC
>Ga0335069_10013671_pt1 | contig 11391 bp, 9 predicted proteins | sample Lox_Sample_11_FD_206714 | JGI IMG/M metagenome (GOLD analysis project Ga0335069, IMG submission 206714) | Soil microbial communities from Loxahatchee National Wildlife Refuge, Florida, United States - Lox_Sample_1.1 | ecosystem: Environmental > Terrestrial > Soil > Wetlands | place: USA: Florida... | reverse complement strand
TTCAACCGGGCCGCGGCCGGCCAAGGGCTGCCACCCCCGGCGGGGTGGTCTCGAGCACCGGGATCGCCGGGCTGACCCTCGGCGGCGGCGAGGGCTGGCTGATGGGCAAGTACGGTCTCACCATCGACAACCTGCTGGCCGTGGAGATCGTCACGGCCGCCGGGGATGTGCTCACGGCCAGCGCCGAGCAGAACGCCGACCTGTTCTGGGCGCTGCGCGGAGGCGGCGGCAACTTCGGCGTCGCCACCAGCTTCGAATACCGGGCGCACCCGGTGCCGACGGTCTGCGGCGGCCTGGTCGCCCACCCCATCAGCCGGGCCCGGGACGCCTTCGCCTTCTATCGCGACCTCACCCAGTCGGCCCCTGATGAGCTCACCGTGTACTTCAACCTGTTCGCCGACCCGGCGGCGCCGGAGGAGAAGCTCGCCGCGATGATCGCCTGTCACTGCGGCGACCCCGCGGCCGCGGATGCCGACCTCAAACCGCTGCGGACGTTCGGGACGCCGACCGCCGACCTGATCCAGTGCATGCCCTACCCGGTGATCAACACGCTCAGCGACGCCGGCTACCCCCGGGGAGCGTTCAACTACTGGAAATCGGCGTTCCTCCGCGAGCCGTCCGGCGCCGCGCTGGACGTCATGGCCGACGCGATCCGGCGCTGCCCGTCGCCGATGAGCGGCCTGGGCATCGTGCCCTACCTCGGCGCGGTCAACCGCGTCGATGCCGCCGCCACCGCCTTCGCCCACCGGGCCCCCGGGTACAGCCTGCTGATCGTGGCGCAGTGGCAGGATCCCGCGGACACCGACGTCAACATCGCCTGGGCCAAGGAGACCTTCGAGCAGCTTGGTCCCTACCTGGCCGGCCGGCAGTACCTGAACAACCTGCCCGCCGACGACGGGCGGATCTCCCGCGACCTGTGGGGGGCCAACTACGAGCGGCTCGTCGGCGTCAAGCGGCGCTACGACCCGGACAACACCTTCCGGCTCAACCACAACATCGACCCGTCCGGTGACCTGGCCGACGGCCCCGGGCATCACGGGCCCAGGAGTTCGTAGTACACCAGCCGCCGGCGCCGCGCCCGGTGCAGCAGCCGGGCCAGGGAACGGCGCCGGACCGGGTACTTGCGGCCCAGTGGCCCGGCCACCCGGCTGGCCTCCTCGCCGGCCAGCGGCCGGGCCGCCGCGTCGAGCGGCGGTCCGTGGCTCAGCAGGCCCAGCGCACCGCACGGTGCCACCTGCACCCCGTCGGTGTGCTGGAGGCGCCTGGCCGGGCCCGACTGGCTCCAGACCCGGAAGTAGGCCCGGTCGCCGTCGGTGATCCCCTGGACCGGGGCGGACACCGGAGTGCCCCTCGGCTTGAACGTGGTAAGCAGCAGGTACTTGCCCTTCGCCAGGGAAGCGAAGTACTCGCCGCCGGCTTCCTCGCGGTAACCACGATCGCGCCTCCCCCCGGCCGCTGCTCCCGTCACCGTCACCCTGATCGCGCCTGCTGGCTGCCCGTGGCGTCCGGCTGCATCGGTCATACCGCTGGCTGTTCCTTCCTCTCGGCGGCTGGTTTCCTTTTCACCGTCGCCAGGGCGGATGGAACTACGGCGCAGCGGTGATGGAGATCAGATGGACACGGCAGGATCGGGACCGAGGTTCACCCGCCGCCGCCAGCTGCCGGCAGCAAAACCTAAGGCGTGGATGCCACGCTCACGCTGCTGGGAGGTACCGGCTGAGCGCTCTGCGGCGCGTTCACCAGAAATTAACCTTCCGCCGCTACGGCCGCGCTTGACCTGGTTCGAGGCTTCGGCAGAACATGAGGCGACAGACAGTTACCGGGGGGCGCCGTCAGGGTATGCGTAGCAGCGATGTTCTCGATCGGCACGGCCAGGCACACCGCGTGGGCGGGCCGGCGTTCGACCTCGTCCTGTCGAAGCTGCGCTGCCCCTCGGTCCGGCCCGGGACCGTCCGCCGTTCGTCACTGATCGAGCGGCTGACGCGGGACGACGGCCGCCCGGTCGTGTCGGTGGTCGCGCCGGCGGGCTATGGCAAGACGACGCTGCTGGGGCAGTGGGCCGAGCGCAGCGGCGACGCGTTCGCGTGGGTGTCGGTGGATGAGGGGGACAACGACCCGAAGGTCTTCCTCAGCTATGTCGCGGCGGCGCTGGATGCGGTGGAGCCGGTCGGGCGGCGGGTGTTCGACGCGCTGGCTTCCCCGGTGAGTTCCGTGCCGGGCTCGGTGGTGCCGCGGCTGGCGGCGGCGCTGGCGGCGCGGGCCGCGCCGGTGGTGCTGGTGGTCGATGACGTGCACCTGCTGGGCCACGCCGAGTGCCGGGCGCGCTGTCGGTCCTGGCTGATCATGTGCCGGCCGGCTCGCGGCTGGTGCTGGCCGGGCGGGCCGGGCCGCCGGTGCGGGTCGCGCGGCTGCGCGCCGAGGGCAAGATCACCGAGATCGGCCCCGATGACCTCTCGCTGACCCGCGCGGAGGCGTCCGCGCTGCTGCGCGCCGCTGAGCTGGCGCTCGGCGAGGACGAGGTGGCCGGGCTGCACCGGCGCACCGAGGGGGGGCGGCCGGGCTGTACCTGGCGGCGCTGGCCATCAGGGAAGGCGGCATGCTGGACGGGGCGGGCGGCTGGTTCAGCGGTGCCGACCGGTTCGTCCGCGAGTATGTGGAGTCGGAGTTCCTGGCCCGGCTCCCTGAGCAGCAGCGGGTGTTCCTGACCCGGACCGCGGCGCTGGAGCGGATGTCCGGGCCGCTGCGCGAGGCGGTGCTGGAGCGGCCCGGATCGGCGGCGACGCTGGCCGAACTGGCCCGGGCGAACCTGCTGCTCGTGCCGCTGGACCGGCGGGACCAGTGGTACCGCTATCACCACTTGTTCCGCGACATGCTCCTCGCCGAGCTGGAACGGCTTGAACCCGGCCTGATCCCGGTCCTGCGCCGCCGCGCCGCCGCCTGGTGCCTGCACAACGGCCTGGTCGAGGAAGCGCTGGAGTACTCCATGGCTGCCGGGGACGTGGAGGCAGCTGCCCGGCTGGTGGAAAAGCGCTGGCATCCGACGTACCAGCAAGGGCGGATCACCACCCTCCAGCGGTGGTTCCAGTGGCTCGACGGGCAGGACGGGATCGACGGATACCCGCTGGCCACCGTATCGCCTCGCTGACCGCTGGCGCGATCGGGCAGCAGGCCGAGGCCGAGCGGTGGGCCGACGTGGTCGATCGCTGGCAGTACCAGAACAAGGCCCGGCCCGCCGACCCGGCCGCCGAGGCATGGGCCGCCTTGCTCCGGGCCTGGATGTGCCGCCGCGGGGTGGAGCAGATGCGCGCCGACGCCGCGGAGGCCGCGCACCGGTTCGCGGCCATGGGCATCGTGTCGCCGGGAGCCCCGCTCCTGGAGGGGATCGCCCGCGTCCTCTCCGGTGACCTGGACGGCGGCGACGAGCTCTTCGAGAACGCCATCAGCATCGGTGACGCGGGCGGGCCCGATATCCGCGCGTACATACTGCGCGAGCGGTCGCTGGTGGCGATGGCACGCAGCCAGTGGGACCGGGCCGGGGCCTTCGCCACCCAGGCACGCGCGGAGCTGCGTCAGGCCGGGATCGAGGACGCCTTCGTCTGTGCGGTGCAGGCCCGCCTGGCTGTGCACCGGGGCGACCTAGCGGCGGTCCGTGATCAACTCATCAGAGCTCAGCGACTGCGGTCCGTATTGACCGCTGCGGAGCCCCAGCCCCACCTCGCCGTTCAGGCCCGGATTGAACTGGCCCGAGTCCACCTCGCTCTCGCCGACCTGGCCGGTGCCAGGACGCTCATGCAGGAGATCGACGAGATCTTCCAGCGCCGGCCGGATCTGGGGAGCCTGGCCGATGAGGCCAGGGAACTGCAGGACCGTCTCGCGAAGGAGCGTGGCGCCAGTACCCTCCGGGCGTCGGCGCTGAGCGGCGCCGAGCTGCGCCTGCTGCCACTGCTCTCGACGCACCTGTCCTTCTCCGAGATCGCCGCCGAGCTGTTCGTGTCTCGCAACACCGTCAAGTCGCAGGTGATGTCGATCTACCGCAAGCTGGGCGCCTCGTCACGGAGCGGGGCGGTCGGCCGGGCCCGTGAGCTGGGGCTCCTTGAGGGTTAGCACGGGCCTTTCGCATCTTCGGGGTGATGGAATCCGCTGGGCCGCGAGATGCAATGGCGCGACGACGACGGGTTTCGCCGTGCGACCACCGTCCGGCTAGAAATTCACGGCGTCGCGGACTATCGGGCAGGTCATGCAGTGGCCGCCACCGCGGCCCCGGCCGAGTTCGGCTCCGACGATCGTGATGACCTCGATCCCCGCCTTGCGCAGCAGGGAATTGGTGCGGGTATTGCGGTCGTAGGCGAACACCACGCCGGGTGATACCGCGACGAGGTTGTTGCCGCTGTCCCACTGCTGCCGCTCGTCCACGTAGGCTTCGCCTCCGAGGTTGATCACTCGCAGGCGCGGGAGGTTCAGCGCGGCGGCCACCACGTCGACGAACGCTGCCTTCTCGGTGGTGACGTCGATCGGGGTCTTGTCTCCTGGCCGCAGCGTGAACGTGTGGATGCCGTCGGCGATGTCCGGGAACGTGGTCACGCAGTCGCGGTCGGCGAAGGTGAAGACGGTGTCGAGATGCATCGCCGCGCGCAGCTTGGGCATGCCGGCCACGATCACCCGCTCGGCTGCGCCGTGCTCGAACAGCGCCGCTGCCACCTGCGTTACCGCCTGGCGTGATGAGCGCTCGCTCATGCCGATCAGCACCACGCCGTTGCCGACCGGCATCACGTCCCCGCCTTCGAGGGTCGCCAGCCCCCAGTCCTTCTCCGGATCGCCCCACCAGATCCGGGCCCCGGTGAAGTCGGGGTGGAAGGTATAGATGGCCTTCATCAGCAGCGTCTCGTCGTGCCGGGCGGGCCAGTACAGCGGGTTGAGCGTCACCCCGCCGTAGATCCAGCAGGTGGTGTCCCGGGTGAACAAGGTGTTCGGCAGCGGCGGCATGAGGTACTCGCGGACACCAGTGTTCTCCCGGGCCAGGGCGATGTAGCCGGGACGGAAATTGTCAGGCAGATCGACGGTAGCCAGCCCGCCGATCATGAACTCCGCCAGCTTCCGGGGCTCGAGGCTCTCCAGGTATGCGCGTGTGTCATCGACCAGCCCGAGGCCTACTTCATTGGCGACGATCTTCCGGTCGAGCAGCCAGTTCTTCGCCTCGCCGATGGCCAGGATCTCGGTGAGAAGGTTATGCAGTTCCACGACCTCGACACCGCGCTCGCGCATCTTGCTGACGAAGTCGAAATGATCACGGCGGGCGTTCTGCACCCATATCACGTCGTCGAACAGCAGGTCGTCGCAGTTCGACGGGGTCAGGCGCTCGTGGGCCAGCCCGGGAGCGCAAACCAGGACCTTGCGCAGCTGGCCGACTTCGGAATGCACGCCGTACCGGCCGGCCGGCGACGCGGTGGTGTCAGTCATTCGGTTCTCCCTCGATAGTGATCGCGCCGGTCGCCAGAGCGGCGATCCCGGTAACGGCCCCGGCTACGGCGATCCATTACCGGGATGCTCATCGGCTGTCACGCTTCGCCTGCCGACGGGCGCCCGCGGCGAGGGTACCCGCCCGCTGTTTCTCAGTCCTGGGTGAGCGCAGGGCACGGTCGCCGGTGGGCTCGCCGGTTACCCGGGGACCCTTGCCGTTCGTGGCGGGCGCCGCCACCCGCGCGGCGGGCCCGCGGCCCTGTTTTGCGGCCCTGGCGGCTTGCAGCCGCTCTGCCCGCAGCTCCGCCGCGGCCTGCCGCGCCAGGACGGCAACCCGGCGACTCACCCGGGCCAGGGCCTCCTCGAACGCCTCGGCCTTCATGGCGGCCCGCGTGTTCTCCGGCCGGGCCGTGCCCCGCGCGCCGTGTTCGGCCACCCGGGCGCTGGCCGCCCGGCGGTACTGGCCGACGTACTTGTTGCGCGCGCGCCTGATCCGGGCTTCCAGGTCGATCGCCGCGTCCTCGTCCAGCGCGGCGAGTTCGGCCCTCTCGGTCTGGGCCACCAGCAACCGCTCGCTGTCATTGAGGACCGCCAGAAGGGACGCGTTCATCTTTCTTTCTCGATTCCCCGGAAAAGGCTCCCGGCACGATCAGGTCTTCCCGGACCGCCGCGCTATCGAACCCGTCTGTTCCGGCGTCCCTGCCTAGCCTCCCCGGGCTATTCCCGCTCCAGGTGGTGCTCGGCGAGCTCGTCCCGCGCGTGCTCGTAGGTGATCATCCGGTAGGGACGGTTCTTGCTGAAGGTCAGCGCCCGGGCCCAGTTGAAGACGGCGGCCAGCCGGTTGCCCCAGCCGACCAGGTAGAGCACGTGAACGAATCCCCACATGGTGTAGCCGGTCACGCCGGTGAACGTCATCCCGAACGAGTCGGTGACGGCGGACAGGTGACCGATGGTGGCCATGCTGCCCTTGTCCCGGTACGCGAAGGGTGCCGGGTCGGCCTTGCCCGCCAGCCGGTCGCGGATCAGCCTGCCCACGTAGGTGCCCTCCTGGATGGCGGGCTGGGCCACGCCCGGCAGGTCGTTCAGCCGGACCATGTCCCCGATGGCGAAGACCTCCGGGTGGCCGGGCAAGCTGCAATCGGGCAGCACCGCCACCCGGCCCGTTCGGTCCGTATCGGCACCGGTCGCCGCGGCCAGGATGGCCGCCAGCGGGGAGGCCTGCACCCCGGCCGCCCAGATCTTCGTCCGGGCCGGGATGCGCCTGTCCCCGTCCGGGCCGGTGACCGTGACGCTGCCGGAGTCCATGTCCCGCGCCCGGGTATTCAGCCATACCTCGACGCCCATCTTCTCCAGCCGCCGCTGCGTGTAGCGCTGCAACCGGGGAGCGAACGCGGCGAGTACCTGCGGCCCCGCCTCGATCAGCAGGATCTTCGCGTCCGTCGTCGTCACGGATCTGTACTCCCGTGGCAGCGTCTCGTGCGCGAGTTCGGCGATCTGGCCCACCATCTCGACCCCGGTGGGTCCGGCTCCGATCACCGCGAAGGTCAGGTACGCCGCTCGCTCGGCCGGGTCGGTGGCCAGGTTGGCCATCTCGAAGGCGCCGAGGATATGGCTGCGCAGATGACCGGCGTCCTCCAGCGTCTTCAGGCCGGGCGCGAACACCGACCATTCGTCGTGCCCGAAGTAGGCGTCCGTGCAGCCGGCCCCGACCACCAGGCTGTCGTACGGCAGCATCAGCTTCTGGCCGTCCGGGGCCAGGGCATGCACGACCCGGCCGTCCAGGTCCAGGTGCTGCACGTCGGCCAGCACGACGTGCACGTTGGCCTGCTTCCTGACCACGCTGCGCAGCGCCGGCGCGATGAGGCCATCGGGCAGGATCCCGGTGGCGACCTGATATAGCAGCGGCTGGAACAGGTGGTGGTTGGTCCGGTCCACGATCGTGACGTCGGCATCCGTCCTGGCCAGGGCGCGCGCCGCCCTGATCCCGCCGAACCCGCCGCCGACGACGACCACCCGGTGACGTCCCTGACTCATGAGGACAGCATCTCAGGGCGCCGCACGATGTCGCGGGCCTTGCCTCCTGGTCACTCGGCCACGGCCCGGTAGCCGAGGCTCAGCACCACGGGAACCGCCCCGAACGGCGGCCGGAACCGCGCGCCGGGCTTGTCCGGCGCATACGGGTCGTCGATGTCGGGCCAGCGCATCTTCATGTGCTGGACGGTCAGGCCGGCCACCGAGTACGGGAATTCCATCGCCGAGATGCCATGGGCCTCGAGCAGCCCGCCCCACCGAAACGCGGCGAACACGTTGGCCAGCTCCAGCACCGACAGGGCCCGCCTGCCCGGCAGGTCGATCAGGTAGACGGCGCCGGCCAGCTCGATGAGGTCGCTGGCGCACTGCGCCAAGGCCGCCGACCTGGTCCGGAAGACGGTGCCGTCGGGATTGACGGTGCCGAGCTTCTCGCCGTGCACCGGCGAGGAGCGCGACCGCGCCTGGCACTGCATCCAGTCGCAGGCCGCCAGCAGCTCCCATCCGATCCCGGCCCGGCCGGCCACATCCTGGTACAGCGGCCGCGCCCGGGTCAGCGGGCCCCTGGCCGTCGCCGCGAAGTCGGCGGCGACCGGGTACGGAATCCGGGGAACGTAGCGGCGCGCCTTCGTCAGCGAACCCCGCGGCGCGATCCGCGGCCCCGGCCGCTGCCCAGGCTCCGCCCGGCGCCCGGGCCCCATCCGCCGCGCCGCGCGCGCCCGCACCGCGCCGACGGCCAGGGCGCCCGCCACCCCCGGAATGCTTCCCCCGTCGGCCGGGACCCCGGTAGCCGGGACTCCGGTCGCCGGAACCCCCGGCACCGTCGGCTGCGGACCCGCCGGCGGCGGATCCGCCGCCGAGGCGGCGGGCGGCGTCGCGGCATCGTAGCGGTAGAGGTGATACAGGCGCATCAGCGCGATCAGGTTGGCGCCGTAGCCGGGATCGGTGGCGTAGACGCCGGTCAGCGCGTTCGCGAACGCGTCCGGCAGGTGGCGGCTGGCCATGGCGTGCTGGTAGACCGCGCCCGTGGCCAGCAGCCTGCCGTGATCGGCGATGCTCTCCGCGATGTTGTGGTACACGCGGAACGGAGCGTTGCGGGTGACCCAGGCCCCGTTTTCGTACTCGCGCGTCGGCCGCATGTCACGGCCGGCCGGGCCCGCCCCCTTGATCCCGAACAGGTTGTGGTCCGCCGTCGCGAGCTCGCTCAGCCCCCACCCCGATTCGTCGATGGCCTGGGCGATCGTCACCGCGGCCGGGATGCCGTACCGTTGCTCGGCCGCGATCGCTCCCGGCGCCACCAGGCTGATGAAGGCCTGCTGGGCGGCGGTCCCCGGCACGCCCGCCGACGGCTGATCGTGCCGGCGGTAGGCCGGGGCGTGCCGCCCGGCTGAGCCGCCCGGGGTGTCCGCGAGCACTCCGGGGATCTCAGCCGAGCCAGGGTCCGGCTGGGCTGCCGCCCCCGTCAGCGGCGAGGCCAGCCCGGGCACCTCCGCCGCGTCGCCCCTCACCGCTGAGCCGCCGTCGCCGGCCGACGGGCCGAGCGCGCTGGCCAGCTCGCCGTTGTTGACGAAGCCGAGCACGCCCTGGGCGCCGAACGGGGCCGGGAACTTGTGCGCGTTCACGGTCAGGTCCGGCAGCGAATCGCCGCCCACGGTGTACAGGGCAGCGCCCGTGTAGCCGGTGAGCACCTCGACGTGCCCGTCGAACAGCACCCAGTCGCCCGGCTGCGGCCGGTAGCCGTCGCCGAGGGGGTGCCAGCGGTGATGCGCCTGCGCGTCCTGCAGCATCGAGACGATGTCCGGCGATGCCGGGTTGGGCTGGACGCGAACATCGGCCCATGGCTGCAAGGGCCACGTGTAGGAGCCGCCCCCCGTCACCCAGCTCTGCTGGCCCGCCGCCCTGGCGCCCAGGGCGAGGGTCAGGCTGGCGAAGGCCGCGCACGACTGGCCGTGGTCGGCGCCGTCGATGCTGCTGGCCTGCCAGATCAGCGCCTCCATCTGGGCCGGCGTCCTGCTCTGCGCCAGCTGCAGGTAATGCCGGGCCACGCTGACGATGGCCGACCGCAGCGCGCTGTCTTCCGTCGAGGCCGGCGCCGCCGGCTCGTCCCGGGCCAGCAGGTGGACCGGGACGCTCGCCGGTGACGTCACATCGGCGACCGTGCCGTGGGCGAAGGTGAACCCGGTCATCGCGCCGCAGGTGGACAGGCTCACCAGCGCGGTCGCCTGCCTCCGATGCAGAATCGCCGTCGTTACCCCCCGGAGCTCGACAGGGTCTTGAGGATGGCCTGCACCTGCGGGTTGCCGGGGTCGCCGGCGTTCTCGAACAGCACGCTCGCGTTCTGCGCGGCCACCGCGGTGGCGCCGGGCATCCACCGCTGATACACGTCGGCGACGAGCGCTGCCTGGCCCTCCGGGCTGATCACCGGGCTGGCGCACAGGCTGGGGAACCCGGCGCGCGAGACGATGGCCGGCGACCCGGTGTACCTGGCGCAGTTCTCCGGCTTGCCCTCGAGGCCCGGCTGGACCGCGGGCTTGCCGTTGGCGCCGGTCAGCGTGGCCCCGCCGATGATGTTGTTGATGGCCCGCGCCGCCACCGCCAGGCTGTCGACCGGGCTGGACGGGTCGTAGGGGTGATGCAGGTTCAGCGACCACGCGATCTGGCCGCCCTGGGCGGCCGTGATCGGCTCGAGCCCCTGCCTGCCGGTCTTGGCGTCGACATAACCGGGGTTGTCATTGCTCGTCATCAACGCGAAAACCCAGAGGATCTGGCTGGTGTCCCGGCCGCAGGCGAAATTGACCTGGTTCGGCTCCGCGGCAACGTTCGGGTTCTGGCAGGCCACGGTGATCTGGCTTCGTACCGTCGCCACGCTCGGCGGCCACGACGGGCCCTTCCTGAGCACGATCATCGCGCCGATGACCAGCAGCACCAGACCCGCCGCTGCCCCGATGGCGATCTTGTAGCCGCGGCGAGAGCGCGGCCGCCGGGCCGTGCGCCGTCCGTGCTCGATGAGCGCCTGGGCACGATCGGAGCCCCGGCTGGCCGCGGTCCGGCCGTAATCGCGGCCGCGGTCTTTCCCGCCACCGGCGCGCAGGAATTCCCGCTGCCGGGGATATCCGGTCGCCGGCGGCTCCCGCTCCCATTCCCGTTCCGCGCGTCGCGCCGGGCCGGATCCGTAGCCGATCTCGCGGGTCCGCGACTCCCGCCAGTCGGAAATCTCCTGCTCCAGATCCAGGACCTTGGTTTCTATCTCGGAGAACCAACCGTCATCGTTCTCGATAAAATTTTCGAATTCTTTGTTCGTCGTGATCACCCCTGATGCATGGCCTGATCCGGGGCAATCCGGGCTGGCCCCGACCCGGCGAAGGTGGTCAGTGACCTAGCTCACGTGTTCGACCCGTGTTAACCATTAGAACACAGATACGATGTACATGGCCACCCCGGCGGCGGGGAAGATCATTCCTATGGCACCGGTCTCCATCGTCGTCATCGGGGCAGGTCAGCGCGGCGCCGGCTACGCCCGCTGGGCCCGGCGCCACCCCGATCGCGCGTCCGTCGTCGCGGTAGCCGAACCCAGCCAGGCACGCCGCGCCCGCCTCGCCGCCGAGCACGGCATCCCGGCCGGGAACGTGGCCGCCGACTGGCGCGAGCTGGCCGGCCGCGGCAGGCTCGCCGACGCGGTCCTGATCTGCACCCAGGACCGGATGCACGTCGAGCCGGCCCAGGCGTTCGCCGCGCTGGGCTATCACATCCTGCTGGAGAAGCCGATGGCACCGGACGAGGCGGGCTGCCGGCGGATCGTGGCGGCCGTGGAGAAGGCCGGGGTCATGCTCGCCGTCGGCCACGTGCTGCGGTACACGCCGTACACGCGCATGGTCAAGGAGATCGTGGGCTCCGGGCAGCTCGGCG
>Ga0335069_10013670_pt1 | contig 11391 bp, 12 predicted proteins | sample Lox_Sample_11_FD_206714 | JGI IMG/M metagenome (GOLD analysis project Ga0335069, IMG submission 206714) | Soil microbial communities from Loxahatchee National Wildlife Refuge, Florida, United States - Lox_Sample_1.1 | ecosystem: Environmental > Terrestrial > Soil > Wetlands | place: USA... | reverse complement strand
GCTGCTCGCCTCCGAGCTGGACACCTCGCTGCTCGACGTGCTCGCCGCCTACCTCGCGGCCGGCGGCAACAAGGCGGAGGCGGCCAAGAAGTCGCACCTGGCCAGGCCCACGTTCTACGAGCGGCTCCGGCGCATCGAGCGCATCCTCGGCGCCGACCTGGATTCGGCCGAATCACGGACGTCGCTGCACGTGGCGCTGCTGGCGCTGGAGGCAGCCCGGATGGGCCCGGCGTCCTGAGTGACGCGAGTTACGCCAAGCCGGGCGCGCCGGCTGCTAGGCGTCGAGGATCTGGCTGGCGCGCTCGACGACGGGGGCCTCGCTGCTCCACGGGAAGTTGATCCAGCGGTCGGTGCGCTTCCAGACATAGTCGCATTTGATTACGGACCGGGGCTTCTCGTAGATGACGGCCGTGCGCACGTCCTGGACGTGATCCTTGATGAAGGTGTGGACGAGCTCGATCGTCCGGCCCGAATCGGCGACGTCGTCGGCGACGAGGACCTTCTTGGCCGAGAAGTCCACCGCGCTCGGCACGGGCGGCAGCATGACCGGCATGTCGAGCGTGGTACCCACTCCGTCGTAGAACTCGACGTTCATCACGTGCAGGTTCTTCACCGCGAGGGCGTAGCCGAGGGAGCCGGCCAGGAAGAGGCCACCGCGGGCGATCGACAGGATCAGGTCAGGCTCGAAGCCGTCGGCCGCGATGACCTTCGCCAGCTCACGGGACGCCTCGCCGAACCCTTGCCAGCTGAGGTTCTCACGCTCGTCGTTCATGGCCGCCTCACCGTCCGAAGTGCTCGTTTGTAGCTCATCGTGCCATGCGCGGGATTCCCCGCCGCCGCAGGCGGGCTGGCGCGTGCAACGTTCCGCTGGTTTACGGTGCTCTTAGGTGGTGTGGAGCCGGTGGTGTCCGATCCTCTCGATGAGCTCGCCGCCGCCCCAGACGTCATCAGCGGCGGCGGGGAGGACTTCAGCGCCTTCGCGGTATCGCGGTGGCCCGGGCTGGTGAGGCTGGCCTTCGGCCTGACCGGAGACCGGTGGGCCGCCGAGGACATCGCTCAGGTCAGCTCTCACGAGCTCTGGCCAAGCTGCGGGAAAGCCCCGCCCTCGGGGACGGTGATGAGCGGTGACCGGAGCCGAAGACGCCGAACTGCGGCAGCGCGTCCGCGGCCTGCTCGAGATGGCGCAACCGCCGGTGGCGTCCCGCCGGCCAACATCCCGGCCGACACCGACCTGTCGTTCCTGCTCGAGACCACGCCGCGCTTCGACGCCGGACAGTGAGGAGAAGAGCCGGGCTCTGAGGAGAGAGCGCGCTCAGCCGGCCTCGCGCGCGACGCCCTGGCCGGCCTCGCGCGCGGCGTGCTCGAGCCGGCTCCGGTAGCCCTCCCACCACGCCTGGTCGCCGGGCGCCATGTTGTCATTGCCGTCCCGCAGGCCGGCGGAGCCGTCGATGAGCTCGCGGATGATGTCGGCCTGCCCGGCGTGCCGGTCGGTCTCGGCGATCATGTGGACCAGGATCTTGTGGAGCGTCACCTCGCTCCGGCTGTCCGGCCACCAGGGCACGTGGCCGACCGCGTCCAGCGCGAGCGCGCCGATGGTGGCATCGGAGTGCGCCCAGGCCCGCCGGTACAGGCCGGTGATCTCCCCGCGTGACTCGCCGGCGGTGGCCCACATGTCCGCGTTGGGTTCGGCGTCGTCCTCCAGCCACGGCAGCCGCTCGCCGAACGGGCGACCGAAGGTGTCGCCGAAGTACCCGAGCTCGACGCTGGCCACATGCTTGATCAGTCCCAGCAGGTTGGTGCCGGTGGGCACCATGGGTCGGCGGATGTCGTACTCCGAGAGCCCGTCGAGCTTCCACAGCAGCGCCTCACGAGCGTCCTGCAGGTAGCGGTGAAGGTCCGTTTTCGGATCCGATCCGGTCATGCCGCCAGTCTGCCACCGTCAGACTGGCACCTGAAAATTTCAACTGATCGCCAGCCCGCTTACCCCAGGCGGGGCGGGAAGCCTCCAGTGATCGCGATCGCGTGATGCCGTGCGGAAACGAAGTCGAGCAATTTCTTCTCGGCTGACTGCGGTGTTGACCGCGATCTGGGGGCTCACCGCACCACCGTAGCAACGGGGACCACCTTGACCAGCGGTACCAGCCCATATAACGATGGACGGTATGTCCGAGCTGCCAACGTGGGCACGCGACGCGCTTGCCGGGGTCTACGATCCCTGCTGCCGGGAGAAGGGCATTTCGGTCCTGGATATGGGCCTGGTGCGCTCGGTCCAGGTAGAAGACGGGGTGGCCAAGGTCGAGCTGCTGCTGACGTCGGGCTGGTGCCCGTTCGCGGCTGGCGTGCTCACCGAGGTGAAGGAGCAGATCCTCGGCCAGCCGGGGATCAGCGACGCCGACGTGTCAATCGTCTGGGACGAGGCCTGGACGACGGACCGCCTCTCGCCGCGGGCCAGGGCGATCCTGCGCTTCCTGCCTCCGCCTTCGGCCGTTAGCGACCGGGACTCCTATATCCGTGCTCACCTGTCACCAAAGGAGTAGCGCGATGATCGACGATGCCTTCGTGTTCGACTGCGTGGCGCACGTCTTCAACTTCGACCCGAAGAACGCATTCGGCAACGCGGGCCTGATGTTCAACAATCACCTGTACGCGTTTCACAACGCCCTTACCCCTGACGACCAGCCCAAGCTGCCGTCCGGGGAGTTCCTGCGGGAGTGGACTCCGTCGGATATCCGCAAGATGGTGTACGAGGAGTCGGACACCGACATGCTGGTGGCGATGCCGCTGCCGCTGACCGACCTGTTCCGCGACGGCCTGTCACCCTGGGAATCCTGCGCCGACCTGGCCAGCCGGGATCCCGACCGGACCATCTTCTGGGGGTCGGTCAACCCGCTGGAGGGGCGCAAGGCGCTGGACCTGATGGAGCGCCAGGTCGGGGAGTTCAACGCGCGGGCGTTCAAGTTCTACAACGTCCGCTACGACTTCGGGTCGCCGTACCCGTGGCGGATGGACGACCCGAACATCGCGTTCCCCATCTTCGAGAAGGCGCAAGAACTCGGCGTGAACCTGATCGGCGTGCACAAGGGCGTGCCGCTCGGCCCGCAGCCGATCGAGCACACCCAGACCTGGGACATGGACGGGGCGGCGGCCAACTTCCCCGACATCAACTTCGTGATCTTCCACGTCGGGCTGCCGTTCCTCGATGAGACCTGCTGGCAGCTGATCAGGTACCCGAACCTGTACGCGTCGATCGCGGCGACCGTCAACTTCGTGGTCCGGGCGCCCCGCATGTTCGCGGAGATCCTCGGCAAGCTGCTGTTCTGGTGCGGCGAGGACAAGATCATCTACGGCTCCGAGGCACCGCTGTGGCATCCGCAGTGGGCGCTGCGCGCGTTCATGGACTTCCAGATCCCCGAGGACCTCTGCGCCGGATACGGCTACCCGCAGCTCACCGACCAGGCCAAGCGCAAGATCCTCGGCGAGAACCTGCTCCGCCTGCACGGTATCGACCTGGCGGAGGCGAAGGCGAGGCTCGGCGCCAAGAGCTAGGGGAATTTTGAGTTGTCCAGAGCCTGACGCTGCCTGGCCACATGCGGCGCGCCGCGTGCGGCAGGACAGAGGGCCAGCAGCATTCAATGAATGTGGCGCTCTACGGGAGCCTATTGCGTAGAACGCCACTTTCATTGGTTATCGATGCCGCCACGGCGCGAGATCAGCGGGCGACATATCCGGATATGTCCGGAAACGGGAAGGCAGTGGCGGCGGGCGGGACCGCAGCTGGGCGGGTGCCCAGAGTCCAGTCTCGGCTGGCCTGCGGCTAGCTCCGCAGGGCGGGCGGCAATAGCTCGGGCGGGAAGTCCTGGTATGCCACGGGGACCAGCCAGCGGCGGATCGCCGCCGTGCCTACCGAGGTGGAGGCCGGCGCCGTGGTGGCCGGCCACGGGCCGCCGTGGTGCTGCGCCGCGACCACGGCGACGCCGGTCGGCCAGCCGTTGCAGACGACCCGGCCCGCGATGCGCTCGAGCACCGCGATGACGTGGCGGGCCAGTTCGATGTCTTCCGCGGAGCCGGTGTCGAGGTGGACCGTTCCGGCCAGGTTGCCCGCCAGCCCGCCGAGCACGGACAGCAGGTCCTCCACCGAGGGGTAGGTGATCACCAGCCCGGCGGGCCCGAACCGCTCGCGGGACAGGACCGCCATATCGGCCGCGAACTCCTTGAGGCTGACCTGGAACACCCGGGGCGTGGCGCCCCACGGCCCCGGCCCGGGCTGCCCGGCGGCCAGCTCGGTGACGCCGGGGTGCTCCGCTGCCTCCTCCACCGCGTCCTGGAAGTTGGCGAAGATCCGGCCGGTCAGCATCGCGCCGCCGGACGAGGCGCCGACCGCCTCGGCGATGGCGGAGAGCAGGCCCACATCCTCCGGGACGAACAGCAGGCCGGGGTTGGTGCAGAACTGGCCGGTGCCGAGCGTCAGCGAGCCGGTGTACCCGGTGGCGATGGCGCCCGGCCGGGAGAACGCCGCGCCGGGCAGCACCACCGACGGGTTGACCGAGCCGAGCTCGCCGTAGAAGGGGATGGGGACGGGGCGCTCGGCGGCGATCTTGGCCAGCGCCAGGCCGCCGCCGGTCGACCCGGTGAACCCGGCCGCGGCCACGGACGGGTGCCGGAGCAGCCGCAGCCCGGCCTGCACCCCGTGGACCAGGCCGAACGTGCCGGCCGGGGCCCCGGCGGAGGCCAGCGCCCCGGCGACGATCCCGGCGGTCACGTCGGACGTGACCGGATGGCCCTCGTGCGCCTTGACCACCACGGGGCAGCCAGCGGCCAGCGCTGAGGCGGTGTCGCCGCCGGCCACGGAGAACGCGAACGGGAAGTTGGACGCCGCGAACACCGCCACCGGGCCGACCGGCCGGTCGACCCGGCGCAGGTCCGGCACGACGCCCTCGGCCGGGGTGACGACCGCGTCGACGTACCCTCCGTCCCGCAGCACGGCCGCGAACAGCCGCAGCTGCCCGGTGGTGCGGGACACCTCGCCGGCGAGCCGCTCGCCGCCGAGCGCCGTCTCGGTGTCGGCGATCGCCGCGAGCTCGCCGGCCCTTGTGTCGAGGGCGTCGGCCACCGCCTCCAGCGCCTCGGCTCGGCGCGGGAAGGCAGCCCACGCCGCGGCCGCGGCCACCGCGGCCGCGACGGCCGCGTCCACCCCGGCCTCGCTCGTCTCAGGCACCGGCTCGCCAACCGGCTCGCCGGTTCGCGGATCAAACCCCTGAATCATCAGCGTGTCCTCCCGGGGCCAGGTTACTTCGGATCGGGCTCGGGATTGCGGCCGCGCCTGGCCAGGAAGCCGAAGTCGCAGCCCTCGTTGGCCTGGGTGATGTGCTCGGTGTACAGGGCGCCGTAACCCCGCTCGAACTTCGGCTCGGGAGGCTGCCATTGTTCCCGCCGCTGAACCAGCACCCGTTCGGGCACATCGACAGAAAGCAGCCGGGCGGATACGTCGAGGGTGATCGGATCGCCCGTCTGGACGAGAGCCAGCGGGCCGCCGATGAACGATTCCGGGGCCACGTGCAGCACGCAGGCGCCGTAGCTGGTACCGCTCATCCGGGCATCAGAGATCCGCACCATGTCACGGACGCCCCGGGCCAGCAGGTAGTCAGGGATGGGCAGCATGCCGTACTCGGGCATGCCGGGGCCGCCCTTCGGGCCCGCGTTGCGCAGCACCAGGACCGAGTCGGGCCCAATGCCCAGCGCCGGGTCATTGATCCGTTCCTGCAGCTCGGAATAGGAGTCGAAGACGACCGCGGGTCCGGTGTGCTTGACCAGCCGGGGTTCGGCCGCGATGTGCTTGATGACCGCGCCGTCCGGGGCCAGGTTGCCGCGCAGCACCGCCACCCCGCCCTCCGCGGCCAGCGCCGTATCCGGCGTGCGGATGACGTCATCGTCGTGGACGGGTACCCCGGAGATATTTTCACCGAACGGGCGGCCTGTTACGGTCATCCGGTCCGGGTGCAGCGCTCCTGGGACCTGCGTCAGCTGGCCGAGCAGCGCGGGCAGGCCGCCGGCGTAGTAGAAGTCTTCCATCAGGTACTTCCCGCTCGGCCTGATGTTCGCCAGCCACGGCACCCGGCGGGAGATGGCGTCGAAGTCGTCCAGCGTGAGGTCCACCCCGGCCCGGCCGGCCATCGCGATCAGGTGGATGAGCGCGTTGGTGGAGCCGCCGAGCGCGAGCACGGTGGCCACCGCGTCCTCGAACGCCTCGCGGGTGAGGATCTTGCCCGGGGTGAGGTCCTCCCAGACCATGCCGACGATGCGCCGGCCGCTGGCCGCCGCCATCCGGTAGTGCGCCGAATCGACCGCGGGGACCGAGGCCATCCCGGGCAGGGTCATGCCCAGGGCCTCGGCCGCGGAGGTCATGGTCGAGGCGGTCCCCATGGTCATGCAGTGACCCGGTGACCGGGCGATGCCGCACTCGAGCTCGGCCAGCTCGCAGTCGCCGATCAGCCCGGCCCGCGCGTCATCCCAGAACTTCCACATGTCGGTGCCGCTGCCCAGCGGCCGGCCGCGGAAGCTGCCGTGCAGCATCGGGCCCGCGGTCACGTAGATGGCCGGGATGCCGGCGCTGGCCGCGCCCATCAGCAGCGCCGGCGTGGTCTTGTCGCAGCCGCCCATCAGCACCGCGCCGTCGGCCGGATAGGAGCGGAGCAGCTCCTCGGTCTCCATGGACAGCAGGTTGCGGTACATCATCGGGGTCGGCTTCTGGAACGTCTCGCTGAGGGTGGCCACCGGCATCTCAACCGGGAAGCCGCCCGCTTCCAGGACGCCGCGCTTGACCTGCTCGGCCCGCTGACGCAGGTGCATGTGGCAGGGGTTGATGTCGGACCAGGTGTTCAGGATGACGATGAGGGGCTTGCCCAGGTGCTCCTCGGGCTCGACGCCGAGCTGCCGCATCCTCGACCGGTGGCTGAACGACCGGAGCCCGGAGGTGCGCTCGGCGCCGAACCAGCGGAAGCTGCGGAGATCCTCGGGGCGCTTCATGACAGCCCCCAGCCGGCCAGGATGCCGGCGATTTCCTGCCTGATCGCGGGGGGGAGCGCGTTGGCGATGGCGGCGTGGTACTCGACCCAGCCTTCGGCGGACACGTGCCGCAGGGTCTGCGCCGCGGCCGGGGTGAAGCTCATCTGTCCTGGTTCTCCTGTGATTCCGGGAAGTTTCGTGCGACGAACGAGGTGAGGTGCGCGCGGAGCAGGCTGGTCGCGCGCTCGGCGTCGCCCCTCCCCGTTCAGCTGACGCTCCCCGAATCTCGCGCGCGTGATTCGGAGGAAGAAACTATGATAATCCGGGTATTTCGGCAGGCGGGAGCGCGGCAATGCTGCCGCGGACCCAGGCTGCCGCGGACCCAGGCTGGGGGCGAGACGGGCGAGACGGCCGGGAGAGGTTAAGCTGGGGCCAGCATGTGGTTGCGTCTAGGGTTCCGCTGGCCGTCCGCCGCGTAAACAACCACAACCAGGGCGGCCGGGACTGGACCGAGCGACGCCGAGACCCGGCCGGACCTGCTGGCACCCAGCTGCCGGGGCCGGGGAACACCTGACGGGATAGAAGCCCTGAGGGCTCCTGTTCAGCCTGCCTGAGGAGCCCCGTTGGACCCGTCGACCACCCTCTCGCTGACCGTCACCTTCGCGGTCATCGGCGCCGCCGTCACGCACGCGGCCTGGAACGCCATCGCGCACGGCATCAAGGACCAGACGCTCGCCTTCGCGCTGATCGGCGTGGGCGGCATCGCGACCGGGATCCCGCTCGTCTTCGTGGCCGCCACGCCCAGGACGGACTGCTGGCCGTACCTGCTCGGCTCGGTCGCGATCCACGTCTTCTACAACCTGCTGCTGATGCAGTGCTACCGGCTTGGCGAGTTCGGCCAGGTCTACCCGCTGGCCCGGGGCACCTCGCCGCTGCTGGTGACGATCCTGGCGGCGATCTTCGTGCACGAGCACCTCGCGCTGCCCCAGATCATGGGGGTGCTCATCGTCTCGGGTGGCCTGGCCACGCTGGTGCTGGCTGGCCGGCGACCGGGCCGCGCGGCCTTCCTGGCCGCCATCGGCACCGGCCTGAGCATCGCCGCCTACACCACGGTGGACGGCGTGGGCGTGCGGCTCTCGGCCAGCCCGGCCGGCTACATCGGCTGGCTGATGGTGCTGGAGAGCCTATGCGTCCCGATGTTCGCGCTGGCCCGCCGGCGTGACGTGCTGCTGAAACAGCGGCCCCGGATCCTGCTGGCCGGGCTCGGCGCCGGCGCGCTCAGCGTACTCGCCTACGGCCTGGTGCTGTGGGCGCAGACGCAGGGCGCGCTGGCGCCCATCGCCGCGCTGCGCGAGACAAGCGTGATCTTCGGGGCTATCATCGGCACGCTGATCTTCCGCGAGCCGTTCGGCCGGACCCGCATCGCGGCCACCGTCCTGGTCGTGACCGGCATCGTGCTGCTGAACGTCGGCTAACCCCAGGGCTACCATTGGCCCAGGGCACGAGCACGAAGGCGCCACCGCGATGAGCCTGTCCGAATACATCATCCTGTTCGTGTTCGTCGCGATCATGGGCGCTGGCATACCGGGCCCGGGGGACGCGTCGCTGATCGCGGCGGGGACGCTGGCGGGGGAAGGCACGCTCAACGTGTGGGTGGTGCTCGCGGTATCCATGACGGCCTGGATGTTCGGGTCGGTCATCGGATACTGGATTGGCGTCCACGGCGGGCGCCAGATGCTCGACCACCCGGGCCGGCTCGAGAAATCGCGCCGGAAACTGCTGGCCAAGGGCGACCGCGCCTTCGCGCGCTGGAACTTCGTGGCGTCGGTGACGATGCCGGCGTTCGTGTCCGGGATCTTCCGGGTCCGGTTCTACATCTTCGTGCTGGGCGCGCTGGTGGCCGGTATCGGCTGGGTCGGCATGTACGTCGGGCTGGCCTACACCCTAGGCGCGGACGTCGCCGAACGCATCGGCAACGCCGGGGCGAAGGCGCTGCTCGGGGTGATTCTGGTCGTCGCCATCGGCCTGGGCATCAAGGCGGGCGTGTCGAGGTGGCGCGCAGCCCATCAGCAGCGATCGGGAGACGCGACGGCAAGTCCCGGATGAGGCAAGCCCGGCTATTACTCCGGGCCGACCGGACGGCTCAGCTCGATGAGTTCCAGACCAAGGGACTGGACGCGATACAGCGCACCATAGAGCCCGGCCTGGTCCAGGTCACAAATGAGCAGGGTATTTATGCCGTCGGGTTCAATCTTGAAGTGCTCGAACGCCTCGCGGCCCGCTTCACCCAGCACACCGCGGATGGTGATCCGATAGCGGTGCTTGCGCACGTCGCCTCCGTTTTGCAAGCGATGACCATACGTACTGGCGTCAAGGAACCTGACCCGCGTCGCTTATATGGTACGCGCGTGACTGCCGTGCGGAAGACCACACACAGCCAAATCGGGCTTCGGGCGGACCGGACGGCACACAATCCGGCACCGAGTCCCAAATCTCAACGTCAGCGTCGGCATTAACCAGGCCGGCCATTATGCGTTCGCCGTTTACCGTCTTAGCCGCGCAGCTGGCATTTGCCACCGGAAATCACCTGGCCGGGTGTTACAGCCGCGAATCGCGGGCCCTCGCGAACGGGCCGGAAGCCCCGGGAAGAGCATGCGGAGCCAGGCTGTACGCGGTCAGCGCGGTGATGATGGCGGCCGCGGCCCTGCAGCGCCCCTCCATCGACGCCGCCCTGGCGTGCCTGATCGCGGCGGGCGCCGCCGACATGGTGAGCGGGATCTTCCGCGCCACGCTGTGGAACCAGACCATCCCGGACGCGCTGCGCGGCCGGCTGGCCGGGGTGGAGCTGCTGAGCTACGGCGTGGGGCCGCCGGCCGGCTCGCTCCGGGCGGGCGTGGTGGCGAGCCTGGTGAGCACCAGGTTCTCGCTCGTCTCCGGGGGGTTGTTCTGCGTGGGTGCCGTCGCAGCGGTAGCCGCGCTGCTGCCCGGCTTCGTTCGGTATAAATCCGACCCGCATGATCACCGGCGGGTGCCCGGGGAACGGGACCCATGATCCCCAGACATGGGGGTGCCCGGCGGCGCAGGGTTCCGCCGGGCACCGGGCCGAGGGGTCTGGTCGGCCTGTTCCTACCCAGAGAAACGAAGCGAATGCGGATCTGGATCAAAAAACGCTGCCTCACGTAAGCATTTCGTCACAACCTGGCATCACCAGGCACGGGCGTATGATCCACGCAGGAGGCTCGCTATCCGATGACCGAGATGGTATCCGCCGCGATCGAGATCGCGGCTCCGCCGGAACACGTGTGGGCCGTGCTGTCCGACCTGGCCAGCTACCCGCAGTGGCACCCGGTGTTCACCGAGGCATCCGGTCAGCTCACCGCGGGGAACAGGATCTCCCTCACCAGTTCCGCGCCCGGGTCCGGCCGGACCATGACCGCCAAGGTCAAGGTGGTGACCGCTGAGCCGGCGGCCGAACTGCGGTGGGTGTCGAACGTGCTCGGGTTCATGATCAGCGAACGCAGCTTCGCCCTGAGCCCCGCCAGCGGAGGCACCCGGCTGGTGCAGACCGGGACTTACCGCGGGCTCTTCTCCCGCTTCCCGCCCAAGACCATCCGTCGTATCCAGGCCAGCTTCGAGGCGATCAACCAGGCCATCAAGCAGCAGGCGGAGGCCCGCTAGCCGGCTGGCGCGAGGGTGCCCGCACAGCCGGCGACGGGGGGCAGGGAGGCGGGGCTTCGCCCTGGCCTGGCTCGGCACCGTCCTGGCGCAGGTCACCCAGTCCCTGAAGTGATCTCGCGCGGGCATAGGAATGACCCGGGCTAATGCCTGGCATTGCAAATTTGTATTTTACGCGGCGGGCCGCCGCGCTTACGCTCTCGGTCAGGCGACGATAGAAGATCGTCTCAATAGACCTGTTGCTTATGTGCATTTTTACCAATTTGGGTATCTCTGGGAGGCAGCGTAGCCTGCCGCCCCGCGGCTCACGCCGCCCGTTCCCGCCCGGCGCCTTCGCCGAGCCTGACGGGCAGGCGAAGTTCGCCGGGCTGGCGGCGGTGACCGGGTCCGTGACCTGAGCGACCGAGCGGCGGCGGTCACGGACCCTGCTGCGCGCAGCAGGCGGCGAATTCCCGCTGGGCATCGCCGGGAAACCCGGCACCGCCGGCCGACGCACCGGCCGGCCCGTTTCCCATTAAGCAAGCTGGCCGGAAAGGGAGCCATAAACACGCGCCGGCTAATACGCCGCCGTAGCTCATTACCTTCGTCGTGGCGGCGCGGCTGCGGTCCGGCGGGCAGGCGCTGGCCGGCGGGCAGGGCCTAGCTGGCGGGCAGGGCCTAGCTGGCGGGCAGGGCCTAGCTGGCGGGCAGGGCCTAGCTGGCGGGCAGGGCCTA
>Ga0335069_10013668_pt1 | contig 11392 bp, 7 predicted proteins | sample Lox_Sample_11_FD_206714 | JGI IMG/M metagenome (GOLD analysis project Ga0335069, IMG submission 206714) | Soil microbial communities from Loxahatchee National Wildlife Refuge, Florida, United States - Lox_Sample_1.1 | ecosystem: Environmental > Terrestrial > Soil > Wetlands | place: USA: Florida... | reverse complement strand
CCGAACCCCTCTGGTCATCACGCACCGAGTCCTGCTGCTGCTCGACCAACCGCGTTCGCTCCCAATCGATCACATCCCCCAACCGGTAACGAACATGGCGCCCAAACCGCGCATAACGAGGCCCGGTCCCCTTGCTCGCCCACTCAGCCGGCGTCTTGACCGGCACCCCATACCGCTCCGCAAGCTCCTGGCGACTAATCCACCTATCCGCATCACCCTCAGGCATCATCAAGAACCCGCCCGCATCGACATCTCACCGGCTTCCAAGGCCATCACCGCCACCTCCCAGGACCGTTCACCTCACTATAAGCCGCCGCACACCACCAACTTCCGCTTTCTTTCCCAACGGCTCGCGCCGGCTCCCAACAACAACCCACCCAACACCCCCAAACACCACCACCACCAACACTTCCCAACAATTCCCACCACCTCCCAACACCCACCCCACACCCACCGACCCCTCCCAACACATCCCAAAACACCTACACCACAAGCGATTCCAACAAAACACCCCTAAAACGCTTCTGGCACATTGGCACAAGTATGTGCAAGACTGTTTGTGGCCGCGCAGGCCGCGGCCACAAACCGCTCGCCCCCGGTTGGGGTCGAGCCTCCGGGTCGGGAGGTCATCGGCTGTGTTGACGATTTCCCGGCTGTCGCGGTGGAGTATCGGCTACTACGAGAAAACCGCCAACGAAGCCAAACAGGCCGGGATGGACCGGCGAGCCGCCGGCGGGGGCTTGGGCGAGTACTACTCCGAAGGCGACACCCGTGTGCCGACCTGGATCGTGGCCGGAGACGCCGACCGCGTCGCCGCGCTGACCGGACTTAGCGGTGCCGCAGCGGCCGGCGGGTTCGCGGACGGCGATCTGGTCACCGCGTGGCTCGACGATGGCGTCGCGCCCAATCAGGCGAGCGGGCGGATGTTCACCAAGCAGTCGGTGCACGGCTTCGACTTAACGTTCGCCGCGCCCAAAAGTGTGTCGCTGGTGCGCGCCCTGACCGGCGATGTCACTGAGAAAGTGATCGCCGAAGCGCACCGCAGCGCGGTGGCCGCGGCCATGGATTATCTGCACCAACACGCTGGCTACACCCGGGTGCACAATCCGGTAACCGGGACAAAGGATTTGGAGCGGCTCCCGGGGCTTGCGGCGATCGCTTACCAGCATGAGACCTCGCGTTGCGGGGATCCCCACCTGCACACTCATATCATCGTGCCGAATCGCCAAGCCCGCGCCGACGGCAAGCTGGTGTCGATCGACTCCAAGTCGCTGCACCATGAGGCCAAAGCCGCCGGGGTCATCTACCAGACCGTGCTCCGCCATGAACTGCACGCCGAGCGCGGCTTTGAGTGGGTCGAGGTCGGCGAGCGCTCGGGGATGGCCGAGATCGCCGGCGTCACGGGCAGGTGCATCAAGGCGTGGTCGCGGCGCTCCACGCGGCTGCGGGAATGGGCGCGCGACAACCTGGTTGTCGTCGATGGTGAGCCGACCGCCCAGCAGCTGGCCGCCGCGCAAAAGGCGACGCGCCCTGCCAAGCCGGAATCAAAATCTTGGGCGCAGTTGAAAGAGGAGTGGCGCGCCGATGCGCGCGGTCTGGAGCTCGACCGCGCCGCGCACACCGCGGCGCAGCGCGCGCGCCGCGCCGCGCCGCGCATTCTGGTGGACCGCGCACGGCTGGCGCGCATGGTCGCACACATCGACAAGGCCGCGTTCACCCGCGCGGACCTCGTGGAGCTGATGGGCGCGCTGCTGCCCGTGGATGCACCCGAGCACCCGCGCCACCTCATCGAAAAGATCGTCGACGCGGTCAGCATGCGCGTTAGCGCACCGCGGGAAGCACACCACCGCGAAGGGCACGAGCTGTTCACCGTGGACGCGGTGATCGCCGAAGAACAGCGCATCTACGACATGATCGACGAGGTCGACACCCGCACGCGGCTCGACGTGCGCGCCGCGGATCTCGGTAACCTCTCCGCAGATCAAGCGCGCGCCATCGGCGAGATCGCACAGTCGCCCTGGCTGGTGCAGCCGCTGCAAGCGCCGGCCGGTGCGGGCAAGACACACTCGCTCAAAGCACTGCGCGCCGCCGCGCACCGCGCCAATAAGGACGTGCTGGTGCTGGCGCCCACGGGTAAGGCGGTCGATGAGGCGATGCGTGATGGGGCCGGGGACCGCGGGTTGACCGTGGCCAAGGCACTGCGGCTCATCGAGGACGGCGACCTCGCCGTCGACCGGCGCAGCGTGGTCGTCGTCGACGAAGCCTCCATGGTCGGCACCCCCGACCTGAAGAAGCTGCTGTCGTGCGCGGTGGCCGGGCGCGCCAAGATCATCTTCGTCGGCGACGCGTATCAGCTCTCGCCGGTCAAAGCCCGCGGTGGAATGTTCGAGGACTTGTGCGCTGAGCTGCCCTGGTCTCAACGCCTCGCCGAGGTGTGGCGGATGCGTAATGCCGAAGAACGGGATGCGTCGCTGGCACTGCGGTCCGGCCACGGCAACCGGCTGCGCAAAGCGGTCGGGTGGTACCGCGGCCATGATCGGCTGCACACCGGTGATCCGATCGCGATGGCCGCCGACGCCACCGACGCCTACATCGCCGCGCGCGCCGACGGCAAGGATGCGGCCATCATCTGCGATCGATGGGAAACCGCCGACGCCATCAACCGTCGCCTGCACGCCACCTACACCGACGCAAACTCCCCCCGGGTGCGGGTCGCGCGGGACCAAGACGTCCGTGCCGGCGACATCATCATCAGCCGCCACAACGACGCCACACTGACCCTGCAGCCGGGTGAACGCCGCCGGCGTGGCGACCGGATCGACCAGGTCCGCAACGGCAACCGCTGGAAAGTGGTCGGTGTCGACCCCGAACAAGGTCGCATTGCCGCCGAGCGACTCACCGACGCCGCGCGCGTCATCTTCGACGGTGACTATCGGCGCGAACACATCACCCTCGGCTACGCCACCACTTTGCATGCCGCACAAGGGATCACCGTCGGCGACTCCAGCAGACGCGGTGCCTGCTTCACCGTGCTCAGCGACAAAGCCTCACGGGCCATGGCCTACGTCGGCATGACCCGCGGCAAAGACGAAAACCACGCGTTCATCTACCAGCCGCTCACCGGTGAGGCCGACCACGAGCACGGCCGCGTCGCCTCCGGCGCCGAAATCCACCAGCTCCGGCGCGGCAACAAATACTCGGCCGCACAGTACTTCCGGATGATTTTGGCCAACGACGACCGGCCACGCACCATGCATGCCGAAGCCGAGCGCACCGATCGGGAATTGCTGCCGCCCCTTGTGGCGGCCCTGCTGGACCGCAGCGACCAGCGCCGCGCCGCACGCCGCGCCGCATGGCGGCAACACCGTGCCCAGGCGCGTGCACGCGAGGCCGCCCACCAGCATCTCAGCCAGACCACGCGAGACACCGCTGAGCGGGAGCGCAGCGTGGACGGCGACAGCCTCGAACTCTGACGATGGACCCCGGTACGACTCGAAAAGCCTCACGATCGCGATGTTGTGAAGGGAACCCGGGCCCATGATGCTGCTAACGGTCAATTACGACGAGTGACCAAGGATCGGCTCATTTGCCAGTCGTGATGTGGTGGTGATGGCAGCGATTGCGCGAAGTACGTTTAGGCGAACCTGTAAACCTGTGATGATGTGAGGTTCAGGAGCGCAGAAAGCATTCTATGTCGAACCAGGCGTGGGCGACGAGGCGACTACCTCTCCCCAAAGCTCCGGCAGGACCTCGTACTCAAGAACGTAGGTCGTATTCTCGACGAGCCGCCCGCGACGTGCGCGGGACACGGTGACGCCTCGCACATAGAACTCCTTGCCATCCTTATTGACCGGTCGATTGTCCCATTGGACGGCGATCACGTTGTTGCCAACGATGTCGAAGATGTTCTCAACAGCCACGTGCAGCGGACGGAACGTCCGAGTCGGGACCGCCTCGATGAAATGGCGGAACCACGCCTCTATCGCCTGTTTGCCCTGACGTGTGCCCCCCCGACAGATATGTGCCCGGGGTATGTGAAGACGGCGTCATCGTCCCAGCCGGCCATGATCACCTTCATGTCGCCACGGTTGATGGCGTCGTAGGTCCGACGAACCAGCCTCTTCGCGATAAATACCCCGATCATCTTCGGCCCCTCCACTTGGTTGCGTTGCAGTTACGCTGCCCTTGCACCGTGCATGCCGACAAGGGACTTTCGACACTTGCTGGAAATGCAAAGGTGGGCTTGACGTCGATGTTGAGCCTGGCTGGACGGTGCTGTGCCGCGGCTGGCACCGAATACGTAAAGGACGTTTAACCGGGGGAGCGGTTTGCCGGTGGCTAGGCCCTGACTGTCATGGATTAGCTGTTGGGGTGGAGAACTAGCGACCACGTTCGAGGTTCTGACCCATGCGGGTCATGACGAGATTGAAGACGCGCGGCAGCACTGGTGTGGCCAGTTTGAAGGGAAGCCGCCCCTTGCCGTGGCTGGCCAGGGTGACACGATATTGACATGAGCGATGCTCATGACCGCAGCGGGCACTACTCACGGCTATGACGTGACCGCAACAGGGTTGGCGTGCGGGTCGTGCGGTGCTGAACTGCGGGCGGGCGACAAGTTCTGCCACGAATGTGCCGTGCCAGTGGTCGCTGCCACGCAATCGGCGGAATACAAGCACGTCACCGTTCTCTTCGCAGACGTGGTCCGCTCGATGGATATCGCCGCAACTGTCGGGACGGAGCGGCTCCGGGAGATCATGGCCGACCTGGCCAACCGCTGCGCCGCCGTTGTCCAGCGGTATGGGGGCACGGTGGACAAGTTCACCGGTGACGGGATCATGGCGGTGTTCGGTGCGCCGGTGGCGTTGGAGGATCACGCTATTCGTGCCTGTCTAGCGGCGCTGGGCATCCAAGAGGAAACCGCCCGGTTGGCCGCTGAAGTCAAAGATCGCGACGGCGTGGAGCTGCACTTGCGGGTGGGACTGAACTCCGGCCAGGTGATCGCCGGTGAGATCGGTTCGGGTGCACTGGGTTACACCGCCGTCGGTGAGCAAGTCGGCATGGCGCAACGGATGGAATCGGTGGCCCCGCCGGGCGCGGTGATGCTCAGCGCGTTCACCGCACGACTTGTGGAGAACTCGGCGGTGCTGGGTGAGCCGGAGATCGTGCAAATCAAGGGCACCGACGAGCCAGTGGCCGCCCAGCAGTTGCTGAGTGTGTCGGACCGGGATCGTCCGGCCGCGGGTTTTCAGTCGGCTCTTGTGGGTCGGCGCTGGGAGATGGCCGCCGTTGAAGGTGTGCTGGAACGTGTGATCGACGGTCACGGCGCGGTGGTCACCGTGGTGGGATCACCGGGTATTGGCAAGAGCCGCCTGGTGCGTGACGCCGCCGCGCTGGCCGCCGCCCACGGTGTCGAGGTGTTCACCGCCTTCTGTGAATCGCACGCCACTGACATTCCCTTCCATGTCGTGGCGCGGCTGCTGCGGGCAGCCACCGGCGTGCGTGGCCTGGACGCCCCGGCCGCTCGTGACCGAGTGCGCTCACGGGTGCCGGATGCAGACCCCGAGGACTTGCTGTTATTCGATGACTTGTTGGGCATCGCCGATCCCGAGGTGGCGCTGCCCAAGATTGATCCGGATGCCCGTCGGCGGCGGTTGACCGCGCTGGTCAATGCCGCCTCGTTGGCCCGCCACGTCCCAGCGGTCTATGTCATCGAAGACACGCACTGGATCGATGCGGTTAGCGAGTCGATGCTGGCCGAGTTCCTCACGGTGATCCCGCAGACGCCGTCGCTGGTGCTGGTCACCTACCGCCCCGAGTATGAGGGGGCGCTCACTCGGATACACGGCGCTCAAACCATAGCCCTTGGGCCGCTCAGTGATTCGGAAACGGCAGCGCTGGTTTCAGAGCTACTCGGGTCGGACCCCTCGGTCGGTGGGGTGATCACCATGGTCAGCGAGAAGGCCGCCGGAAACCCGTTTTTCGCCGAGGAGATTGTGCGCGACCTGGCCGAGCGTGGCGTGCTGCGGGGCAACCGCCGCGCCTACGAATTGACCGCCGATGTGGGGGAGGTCAGTGTGCCAGCCACCTTGCAGGCGACCATCGCCGCGCGTATCGACCGGCTTGATCCAGCGTCTAAGCGCACGCTGAGCGCGGCGGCAGTGCTCGGCTCGCGGTTCAGCCTCGACCTTCTTACGGCCCTGGGGGTCGAACCGGTGATTGCTGACTTGTTGGCGGTCCAGCTCATCGATCAGGTCAGCTTCACCGGACAACCCGAGTATGTCTTTCACCATCCGCTTATCCGCACGGTGGCCTACGAATCCCACCTCAAATCGGATCGCGCCGAGTTGCACCGGCGCGTGGCGGCCGCAATCGAATCACGCGACCCGGCAGCGGCCGAGGAGAACGCGGCCCTGATAGCCGAACATCTGGAAGCCGCCGGTGATCTGCACGCCGCCTACGGCTGGCACATGCGTGCCGCAACCTGGGCGACCAACCGCGACATCACTGCCGCCCGACTGAGTTGGGAACGCGCCCAAAAGATCGCCGACGCATTACCCGCCGAGGACCCCAACCGCGCAGCGATGCGCATCGCCCCGCGCACCATGCTCTGCGGGATCGCCTACCGAGTCCACCTGAACGTGGCCGGCGACCGTTTCGAGGAATTGCGGGAGTTGTGCACCGCCGCCGGGGACAAGGCGTCACTAGCCATCGCCATGGGGGGGCTGGTGATAGACGAGGTGTTTCAGGGCCGGGTGCGCGAGGCGTCGCAGCTGGCATCGGAAACCTGGACCCTTATCGAGTCGGTCGGCGATCCGACCCTCACTGTGGGGCTGTCCTACGCCCCGATCTTCGGCAAGCTGGCGGCGGGAGAGGTCTCTGATGGGCTTCGCTGGTCACAAAGAGCCATCGACCTGGCCGATGGCGATCCGTCTAAAGGCAACTTCATCTATGCGTCTCCGTTGGCGCTCGTCTTAGCGACACGGGCCCTTGCTGGGTATTGCTTGGGCCGTTCCGGATGGCAAGACGACATGGATCGCGCTTTGGCCATGGGCCGCAGCACCGAGCACGCTGACATCGTCGCCGCGGTCGTCTGCTTCGTCAGCGGGGCAATACCGTACGGCGTGCTGCGCCCCGACGATTCCGCGGTGCGCGAGATCGAGGATGCCCTACGGATTGCCGAACGATCCGGCGATGACATGGCGCTGGCCGTCGCCCAGGTGACCTTGGGCACGGTGCTGGTGCACCGCCCAACGGCGGCGGAGCGTGAGCGCGGACAGAAATTCCTGGCCGGGGCCAGGGAGGTGTACTTGCGTCAGAAAGACAACCTAGAGGCGTTACCGCTCATCGAGCTCTACTTGGCGCGTGAGAGGGCTCGGCGTGGAGATCGCGATGAGGCCATACCACTGATGCGCACCGCCCTCGACGAGCTAGTCCGCCAGGGACAGCTGCTAACCGCTGGCATTCCGGGGACTGGTGTTCTGGTGGAGACACTGCTCGACCGCGGGTCCGAGAGTGACGTGGCCGAAGCCGAGGCAGCCATCGACCGGTTAGCAATCGCGCCAGCCGAAGAAGGTCTGGTCATACGCGACATCTGGCTGTTGCGGCTGCGGGCTCTATTGGCGCGGGCTCGTGGCGATGCGGCTTACGCAGACTTCCGGGATCGCTACCGCGACATGGCGAGAACGCTTGGCTACGAGGGGCATATCGCGTGGGCCGAGGCGTTGCCATAACCGCGCCGGCTTGGTGTGTGGGCCGTGCGGAACTGAGCTTCCGCCAGAAGCCAAGTCTTACAACGGGCGCGGTGCCCGAGCTGCCGGGTCCGTAAACCGGGCTCGCCGCTGCACCTTTGCAGCGGCTCCACCGGATTTCTTGTTACCAGGCGGCAGCAACCTCCTCAGACCGTCGGCGCTGTCGGGCCGGCTCAATGGCCGCAGCAGGCGACGCGACTCACCACTCGCTGTCGGCGGGTTCGTCGGCCAGCGCGCGGTCGACTCCCTCGCGCCACGAACGACCGCCGTCATCGTCGGGCCTCCAGTCCGGGTCAATGCCGTGTCGCACACAGCAGTCCAGATGGTCCTCGTCGTGCACCGGAGGCAGCCGGTGCCCCTCCGCAACCAACGCCAGGGCCGCCGGCTGATGCCGCAACCGATACCGCTCCAACGGATTCAACTGGTGCCACAACTCGGGCTGATCAGCCACCTCGTCCGCGTACAACTCCGTGTCCACCATCACCGGCAGGTGATCATCGGCCCCCAGCGCCGAAGCGTCCTGCCGCTTCACCACCCGCTCCAAACACCGCTGCACGCTCGACGGCGGCATGCCCAGTTCGCGGGCAATCGCCCGCACCGACAAGCCCTGCCGCTGCAGCTTCCACGCCCGCTCGTCGCGCTCATTCATGGCTTCGCGGTCGCATCGGCGCCGGATTGTAGGGTCTTCGCTGTTCACGAAATCTCCTGTGTTAGGCTAACTTTCGCGTCCAGCAAACAGTTTCTCCTGCTGTACGCAATCTGTACGCACTAGCGTACGCAGCCCTGAACTGCGGTCTTTGCTGACACGACGGCGAAATCGGGGATTTTTCGGCTATTCGTACACAGGGGGAGATTTTACCGGCTTCGCCGGGAGTGCGGGGTGCCTCCAAGACTTTGCTCGATTCCCCTTACGTGTTCCCGCCGGCTGATCTTGATGTGCCAAATTATGTTGTCTGCGTTGATGTTACGACTCATCGATGTGTGGTAAAGCTCACCCCTTGCGAGTCGATGAAGTTTGCTAGCAAAATGTTTCGCGGAGAATCGATGTTATGTGAACCGGCGAAAGGCCAGTTCAGATCGCAGATTGGAGATTGCGGTGGTCATCGTTTTAGCAATCAGTTTCATGGGCATCGTCCTGGCCGTGTCAGCCGTGCTGGCTGGCATGGTTCGCGTAATCGGCGGCGGCAAGTGAGCGCCCGCTCGGCGTACCGGAGCCCTCGGCGCGGGGGCGGTTCGCGGTGGATGGACCTTCGCTACGCCGGCACGTGCAAGGTGTGCGGTTCGACCCTGCCAGCTGGCGCTCGGGCGTATTGGGACGCAGCGGCGCGCACCGTCACGTGTTGGTCGCTGTCGTGCTGTGAAGCCGACGGGCTGACGACCCGCGAATGCCACGGACCCGCCGGGTGGGTCACCGAGCGGTCGCCGGAGCGTGTCGGCGCTTCCGTGGTCGTGACCCGGCTCAATTCCGGTGCCACCACATTCCGCAACGCGCGCGGGCGCTGAGGACGCGCCCTGCTGCGGGTGCTGCGACTGACACGAGATTGGAGGCCACCATGGACGGCTACGAACTGATCACCACCAACCCGAACGGCACCGCCTCATGCTCAGGCGTCTACGAGGGCTGGGATGAAGTCGAGTGGGCGCTTAACGAGATTGCCTCGGGCGAGGGCTGGAAGGTTCACTACCAGACGCTCAACGTGGGCTGGTTCTACGCCGACGACGAGCCCGACCAGGTGATGCTGGCCTTCGAGTTCCGCCCGGTCGAGGTGAACTGATGTCGCGCTGCGACCACAGCACAGCCGAACACGCCGCGACGCTGCGGTTGACCACCGCGACCTACCTGCTGCTCGCGGCGACCGTCGCGCTGGTGTTGGCCACCGCCGTGCTGGCGGTCGCCACGTTCAAGGAGAAGTCGGGCAGCGGGCACGAGCCGGTCGTGACCCGCGAAGTAGTGCACGCCGGACCCGCCGAATGATCCACCGACTCACCGACATCGACCCATTCAGCGTCCGCGTGAGCGTCTACCGCAACCTGCGGACCGCCGGCTGGTCGATAAAGACCGCCGAGCGCGTCGGCGACGTCCTGAAGGGCAGGGTCATCGCGCACGCCGACACGTGCGCCATCGTCGACGCCGTGTTTGAGGTGAACGAGCGCATGTTAGCGGCGACGACCCACGCGAACACATTGCGCTTGTGCCCGCGCTTACCCGTCCCCGCGACCTGTCGGGCAAGCTCGCCGACGGCGATGTCGTGCTGCCTGATCCGCGGCGGGTCATGTTTCACCCGTTCGAACGGCCCGACTTCTACGTCCTGGCGACCAGCGAGGCGATCACCGCCGCCGACTGCGTGCGGTTCGATGAGCACGGGAAGTGGTACGCATGAGCATCGATGCGGTGAATGGTCGCGACCCGTACGGCGTGGGCGAGGTGTCTGTGTCTACAAGAATCTGAGGAACGGCAAGTGGTCGATCACGGCGGTCAAGGGCGGTGACAACGGGGGCCTGTTGCTCGGCCATGCCGACGAAGTCCAATTGACCGGCGTCCGCTTTGTGGTCAACGAATCCCGCCAGCAAGCCATCGCAGCCGGTGGCCACCGCGAGGTCTGCGCCTGGGTCATCGGCAAGCTCGGTGATCCCGTCATGCCAGAGCGGTTGCGCCGCGTCACATTCCGGCCCCGCGAGCAGGCGACGTTCTTCCTCGCCGACACAGGCGAGGAAATCCGCGGGGCCTGGCGCCGTCACGTTCGACGCGTACGGCAACGCCTGGATCTAGTCCTGCAGATGTTGCTGGCCTGACACCGCTCCGCCCTGACGGGCGAGCTGTACGGCGACGGCAAAGAACTGGACCTCCTTCGAGAATGACATCACCGAAACTGCCCAGCGGTGTGCCGGGAGATCGGTAGCAAGACGACTTCGAAGCCCGAGGTGACGGTGAAACTCTTGCCGTGACGGCTTAGCCAGGCAGGTCGAAATTGCTGGCCCAGCGGCCGACTAGCTGCGATCATGGGCCGATGAGCGCTCGCCTGTGCGGATGGGGTGCCTGGTGTCGCGCGTCTTCTTGAGCCATTCCAGCCGCGATAACCGCCACGCGATGGCGGTCAAGGCGTGGCTGATCGAACACGAGCCGGGTCTGGCCGAAGAGATCTTTCTGGATCTGGACCCGCACACCGGCATCCGCCCCGGCGAGCGGTGGCGGCAGAAGCTGCAGCAGGCCAATGCCCGCTGCGAGGCGGTGATCTGCCTGCTGTCCAAGCACTGGGAAGCCTCTCGCGAGTGCCAGACCGAGTTCCGCTACGCCGAGAACCTGGGCAAGACCATCCTGTGCGCGCGGCTGGAGGCGGTGTCCGACACCAACATCACCTCGGAGTGGCAGCGTTGCGACCTTTTTCCCGACCACGGCCCCACCACCGACATCGACATTGCCGATGGTGGGCGGCCGGTGGTGCTGGACACCGTGGGATTGCAGCGGCTGCTGGACGCTTTGCGCGCCTTGGGGATCGGGGCCGAGCATTTCCCGTGGCCGCCGCCGGGCGATCCAGACCGCGCCCCATACCGTGGGTGGGCACCGCTGGAAGAAGTTGATGCGGCGGTGTTTTTCGGGCGCGACGCCCAGATTCTGCGCGGCCTGGACGTGCTGCACGGGATGC
>Ga0335069_10013667_pt1 | contig 11392 bp, 10 predicted proteins | sample Lox_Sample_11_FD_206714 | JGI IMG/M metagenome (GOLD analysis project Ga0335069, IMG submission 206714) | Soil microbial communities from Loxahatchee National Wildlife Refuge, Florida, United States - Lox_Sample_1.1 | ecosystem: Environmental > Terrestrial > Soil > Wetlands | place: USA... | reverse complement strand
CCGCGCCTGAGCCATGCCCGCAACTTCGTCCGCCGGACCCTCGATCCTGATCCTCACGTTGAACGAGGAGTCCCACCTGCCCGCCTGCCTTGCCTCGGTCGCCGGCTGCGATGACGTGGTGGTGCTGGATTCGGGTTCGACCGACGCGACGGCGGACATCGCCCGCGCGGCCGGGGCGCGGGTCGCGACGCACCGCTTCGTGGATTTTGCGGACCAGCGCAACCACGCCCACGCGGCCATCGAATTCCGGCATCCGTTCGTGTTTCACCTCGACGCCGACGAGCTTTTCACCCCGGAACTGCGCCTTGAATGCGCGGCGCTCGATCCGGCCGCGCCGGTCGACGGCTATTACGCCGCGCCCCAGATGATCTTTGACGGCCGGTGGCTGCGCCGGTGCACGGACTTCCCGGCCTGGCAGGCGCGCTGCGTGCGGGCCCGCGGCTTCCGCTTCATCCAGGTCGGGCACGGCCAGCGGGAGGCGCCGGAAATGCGGATGGGGTTCCTCCGGGGAACCTACCGGCACGACATCTCAGTGCCCGACGCGGCCGCCTGGGAGGCCAAGCACCGCCGGTACGCCCGCGAGGAGGCGGCGCAATACCTCGCGGCGCGGCGGCCGTGGCCAGAGGTGCTCCGGCGGATCGCCGGCGGTCCGGCGCTCGAGCGCCGCCGGGCGCTGAAGCACCTGAGCTACGGGCTGCCCGGACGCCCCGCGCTTCGTTTCCTCTACCAATACTTGCTGCGCGGAGGATTTCTCGACGGGGCCGGGGCCGCGCGCTACTGCCGGCTGCTCGCCCGCTACGAGGGCTTCACCGTGGACGAGATCCGCCGCCAGCGGAAGGCCGCCGATGCCTGAAACGCGGGTCATCTTCGTCAATCGCGTCTACTGGCCGGCCGAGGCGGCCACGGCGCGCCTGCTCACCGACCTGGCCGAGGCGCTGGCCGGCCGCGGTTGGCCGGTGCAGGTAATCGCCGCCGGCGACGGACCCGGGGCCCGCGCCGGCGTGCAGATCCATCGCACCGGCGGCCCGGAGCGCCACCGCGGAATCATTTCCCAGGCGCTCAACTACCGGCGGTTCCGGCAGTCAGCCCGCCGCGCACTGCACGGACTGGTGCAACCCGGCGACATCGTCGTGCTCATGACCGACCCTCCGATGCTGGCGACCGCCGGCTCCGGACTGGTCCGCACCGGGGGCGTCCGGGTGATCCATTGGATCCACGATATTTACCCGGAAATCGTGACCGCGCACGCCGGTGCCTGGCTGCACCCGTTTCTCTGGCCGCTGCGCCATGCCCGCAACCGCGCGTGGTGCTCCGCCGATCGCTGCGTCGCGCTGAGCGCGGGCCTGCGGGAGACGCTGCGGCGGCACGGCGTGGCGGACCAGGCCGCGGTCATCATGCCCAACTGGGCCCCGCCGGAGCTCGACACCCCGCCGCCCGCCGCAGCGGTGGCCGCCCGGCGCCAGGCATGGGCGCTCGAGGGAAAGTTCGTCGCGGCGTACTTCGGCAACCTCGGCCGCGTGCACGACTTCGCCACGCTGCTCGCGGCCGCGGACGAGCTGCGTGACGAACCGGACATCGTCTTCCTCTTCGCGGGCGAGGGCCCGCGCTTTGCCGAGGTTCGGCGGGCCGCCGCGGCGCGGCCGCCTGGCCAGCTACGATTCCTGCCGCCCCAGCCGCGGAGCGAACTGGCGGCGGCGCTGGCGGCGGCGGACGCCCATTTCGTGACCCTGCGTCCGGGCTTCGAGCGGCTGGTCAGCCCGAGCAAGCTGGCCGGCATGCTCGCCGCCGGACGCCCGGCCTTGTACGTCGGCCCGCGGGCGGGCGGAATCGCCGACCTGCTCGAAGGCGAGGGCGGCGGCTGGAGCTTCGGACCGGCCGAAGCCGGCGCCCTGGCCGCGGCGCTTCGCCGCCTGCGCGACGAACCGGCGACGCGCCGGACGCTCGGCGCGGCCGCGCGGGCAAGCTACGCGCGCCACTTCACCTTCGCCGCGGCCGTGGCGGGCTGGGAGAAGCTCCTGCGGGAGCTGAGCGGTGTCCGCTGACAAACGGCAGTTGCCTCCCGCCGGCCGCGTCGATTACGAGCTTCGGTTTACATGACTTTCCAGGGGAAGAGAACCGCGCTCACGCTGATGGCGCTCGACGTCGTCAGCGTGTTTGTGGCCTTCAATCTCGTGGCGTGGGCTCGCGGGCTGGTGGAGCCGGAGGCGCCGCTGGTGGCGGCGCTGCAGCTGCCGGCGCTGGTCCACGTCCTCGGGGTTTATCTGATCGACGGCTACAACCCGCGCACGGACATGCTCTCGATCACCTACGCCTCGCTGCATGTGATCGCCCTGGTCAGCGTGCTGTTCTGCACCCTGCTGCTCACGTACGTGTTCCTGCCGCCGGGCTTCACCCTCCAGACGAGCCGCTTCGTGATCACCCTCTCGTACCTCGGCCTGATTCCGGTCACACTGGGTTACCGCCGCGGCATCGCCCTGCGGCGCAGCCGCCGCCAGCAGCAGCGCTATTTCGTCTTCCTCGGCAGCCCGGAGAACTGCCTCGCGTTCAAGGAGGAGTGCCGCAAGAACCAGATGGTCCAGTCGGTCCTCTACGCGACGCACGACTCCTTCACGCGCAACAGCCCGCCGTCAAACCATCCGGCCGGCTCCCCGATCGGGGACATCGTGGACTACCTCGACGAGTACGCGGGCCAGATCGACGCGGTGATCCTGCGGGAATCGAACCACGAGCTGCCCGCGGCGGTGGCGCAGAAGCTGACCAACCTGCAGTTCAGCGGCGTGCCGACCTACACCCTCGAGCTGTTCCACCAGGTCTACTGGCGCAAGATTCCGCTGTACCGGCTGAACCAGACCTGGCTGTTCCAGGAGGGCTTCCAGATCGCGCGCGAGCCGGTGTTCCACCGGCTCAAGCGGGTCTGTGACCTCGTGCTCGCCACGCTCGGCCTGCTGCTGTTCCTGCCCCTCCTGCCCTTCGTGGCGGCCGCCATCTGGCTGGAGGACCGCGGGCCGGTGTTCTTCCACCAGACGCGGGTCGGCCGGAACCGCGCGCTGTTCGAGATCACCAAGCTCCGCACGATGCGGGAACACGCCGAGGCCGTGGCGTACACCCGCGAGCACGACGATCGCGTCACGCGCGTCGGCCGCGTGCTGCGCGCGACCCGGCTTGACGAGGCGCCGCAGCTCTGGAACGTGCTGCGCGGCGAGATGAGCCTGATCGGCCCCCGGCCCGAGTGGGTCAAGCTGGTCGACGACTACGAGCGGCGGATTCCCTGCTACCACTTCCGGCACCTGGTGAAACCGGGCATCACCGGCTGGGCGCAGGTCAACTACCCATACGGCGCCAGCCTTGAGGACACGCTGCGCAAGCTGGAGTACGATCTGTACTACATCCGGTACTTCTCGTTCGTGCTCGACGCCTCGATTGTGCTGAAGACGGTGCAGGTGATGCTGTTTGGGAAGGGGCGCTGAACGCCGCGTCCGCGATTTGCCTTCCGTCGATCCCGGCCCACCTTGGCCGCGCATGGGACCATCCTCCCCGCCTACGCCAATCCACCAGGCCTCAATTTCCCTCCTCTTCATCGTCTTCCTTCGGGTTCATTCGCGGCTTGACCGCCTCGTCCCAATCTAGCGCTTCATGCCCAAGCCTCCCACCTACGATCTCATCTGCCTCGGCGGCGGCAGCGCCGGCTTCAACGCCGCGCGGGTCGCCGCCGACCTTGGCCGCCGCGTCGCGGTGGTCGACGGCGCGCGCGAACTGGGCGGGCTCTGCATCCTCCGCGGGTGCATGCCGTCGAAGACGCTGCTGTACGCCGCGGAGGTGCTCCATTCCGCCCGGCACGCGGACCGGTTTGGCGTGCGCGTCGGTTCCGTCCGTCCCGACATGAAGGCGATCCGCGCCCGCAAGCGCCGGATCATCGCGGAATTCGCCGGCGACCGGCTGCGGGCGCTGACCGCGGGCCGGTTCGACCTGTTTCGCGCGTGGGCGCGGTTCACCGACCCGCAGACCGTGGAGCTGGCTGACGGCCGCCGGCTGCGGGCGAAGCATTTCCTCATCGGCACCGGCTCGCGGATCAGCGTGCCGCCCCTGCCCGGCCTGCGGGCGGCGAAGTTCTGGACCAGCGACCACGTGCTCGATCTCGATGTCGTGCCGGGGAGCGTGCTGGTGCTCGGCGGCGGAATCGTCGCCTGCGAGCTGGCGCAGTACCTCGCGCGCCTCGGCGCGCGGGTCATCCTGGTCCAGCGCAGTGCGCACGTGCTGCGGGACCATTCGCCCGAGGCCTCGGCGGTCGTGCAGCGCGCGCTGGTCGGCGACGGCGTCGAGCTCTTCGCCGGCACCCAGATCGAGGCGATCACCCAGGACCGGCGCGGGACCACGGTGCGCTTCCAGCACGACGGGAAGCTGGTCACCCGCCGCGCCGCCCATCTCTTCAACGCCCTCGGTCGCGAGCCGCAAACGGACGGCCTCGGGTTGGACGCTGCCGGGGTGCGGGTACGCCCGGACGGACGGATCGCCACGAATCGCTGGCAGCAGACCAGCGCGCCGCACATCTACGCCGCCGGCGACTGTGCGGGACCGGCCGACATCGTGCACGTCGCCATCCAGCAGGCCGAGCTGGCCGTGCGGCACGCGTTTGGCGTGCCCGGGGTGAGGCCGGTCGACTACTCGCTCCTGCTGAATGTGGTGTTCACCGATCCGCAACTGGCCACGATCGGGCGCCTCGAGCGCGACCTCAAAGACGCGGGCGTCACCTACCTCAGCGCCGCATACCCGTTCGCCGACCACGGGAAATCGATCCTGATGGAGGCCAAACGCGGCTATGTGAAGGTCATCGCCGAGCCCCGCCGGGGCCGGATCCTCGGCGCGGAAATCGTCGGCCGGGACGCCGGCGAGCTGATCCACTGTTTTGCGGTTGGGATGGCCCAGCGGGCCACCGTCTTCGATCTGCTGCGCGCCCCCTGGTATCATCCGACGCTCGCCGAGATCCTGACCTACCCGCTCGAGGAGATCGCGGCCAAGGTGGCCCGGTGAACGCCGTGGATCTCTCGCCCCTGCAGATTGCCCTCAGCGCCGTGGAGGTGCTCGCCATCCTCGGCGGCGCATTTCTCGTCATCCGCCAGTTCGCCTCGCCCGTGCGGCGGTCCGCGTTGCTGCAGAGCAACCGGCTGGGCCACTGGCCGATCACCGGCGTCGAGGTCGCCCTGCTCCTCCTCCTGGTCTTCCTGCTGGCGATCACGGGACAGAGCCTGGCGGCCCTGGCCTTTCAGCGCGCGCTCCGCGCGGTGCCGGATCCGGCCGCGGCCGAGGTCGCGGTCTATGGTCTCGCGTTCCATCTCGCCGGGCTCGCCGGCTGGCCGGTGTTTCATCTCCTTCGGCGCCGGCTCTACGCGGACTACCAGGCCGCGCCGCCGGAACCCGAACCGGCGACCTCGGCGCCATTCTGGCCGGATTCGGTTCGGCTGGGCGTCGCCGCGGTCCTGATGGCGCTGCCGCTGCTCACGGTCACCGGGCTCGGCTGGGGCGCGCTGCTGCACGCCCTCGGGCTGCCGGAGGAGCCGCAGGACCTGATCGCCATCTTCGGACGCGCCCGTTCACCGCTGGTGGTCGCCGGAATGCTCGGGGTCGCCTGCGTCGTGGCTCCGGTCAACGAGGAGTTCATCTTTCGCCGCGGGCTGTTTCGCTTTCTCCGCCAGCGGTTCGGGCGTCTGGCGGCCTTTGCCGTCAGCTCGCTGCTTTTCGCCACGCTTCACCTGAACTGGGCCAGCTTCCTGCCGCTCGCCGTGTTCGGTTTCGTGCTGGCGGCGGCCTACGAGGCAACCGGCGACATCCGGGTGTCGATCATCGCCCACGGACTGTTCAACCTGAATACGGTCGTCTACATCCTGTCGGGTCTGCCGCAGTAGCCGTGAATCCCTTCACCCGCCGCCCCTCGCAGTCCGTCGCCGCCCACGGCGAGCTGCGGCTGATCGCGGACGTCCGGCGCTGGCTGGGCGACACCTCGCCGCGTTCGCCCTACGGCATTGGTGACGATTGCGCCGTGTTGCCTCCGTCGCGGCAGGCCCAACTGGTGACCACCGACCCCGTGGTCTATGGGCGGCATTTCGACGACACGGTGTCGGCCCGCGCTGCCGGGGCGAAGCTGCTGAAGCGCAACCTGAGCGACATCGCGGCCATGGGCGGGCGGCCGGTTTCGGCCGTGGTCTCGCTGGCGCTGGCGCCGGGCACTCGCCTCGCCTGGCTGCGGCAGTTTTACCTCGGACTGGCGGCGTGCGCGCGGCGCCATGGCGTCCGCATCGTCGGCGGCGACATCACCGAGGCGCCACCCCGGTTCTTCGGCGCGTTTTTGACGCTGCACGGCGTGGCCGCCGGGCGGGCCGTCCCGCGGCATGGAGCCCGCGCGGGCGACTTGATTTATGTGACCGGGCGGCTCGGCGGCAGCCTGCTCGGACACCACCTCCGGTTCACTCCGCGGCTGGCCGAGGGCGCCTGGCTGGCGCGACGGTCCGAGGTGCGGGCGATGATGGACCTCAGCGACGGGCTGGCCAAGGACCTGGGATCGCTCACCGCTCGTGGGCTCGCCGGGGCTCTGCAACCGGCGGCGGTCCCGGTGAGCGCCGCCGCCCGGCGGCTGGCGCGGACAACCGGACGCACTGCGCTCGCGCATGCGGTGGCCGACGGCGAGGATTACGAGCTGCTGCTCGTGCTGCGGCGCGGATCGGCGACGGCGCGGTTCGAGCGGGACTGGCGAAGGCGTTTCCCGCGGTTGGCGCTCACCTTGATCGGGCGGTTCGTGCCGGCGGGACGGCTACCCACAGGCGCGCTGCGGCTGGAACTCTACCCTGGCTATGAGCACCTGCGGTAACCGGAGCCGACCGTTTGGCGAAGCGCGATGACCCCACGCCCGAAGCTTGACGTCCTCGACCGCCTGCGGCGCGGGGTCACGACCCGCAGTGCGGAGGAGACCCGCACCCTGGCGGAGGACTTGGCGCGCGAGCTGCCTGCGGACACCGCCGTGGCGCTGTACGGCGACATGGGCGTCGGCAAAACCACTTTCGTGCAGGGCCTGGCGCGCGGACTGGGCGTCCATGCGCCGGTGACAAGTCCGACGTTCGCGATCTACTCGGTGTACCGCGGCGACGGCCGGACGCTGCTGCATCTCGACGCCTACCGGCTGGAGAATGAGCGTGCGGTGGAAGCGCTGCTGGTGGACGACTTTCTGGTCAGCCCGTGGTGTCTGGCGGTGGAATGGCCGGACAAGGTGGCGTCGTGGCTGCCGCCCGGCGCCCTGCAGCTGGTCCTGTCAATCGAGCCGGGAAACCGGCACCGGGTGCGGTTGAGGTAGGAGTGCGCAGGCCCGGCGAGCGGGCCCGGAGGTCGCACTCCGTCACGTTCCGCGGGTCGATCAGCCGGCTCAGGCCGGAGTCTCAGGCGAAGCGGTGGGATCCGCCGGAGCGGGGGCCGGCTCGGCCGCCATTGAGGCGGGTGTGGTCGTGGATTCCGGCGCCGGGTCGCCAGCCGGCGAAGCTTCGGCCGCTTGGGCCGGTTCACTCGCAGTTGGAGCCGGAGGGGCGGGTTCCGGGGCCGCGGCCGGCGGCGCCTCCGGGAAATCGACGGGATCGTGTTCCTCGCCGGGCTCGTCGCCCTTGCGCGTCTGGGCGGTGACGGCGGGGGGAGCGAAGAGTTTGGAGTCGGAAAATTCGGTGACGTAGCCCTCGGTCACCAGCCAGCGCAGATCGTTGTTCATCCGGCGCAGCCGCTCGCTCTGATCGGCCGGCAGGGCGGCAAACGGCGCCTGGGAAGCAGGCGTGCCCTCCGGCAGCGGGGCGGCGGCGAGCGCCGCAGCGAGGTCGATCCCGAGGAACTTCAGCGGCAGCTCCTTGACCGAAACCATTGGGTTCTTCTCGATGAAGTCGATGAGCGTGGTGATGGAGTCGGAGAAGACCTGGCCCGGCACGCGGAAGCGGCGCTTGACGGCGCAGACATAGGATACGCCGCGCGAGCCCTTCTTGAAGATCGTGAAGCCCTCGCGGCGGAGCCGGCCGCGCAGCGCGTTGGCGGTGTCGAGCGGGAATCGCCGCTGGCGCTCGACGTGGCCCTCGATCGCGCGCTTGATCTCGCCGGGCGGCAGCTTCTCGATCAATTTGCCGTGAAACCGCACCGTTTCGACCGCTCGCACGACCCGCTCCCGGGCGTTCTGCAGCAAATGGGCGCGCGCCTCGTCGAGGCTGTCGAAACTCGGGCCCGTCTCGGCGGCCGGAGCCGCCGGGGCGGCGGCGGGCGCTTCAGCCGAAACGGCGGCGGCCTCCGCCGGGACGGCGGGCGCCTCGGGTGCGGGTGCCTCGGGGGCGGGGGCGGGGGCGGCCGCCTCGGGCGCGGGCATCGGCGGATTGGAAGCCGGCGCCGGCTTGGCCGCGACGTTCTTCCACGTGTAGCGCGTGGCCTTCTTCATCTTGTCGAGCCATTGCTGCACGACCTCCGGCTCGCGGACGGAAACAATGCCGTCCCGGAAACGCTCGAACGGCATCCGGCCGAGCTGCGTTGCGTGGTGATGCTGCAGGATTTGCTGGTAGCGGTGGTAATTCGGCGGTCCGAGCAGCTCGCCGGTGACGCCGCATTTGTTGATGATCGGAAAATTGCCCTTGGGCGGATCGACTTCGACCTCCTGGACGTCGAAGAAGGAGCCGAGGTGCTGCTTGAGCACGTGCTGGATCGCGGCCTCCTCGGTGTCGAACGGCAGGTGGTCCGGCACCGCCATGAAGAGCGGAGCGGCCTTGGCCGGCTTGGGGGGCTCGGCCGGCTGCGCCGGCGCCTCGCCCGCCGGCGCGGGAGTGGGCGCCGCCGCCGGGATCGGGGCGGTCTCGGTCTTTCGCTGGATGACGACGACGAAGCGCTCGTTCTTTTCGAGCACGGCCTTGGTGATCTCGAACAGCTGGAAGGTGCGGCACGAGGCGCGCACCGCCTTCACCATCGCGGCAAAGCCCGCATCCTCCGGATAGCAGGTGATGGTAAAATAAGGGCTGATGTACGGTCCGCTCGAACGGCGGGGCGTCGCCGCGGTCCCGCCGGTCGCCTCCGCGGAAATCCCGCCTCGGACCACCGCGAAATCCTTCGCCGCGCGGACGGCCCTCGAACTGGGGCCGGCGCTCAAAGGACTGCGGCCGGGGTGCAAGACCGCCCCCCTCACCCGCCGGCGCACCTGCGGGCGCGCCCGCCGGCGCCCCGGCCGGCCGGCGGAAAGTGCGGCGATCGCGCTTCGCCTCGCCGGTCCCGCCCTGGTCGTCCCGCCGATCGCGACGTTCGCCGCGGTCGAAATCCCTCTCACGGCGCTGGGGCGAGACCTGCTTGATCTCGGTCCATTGCGTGCCGAAGGTAAAATCCTGCAACTGCGTGAGGTCTATTTTGTTCAGACCCTGCTCGTTGCCTTCGTTGGCGGGCTTCTGTTCGTCCATGACTGGGCGTGACACGAAAACGGGAGTGGTTACCCGGTGTGAGTCGTTTGGGTTGCTTGGTGTTCCGCAGGCTCGGTCCAGCGCGCGGGGATTCGGCAGTGTCCCTGCCGGAAAACGCCAACGCAAGCGCATTTCGGGGCTTTACAAGTCCAGTCGTATACACCTAATTCGCCCTTCCCGGCCTTCCAATGCTCAGGTGGTGGAATTGGTAGACACACACGTTTGAGGGGCGTGTGCCGTAAGGCGTGCAGGTTCGAGTCCTGTCCTGAGCACCATGCTCGCCGAGCAAGGCGAGGGCGAAGCAGGCTCTCCGGTTCCATGGCTGCGGGGGGCGGCCCTGATTTCAGTTTGGCCCGCGTGGCTTCGCATGGCCCGGCCAGCCACTTGCTTGCGACCAGCAAGGCGGGACCATGGCGAGAAGTCTCGCCGGAGCTTAAAGAGCGATGCCGGACTGCCAGGATTCACCCGGCGATCCGGACCTTCCTTTCGTGTCATTGCCACCCTCGCATTTGACCCCTAACGACTTCTGCGCAAGGTCTGACCGCGCCCACGATGAACTCCGACCATCTCAAGCAGGCCCTGCTGGATTCCTACGCCACGGGCGGTGGAATCAATCACATCGATGGCACCAACCTGCCCGCGCAGGACCGCGTGAACGAGCTCGCCCGCGACTGCATGCACCTGCTTTTCCCGGGTTTCTTTGAGGACAGCGGGCTGACCCAGTCGGACGCCGCGGGCTGGCTCGACCGGCTGCTGGGCAAGATCGAGAAGCGGCTGACGACCGAGGTCGAGAAATGCCTGCGTTTTGCCAAGGATCCCGATCCCAAGGCGGCCGCGCGCCGCCTTTCCGCCGAACTGCTCGGCTGGCTGCCGGAAATCCGCCGAGTGGTGCAGACCGACGTCGCCGCGGCCTACTCGGGCGACCCGGCGGCCCGCAGCCTCGACGAGATCATCCTCGCCTACCCCTGCGTCCTGGCGATCTCCCTGCAGCGCATCGCGCACGTGCTCTATACCCAGGGTGTGCCGCTGCTGCCCCGCATGCTGACCGAATACGCACACGAGCGCACGGGCATCGACCTCCACCCGGGCGCGACCATCGGTCCGCACTTCTTCATTGACCATGGGACCGGCGTCGTGATCGGAGAAACGGCCCGGATTGGCTCGCACGTGAAGATTTACCAGGGAGTCACCCTCGGCGCGAAATCCTTCGAAACCGACCCCTCGGGCGTGCCGATCAAGGGCGTGAAGCGCCATCCGGACATCGAGGATCACGTGACGATCTATGCCCACGCCACGATCCTGGGCGGCGACACGCGCATCGGGGCGCACTCCGTCGTGGGCGCGAGCGTCTGGTTGATGGAGTCTATTCCGCCACACAGCGTGGCCTACTACAAGGACACCAGCCTTGTGGTCCGGCCGCGGCAGGCGCACGAGGCGGTGCTCGACGGCGCGGACTGGACGATTTAGGCGGGCCCGAATCGGGCCCGCCAGTGGGCGAGCGGATTTCAGCGATGCCGCGCGATCCAGGCATCGACCGCGGGCAGGAGGCTGGCTTTCAACGCCGCCTGAAACCGGATCCTCTCGGCCATCCGGGCGGTTTCGGCCCGGGCCTCCGGGGGCAACACGCGCGCGACGAACTCCTCGAGCTCGTCCGCCCGGGCCGCATCGGTGAAGGGCGCAGCCACCAACGGAAAGTAGGTGTTGCGCTCAAAGGCCGTGATCTTGGCGATCAACTGGGCGGAATGCTCGCGGGCAAAACTCCAGGCCAGCGCCGGCTGGTCGCCGTTTCCGGACACGCCGGCAACCATCCGCGCCGCCAGCAGGATCGGCGGCTCATCGGTCAGAGTGAGCTCGAGCGCCTGCCGGGCCAGCGCGGGATCCTCCGCAAAGGTCAGCGCGTGGAAGTACCGGCGCTGGTCCTCCATCGTCCGCGCAGCCCGCGCCAG
>Ga0335069_10013666_pt1 | contig 11393 bp, 7 predicted proteins | sample Lox_Sample_11_FD_206714 | JGI IMG/M metagenome (GOLD analysis project Ga0335069, IMG submission 206714) | Soil microbial communities from Loxahatchee National Wildlife Refuge, Florida, United States - Lox_Sample_1.1 | ecosystem: Environmental > Terrestrial > Soil > Wetlands | place: USA: Florida... | reverse complement strand
TGGTTCGAGTGTAAAGCTGCGTGTGAGCAGCTCAGCGGGGCTCCGCTATGGACGGAATGAGGCGGACCCGCAATGACAGTGCTGAACCGTGAAGGAAACGGGGCACTGCAAGGCATTTTGGAACAAAAGACGCAGGTGGATGATGCGATTCCTGTCTGTGTCTTATTGCCATGTTCCCAGGCGCGCCGTGCGGCTCGCATCTGTTAACTTATTCTAGTGTTCTGTCCAAAGGGACGGCCTCGATCGGGTCTCAGGGAGTTGGTAGAAGTTCTCTGGAGATGTCGGGTCACCCGGCGGATATATCCTGGTATCTGAAATCGAGAACCGGGCTGCCGATGCGGAAAGGAGTCTAAAATGATTGTAGGAGTGATAGGCTCGGGTTCCATCGGACCCGACCTGGCATATGGATTCCTCTCGGCCCTGACTGCAGGGGCGGGAGGGAAGGTGTACCTCCTGGATATTAAGAAGGAGGCGTTGGACGCGGGAGTAGGCCGAATTGAAGGTTACATTGGGAAAGCATTAGCGCGCGGACGAATGAGCCAGAAGGCTGCCGAAGCCACCCGCGCGGCCCTCATCCCGACGATGGAAATCAAGGACCTCGCTGATTGTGATTATGTCCTTGAAGCTGCGACTGAAGAACTCAAAATTAAAAAAATAATTCTGAAGAATCTCGAAAATGTTGTACGGGCGGATTGCCTCATCGGATTTGCTACATCGGGAATCCCGAGAGCATGGATCGCGGCAGAAGCGCTGCATCCCGAACGATGTTTTGTGAACCACCCATTCTATCCAGCCTGGCGGGCGATACCGATTGAAGTAGTGCTATCGGGCGATTCCGGTTTCAGCGCCCGCATGTTGGATGTACTTAAAAAACTCGGCAAGGTGCCCATTATCACTGCGGATGTGCCATGCTTTGCGGCTGACGATATTTTTAGCAATTACATCGTTGAGGCCGTGCGCATCGTGGAAGAGGGAATCGCCACTCCCGCCCAGGTTGATAAAATCGTCAATGATGCTATGGGCGGAGGCGGGCCGTTTAATGTGATGGACGGGACTCGCGGCAACCTGCTTGTGAAACACTTGCAGGAATTGATGCTCGATGCGCCCGGGGGTACGGCGTGGTTTGCTCCTCCTGCCTTGTTGGCCAAGCAGGGAAACGTGCCCTGGCATGATCGCAAAAATCCCGGCAATCCGAAGTTTACCAAGGCCCAGCAGAAGCAGGTGCTCGATCGTATTCAAGCGGTATTGCTCGGGCGTTCCTTTGCCGTGGCTGAAAACGGCGTATGCGAACCCTCCGACCTCAACTGGCTGATACGGACGTCCTTGGGATTCACCGAGGGGATGCTGGATTTCGGCCACAAGCTCGGGGCTGACCGGGTTGCGGAGCTATGCTTCAACTTTAAAAAGGCATTTCCGGATTTCCCGGTTCCCAAGTGCATTGCCAAGAAAAAACTGCCCACCTATCTGCGGGATGTGAAGATTGAGCGCGATGGAGACATCGGCATCGTCATGGTCCGCAGACCCGAGTTCAAAAACGCGCTCTGCATGCAGACCGTTCAGGAACTCAAGGTGGCCCTTGAGGAGCTGGACAAGGATTCCAAAATAAAGGGTGTGGTTTTAACCAGCTTTGACGGCGCGCTTTCCGGCGCCGACATCAATGAGTTCACGTCGCTCAAAACGCGAAAAGAAACCGAAGGGATCTGTTACAAGGCTCATCCGGTTCAAAAGGCAATCGCGAATATGAGCAAGCCCGTTGTTGCAGCCGTGAACGGGCCGGTCATGGGTGGGGGCGCCGAATTCTGCATGGCCTGCCACGCCCGTGTGGTCGGATTCGATCTCGTTTTCGCGCAGCCGGAAGTCAATCTCGGTATCACGCCGGGATATGGTGCCACCCAGCGTTTGCCGCGTATTGTTGGAGTGGAGAATGCGCTGGAACTGCTGCGTACGGGACGAACGATGGGGGCGAAGGAAGCCTGCGCCATCGGGTGGGCTACCGGGGAACCGGTCGCTGACCCGGTCAGCGCGGCCAAGGATCTGATTCGCCGGCATATCGCCGGAAATGTGAAGCTGTCGACCGTAGATCCCGCACCCATTGCCGTTCCCGATCCGATTCCGGATCTGGACCTCGGACACCGTTCGCTGCTCATTGATGCCATACTGGTCAGTGCCGTAAAGCGAGGATTGAAACTCCCGCTGGACGAAGGGCTCATAGTTGAAGCCAAAGCGTTCGCCGATGCCAAAGAAACCATTGATGCGGATATCGGCATTAAAAACTTTACGATTAACGGCCCGCGCGTGCCGGCCGCCTTCGTTCACGAGTAGGAGGGAGACAAAATTATGGCGAAGGAAAAATCGATCGTTGTTCTCGACGGCGGCCGCAGGCTGCCGCGAGCGGACATATTGCACAACAACAAAGGCCCCGGCCTCTTCACGCGCTTCACGACGACACAACTCGGAGGGATGGCGGTTGAGGCAACGCTGAAGCACACCAAAATAGATCCCAAACTCATCGGCCACGTGGTCATGGGGATGGCGGCGCACAGCCATCGCGACTCGATTTACGGAGCGCAGGGAATGCGCTGGCGCGGCGGCCTGCCGGATGACGTACCGGCTCTCACGGTGGCGCGCATCTGCGGCAGCGGCGCGGAAGCGATTTCCGTTGCTTCGGAGATGGCCCTGGCTGGAGTTCGGCATGATAAAAAAAGGCCGTTTTATATGGTCGGCGGCGCCGAAAGCATGCAGTATCCGTTCTCTTTGTACAACATGCGCGGGAAGGCAGTTGGCAACGCCGTCCAGAAGTACGGCCCCATCGAAACGAAAGCGCTTTCCGCCGGCACCTATCTGCAGGACGCTCTTCTGATGTGCCTGTATGATCCAAGTGCAAAGAACTCCATGGCAAACACTGCCGAGGAGTTGGGGCGCCGCTACAAGATCACCCGCGAAGAGTGCGACCGCATCGGGTATCGATCCCATGTCAACGCGAAGACGGCGCGGGACGCGGGACACTTCGACGAAGAAATCGAGCCGGTCGTGGTCGAACAGGGTGGATCGCAGCCTTCCATTACTGTGAAGTACGACACGCACATTCTCGAAAACCCATCCATGGAAATGATGGCGAAACTGCCTCCGGCTTTTGAGGCGAACGGCGTAATCACGGCAGGCAATGCAAGCGCCGTAGTCGACTGCGGCGCCGCCATGGTCCTCGGGTTGGAGAGCGATGCCAAGCGCTATCGTTTGAAACCTCTGTGCCGTATTGCCGGCTATGGTGTTGCAGGCTGTGATCCGCACATCATGGGATACGGTCCGGTTCCTGCCACCGAAAAAGCGCTGGCAAATGCCGGGATCAAGGGAAAGAAGATCGATATCGTCGAAATCAACGAAGCTTTTTCGCCGCAGGCTTTGGCGTGCATGCGCGAATTTGAAAAGATGGGCATCGATCCCGAAAAGGTCAATCCCATGGGCAACGCCATCGCATTGGGGCATCCGCTGGGTGCAACCGGCGCCATTCTGACACTGACGTGCGCGTACGCTTTGCGCCGCAGAGGCTTGCGATACGGCCTGGTCACGATGTGCATCGGGGGCGGCCAGGGTATCGCTTTGATCCTGGAGTCCATGAAGTAGTTCTATACCGGGGCGGCGGGTGCGCCGCCCCTTGCCTCGTCATACAACCATTTGCAGTGCGGTGCGTCTGGTATCCTGTTGACGTTCCAATAGCAGTCCTCGCGGATAGGAAAACTGATCCCCGACTTTTATTCATACGCACGCATAGTATCCGGTCTGAGCCCGTGTGTCGCCGTGAGTGCGAACAGGGCTCACGAGAAAAATCTAAGGAGGGAAGATGATAAGCAAGAATGAGCTGGCAAAGATAGTTGGCAAGGAGAACGTGAGCGACGCCAAAACCGTCCTGCTCAAGTACTCCAGCGACCACAGCCTGGTTCCTCCGGGAGTGCCTGATTTCGTGGTCTGCCCGACAAGCTCTGAGCAGGTAAGCGAAGTTCTCAATGTAGCAGATAAAAATAACGTGCCCGTAGTCCCGGTCTCATCGCAGGTGCACTTCAACGGTGGCGCCATCCCCAGGCAGGGCGGAATTGTGATGGACCTTTCAAAGATGAACAAAATCCTCGAGATCGACGAGGACCTGAAAAAAGTCCGCATCGAAGCGGGGGTCACCTGGGAACAGCTGACAGGGGAACTGGCAAAGAAAGGCATGCGCGCACTGATGCCTCTCATGCCCCCGGCAAACAGATCCGTGCTCAGCGATTTCCTGGACAGGGAAGTACCGACCAACACGGTGTATGACTATGGCGAACCGATGCAGGGGTTCGAGGTCGTCTGGCCGAATAGCCAGCCCTTCCGGCTGGGATCCGCCAGCGTGAACGGCTATCCGGATTCCGGATCTCACGGTGGAAATCCGTCGGGCCCGGGCATCGACTTCTACCGGTTCGTGCAGGGCGCACAGGGCACAATGGGTGTTGTGACCTGGACAAATCTGAAGGTCATGTTTGAAACGAAGAAGGACAAAGTCTATTTCGTTCCCGTCGACGATCTTGCATATGCACAGGAGTTCCTCTACAGGATTCTGCCGCGCAGGGTGGGACAGGAAGTCGTGTTGCTCAACCGGACGGACCTGGCAGCCATCGTCGCCGAAAGCTTTCCCAAAGACTTCGAGCGATTGCGCGCCGCACTGCCGCCCTGGACCCTGGTCATCGTCGTGAGCGGATTGTTGCGCCGTCCCGACGAGAAGATCGCCTACGAAGAAAAATTCCTCAAGGAAACCGTCAAGAATGAGTTCCGGAAGCTGGTTCTCGATGAGGCTCTCCCTGGATTTCCCGGTCTCGGAGGCAAGATGCTCTCCTTGCTGCGAAACCCGTGGCCGGCCGACGTGCCGTACTGGAAGGATCGCTGGCAAGGCGCGTCCCAGAGCCTTTTCTTCATTGCCAGGCCGGACAAATCGCAGAAGTTTGTTGAAATCGTCGAAACGGTTGCCCCGAAACACGGCTACCCGGTCGCCGATATAGGAAGCTATATCCAGCCCATTGAACACAACCGCGCGTGCCAGGTGGAATTCACGTTCTTCTACGACGGCAAAGATGCTGCGGCGAAAGCGCGGATTGCGGCCCTGTACAAAGATGCAGCGCGCGCTCTGATGAATGAAGGCGCCTTGTTCACAAGGCCCTACGGCGATCTCGCGCCAATGATCTACGAACGGGCCGCCGGTTATGTGTCGGCACTCAAGCGGGTGAAGAAAATTTTCGATCCCAACAACATTATGAATCCGGGCAATTTGTGCTTTTAGGGAGGCGATGATGCCAACGACGAAAGTAAATTTGGAAACAACTGATCTGAGCAATTACAAGTACGACATGAGCCGGTGCATCAAGTGCAAAGGCTGCTACTGGGTGGAGCACACCTACATGCCCGGCGTCAAATTCAGCACCAGGTGCCCCAGCAACGTGTGGAATGATTTCGATTCGTACGGCGCTTTCGGAAAAATGAGAATCGGCCACGCGATGGTTGAAGGGAAGCTCGACTGGACGCCGACCCTGCTGGAAATCGTTTACGCGGACCCGCTGTGCGGCGCCTGCGACGTCGGCTGCAAGCGAAACCTCGATCTCGAAATCGAGCTCTCGCTGGAAGCCATGCGCGTTAAAGCGGTCCAGGACGGCGCGGGCCCGATGCCTGCGCACAAAAAGATCGCCGAGAATATCGCCAGAACCCACAACCTGTTCGGCGCCTCGCACGCCGACAGGAAAAAATGGGTGACTCCCGACATCAAGGTGGAGCAGAAGGCCGATCTCCTTTATTTCGTCGGATGCACCGCATCCTATACCAACAGGGAAATCGCCCAGGCGACCGCCAAGATCCTCAATGCGACCCATACACCCTTCATGCTGATGCCGGACGAATGGTGCTGCGGCAATACGCTTCAATCCGTCGGCATGCTGGATGAAGCGCGCGAACTGGCGAAGCGGAATATCGAGATGGTGAAGAGCGCGGGCGCCAAGACCGTTCTCCTGTCCTGCGCCGAAGGCTACAGGATGTGGAAGGTCGAGTATCCGAAGCTCCTCAACATCGCAACCGCGGACCTGCCTTTTAAGGTAGTGCATCTCACCGAGTTCGCCGATGAAGCGCTCAAGAAGGGAGCTCTCAAGCCCACAAAACCGGTGAATGTCCGCCTGACCTATCACGATTCCTGCAGCATCAGCAGACTTGCCGATCCGTGGACGCCCTGGAGCGGCGAGCGCGGATGGATGGGAACCGTGAAACCTCCTCTGAAGAGACGGCGCGGTACCAAGGGGCTCTACGCCCAGCCGCGGAACGTCATTGCCGCCATCCCCGGAGTCAAGTTTGTCGAAATGATCCGGACCCGCGAAAACGCTTTCTGCTGCGGGGCCGGACGCGGAACAAAAGAGGCCTTCCCAACACTGGCTTCCTCCTCAGCAAAGCACCGGTTGGAAGAAGTGAAGGAAATAGGAGCTGAAGTCCTGGTTTCTGCATGCCCCTGGTGCAAAAACAACTTCTCGCAAGCCGTCAAAGACGACGGCAATGCCGTGAAGGTGATGGACTTCTCTGAACTTATTCTTGCTTCGTTGGACGCATAAGGAGGAAGACATGGCCATTGTTAAAGAAGCATTTAAAGCATTAGAAGCTGTCGTAGGCGCCAAGTATCTGTCGGACGACCCGGTTATTTGCGAAGGATACCGCTCGGGTCCGGCGGGTTATGAAGCAGGTTTGGGATACGAACGAGTGATGACCAAGATCCCCGGCGCCGTCATCATGCCCAAGACGACCGAAGAAGTTCAAAAGATCGTCAAAATTTGCAACCGCTATACGGTGCCCTACGTTCCATACAGCACCGGGTTTTACGGACCCCGCTCCCACTGCCATGTGGAGAACGAACTCCTCGTCGACCTGAAGCGCCTGAACGATTTTGAGTTTGACGAAAAGCACTGGTACGCGGTCGTCGGCAGCGGCGTCATCTACTCGCAGTTCCAGGAAGAATGCCTGCGGCGCGGCGGATACGTCGTGATCGGCGGCGGCGGCGCCCAGGCTTCCGTCATTGCCAACCTGATCGGCGACGGCTGGTCTCCGCTCAGCCACAGGATCGGCCTGCCGCATCGCCGCATTCTCGGAACCGAGATGGTGCTGCCGGACGGCGAGATCCTGAAGATGGGATCGCTGGCTGTCGGCGACGATTGGTTCTGGGGCGACGGCATCGGCCCGGATTTGCGCGGATTGCTGCGCGGCTACACCGGCTTGCGCGGGTGTCTCGGCATCGTGACGAAAATGGCGGTGAAAGTGCTCCCGTTCCAGCCGGAAAGACTCCAGCCTACGGGTATCGCCCCCAGCACAGCCCTGGCACTGCCCGAAAAGCGCGTGAAGTGGATCAACTACATCATGCCGAGCAAAGAAGCCCAGGTGAAGTCGATGTACGAGATCGGCAAAGCCGAGGTCGGCGGAGCGGTTACCAAGGTGCCTCTCTTCTGGCGCATGATTGCGAAAGCGGAATGCAAGGAAGAGTTCTGGGACATGTGGCTGAAGGAAAACGAAGAAACGGTCGCCAACTTCCACATCGTGCGCGTGCTGCTCATCGGCTACACCAATGAGGAACAGCTCACGTACGATGAAAACGTGCTGAACGACATCATGATGGAACTGGGCGGACAGCCGCGTGCCACAAAGCCCAGCGACGAATCCTGGATCAAGAACGCGGACTCGGCCGGCATGTGGTTGATGTGCGGATCGTATGTTTCGGTGGACTATGTCATCGAGACACTCAAACAGGCGACTGAGCACGGACCGGTCTACGCGGACTTGAAGAAAAAGTATACGCCTCCGCTGATGCCCGATCACGGCGACCCTGGCTGGTTCCAGAGCTTCGAATTGGGGTATCAGGGATATTCCGAATTCCTGATTTACTGGGACCAGGATGAAGACACGACCGGCGTCGACCACTTCTACCTGGAAACATCGAAGATGAATATCGATCACCGGTACTATACTGCGCTGATCGGGCCTCATCAGCCGATGTATCTCACCGGGCCGAAGTACGGGCCGAACTACCACGAATGGATGCTGAAGATTAAGAATGAATTCGATCCGACGTGGGTTTGTCATCCACCGGTGCCTTTCGCTCACGACGAATTCGTCGAGAGAGCTCCGTGGATGCACGAGTTGAAAACCTGGCAAACTCCGAAGGAATACCCCTATCCCGCGTGGCTGCAGAAACAGCTCGCAAAGGAAAGAGCGGACTTCCTGAAGGAATACAACGCAACAAAGAAGTAAGCTGTATCCCACCTCAATCCTGGCTGCAGAAGTTTGCTTCTGCAGCCAGGATTCAATCCCCGCAAGAATCTACACAAAATGAAGCGCGCCCGATCCCGGCGTTAATCCCATCTGCCGGGATTCTGACAGAATTCCACCGTCCCGCCGCATTTTCGCAGTAAAATACCCGTTGCTATAGACTGGAGCACTAAAGAACGAGATTATTTATCCCGGATCCCGAAATAAGCGCTGTATACAACGCTGAAGTTGCCGGATTTACAGCATATCGGCCGCTCTGCGGCCAACTTTGGAATCGAGACCTATGGCTGAAAAGCGAATTTCGTACAGGGAGGAGGGACACATGGAGAAGTTGACTCGTCGCGATTTGCTTGTGGCGGGCGCAGCAGCGGTTGCCGCAGGCGCAGTGGCTGAAACGGCATGCAACGCCCCCGGCCAGAAGCATGAAAATCCGCCGACACCCGGATGGCAATACGCATCAGCCACGGTGGTAGCCAAAGCGATTCAGCAAAAACAGGTTTCCTCTGTCGAGTTGACGACCCTCATGCTCGATCGCATCGAGAAGCTCAATCCCAAGATCAACGCGATTGTCACCATTACGGCCGATGCTGCTCTGCAGCGCGCAAAGGAAGCCGACGCGGCTTTGGCCAAAGGCGAGATTTGGGGCCCCCTGCACGGCGTGCCTTGCACCATCAAAGACACATTTGAGACGGCGGGCGTGCGAACCACTGCTGGAGCGCCCTTCCTGACGAATTATGTGCCGAAACAGGACGCCGTTTCGGTGGCGCGAATGCGCGCGGCGGGAATGGTGATGCTCGGTAAGACAAACGTTCCCCTCATGGCAGGCGACTGGCAAAGCTATAACGATCTGTTCCCGACCTCGAATAATCCCTGGGATTTAGGTCGCACGCCCGGCGGCTCGACCGGTGGCGGGGCCGCGGCAACTGCGGCCGGTTTGGGATACCTGACGCTGGGCAGCGACATCGGTGGATCGATTCGCGTTCCCTCTCACTTCTGCGGATTGTTCGGTCACAAACCGACGGTCGATGTCGTTCCGCTGCGTGGGCATATCCCGCCGCCGCCCGGGTCGGCAAATGTGCCCAGCTATCTCCCGGTGGCGGGGCCGCTGGCCCGCAGCGCCGCCGATCTCCTGCTTGCCTTGCGGGTATTGGGAGGTCCGGCGCCGGAAGATGCCGTGGCATACAGGTGGACACTTCCACCCGCGCGGAAAAAATCGATCCGTGAGTACAGGATCCGTTATGTGCTCGAGCACCCTCTGTGCCCGGTAACGGCAGAAGTGAAGAAGCGTCTTCAGGCTGCGGTGGAAGCGCTTCGTAAAGCCGGAGCAAGCATTGAAGAAGGTTTCCCCCCGGGGATCGATGTGGCCGATCAATTCACGACCTACCTGCGACTGCTGGCACCGGTCATACTGGATGGGTGGTCCGAAAAGGATCTGGAGAATCTTCGGAAGTCAAAGCCCCCGGCTGATGATCTGTTCTGGCTGGCATTCAAAGAATCTGCCGTGGGATCGCCCTCAAAATGGGCGGAAGCCAACGTGCATCGATATATTGCGCGTGCTGCCTGGGGCAATTATTTCCGGGACTATGATGCTTTCCTCATGCCGGTCGATTTCGTCCCGGCGTTCCCGCACGATCACAGACCTGACCAGAACACACGCGTGCTGCAGACGCCGGAGGGTACTCGTCGCTATACGGATCAGATATTCTATCCCTCATTCGCGGTCATGACAGGATTGCCCGCCACTGCGGCGCCCGTCGGCTTAACCCAGGATGGGCTGCCTGTAGCCATCCAGATCATCGGCCCATGGCTGGAGGATACCACACCGGTTTTTATCGCGCAGACACTCGAACAGGAGTTCGGCTTCCTGGTGCCGAAGGGATTCGAGTAACAGAGCGAGGGGGTTTTCATTGTGAGTCGTTGTCGGGGCATCCCTCTCGATTACCACATCCATTCCAATTTCTCCAGCGATTCGGACGCAAGCGCCCTCGGCATTTGCAAGAGCGCAATCCGGAAGGACATTCCGGAAATCGGTCTGGCCGAGCATTACGACCTGCATTCCAAGGAACCCAAGCCGGTCTTCTATCGGCCCGGAGTATGGTGGGAAGAGATTGAGCGGATACGCAAGCGTCTGGACGGCAGGCTGATCCTGCGCGCGGGCCTGGAAATCGGCGAACCTCATCTTTTCCCCGGGGAAGTTCGGACGTTGCTTGACCAGTATCATTACGATTTCGTTATTGGGTCCCTGCATTATGTCGGCGACGATTTGATGTTCGATAATGAACTCCTGGCGCGGAAGGGCGCCGATGGAATCATGCAGTCTTATTTCCTCGAATTGGAGAAAATGACCCGCGACCCGCAGTTCGACATTCTCGGACACATGGATGTGCCGGTCCGGAATGGCGGACCGATTTGGAAATCCTACGACCCGCGGCGTTACGAAGCCCCTATCCGGGCCGTACTTCAGAACTGCATCGATCACGGGATCGCACTCGAAGTCAATTCGGGGGGTCTCCGCAGGCCGGCCAACAACCTCATGCCCGATTTGCGGATTCTGCAGTGGTATCGGGAAATGGGCGGCCAGCGCCTGACTCTCGGCTCCGATGCACATACCCCGGCGGATGTTGGCTTGCACCTCGATCAGGCGTTGAATGCTATCCGGGAGTCAGGATGGCGATCCATTACCCGCTACGAACGGCGCCAAGCGTCGTCCCTGCTCTTTGAGAAGTAAATCGCATATCCCGGATAGTCAATTTCAGCTGTCTGATTTTGCATAAATGGTGGATACTTACGAATTCATCATGCGTGTTTGGTAAACTCTGTGGCCAATCGTATCAAACCCAACCAGCGTGGAAAGTATGGCAAAAAAATCATCTTCGATGTTGTCTGAAAGAGAAATCATCAAAGCTGCGACAGAGCTTGGAGCAAAAAAAGCAAAGATCGTATCGCCGCGAAGGGTCGTGACGGCTCAATGGGTGCGCTGGAAGTGCTGCTACGGGTGCAGCGGTTACCAATCCAGCCTGATGTGCCCTCCCTACACGCCGCTCCCCGCGGAAACGCGCCAGATGCTGGATCAATACAAGCGAGCCGTC
>Ga0335069_10013665_pt1 | contig 11393 bp, 9 predicted proteins | sample Lox_Sample_11_FD_206714 | JGI IMG/M metagenome (GOLD analysis project Ga0335069, IMG submission 206714) | Soil microbial communities from Loxahatchee National Wildlife Refuge, Florida, United States - Lox_Sample_1.1 | ecosystem: Environmental > Terrestrial > Soil > Wetlands | place: USA: Florida... | reverse complement strand
CTTCTCCCAGGGGACCTCGAGCGGGATCTTCTCCTTCTTGCAGAACTTCTCGAGGATCCCGCGCTCCCACGTCGTGCTCGGCCCGCTCCAGGGACGCACCGCACCACCGCGGATCGACTTGCGCGGGTCCGGGATGACCTTGTCCCAGTCGATGGCGATGACGCGCCCGAAGCCGCGGCAGGCGTCGCAAGCGCCGAACGGCGAGTTGTAGGAGAAGAGGCCGGGCCGCGGCGGCTCGAAGGAGCGGGCGCACTTCGGGCACCGGAGCCCGCGCGCCACCGTCACGTGCGCTCCATCCCCTTCGGCACGCAGCTCGGCGCGACCGTCACTGCGCGTCCAGGCCGCCTCGATGGCCTCTTGCAGCCGGCGACTCTCGCCCTTGCTCACGTTGACGCGGTCGACCACGACCTCGACGCGCACGCCCGGCGCCGTCGCTTCGCTCGGCCGAACCTCGTCGATCTCGCGCACGGCCCCCGCCACCACGAGACGCCGGTAGCCATCGCGCGCGAGGCCCTCGCGAAGGTCGAGGAACTGCTCGGCGTCCTCGACCTCCACCGCGTACGTCACGAGAGCCCGCGTCCCCTCGAGCGTCTGCGCGAGCCGGTCCGCCGCATCGCGCGGCGACGTGTGCACGGCCTGCACGCCGCAGTCCGGGCAGGTGGGGACCGCTTCTCGCCCGAACAGCGCCGCGAGGTACGGTTCGAGGTCGGCCATGGTCGCCAGGGTCGACCGGCTCGACTTCACCGGTGCCCTGCGGTCGACCGCGACGGTCGCCGCGACGGGCGCCAGCTCGTCCATGGGCGGGCGCTCGAGCCGCTCCAGGAACTGACGCGCGTAGGGGCTGAAGCTCTCGACGAAGCGCCGCTGCCCCTCGGCGTACAGCGTGTCCAGCGCGAGCGACGATTTGCCGGCCCCGCTGGGCCCCGTCACGCTGACGAGCTGTCCCGGCGGAAGCTCGAGGTCCAGGTTCCGGAGGTTGTGGGTGCGGGCGCCCCGCAGGCGGATCGGTAGCATCGCCGAGAGCGCCAACATGGCATCGATCCCTGACAGCTGCCCGTCAGGATTCAGCTCTGCCGTGATGGTCTGGTGGCCCTTCGGGCCGTCGGCCCGCCTTCGGCGGCTCCTCAGTCACGCGCCCGGAAGCTCGATGCGGAAGCACGCGCCTTGGCCGTGGGCCAGCTCGATCGAGCCCCCGTGGGCCGTGGCGATGCGTCGCGCCAGGGCGAGCCCCAGTCCCGTGCCACCCGGGCGCGCAGTAACGAGCGGCTCGAAGACCCGATCGGCGATTTCGGCGGGGACGCCGGGCCCGTCGTCGCTGACCTCGATGACGACCCGTCCCGAGTCGGCGCGAGCCCGGGTCGCGATGCGCGGCGCCCGCGGCGCCGACGCCTGCACGGCGTTGTCGTAGAGCACGTGCAGCAACCTGCCGAGGAGCCCCGGGTGGGCTCGCACGCGCAGATCCGTCGGATCTACCGCGTCAGCCCATTCGGCCGCCCCGTCCGGCATGTCGGCCCGCGCGCTCACGACGACCTCCGCGAGGAGCACCGGCTCCGAATGCAGGGTCTCGCCCCGGGCCAGGGCCATGAGGTCGTCGACGATGGAGTGGGCAAGCCGGGCGTTCTTCTCGATCTTGGACACGTGCGGGACGGTCGCGGCCGCGTCCCCACGTGCTGCCTCCTGTCGGGCAACGTAGGCGCTGGCTGAGATGACCTGCAGCACATTTCGCAGCTCGTGGGCGACCTCGGCCGCGATTTCACCCACGACGGCGAGGCGTTCCTTGGCTTGCTCGTCAAGGGGAGAACGCGGGGGGGCCTGCGACGGCGGGGGTGGCGGAGGCGGAGCCAAGATGAAGTTCGAGGCTACAGGTTCACTGCGCTTCCATGAAGCCTGGAGCCCGGAGCCCGGAGCCTGTAAGTTTTGTCCGGAGCATCCCGCCCGCTCCTACATGGCCGCCGTCCAACCCGAAACGAAGATAGCCGTCGGCACGCTGCTCGTCGGCAAGTACAAGGTCACCCGCGAGCTCGGTCGCGGGGGGATGGCGGCCGTCTACGAGGCGGAGAACATCAGCATCGGCAAGCGGGTGGCCGTCAAAGTCCTGGCGGCGGAGCTCTCCAACTCGGCCATCGTCATCGAGCGTTTCTTCCGCGAGGCCCGTGCGGCCGCGAGCGTGAAGAGCCCGTACATCGTCGAGGTCTACGACTCGGGGCGCCTGGAGGACGGACGGCCCTTCATCGCCATGGAGCTCCTCGAGGGCGAGTCCCTCTACGACCGGATGGCGCGGGTCCGCCTGATCGACACGGCGACGACCACCCGCATCATCGGCCAGGTCGCCAGGGGCCTGACGAAGGCCCACGCCGCCAACATCGTCCATCGCGACCTCAAGCCCGAGAACATCCACCTGTGCAAGGGCGAGGACGGCGAGGAGATCGCCAAGATCCTCGATTTCGGGCTCGCCAAGTTCTACTCGCCGGTGAAGACCGACGAGAAGACCGCGAGGCTCACCCGCGAGGGCGCTGTGTTCGGAACGCCCGCGTACATGTCGCCCGAGCAAGTCAAAGGGCAGGGGAGCGTCGACCACCGGGCCGACCTCTGGGCGCTCGGCTGCATGACGTACGAGTGCCTCACGGGACGACCCGTGTGGAACACCGACCAGGGCGTCGCCATGACCTTCGCGGCCATCGCCGCGGCGCAGCTCCCCGTCCCGAGCAAGATGCGGCCGGATCTGCCGCCGGCTTTCGACGTGTGGTTCAAAAAGGCGCTCGACCGCGACGTGAACAAGCGCTTCCAGACGGCCAAGGAGCTGGCCGACGACCTGGCGCGGGCCCTCGGGGCGCCTCCCATCTCCCTCGTCAACATCGGTTCGTCGCCCAGCCAGATCGAGCTCGAGGCGCTCGCGCAGAGCGCCGAGTCCATCGCCGGGCTGCAGGAGCGGCAGGGCCCCGCGTCGACGCGCGGCGGCCTCAGGAAGCCGACGCCCGGCGTCGGCATGCAGCCGCAGGTGTTTCCCGACAAGACGACGAGCGAGCCCATCGATCTGCTCGCGGGGCGCGGACCGCAGCTGAGCGCGACCGACATGCCGCCGACCGCGGCGCCAGAAGGGCCGCCCCCGTCGACGGCGCGCGCGGGCCGGAGCTTCCTGCGTGTGGGCGTATCGGCCGCGGTCCTCGCGGGCGTCGCCGCGGCCGGGTGGTTCGTATACGCCCGCGTGCTGCACCACGCCGCGCCGGCGCCCGCGATATCGGCGAGCGCGGTCGAGGCGCCCTCGGCGGTGCCGTCGGCGTCCGACTCGGCGGTGCCTGCCACGCCCCCGCCCGAGATGCCCAAGTGGATGTCGACCATCGAGGAGGGCCAGCAGCTCCTCGCGTCGGGTGACGCCGACGGAGCCCAGCGCAAGTTCAAGGAAGCGAGCGACGCCGGCGCTGGCGCGATCGCCAAGTCGTTCATGGACCAAGTGAAGATCGGGGCGGCCACGACGGGACCGTGCAAGATGAGCGCGTTCTCGCACCCGCGCCTCGGCTACGGGGGCAACGTCGGGCGCCCGGCGGTCGCGGTGACCTCCAAGGGCGCAGTCGTGGCGTGGACCGACGACCACGAATCGTCGGGGCACGACCACGTCTACTCGGTCCTGCTGGATGCGTCCGGCCGTCCGACGTCGCGCGCGCGCGACCTGACGCCCGAGGCCGACTTCGCCCTTCGCCCCGAGCTGCTCACGGTCGACGACCGCGTGCTCCTGCTCTTCTGGGACAAGGGCGGACGCGAGCCCGGCATCAAGGTGCGCTGGCTCGATGCCGACGGGCGCATCGGCGGGATGAGCTCCGTCGTCGCGGCCGCCAAGCCGGGGCTCTTCTGGCCGGCGATCGATCGCTCCGACGACGGCACGTACTGGCTCGTCTGGCAGCAGAATCCCGACAAGGAGGGTGACGACATCTTCCTTCGTCACCTCGATGCGGACCTCAAGGCGCTCGGGCCCGAGATTCGCGCCACCGACTACGAGGCGACGGACAAGGGCAAGTCGCCGAAGGTGAGCGCCCCTGGCATCGCCGTCTCGGACACGAACGTATTCGTCACTTATGCGCTCGAGCAGGACAAGCAGCACCTGGTGGAGCGGATGCGCGTCGCCCTGAACTCGTCGGACCTCGCGTCGGGACTGCAGGGCAGCGCGAAGACCAGCCGCCAGATCGGCGAGGTCACCGCGTCCAACGAGGACCACGTCGGCGGCGACTTCCCGCAGATCACGTGCATCAAGGGCGCGTGCTTCCTCGTGTGGCACGAGATCGAGAAGGGGGCGCAGGCGGCGCTCATCGATCCGGACAAGGGCACGATGCTCTGGCGCAAGCGGTTCGCGCCGCGCGGTGGGCACCCGGCGGTCAGCTCGACGCCCGACGGTCTCGGCGAGATCGCCTACTACGAGTCCGGCAAGGTGCGCATCGCGTCCGTCACGCGCGACGGCGTGGGTACGACGAGCACGTTCGCCAGGGTGACGGGGGACCAGCCGCGTCCGTGGATCGCGCCCGGGAAAGCGCGCGGCGAGTGGTACGTGACGTGGCTGGACGTCGAAGCAGGACACACCGAGGCGTTCGTCTCGCGCTTGCAGTGTCGGAATTGAGGGAATTGAGCCCGCTGCGCGAGTCGCTGTGGGTATCGGCCGACGTCACGCTGGCAGTGGCCGCGATCGCCGCGGCGCTGCCGGACAAGTGGCACACGACGCTCGTGGGGTTCGTGTTCCTCGCCGCGACGTGGGCGCTCGTGTGGCGCAAGGATGACGCGCGGGTGCGCGCCTCCGGGCTGGCGCTCGGCGGGCTCGTGATGCCGGGCCGGCTCGACGCGCGGGCGCTCCTGCGTGACGCCGCGGTCGCTTGCGCGTGGGGATTCGGCATGCTGGCGCTGGTCGGCGTGCCCTTCTACTTCGGCTGGCGGGCCTGGTTCGCGCACTTCATGCCGCGCCTCTCCTTCTCGATCGAGCTTCACCCGGGGGAGGCGGTGAACGAGGTGCTGGGGCAGCTCTTCGTGATCGCGCTGCCGGAGGAGGCGTTCTACCGGGGCTACCTGCAGTCGCGGCTCGATGATGCCTGGGCGCCGCGCTGGCGCATCCTCGGGGCGACGCTGGGCCCGGGGTGGCTCCTCGCGTCGGGCATCTTCGCGGCGGGGCACGTGGCCACGGTGCACGCGGCGACGCGGCTCGCCGTGTTCTTCCCCGCGCTGCTCTTCGGCTGGCTGCGTGCCCGGACGCGCGGCATCGGCGCGCCGGTCGTGTGCCACATGCTGTTCAACGTCTACTCGCAGGTGCTCGGCCGCGGCTACGGCGTGTACTGATGGCTTCCGCCGCGCTGTTCGACATGGACCGCACGCTGGTGCGCAAGGAGACGGCGAGCCTCTACGTGCGGTACATGCGCCGACGCGGTGTGGCGACGTGGCGCGACACGGCGCAGGTCCTCTGGTGGGTCGCTCAGTACACCGTGGGGGTCATCGACGCGCCCGCCGTGGCGGCGCGTGCGCTCCGGTGGTTCACCGGAACGGAGGAGGAGGCGCTCGCGCTCCGCTGCGAGGACTGGTTCCACGCGGACGTCCTGCCCCACGTCTCGGACGTCGGACGGCGCACCGTCGCGCGTCACCGCGAGAGCGGCGACGTCGTCGCCATCGTCACGGGGGCGAGCCCCTACTCGGCGCGCCCGCTCGCGCGGCACCTCGGGATCGAGCACGTCGTCGCAAGCGAGCTCGAGGTCGGTCCCGATGGCCGGTTCACGGGGCGATACCTCGAGCCGCTCTGCTACGGCGACGGCAAGCTGGCCCGCGCCCGCGGCCTCGCCGAGCGACTCGGATTCGCGCTGGGGGAGGCCACTTTCTACACCGATTCGCTGACCGACCTGCCGCTGCTCGAGGCGGTGCGGACGCCCGTCGCGATCAACCCGGACATGCGCCTGGCACGCCTGGCGCGCCGCCGGGGGTGGCGCATCGAGCGGTGGTGATAGATTCGCGTTCGGTTCGCATGCACGTCGTCGTCACGGGCGCATCCAGCGGAATCGGCGAGGCTCTCGCGCGCGAGTACCTCCGTCGGGGCGCCTCCCTCACGCTCGTCGCCCGTCGCAGGGGGAAGCTCGAGGAGCTGGCGCAGGGACACGCCGAGCGGTGTCACGTGGTCGAGGCGGACCTCGTCGACTACGCGCACGCGTGCGACTGGGTCGACGGCGCCGTGGCGAAGCTCGGGCCCATCGACGTGCTCGTGAACAACGCGGGCGTGCAGATCGTCGCGCGCACGGTGGACACGGGCGTCGAGGAAGCCGAGCGCATGCTGCAGCTGAACGTGCTTTCGCCCTTCCGGCTCACCAAGCGGGTCCTGCCCGACATGATCGCTCGGGGTCGCGGCACCATCGTGGACATCTCGTCCATGGCCGCCATCGCGCCGACGCCGGGCATGTTTTTCTACAACGCGTCGAAGGCCGCGCTCGCGGCTGCGTCGGAGAGCCTGCGTGGCGAGCTCCGAGGCACCGGCGTGCACGTGCTCACCGTCTACCCTGGGCCCGTGCGCACCCCGATGGAGACCGCAGGTCGTGCCGCTTACGAGAACACGGTGGCGACGCGGCTGCTCACGCCGGTTGGCGACGCGGACGTGCTCGCGCGCAAGATCGCCAACGGTGTCGCGTCGCGGCGCGCGCGGATCGTGTATCCGGCGAGCTACGCGTTCGCCAGGCACTTCCCGAATCTCACGCGGTTCGTGCTCGATCACTTCACGCCGCCGCTCAAGCCGCCGCCCGCGCAGCTCGTGGAGGGAAAGCGATGAAGGAGCTGCCCGTGGTGCTCGTGGATCGCGCGATACAGGTGGCGCTGGAGGAGGATCTCGCGTCGGGCGACCTGACGACGGAGGCGTGCATCGAGCCCGAGGCGCGCGCGGTGGCCCACGCGGTGGCGCGCAAGGCGATGGTCGTGTGCGGAGGTCCCGTGTTCGCTCGCGTCTTCGGGCGCGTCGATCCGGCGTTGACCGTCGAGACGCTCGTGGCCGACGGCGCGTCCGTCGCCGCCGGCACGCGCATGTGGAGCGTGCTCGGGCGTGCGCGTTCGATCCTCATGGGTGAGCGCGTGGCGCTCAATTTCGTGCAGCGCATGAGCGGCGTCGCGACCGCCGCGCGGACCTACGTGGACTCCGTCCCGGCCGGCTGCAAGACGCGCATCACGGACACGCGCAAGACGACGCCCGGGCTCCGTGCGCTCGAGCGATATGCCGTGCGCGTGGGCGGCGCGTTCAACCATCGCGACGATCTCGGCGCGGCGGTGCTCATCAAGGACAACCACGTCGCCGCGTGCGGCGGGGTGCGTGCGGCCATCGAGCGGGCGCGCGCGACCGCGCCGCACACTGCGAAGATCGAGTGCGAAGTCGACTCCCTGGAGCAGCTCGACGAGGCGCTGTCGGCGGGGGTCGACATCGTCCTGCTCGACAACATGGCGACGTCCACCGTCGCCGATGCCGTGAAGCGCGTTGCCGGACGCGCCGTGGTCGAGGCGTCCGGCGGCATCACGCCGGCCCGCGTCGCCGAGCTGGCGCGCGCGGGGGTCGACGCCATCTCGGTGGGGGCGCTGACGCACTCGGTGCAGGCCGCGGACATCGGGCTGGACTTCGAGTGAGCCTCGGCTCGCCGCTGCACAAGCTCGCGACGACGCCCTCGACGAACGACGAAGCGAAGCGCGGCGCGCGTGCGGGCGCGCCCCACGGAGCGACCTGGGTCACCGAAGAGCAGACCGCGGGGCGCGGCCGTCAGGGGCGAACGTGGGTCTCGCCGCGTGGGGAGAACCTGCTCTTCTCGGTGCTCCTGCGCGTCGACTGCGTTCCGTCGCGGCTACCGCTCGTCGCCATCGTGGCGGGGCTGGCCGTGCGCGACGCGGTGGCTCGCGCGGCGCCGCGCGCCGACGTGCGCATCAAGTGGCCGAACGACGTGCTCGTCGGGACGAAGAAGGTCGCGGGAATCCTCGTCGAAGCGATCACGGTGGGGCGGCGCGTCGAGGCGGTCGTCGTCGGTGTGGGAGTCAACGTTCACACGCGCGTCTTCCCCGAGGAGCTCGCGGAGCGCGCGACGTCGGTGTCCGTCGTGTCGACCGAACCCCCCGATCGCGACGTGCTGCTCGCGGACATCCTCGAGGGCATCGATCACGATCTGCACGTGGTGCTCGCCCGCGGGCTCGGCATGGTCCGAGCGCGGGTCGACGCGGCCGACGCGCTTCGGGGCAGGGTAGTGCGCAACGATTCGGGCGACGCAGGCGTCGCGAGCGGCATCGACGACGAGGGGCGCCTGCTCGTGCGCCGCGACGACGGCGTCCTCACCCGGTGGAGCGCCGGCGAGGTGCACCTCGTGACCGGCGCGTGAATCCGAGCGCGAGCAACCCGAGCGCCGCGACTGCGCCGAGGTTGGTCGGACCGTCGCCCACGGCCGTGCATCCGCACCCGCCGCCGCGGCCCGAGCCGCCGCTCGCACCGTTGGACCCGCCGTCCCCGCTCCCTCCGCTGCTGCCGCCGCTGCTCCCGCCATCGTCGCCGGCGCCCAGGCCGCCGTCGGAGCCGGGAACGCCGCCATCGGGCGTCGTGCCACTGGCGCCGAGGTTCTCGTCGCACGTCGTGCCGTCCGCCTCCTTGGCGGTGATGTGCCCGCCCATCGGCCCCGACTTGTCGAACGCCAGCGTGAAGGTCGAGCCCTTGTAGCTGATGTTCGCCGTCACGGTCGTCGCGTCCTGCGTCATCGTCGCCGTCGGCGGCGCCGCGTCGGTCGCATCGGTGATCTGCAGCACGTTCAGGAAATGGTCCTGCTTCTCCTGCGTGGTCGGCACGATCTCGATGCGCGTGCCGCCCGACTCCACGTCCGTGGTGGTCGGCGGATAGGGAGTCCCGTCCACGGTGAAGTTCGTCACCACGTTCATCTTCGGGCTCGCCGGCAGGAGCGTCTGCGACACGAGCTTGCCCATCCCGTTGACGATGGTCGCCGTGCTCCCCGCGATCGTGGGCGCCTTGATGGCGTGCAGGATGAACCGCTTCTCGTAGCTCGGGTCGAGGGAATCGACGCGATCGAACACCACGAGGAGGTCCGGCCGCAGGTAGACGAACTGCCGGTTGACCTGGTCGACCTTCGCGGTGTTGCCGTCGATGGTGACCATCGGGCTGCCGTACGCCTGGGTCACGTCGCACGCGACGTAGTCGTGGCAGGTCGCGTGCTCGAAGACCTCGAGGGTCCCGGTCTCGTAGTACGAGCAGCTCGTCTTGTTCTGCATGTAGTCGGCAAGCGTGGGATCCGGACACGCCGTACCGTCCTTCAAGCGCCGCAGTGGACGCTGCCCTCCGTCGTTCACGCTCGGCTGGCCGCTCAGCGTCTGCGACGTGGGAAAGAACTCGCCCGGCTGGTACACGGCGATCGTGTTCGCGTGCACCGAGTGCTGCGAGTAGTAGTCGTCCCAGTGCACCGAGTCGAAGGCGTCGTACGTGCCGTCGCTCCCCGAAAGAATCGCGTGGCGGAACACCTGGAACGCCCCCGCCTCGTCGTGCCCGTGCGCGCCGAAGTAGTCGCCGCAGGAGACCCATACGTACGCGTCGTCCGCGCCCCACCCCGAGCGCATCACCGCGATGTCGGCGGACTTGCGTCCGAGCCACGCCGCCGTCGGCAGCTTCGAGCGCGGCATCGCCGTCGCGTCCTTCGTGTCGTCGTAATAGATGGCCTTCCAGAACTGCGCGGTGCCCGGGTAGTCGTAGACGGGCGGCGTGTTCTGCCCGATCTCGATCGACAGCCCCTGACCGAGCATCGACTGACGCCCGTAGTTCAGCTCGTCCACCAGGCCGCGTGAGAAGAGCTGGATCGACTGCTTCGTCGACGTCGTGTCGCCCCAGTAGACGTAGTTGTAATCGGGGCGCATCGCGTACGAGAGCATCAGCAGGTAGCCCTGGAGCAGGTCGCTCTCGTTCTTCTGGATCCAGCTCCACATGTTCTCGTCGGTCTCGGTCGACCACGCGTTCGCGAAGCTGCCGACGTCCCCCACCGAGCCGAGGGCGTACGTCATGCCCTCGTGCCACCAGCTGCCCTCGTAGGCCATCGCCGGCAGGATCACCGTCTTCCACTGCGTCTCGGCCTGCGTGAGCCACGTCGACGCCTGCGCGTCGTACATGCCGCCCTTCAGCTCGAGGGCGGCGAGCGTGATCGTGTTCCACACGTCGGTCATGTCGTCGTGGAAGACGTCCCCGCCGCCCATCCCGGTCACGTAGTTCTGCAGGTACCAGTTCACCCACGTGACCATGCGCGCCTCGAGCGCCTGCTTGTCACTCGCCGCGAGCGCGCCGTCGCACCAGTCGCGCACGCCGGCGATCTGGATCATCGAGTTGCCGTTGCGCGAGATGTTGCAGTGCGCGTCGCTCGCCGCGCACTGCCCGTCGCAGTACGCGTTGCCGCTCGGAACCGGGTCGCACACGCCGCTCTGCATCGGGTCGTTCAGGACCGTGAGCGCCGTCGCGCACTGCGTCGCGTCGCCCGTGACGAGGTACGCCGCCGCCGGGTTCAAGGCGTTGCCCTGCCCCTTGATCGACCCGCTACAGTACTTGTAGTTCGCGTCGCTCCCCGTGCAGCGCGACTTGAAGGTGGCCACCGTGATCCCCGGCCCGGTGCCGTTCGAGAAGAGCAGGCGCGGCCGATCCGTCCGGACGTTGGCCGCTCTCGCGACCGCCGGGGCGAGAAGGAGCATCGCGGCCAGGGGGGCGGCGAGGCTGCGCGACTGCATGGGACTACAGCCTACGATCTGGCGGGCCTCGGTGCCTCAGTACACGACCTGAAGCTTGACCCAGTCGTCGCCGTGGCCCGTGATGGTGAGCGTCGGCCGCTTGCCCGTGCAGAGCTCCGAGCACTTCGCCATCATGGCGACCAGGTAGAGGCGGTAGTTGCGGTCGGCCAGGTAGGGCACGTTGCGCCACCAGAGCATCGCGCGTCGCTCGTCCGCCTCGACGTCGCAGACCCAGTCGTTGCGCCGATACTGGCGCGAGAGGCCCGGCATCTTGCGCATCAGGAAGGCCGGCGACGTGATGCGCAGGAGCACCCGGAAGAAGGTGTTCACGCCGAGCACCGTGCAGGCCTCGATGAACTGGGCGAACAGGTCCGCGTCGTGGCGCGCGTGCACCTCCATCACGGCCCGCAGGGCGTCCTGGAAGACGTCCTCGGGGTACCACTGGGACGCGAGCGGCTCGAGCAGGACCCGCCCGTGGTCGGGCTTCATCGCCCGGGAAACGGCCTGAAGCGCCGTATCGCCATGGACTTCGAGCAGATGGCGTCGCGCCGTGACGAACCAGACGCCCTTGACCAAAGCCCGTTCCGCCATCGCCCCCTTCGTCGTCTACCATCTAAAGTCGTGAGCGTCCCGAACCGGCCCACTCCCCCCGT
>Ga0335069_10013664_pt1 | contig 11393 bp, 8 predicted proteins | sample Lox_Sample_11_FD_206714 | JGI IMG/M metagenome (GOLD analysis project Ga0335069, IMG submission 206714) | Soil microbial communities from Loxahatchee National Wildlife Refuge, Florida, United States - Lox_Sample_1.1 | ecosystem: Environmental > Terrestrial > Soil > Wetlands | place: USA: Florida... | reverse complement strand
CGCCGATCGTTTGCTCTGGGCGTGTCTGTCCAGGACCTGGGCTGGCTGGCGAAATGCCTTGGTGTTCGTCCAGCCGAGCACGGTCATCGCCTGGCAGCGCCGCAGGTTCCGCGACCATTGGGCTCGCCTTTCCCGAGCACGACCCGGCAGACCCAGGATGGCCAAGGCAGTCCGGGACCTCATCCGCACGATGTCGAGCGCAAACCCGACCTGGGGATCTCCGCGCATCGTCGGGGAGCTCGCAAAGCTGGGCATCCACGTGGCGAAGGCCACGGTCGAGAGGTACAAGGTCCGGCCGAAGAAGCCGCCGTCGCCCACGTGGCGCGCATTCTTGGCCAACCACGTGAAGGACCTCGTATCGGTCGATTTCCTCTTGGTGCCCACCGTGACGTTCAAGGTCCTGTTCGTGTTCATCGTCCTCGCTCACGCCCGGCGCCGGATCGTACACTTCAACGTGACCGAGCAGCCGACCGCGCAGTGGACCGCCCACCAGATCTCCGAGGCGTTCCCTTGGGAGGCGGCGCCGCGTTACCTGATCCGGGACCACGACAGCGTGTACGGACCACCCTTCCAAACGCGCCTGGAAGGCATGGGCATCGAAGAAGTGCCCACCGCCCCTCGCAGTCCCTGGCAGAACCCCTTCGCCGAGAGAGAGATCGGGAGTGTTCGCCGCGAGTGCTTGGACCAGGTCATCGTCCTCGACGAGCGGCACCTGCTACGGCTCCTTGGCGACTACTTCGAGCATTACCATCGCTGGCGTTGCCACCGCTCGCTTGCCATGGACTGCCCCGAGCCTCGACCCGTGCAAGGGCCCGAGCGCGGAGTCGTCGTGGAGGTCGCAGAAGCCGGCGGCCTCTATCGGCACTACCAGCGGCGCGCGGCCTGAGCCGCAGCGGCAAGAGCGACGACCTCAACCTAACGTTAGGGGCCGCCACGCCGTGGCTCAAGGTGCATCTTCGGCTACCTCGCGCGGGGCTCCGCCCCTCCGCTTACTTCGTCAGCCTCGCCTAGGCGCTACCCCGGGCCCCGTGGAACGTGCCGAATGGGTATTTGGGACAAACAGGGCACTACGGTTACTACGGCATCACCGGTAACTTCCGTTCGCTGAAGGGCTTCCGAAACGAGGCCGCTCGGGTGTGGAGACGGTGGCTCGACCGCCGTTCGCAGCGCGCTCGGGGGAACTGGCCTCGCTTCACCGACCTCCTCCAGCGGTACCCGCTCTTACCACCTCGCGTGGTACACAGCGTGTACGCGCGGCGAACCCGCTGAACGAAGAGCCGGATGCACGAATCGTGCACGTTCCGATCCGTGGGAGCCTCGGGGGCTGCATCGCCCCGAGGCCACCCGACTCCCGGCTTTCGAGTACCCGGCGTGGACCCGTTGGTTGCGCCCCTGGCCGCCGAGCCGAAGACAAGGAGGGAGCGAACGCCGAGGTTCGGGAGCTCGGGCGCGCTGCTCGGACAGTAGGCGCTGGACATTCTCATGGGGCACGAACGGTTCATGGATCTGAAGCGCGTGCCGTGGTGGACGGAACGGGCCGTTCGATGACAGTCACGCCGCGCGGCGGAAGCCGAACGAGCCCGCGCAGCTTGCGACCGGTGAGCAAGTCCTTGCCGCCGGCCGCGCCCAGGCGCACCTCGGCGGACCGCAGCGTATGGTTCAGAAGGAACAGGTACTCGCTCCGCCCATCGGTGCGCACCACCGCCTCGATGCCGCGGTCGGCCTGGACCACGGGTTGGACGCCGGTAGCCTGAGCCTGGTGACGGACCAGCTCGGCCAGAAACGTCTCGGCGGGGTCAGTCCCCACGTGGATCGCGCGACCCTTGCCAAACTGGTGCTCGGTGACGGCGGGCCCTCCCGCGTAGTAGTCCGCGCCGTACGTCGCGAGAGTGCTCGCGCCCTCGACGTGCACGACCTCGCAGACGAGGCTGCAGGGGTAGGTGGCGCGGCGGGTCGGAAGGCGCCGGCGATCGACGCGTATGTGATTCTTCTGGCCGGGCGCAAGCGCGTCGATCTCCTCGATCCAGATCCCGAGCACGTCGCGGAGCGCCCCCGGGTAGCCACCGGGGATGACCCGGTCGTTCTCGTCCACCCAGCCGGTGAAGAAGGAGGTGAGCAACACTCCCCCGTCGGCCACGAACGCGCGCAACCGCTCGCGAGCGGCAGCGTTCACCATGACCAGCGCCGGCGCGACGACCATCCGGTAGCCGGACAGATCCTGCGTCGGCCGGACCACGTCGAGCGTCAGGTTCTGACCGTTGAAAGCGCGAAACCACTTCTCTACCTGCGGCAGGTACCGGAGTGCCCGGCTGGGGCCACTGGAGTAGTCGACCGCCCACCAGGACGACCAATCGAAGACGACGGCTGCCGAGGCGCGAACCTGGGCGCCAGTGAAGGTGGAGCCAAGAGCCGCCAGCTCTTGTCCCAGTGCGCGGAGCTCGCCGCCGATGCGGGTTCGCTCGTGCCCGGCGTGCGGGACCATCGCGCCATGGTACTTCTCGCATGCGGCCTGCGACTGCCTCCACTGGAAGAAGAGAGCCGAGTCGCTGCCGTGCGCGAGGGCCTGGTAGGTGAGAAGGCGCACCTCGCCGGGTCGCTTGAGTGTGTTGTACGGCTGCCAGTTCTGCTGGTTGGGCGTCTGTTCCATGAGCAAGAAGGGTTTGCGCTTCACACCACGCATGAGCGAATGGCGGAAAGCCGTCCAGGCGGGGCCGTCGGTGGCCTCGGGGTAGGCGTCCCACGACACCACGTCGAGGTCCTCGGCCCATGAGAAGTAGTCCACGTGCCAGTAGGCGCCCATCATGTTGGTCGTGATGGGAACGCCGGGCATCGCCTGGCGGATGGCCTCGGCCTCGTTCCGGTAGCAGGCGCGCAAGCTGTCGGAGACGAAGCGATGGTAGTCGATGGTGATCGGCTGGAAGCAGGTCCCGGGCCGGTCGCCCAGACCGTCGGGGAGCACCTCGCTCAGCTCCGAGGGGACAACCACCTCCTCCCAGTCGTAGACGGTGTGCCCCCAGAACGCGGTGTTCCATCGGCGGTTCAGCTCCTCGAGGGTCCCGTAGCGCGCCCGGAGCCAGTCGCGGAAGGCAGCGCCGCAGCGATTGCAGAAGCAAGGGGTTGCGTACTCGTTGTTGACGTGCCAGAGGACGAGGTTCTTGCGGTCGCGGTAGCGCTCGGCCATGGCGGTGGCCACGCCGCGGGCGAAGCGCCGGTAGACGGGGCTGTTCGGGCAGAACTGGGCGCGGGCGCCGAAGACTCGGCGCCGGCCCTGGACGTCGACGGTCGCGACCTCGGGGTAGCGCCGGAACATCCACGCCGGCGGCGCCGCCGTGGGGGTGGCCATGATGATGGAGAGGCCACGGCTGGAAAGCTCCTCGACGGCCTCTTCCAGCCATTCGAAGTCGAAGCGATCCTCCGCGGGCTGAAGGCGCGCCCAGGCGAACACCGGCAACGTGACCGTGTTGACCCGGTAGAGCTCCATGAGCCGGAGATCCTCGCGCCACGTCTGCCGGTCCCACTGATCGGGGTTGTAGTCTCCCCCGAAGAGAATCCGCCGCTCTCGCCACTCCGTCACAGTCCACCTCGCCTTTCACTTCCGCACCACATGAGCGGTGCCCCGGCGATCGGCGCTCAGCCCTTGACGCTGCCGGTGGCCAGCCCGGTCTGCCAATACCGTTGCAGCGCCAGGAATGCGGCGATCAGGGGAACGATCGCGATCAGCGCCCCAGTGATCACGATGGAAAAGAGCAGCTCGGAGCCGCCACCCGAGGTGGCGGCTCCGTTCCACTGGGCGAGCCCGATGGTCACCGGGTACCACTTGGGCTCGCTGAGCATCACCAGCGGCAGGAAGTAGTTGTTCCAGGTCTGGACGAAGGTGAACAGCAGCACGGTGATGAACCCAGGCACGAGCAGCCGAAAGGCGATCTGGCGATAGATGCGGAACTCCCCGGCACCGTCGATGCGCGCAGCCTCGATGAGCGAGTCGGGGACCGCGTCTTCGGCGTAGACGCGCATGAGGCAGATCCCGACCGGGCTGATCAGCGAGGGGGCGATGATCGAGAGGGGGGTGTTGGCGAGCCCCAGGCTGGCGAACATGAGGTAGGTCGGGATCGCCAGGGAGGTCTGCGGCACCATCACCGAGCCCAGGATCAGCCAGAAGGCCGCTTCCTTGCCACGAAAGCGGAACTTGGCGAAGCCGAACCCCGCGGCGGTAGCGAGAAGCGCGGCCCCGCCGGCGCTGGTGACCGAGTACAGCACGGTGTTGCGCATCCACAGCAGGTAGTCGCCGTGGTCGCGGGCAAGGACGTCGCGCACGTTCTGGAAGAAGTGAAACGCCCCGAACGAGAGACCGAACGTGGAGAACAGGTCGTCGTTGCTCTTGGTAGCCGCGATGAGTAGCCACACGAGAGGCAGCAGGAAGTAGCCCAGGAAGGCCAGCATGAAGAGCGTGGGGACGGAGTGCGTTCGCAGCCACGAGCGCTTCACCCACCGCGAGACCGCCCTGGCCGGCACAGCCGGGGCTCCGGTTCGGTCGCTCACGTGAGGCGCCTCCTCGCTGCCCCGGTCACGACGTAGGACAGCACGAACACGACGAGCCCGAGCAGGAAGGACAGGGCAGCGGCGTAGTTGAGGCGCTGGTCCTGGAAGGCGAGGCGGTAGATGTAGAGGTTCGGGGTGTAGGAGCTGGAGATCGCGTCCGGCGCGGCGGCGCGCAGGATGCTGGGCTCGTTGAAGAGCTGGAAGGATCCGATGACCGAAAAGATCGTGCACAGGAGAAGTGCCGGGCGGAGCAGCGGCAGCTTGATGCTCAAGGCCAGGCGAATGGGGCCGGCTCCGTCGATGCCCGCGGCCTCGTAGAGCTCGCTCGGGACCGTCTGCAGCGCGGAGTAGAGGATGACCATGTTGTAGCCTGCATAGGTCCAGGTCACGACGTTGCCGATCGAGGCCAGGATCAGCTCGCTGCCGAGGAAGCGGGGCATGGCAATCCCGAACGTGCGGCCGAGCTGGCCCAGGAGCCCGAAGTCCTTCCCGTACAAGAACCCCCACATCAGCGCGGCCACCACCGACGGCACGGCGTAGGGGATGAAGACCCCTAGCCGGATCAGGCGAGCCAGCCACAGGCGGCCGCTGTCGAGCAGCAGCGCGAAGACGAGCGCGAGCCCCAGCATGATCGGCACCTGCACGACCAGAAACAGCAGCATGCGGAGCAGGCCCTGGCCGAACTCCGCGTCCTGCAGCGCGTACAGGTAGTTGTCGAGACCGACGAAGAGGTTGTCGCCGATGAGTCGCTGCGAGAAGAAGCTCAGGTACAGCGCATAGAGGAGCGGCCCCACCAGCAAGAGTACGAACAGCGCAAGGGCAGGCAGGATGAACAGGACACCCGCCAGCGTCTGATGGCGCCGCTGCCTCCGCTGAGAGTCGCGGCGCCGAGCTCCCCCGATCGCGGTCGAGCCTGTACTCATCGTCGACACCAAGGAGAGAGGGCCATCCGGACGGGCCGGATGGCCCTCGGCCCGGCTCACTTGGTGGTCTTGAAGCCTTGCTGCGTCGCGTACTTGACCACCGCGTCGTTCCAGGCGTCCAGGGCCGCCCCAAGGTCGCCCTGCTTGCTGAGGGCCTGCCCGAAGATATCCGGGCCGATGCTGAAGATGAAGTCCTGGATCGGGCTCCACTGGAAGTCCTTCGGGACCGTGTTGCTGATCTCGACGAACAGCTTGTTCACCTTCTGGCCTCCGTAGAACGGGGCCTCCTGTTCTACGAACGCCGGGTCCGTGAGGGTCGCGTTGTTCACGGGGAAGAGGAACTGCTCGTTGGCGAACATGAGCGCCGGCTCCTTCTCCTGGTTGATCCAGCGCGCGAGCTCGGTGGCCGCGACCTTGTGCTTGGTCGTGGCAAGCACGGCGTCCGTCGACCCTCCCCAGTTGCCGGAGATCGACTTGCCCCCATCCCATTGCGGCAGCGGTGCACAGGCCCACATCCCGGCGGTCTTCTTGGCGGTACCCTGCAGGAAGACCGGGCCCCACGCTGCGGTGAGCCAGGAAGCGTACTTGCCCGAGGCGAGACCCTGGAACCAGGCGTCGGTCCAGCCAGGATCGACCGACACGACTCCCTCCTTGATGAGCTGCTCCCAGAAGGCGACGGCCTTCTTCGCGGCGGGGTCCCCCAGGTTGATCTTGAGCGTGTCCTTGCTCGCCTGCCCGAAGGGCCGAGACCCGGCCTGCCACAGCAGCCCGACCCAATGTCCGGGATCATTGGGCGGGATGTTGGTGAGGTAGCTGTCCGGGTTCTTCTGGTGGTACGCGCGCGCGGCGTCCGCGAATTCCTTCCAGGTCTTCGGGACCGAGATGCCGGCCTGCTCGAGGAGGTCCTTGCGGTAGACCATCCCCATGGGCCCGGAGTCCTGTGGGACCGCCCAGATGTGGTTGTCGCTCACGACCTGGCTGGCGATCCAGTCCGGGTAGCTCTTCTTGAAACGCTCGAGGGGGAGGTACGGGGAGAGATCGAGCAAGCTCTTCGTGATGACGAAGCTGGGGATGTACTGGAACTCGATCTGGGCAACGTCGGGAGCTCCCTGGCCCGACTTGAGAACCGTGCGCAGCTTCTGGTAGTGTGCCGCCCCCTGCCCGACGTTGACGAGCTTCACCTTGATGTTGGGATAGGCCTGCTCGAAGGCCTTGACCTCCTTCTCGATGTTGGGGACCCACGTCCAGAAGGTCAGCTCGGTGGGTTTCTGGAGCTCGGCCTTCATGTCGGCGGCGCGCGCCGAATGCGGAGCGAGCAGCGCGCCGAAGAGTGCAACGAAGGAAAGCAACACGCGCCTCATAGAAGCTCCTTTCGGTCCATGGTGCGAATGCGAGCTGCGTTCGTGACTCGACCTACCTGCTGGATTCGCCGACGGACCCGGCTGCGGTCCTGGCCTCGTGGGAGCTGCGGCTCAGAGCCGGTCCGCGTGCATGCTCCTTTCGTTCGGTGCCGTGTTCGGTGGCGCCTCGACCAGGACGCGGACGTCCCATGCACCGAGGGTGATCGGCCCGCGCTCTGGAATTGTCTCGCCCGAGAGCAGGTCGCGGAGGGCCATCGGCGTGACGAGGCTCCTAGGATCCCAGGACCAGTTGGAAAGGAACCGGAGGCGCTCGCCCTTGGCGTTGCGCGCGCTCGTCAGGGTCACCGAGGCGGGTCGCTCGGGCCAGCGCCTCGCCTCACAGTGAACCGGGGCGAGCCACAGCCCGAGCCTCCTGGCAAGCTCGGGGTTGGGCAGCGTGCCGAGGTAACTCACGCGCCCGCGCCCGTGGGTGCGGGTCGTCAGAGCGGGCCAACGGCCGAGCTGCGGGTGATCGTAGAGCACCTCGGCAGTCGCGCTCTCGAGCACCAGGCCATCTGCCCAGGCGGTCGCCCCGGCGCCGGCGGGGAGCTCGATCGAGGCCCCCGGGGCAGCGCGCACGGGCACGGGGACCGTCAGGTTCGTGTACTCGTTGTACTTGACCCCGGCCGCCGTCCGGAGCGGGCCGGCCGGCATGAGCTCGGCGCGCGCGCGCGCATCCGGGTCGGCGTACCCGGTGCGAAAGCCGAGGAGGAGATGTCCTCCGGCCTCGGCGTAGGCGGCGAGGGTCGAGAGCGTGCGATCGTCGGCGACGTACAGCGCCGGCACGACCAGGACCGGGTACCGGGCGGCCAGCTCGGTAGCGCTGCTGGCGAGCTCGCCGGGGTTGACGATGGCCGCCTGCAGGCCGGCGGAGAGCACCCCGGCATAGAGCTCGAAGAAGATCCGCTCGTAAGAGGCGGAATCGGGGACGTTGGTGCCCGGGTGCGTCAACGGCGGCTGGAAGGCGAACGCCCACTTGCTCTCGGGGGAGTACACAATGCCGACGTCCACGTCGGGCCGGAGCTCGGTGACCGCCTCCCCGGCAACCCGAAGGTCCTCGGCGATGCGCTTCACCTCCTGGTAGCAGCGGCCGGGCTCGCCGTCGTGGTTCAGGACCCCCTGCCAGTAGGTCTCGTGGCCGAAGTGGTTCGTGTGCCAGTGCCAGTACTCGACCATGCGGGCGCCCCGGGCGACCAGCGCCCAGGCCGCCTGTCGCCACTGGCCGTCGTAGGCCGGGAAGTTGCTGTGCGCGAAGCCCGTGGACATCGCGTTGGTCTCGGTGACGAGGAACGGCTCGCGCCGCGCGCCGAACGTCATGTCGGCCTGGAGGTAGATCGCGGCCGGTCCTGGAGGCATGAAATTCCAGCTCGGATTGACGAGCTCGCCGCCGGGAGGTGGGGTGGGGAGGGTGAGAGCGTCCTGCATCGCGTAGTACGGATTAATGGCCGCGATGTCGAGGTTGGCGTTTAGCGCGGCCGCGTCGAATGCCGGCCGGTTGACCGCCATGCAGGTGGTGACGAACTGGTCGGGATGGGCGAGCTCGCGGACGAGCGCGGCCTGCTGGGTGATGAACTCCGTCGTCAGGTCGGCCTGGAACCGGCGCCAGGCCAGGTCGTACGACGGCACGGTGTTGCCGTCGGGCACCCAGAGCTCGTCCCAGCGGCTGATCCGGTGCGACCAGTACACGAGGCCCCAGCGGCGGTTGAGGGCCTCGACGTCGTCATCGAACCGCTCCCGGAGGCTGTCCACGAACGCCTGGAACACGCAGTGGTTGTGGAAGAGCTCGGTCCCCGGCTCGTTGTCGACCTGATAGCCGATGATCGCCGGATGGTCGCGGTAGCGCGTGACCACGCGCCGGACGACCCGGTCTGCATGGAACCGGAAGGCGGGGTGGGCGAAGCAGGCGTCCTGGCGATGGCCGTACGGGATCGCCTGCCCGGTACGGCGCTCGGCCCTGACCTCGGGGTGCTTTCTGACGAGCCAGGGGGGCATCGCATAGGTGGGGGTGCCGAGCACCACCCGGATCCCTCTGGCTTGTGCGCCGTCCAGGACGGGCTGGAGCCAGTCCAGGTCGAAGCGTCCGTCGTCGGGTTCCCAGGTCGACCACACCGACTCGCCGACCCGGATGACGGTCAAGCCAGCCTGACCCATGAGATCGAGGTCGCGCTCGAGGCGGTCGTAGGGCTGGTACTCCGCGTAGTACGCCACCCCGTAGAGGACCTGCCGCGGCAAGCGAGCGAGTCGGGTTCCTGCGTCGGAGCGAACGGGGTCGCCCAGCAGAGCCACAGAGACCATCGGCGCCTCCACGTCTGCACCTCCTCCTGCTGCGGTTGAGCGCTAAACCTATCGCGGCCAAGAAAGTCGGGGCGCGCGCCGCTTCGGGAAGAAACTCACGCACCGACTGCTCGAAGAAGACGAGAATCCTGTCCCTGCTCCTGAGGTGTGCTAGCCTAGTTTAGCGTAAAACCAAAGGCAAGGGGGCGGATCGACAGGTCCCTCGATGCTCGAAATGCCCAGGGTTCGTGCATGGCTACGATAAAGGAAGTCGCTGCCCTCGCCCGTGTGACGCCGACCACGGTGACCAACGTCCTGCGGGGTCGTGGGCGAGCAAGCGAAGCCACGCGCCTGCGCGTCCTGGCAGCGGTGGAGAAGAAGGGCTACCGCCCGAACCTCACCGCCCGTGCCCTGGCCGAGGGAAGAGCGCCCACCCTGGCGCTCGTGCTCAGCTGCATGACCAACCCCTTCTACCCGGAGTTCTCGCTCCAGGCGCACCTGGCAGCCCGCCGGCGAGACCGCTTCCTCCTGGTCTGCAGCACCGACCACGAGGCCGACGGGGGGCAGCAGTTCCTGGACCAGGTTGCGGGGTCGCTCTCCGATGGGGTGCTCGTCGCTAACAAGCCCGATCTCGACATCGAGGAGCTCAAGCGCGTGGAAGCCAGGGGAACCCCTGTTGTGGTTACCGTGTGGGAAGACCCCGGGAGGCCGCCGGGTGTCGCCTGCGTATGCTGGGACGCGCGGCGCGCAGGACGCATGGCCACCGAGCACCTCCTGGCGCTGGGCCATAAGAAGGTCGGCGCGATCATCGGAAGCCCAAAGGGCGGCATTCACCAGAGGCGCTACGACGGCTTCCGAGATGCGTTGCGCGCGGCCCGCGTGCCCGGCTCGGCGGATGCGATCCGCTTCTGCCCCGATACGTTCGAGGCCGGGCAGGAGACGGCCACCGAGCTCCTGGCCAGCAAGCCGGAGCTGACTGCGGTCTTCGTCTCCAACGATCTCCCCGCACTGGGCGTGCTCAACGCCGCGGAGGCCCTTGGTCGCAAGGTCCCGACGGACCTGTCGGTCGTGAGCATCACCAACATCGCGCAGACGACACAGTCGCGGCCTGCCCTCACCACCGTCGCCATCCCCACGATCGATATGGCGGTGCGCGGTATCGAGTTGCTGCTCGAGATCCAACAGCGCAGGCCGTCTTCCCCTCCGATGATCTGCATACCGGACCTGGAGATGATCGTGCGGGCGTCGACTGGCAAGGCGCCGGTGCGAGGGGGATGAGCCCGGGGCCGGACGCCGACGCTCGCTGGCGCGCTAACCTAGCGCGTAGGGGAGGGCCACCTCGACACGGAGGACACTCCAGTGGTGCACCTCGCGACCGCGACCGCCTTCCGGAGGTAGCTCCTCGCCGCCGGCGCGCCGTCACTGGCCGAGATTGCCGCTCTCCTTGGGGCAATGGTGATCGAAGAGTAGGACGGCGGGTGCCGAGCCCTGGAGAACATCAAGACGCCAGAGGACGTGAAGCGCCTCGGCGTCACGTACGGAGTCCGGCCGGGCACACCTTGACGATAGCCCCCGGAACTCTGGCGCGCCACGGGACAGATGAACCCACGCTGAGAGTCAACTCCAGAACTGCTCAGATGCGGCTCGCTTTGCTGCTACGCTGCTGCGAAACGGGCAAAGCCGTTCGGGTGGCCAGAGGCACACAGCCGAGAATCCCGTGACGGCACGGTGCACTACTCGAGCGCTCCCCAAGGGCTCGAACCTCTGGCCTTCGGACTCCGTGCTGAAACCTTGCTGCTGACCCTCACTGTCAGACAAGCGGGGCGGGGTCCCCAGAGCAGATTCCTCTGGAAATTCCGACCTCTGATTCAGCGCGCCCTAGAGGATTTGAACCGACAGTGAAATCGGTATTGTCGGGTGACTACGCTGCCAGTGACGGTGACGGACGCGACACGACGCATCCTGCGGAAGCGTCGAGCGATGTCACGACGAAAGCCGACGCGCATGACGACAATGTCGACACGAAGCCACTCCCCGAGCCCACTACAGAGCTCTTCGTGGCCGCTGGCGCGCTCGTGGCGGAGCGCCTGAAAGGCGAACGCGCAGGACCTTCGCAGATCAAGGAGGTCCTCCAGCGCGTTGTCGAGCAGTGCGTCGCTCTCAGCCGATGACCCGCTGCCGTCTCCGCCTGGCCGCCCACTCAAGGCGCCATGAGTACGAGCCGAGGTTAGTAGGTCCGGTACCGGCGCGCGTCGCG
>Ga0335069_10013663_pt1 | contig 11394 bp, 10 predicted proteins | sample Lox_Sample_11_FD_206714 | JGI IMG/M metagenome (GOLD analysis project Ga0335069, IMG submission 206714) | Soil microbial communities from Loxahatchee National Wildlife Refuge, Florida, United States - Lox_Sample_1.1 | ecosystem: Environmental > Terrestrial > Soil > Wetlands | place: USA... | reverse complement strand
ACAGCCGTGGCGAACGCCGGCCAAGCCAGGGGGTTTCCCCGCTCCAGTTCCTCGATCCCATAGGCCATGGCCCCGCGGTTGCCGTGCAGGTCCAAAAAGATGCCGTTGTTTTCCGTGGAGGAGGGATATTGTGGCGCTGGCCACCGCCCGGCGATGTAGGGGCACAGGGCGTAGAAGCCCTTGACCAGACCCAGCTGGTTCTCCCGCTTAAGCTTGAGACCGGTCGCCAAGGCAAGGTTTCCGCCGCCGCTCTCGCCGGCGACAATGATGCGGGCCGGGTCCAGGCCCAGCGACTGGCTATGAGCGCGCACCCACTTGAGCCCGGAGACGCAATCGTTCAGCCCCGCGGGAAACGGAGCGATCTGCGGGACCGAAGACTCCCGTATGCAGTTGCGGAAATCGACCATGGCCACCGCCACGCCGTGGGCCGCGATCATGCGGCCCCACGCTCGATAATTGCCGTCGTAACAAGACAAGAACTGCATCGCGCCGCCGTGAATATAATAGACACAAGGCAGCGCCTCGTCGGTGTCGGGGCGAATGAGACGGATGTTGATGGTATTGCCGTCCGGCTCGGACGTGACCTGGTAGGTCTGCACGCTCATGCCGACGGACGGCGCCAGTTCTTCATTGTCGAATGTTTCGAGGAACGCCTTCAGGCCGGCCGCGCGGGCGTCGGCCTCTTCGCCGCGCGCTTCTTCCAGCAAGGCTTCACGATCGCGCACGTCGGGGAGCGGTCGGACTTCCCACGCTCCGAACATCGCCTTGATACGGGGGTCGATACGGGGATCTTCAGCAAGCCTCGAGGCCATGGCTCAGACAGCCATCCCCGCTTTCGACATCAGGACCGGCAGGTTTGGCTGGCCGGTATGGGCGGTCAGCCCCCCGTCCACGGGTATGGCGGCGCCGGTTATGAAGGACGCGTCGTCCGAGGCAAGAAAGGCGATGACCGCGGCGATCTCATCGGAACGCGCAAAGCGGCCCATCGGAATGCACTCGTTCCAAAGATCCCGCACGCCCGGTATCTGCGTGGCCCGCCCCGCCACCATCGGCGGCGTTTCGACGGGGCCGGGACAAACGGCGTTCACCCGGACGCCGTCCCGGGCGTGGTCGATGGCGGCCGCGCGGGTGTAGTTGATCACGGCGCCTTTGGCGGCGTTATAGGCGGCAAAGCTGTAGTCGGCGGCGAGACCGGAGATCGATGCGGTGTTGACGATCGCGCCCCCGCCCCGCGCGCTCATCACCGGAATGGCGGCCTTGCAGCCGTAGAAGACGCCGTTGACGTCCACTTCGAACACGCGTCGCCAATCTTCGGGAGCCAAGTCAGGCGTCGCGGCGAGGCTACCGATGCCGGCGTTGTTGACGAGGATGTCGAGACCGCCGAAGACGCCCTGGGCGCGCCGGACCAGCGCCTGAACCTCTTCCCACGACGAGACGTCGGCGTGCTGGTAGCAGCAACGATCGGCGCCGAGCTCCGCTGCGATAGCCTGGCCCATATCGTTGACATCGGCGATCACCACCGACGCGCCTTCGTTATGGAACCTTCGCACGGCCGCCAGGCCAATGCCCGAAGCGCCGCCGGTGACCGCCACGACCTTGTTCGCAAAGCGCATCTCGGTCTCCGGAGCCGCCGGACGGGTTGACGCGGCCGCCCAAGCAGCGGCTTCTTGTGCTCAGCTTCTTGCGTACCATTTTCGCTGGCGCATCGGCAACTTTTGTCGGACATTTGCAATGGCATGAAGACCTTGACCAAAAGGAGAGCCGACGCCGGCTACGAGCAGATCGCCGACTACTTCCGTACACGGATCGTGTCCGGCCACTTGGCCATCGGCGAAAGGCTTCCCAGCGAATATGAGCTTGCGAAGGGCCTCAAGGTCAGCCGCAACACCGTGCGAGAGGCTCTGCGCCTGCTCGCTTCCGCCAATCTGATCGAGACGCGGCGCGGCGTTCATGGCGGGGCCTTCGTCGTTCATCCGGGGACAGACCACGTCGACGACGCCCTGAAGACGGCGTTCGGGCTCATGTCCATGTCCGGCGCGCTCTCCGACGAGGATATCATGGAGGCGACGCGCGTCTTTTCGCCGGTGATTGGCAAGCTGGCCGCCGAAAGGCGCACCGACGAGGAAGCCGAAGAGCTGCTTGTGCTCGCCCAACCGCTTCCGCCTGAGGCGACGGATGAGGACCGGGTCAAGGCTGGAGAAGTGTTCTGCTCCCTGCTGCTCAAGATGACGCACAATATTCTATTTTCCATTCTGATGAACCCGATCATCTGGATCGTGACCGTGCAGTTCAAAGATCTTCGCAAGAAGCCGGGCTGGTGGGATCAAGACGCGGCCTGCCGCATCGCCCTGGCGCAGGCGATCGCGCGGCGCGACGTGGAAGCGGCGTCCGGCGTTTCTTCGGAGTTCCTCAAGCTGTACAGCAGGCGCGAAAGCACGCGGAGGGCCTATGGCTAGGAAGCTGATGGTGGACTGGCCGCTCTGCGACGGCAACGGCGTCTGCACGGTCGAAGCGCCGGAGCTCCTTGCGATGGACGACGACGACAATCTTGTGGTGCTGCAGGAGGTCTTCGACGACGCCCTGCTCGCCCAAGCCGAGGCCGCGGTCCGGGTCTGTCCCAAGCACGCTCTCAAGATCGCCAACGGAGCATAATTGTCAGACATATCTTGACGTCCAAATCGCCCGGCGGCCAATGTGCTGGCCCAAAGGAGGACGCCATGGGCGCCGAGACCGTCACCGCCCTTGCCTACGACCCCTTCTCCCCCGCGGTGATGGAGAACCCCCTGCCCTTCTACAAGGCGCTGCGGCGGGACCATCCGGTGTTCTACAGCGAAAAATATGACGCGTACTTCTTTTCGCGCTTCGACGACGTGCTCGAACTGCTCAGCTACGTCGACAACACCTTCCTTCAGAGCGAGGGTCCCATACCCCTGCCGCGCGACCTAGTCGTCCACAACGACCGCGCGCCGACGCCCATGACGATGGAGCCCTTTCCGGGGGGCGCCCACATGATGATGCCGGTGCATGGCGACCTGCGGCAGGCGCACATCAAGCCCATGATGCCGCGTGCGGTCGCGCGCCTCAGATCCTTCGTCCGTGAGCTCGCTGACCAGCGGCTCGATGCGCTCCTGCCGACGAAGCGCTTCAACCTCACCCGGGACTATGGCGGTCTCGTCTCCGCCAGCGTGATGATGAAGCTGATGGGCATGCCGCTCGAGGACGCCGAACGCTGGCTGGACCTCATCAATTCAGGCACGGGCGTCGATCCGGAGCTGGGCGGGTTCAACGGAATCCCCCAGGCGCGGCAGGTCGCCGAGCTGGTCATACCCTGGATCGAGAAGCGCATGGAGGCCGGCGCCGACGGCTCGACGCCCATGGTCGACGGCATGATCAACTATCGTTTCGAGGGCAAGCCGCTCACGCCTGCGCAGGTGGGACGCGCGCTCATCTGCGCCTTCATCGGCGGCATCGAGACGGCGCCGAAAATCGTCGCCCATGGCCTGATGGAGTTGAACAACAGGCCCGAGCAGATGGCCGCCGTGCGGGCCGACCTCGAAGCCAACGTCCCCAAGGCCGCCGAGGAGATGATCCGCTACTGCGCGCCGGCGCAGTGGTTCATGCGCACGGCGCATCGGGAGGTCACGGTCGCGGGCCAGAAGATCAGGCCGGGACAGCGCGCCTTTTATTTGGTCGCCTCGGCCCTGCGCGACGAGCGCGAGTTCGACAATCCCGACGAATTCCAGTGGGATCGCCCCATTCCGCGCGTGCTCTCGTTTGGCCACGGCGTGCACTACTGCATCGGCGCACACCTTGCGCGCATGGAGGTGCAGGTGCTCGTCGAGGCCTTCATGCAGCGCGTCCCGACGTTCAGCTTCGACATGAAAAGCGCCATCCGGCCGCCGACGAACTTCCAGTGGGCCTGGACGCAGCTGCCGGTGCTCATACCGTAGGACCGACCATGACCGAAGTGACCCTCGCGCTGGACGCCGGCAACTATCTCGGCGAGACGCCCATCTGGTCGCAAGAGGAGCAAGCTCTGTGGTGGGTCAATTGCGAAGACCCGCCGGAGCTGCACCGCTGGGCGCCGGCGACAGGCGCGCATGCGGTCTGGCCTATGCCCGCTCGCGTTGGCGGCTTTGTCCATAAGGTGCGCGGCGGCCTCCTGGTGGCCCTCGCCGACGGGCTCTACGACTTCGACCCGAAGAGCGCGGCGCTGACCTTGCGGGTGGCCTCGCCCCTGCCGGGGCACATCATGCTGCACGAATGCCATTGCGATCGTCAGGGCCGTTTCTGGGTTGGCGGTTTCGACCGCCAGTTCCTGGCCGACCGCAAATCCGCCGGAGCGGCCTTCTATCGGCTGGACGGGGATCGCCTGACGCCCGTGATCGAGGGCATCGCTGTCGCCAATGGCCTTGCGTTCAGCCTCGACGGGCGGACGATGTATGGGACCAGCACGCCCAGCCGAAAGGTAGAGGCCTTCGATCTCGATCCCAAGACCGGCGCGGTCTCGAACCGCCGCACCTTCTTCGCCCTGGCCGCGGACGACAAGGCCCACGTCGATGGAGCGACAGTGGACGCAGAGGGCGGTTACTGGCTCGCTACGCCAGGGGTAGCGCAGCTTCGGCGCTACAGGCCGGACGGGACGCTCGATCGCGTCATCCCCCTGCCCTTTTCCAATCCGACCAAGCCCGCGTTCGGCGGCCCGGACATGGGCGTGCTCTACGTCACCTCGACCAAGCTCGTGGTCTATCCCGACCTGCCGGGCGCGGCGGCCAATGGCGGCGTCTTCGCGCTCAGGCCCGGCGAGAAGGGCGTGCCGGAGACGCCGTTCCGTGACGGTTAGACCGCAGCCAAGGCCTCTTCCCAGGAGGCATGATGTTCGAGCAGTTTTCGGAACCGCAGCAGTCTTGCGGTCGCGGAAAGACCGAACGCCGCAGCAAGATGCTCGCCACGCCGAAAGAGCGCGATAAGTTTGCCTTCTTCGAGCGAGCCGAAGACGATGCGCGCCTCGTCATGGGCGACGGTCGAGCCGACGAGCTGCAGCTTCAGGCCATATTGATCCGACCAGAACCAGGGGACGGGCTCGTAGGCGCCCGGATCCGGCGCGCCAAACTCGGCGAGCAGGCGCTTTGCCGCATGGTCGGCCTGGCGCACGGCATTGTCCCAGTGCTCCACGCGCCGCAGTTCGCCAAAGCGCCGGTTCGGCCAACGCGCGATGTCGCCGGCGGCGACAACCCCAGGCGCTGCAAGGCAGCTTTCATCGCAGACGACGCCGTCGTCGAGGGTGAGACCTGAGCCTTCCAGCCACCGTGTGTTTGGCAAAACACCGACGCCCAGCACCGCGACATCGGCCTCTACCAAGCCGCCGTCGCTCAATTGGATGCGGCCAAGCCGTCCCTCGCCTTCGAAGGCGGAGACCGCGACCCCGAGGCGGACACCCACGCCGCGCCGCCGGTGGAGATCGGCGATGATCGTGGCGATCTCTCGCCCCAGCACATGCTCGGCGGGCGCGGCCTGCTCGATCAGGGTCACGTCCAAACCCAAGGCCCGGGCCGAGGCGGCCGCCTCCTGGCCGATGAAACCCGCGCCGACCACCGCAAGCCTGCAGCCAGGGCGCGCCAGGTCGTCGCGCAGCGCAATCGCATCTTTCAGGGTGCGGAGGACGTGGACTCCCGGCGTGTCGGCGCCTGGCAACCGGCGCGGCGCCGCGCCGGCGGCGATCACGATGCCATCGAAGGATTCCGCCGTTCCATCGGCGAGGCGCAGGACGCGTGCGGAAGCGTCCAGTGAGAGAGCCTCGCAACTCAATCGCCATTCGACATCGAGCCCCTCCTCGAGAGGCAGGCAGACCCTCTCCACCGCCCACTCGCCGCGCAGGATTTCCTTGGAAAGGGGAGGCCGGTCGTAGGGTCGATGCGGCTCGGCGCCGATCAGGACGAGGCGGCCCTCATAGCCTTCCCGCCTCAGTGTTTGCGCTGCGGTGAGCCCGGCGAGCGATGCGCCGACGATCGCGATCGACCGTGGCCTCATCCGCCCTTTGCGCCGTAAGCCTGCACCCACTCCTTGAACTGGGCGACGTCGGCGGCGGCGGCGCGGCGCATGAAGGATGTGTCGCTGCCGACCGTGAGGAACTGCACGCCGAGGTCCATCAGCGTCTTGGCGCCCGGCATGCCGGCGGCGCAGCCGGAGATGACGCCGTGCCTGCGGCACGTGGCCACCACAGCCTTGACCGCCTCTGTCACTTGGTCAGGCATGGCGAACCGCAGCCCAAGTCCAAGAGAATAGGCGAGGTCCACCGGGCCGATGAAGAGACCATCGACGCCCGGCGTCGCCGCGATGGCGTCGAGATTGTCGAGGGCTTCCGCAGTCTCGATCATGACGAAGCAGAGCGGCTCCTCCGGCGGGCCGGTAGGCGTCGCATAGTAGTTGCGCAATGGTCCGAAGGAGCGGACGCCATGGGGCGGGTAGCGGATGGCCTGGGCGGCGATGCGGGCCTCTTCGGCATTGGAGACCAGGGGCACGACAACGCCCAAGGCGCCCAAATCCATGGCCCGCATGATCTGCATCGGGTCGTTCCACCCGACCCGCACCAGCGACCGCGTGCCGCCGAGATCGAGGGCCTGAATGAGGCTGAGCATATTGTCCCAAGTGACCGCGCCATGCTGGGCGTCGAGGATCACCCAATCGAAGCCCGCCTTGCCCATCATCTCGGCGCAGAGAGGATCGCCAAGCGACACCCAGCCGCCGAAAGTCGGCAGCCCGGCCGCCACGGCTTCGCGCACCTTGTCCATGAGCCCTCCCCTAGTTCGCCGGCACGGTCATGAGAACTTCAGGCCGACCATGCCTGTCCGCCGCCACTCCCGAAAGAGCGTGTAGAATTCGACTCCGCCGCCGCCGTAGAGTTCGCTGGCGCGCGTGCCCTCGCTGACCTTGCCCTCATTGTTGTAGTAACTGGGCGTGCAGTTGACGACGAAGTCCCGATTGTTGGCGGCTTTCGCGCGGATTATGTCCACCCATTCCGATTCAGCCTCGGCCGTGGGCTCGATGACGGCGGCGCCCTCCCGGTAGGCGCGGCGCAGGATGTCTCGAAGGCACTCACCTTGCTCGTTCGCCATATAGACGAAATTGTTGACCAGGCCGTTTTGGCTGAAGCCGATCTGGAAGAGATTGGGGAAACCATGGCTGTAGAGCCCATGGAGCGTGCGTAGGCCGTTCTTCCAGTGCTCGGCCAACGTCTTGCCGCCGCGGCCTCTGATCGGATGTCCCGCCGTGCGCAATGTCCCCGTGCCCACCTCGAACCCGGTGGCGAAGATGATGCAGTCGACGGGGTATTCCGTTCCGCCGAACATCGGCCCGCGTTCGGTGATCCGTTCGACCCCCTGACCCATCGTGTCGACGAGGGTCACATTGGGACGATTGAAAGTGTCCAGGAATTCGTCGCTGAAACAGGGGCGTTTGCAGAAGTATCTGTACCAGGGCTTCAGAGCCTCAGCGGTCTTTCTATCCTTTACGACGGCGTCGATCCGCGCCCGGATCCGGTTCATCTTCCGAAAATCCGCCATCTCCTTGACGCGCTCGAATTCTTCGAAGGACAGGCCCGTCCTGTTGGGCATCATCGACGAGACGTTCCCCAAACTGCGCGTGACCTCGGTCCAGGCGTCGTTGACGAGGTCGACCGGCTGCGGGCGGCCGTCGCACATGGCCAGGAAGTTGTCTCCGCGCGCCCTCTGCCAACCAGGCGTCAGCGTCTTCACCCATTCAGGGTCCGTAGGCTGGTTTCCGCGGTGGTCGACGCAGGAGGGTGTGCGTTGAAAAACGAAGAGATGCTGAGCGAACTCGCCTAGCGGCGGGACACATTGGATCGCCGACGCACCCGTGCCGATCACGGCCACGCGCTTGTCCGCCAGCCGGTGCAACCCGCCCGTCGTGTCCCCGCCCGTATAACCATAGTCCCAGCGGCTGGTGTGGAAGGAGTGGCCCTGGAAGGTCTCGATCCCGGGTATGCCGGGCAGTTTGGGGCGGTTGAAGGGACCGCTCGAGAGCGCCACGAACCTGGCCTTGAGTCGATCGCTCCGGTCGGTCGTGACAATCCACCGGGACTCAGGCTCGCTCCAGCTGAGGTCGGTGACCGTCGTGCGAAAGAGGGCGTCGCGATAAAGGTCGTAGATTTCGCCGATACGTCGGGCGTGGGTCTGGATCTCGACGCCCGTCGCGTACTTCTGCGTTGGAATGTAGCCGGTTTCCTCCAACAGCGGCATGTACATGTAGGACTCGATATCGCATTGAGCGCCTGGATACCGGTTCCAGTACCAGGTGCCCCCGAAGTCGCTCGCCTGGTCGATGACGTGGATGTCCTGGACGCCCGCCTCTCGGGCGCGGGCGGCGGCTATCAGCCCGCCAAAGCCGCCGCCGATCACCACCATTTCTACTTCGGCGACAACCGGCTCCCGCACAGGATCGCCAGAAACCCAGGGATCGTCTTTATACCGATCGAAACGGTCCTTTGTTTCTATGTATTGAGCGATGCCGTCCGGACGCAGGCGCCGGTCACGCTCTTCTCTATATTTTTGCCGAAGGGCTTCTGGATCGAAGTCATCTGGCTCCAAAGCGGTTTCCGCGAGGAAGTCCGCAGTTTCGGCCATCATTTTCCTCCCGCAGACCGAGACCGCCCTCGCAGATACGCTCAAGCCACCGCACGCGTCGGGGACCATATCCCCGCCGCTGAGCGAGCGTCAACATATGTCGGACATTTCAGGCTGCGATGATTCCGAGCTGGGCCGCCTTCATGCACGCCAGGTGCTTCGACGATGCGCCGAACTTGCTCATGGCGTTCTGCACGTGGAAATTCACCGTGCGCTCGCTGACGCCGATGATCTTGGAGACCTCCCAGGCGGTCTTGCCGTTGAGGCTCCAGGCCAAGCACTCGCGCTCGCGAGCGGTCAGGCGCGGCGGGGCATCGGCTTGTTCGGCGAGCCGGAAGTAGGCGTTGGCCAGATGCGGGCCGAGCAGCATCAGCTCGTCGGAAAGACGCGCCCGCCAGCGGCGGAAGGCCGTGGCGCTTTCGCCATAGACGGCGATCAAGACGCAGCGCTTGGCGAGCGGACCGTAGATGGGAACCGATAATCCCCGCTCGTAGCCCAGCTCGACAGCGCTGTTGTGCATCGCGATCCGCTCGGGCGTTGCGTCTTCCAGATAGTCGTTCGTATCCCAGGGGACCGGCAGCCAGCTCTCCCTGACCTTGCGGGCTACGTGGTCGAACAGGTCGAACCGCTCCTCGCCGAAGTGGTTGAGGTACTGGCGATCCCAGCGGCCGAAGAGCCGCGTCCCCTTTTCACTGGCGGCGCAGCCCACGAGGTAGGCTTTGAAACCCATCTCGCGCAGCAGGTCTCCGGCAAGCGCCTCGAGCTGGGCCAGATCGTGCGCCGACTGCGCGGCCTCGGCGAACGCTTCCCGACCTGTTCTGCACACGCGCGCCACGTTCCCGAATGTCCCCCTTTTTCTGAATGTCCGCCCCGCCGTTGGTCGGCCGCGGCGACAATCCTCGTCTTGTTTTTCAAAAGCTACAGCATGTCATATGTTTTGCCAACCGCATCCCGGCGGCCGTCAGCCGCATGATTTCGGACAGCGATCGCGTAAAGTTGCGAACGTATATCCAGGGCGCCGAATCGGCGCCGATACTATCTTGGGAGCAGTGGAAAGTAGTATTTCGTCAATATGAAATATAGTGAAGAATGAAATTTTCGAAGGCTCACGATTCGCCAATGGGTCGTAAGCTCTGTATAGGCGTCGTTTGCGCAGCCCTCGCGCCCTGCAGGCCCAAATGCGGGTGAGCGCGACGGCATGGAAAGGCCCCGATGATCACCTTCGACCCCTATTCGATCGCGTTCGCGAACGACCCCTATCCGACCTACAAGGCCCTGCGGGACGAGGCGCCGGTCTATCATCAGGAGGCGCTGAACTTTTGGGCTATCTCCCGTTACGCGGATGTGGTCGCCGCCCACCAGGACAACGCCACCTATTCCAGCGCCGCCGGCGTCACCATCGAGCCGATGCCGGATTCGGGCCTGCTCATCACCAAGGACCTGCCCGAACACCGCTGGCACAAGAACCTCGTCACCAAGGTCTTCACCCGCGAGCGCATGGGCGCGATGGAGCCCTTCATCCGCAATCTGTGCGTGACGGTGCTGGAAAAGGCGGCGGAGAAGGACCAGTTCGACTTTGTCAAGGACTTCGCCGTTCAGTTGCCGCTGAACGTGATCAGCGAGCTCATCGGCATTCCCGAGGAGCTGCGGCCCGACATCCATCATTTCGCCAATATGATTCTGGCGCGCGCCGACGTGGATATCGCCGCCATAGGCGCAGCAAAGCTGGCCGCCGATCGCGTCTACATGGAGCTGATCCGCGATCGTCGCGCCCATCCGCGGGAGGATGTGATCACCCTCTTGATGAACACCGAACTTGAGGACGACGAAGGCGTGGTCCGTCCGCTCACGGACAAGGAGCTGGCCGACCGGTTCATGGAGCTGGCCACCGCCGGTCACGAGACCGTGGCCAAGGCGATCCCCAACGGCGCGATGGCGTTGCAGAGATTTCCGTCGGAGCGGGCGAAGCTATTAGCGGACCGCGCCCTGCTCCCGAACGCCGTGGAGGAGATTCTGCGGTTCGATCCGCCCTCCCAACTGCAGGGACGCATCACCACCCGCGAGGTGGAGCTCCATGGGGTGACGATCCCCAAGGGCGTCAGGGTGATGCTGCTCACCGGCGCGGCCACGCGCGACGAGCGCCGGTTCGAGCGGCCCGACGTCTTCGACATCAGCCGCGACAATGACGTGGTCGCCATCTACTTCGGCTATGGCATCCACCGGTGCCTGGGCATCCACCTGGCTCGTCTGGAGATCCGGGTGGCGATCGAGGAGTTGCTGGCGCGGTTCCCCGAATTCCAGGTCTTCCCGGAGCGGGGGACGCGCAAGGTGCTCAGCAACGTGCGCGGGATGGACACCCTGCCTTGCGAGCCGGGGCGGCGCCGTTAGAGGGTCTACAGGCTCCGCCGTAGCGCTGGCAGGACCTCCTGCACCATCGTCGCGTGGCTGTCTTGGCCCTCGCCTTGGAGATAGACGCCCGTCGACAGGACCAGCTTGTCGAGACCGAGGTCCGCGATTTCGAGGATCCGCTCGACGCATTGGGAGGCCGGGCCAAGGACGGCGAATCCATCGAGGAAGGCGTCGTCGAGCGTCGCCGCCTGCGGGCCGGCGATACCGTGGGTCTTCATGTCGTAGGCCTGGGTGACGCGCTCGACGGTCTCGCGCTCCTTGTCGCTGATCGGCGCCGCGGCGGTCTTGTTGATGAAGAGGAAGCGACTGGCGGCCGAGACGCCCGCCTGGGCCAGCCGGCGGG
>Ga0335069_10013662_pt1 | contig 11394 bp, 13 predicted proteins | sample Lox_Sample_11_FD_206714 | JGI IMG/M metagenome (GOLD analysis project Ga0335069, IMG submission 206714) | Soil microbial communities from Loxahatchee National Wildlife Refuge, Florida, United States - Lox_Sample_1.1 | ecosystem: Environmental > Terrestrial > Soil > Wetlands | place: USA... | reverse complement strand
GCAGTCCGCTGTTTGGATATTCGACGCAAACACTGGCGAACAGCCTCGGAACTGGCGGCGCGAATGGCGGCCTCAACCCGCTGTACCAGATCGGCGGCCCGCGCTCCATCCAACTGGCGCTCAAGCTTCAGTTCTGATTTCAGCATAACGAGGACAGGGGAGCTAAACTCGTATCCTGATGCCGCATCCCTCATGGAACGACAGCTACGCCTCAGGGCAGCTGCCCTGGGACACTGGACAGCCAGAGCCCCTGCTCGTCGAGTTCGTCACTTCCGGCGGGGTCTCTCCAGCCCGGACCCTTGAGATCGGCGCGGGTACCGGCACAAATGCAATTTGGCTGGCCGAACGGGGCTTCGATTTACTCGGAGTTGATGTCTCGCCGCTCGCCGTCGAACAGGCCCGCGCCAAACTGAAGGACCGCGATCTGCGCTGCCGCTTCGCCCCATTGGACTTTCCCTCCGCGACTCCTCCTGACGCTCCGTTCCGGTTCGTGTTCGACCGGGGTTGCTTGAGGCCGGGGCAGTTCAAGCATGTAGAAACAAGCGCTTCTTCCGGGTCGCCGCAAATTCGAACCGGACACCCGGTCTCACGCCGATGCGATTGCGATAGCAACCACGTCAACCATTGCCAGCAGAAAATTAACACCGACTACCAACAGCCCAGCAAGAAACCGCGTTTGGATATCGCCTTGGTCAGCTTCAATATAGATTTTGATTGGATATAACAAAGCAACAATTTCGAGTGTCGCAAGCGCTATCCAGATCTTTCTCGTGGGATTCTTCTTCATTTCCGTTCTCCAAACGAAGTGCTCTCATCGCTTGATTGCGCACAGACTCCAAGGCATTTTGGCGTTAAGCCGTGTGCTCTGTTCATCCTCTTCGGAGCCTGATAATGCCGAGCATTGTCCACTGAATTGTCGTTTGGGACTACCCCACATCGGGGCAGAGCGCAGACTCTTAAGAGCAATCCGTAGACTGTTTTGAGTGAAAGAACGGAAGAGAAAGCAAGAAATACCCGCAGACTCGCGCGGCGTACCAAGCGATGTAAAGCTATGTTATGGATGGAACAGATGCAACCTATGGAAGCTGTAACGTGAGCGACATGGGAAAGTGGTCGGAACCAGAAGCAGAAGCGTGAACAGTAGGCGAAACCGAATGCACTGGGCCGCGATCCAGGATCCAATCAATCGCCTTGGAGCCCAAAGCTTTTCCTTGTCGGATCGTTGGTTGTATAGCGCGCCTGATCTTCACTATGCTGTTTTCGGTGAACCAACGCATAAATCACCTCTTTAAATCCCCAGTCGACCAGTTCCGCTATAGACACGGCTTGGACAAGAATTTCACCCTTTATCAATACACGCTTACCGTTTCGCGACGGATCTGCCTCCACTCGCCGCGATAAAAGAGGCGGAACAGGCGGAATGGAGCGGTTAGAGAGTAGGATGTCTCCATGGCCGCGCTAAACACATCCGACATCCATTGTTGATAATCGAATCTCTCCATAATTCCTCGATTTCCCTCACCGCATGTCGAGGACCAACTTTATTTGCTTGATAATGAAGCAACGAGCTTATTGGACGGAGTTAAAAAGCGCCCAACTCTGGGCATTTGACGCGATAAGGGCATCTGCGATAGTTCAACACAGTTTCATTCTGCTGGATTCCGGTGGCGGCGATCTCCACCTTGACGCAGAGAACTAAACATTCGGCACTCCCGTTAGCGGCTCATCCAAAACTGACGGATCTGCTACTTTTGGGCAACCTGTTCTTTCTGTTCATCTTGCAGGCGCAGCTCCAATTGTTGGTCTTGCAAGACCCTCTCCAATGCCTGTTGCTGTCTAAGCAGATCGGTTGCTCGAGCTTGCATGCGCTGGTGCAGTTCCAGTTCGCCCATCCCCAGCCTCTGCGCTAACGCTTCGTTCGACAGTTTGAGCTCGTACTCGACAATCTCCTGGCGTTGCGCCAACTTCTCCATCGACTCTTGCTGTGCCGCTTCGAATGTCGCGAGTGCGACTCGAGTGTCAAGTATGTAATAAGAAGAGAGCACAACGTAAAGGATGGCGAGAGCTGCCACTAGATATGGCCAAGATGCAGTTCCCCTTCCTCTTGAAGTGGTGCTACTAATGTGCGTGGGAGGACCATTGCACCCATAAACAGGTGGAATACCATTTTGTTGTAAGCGGAGAGCATTCACCGGCGTCTTTCCTCGAACTACGAAGTGCATGCGCCATGCCAAACCGGTTGCTCAGAACTTCTTTCTCTTCAGACGCGAGATACTGAGCGGGGGACGAAATCTTCTTTTCGCAACCATGGCAGTACACGTGCAGGAATTTCCTGCGATGTGATCTGGTAAGTGCGAAACTTCGCCGCCTCCAGCCATGGCACGAGCTTCCTTTTCTTCCTTGCTGTGGGTGCCAGCAATTGTGCATTGCAACCGCAAAACGCATTAGACTCATTGCGCTGGTCGCCGCTTCCCTGCTGCTCTGCGGTGCCCAGTCCTTTGAGCCGCTGCCGAAACTGTATCGTGCTGAGCCACAGGACGTGCCGCCCTGGGCCGAGCAGGGAAATTTCCGTTTCATTCGCCTGGATGGAGGCAGATCGAGAGCTGGAAGCTGCATCGCAGCTCGCGGATATCAATCAGCAACTGAAGTCGAAGAAGCTGGAGCCGATCACAGTAATCACGGAACCGCAATGGCAGGCAGGTCAGGACAAGGAGGGCGGCGGAGCGCCCCCCCGCAGAGATGACGTTGTGGAGTCGTGACAGGCAGGAGAGGGATTGAGGAAGTGGGTGGCTCCACTGTGGTGCTGAGAGTGCCCAAGCAAATGACCCTCGACCTATGCGCTACTGCGTATGTCGGTGCGTGGTGAGTTCAACGCGATCGGTGACCTGGCGGAGATTTTGCGCACCAGTGAAATCTTCGAGCAGGACGCGCTGTTCGAACGGGCGGGAGGCGAAGCATCTTCGCCGCACCGGAAGACGCCATACACGCTCCCTTCTTATGATCGATGACGCTGCCATCAGCGATTATTGAACTGCGACGGGAGAGACTGGCAACTTGTACTTCTATCAGTTGAACGCCGGTTCTGCGGGGATTAGCGTACGTTTTGCATCGCAGATTCGGTCGGCCCGAGCTCCAAAGGTGTCGCATTTTCGTCACCGCAACCCACAAGATGTCCGCAGACAGCAATTTCCGTAGAGGTATTTCGAAATACTGGTCAGCGACATGGTCGCGGCGGTTGATTGAGTACGTCGGGTTCGCAGCCTTTCTTGGTCTGGTCCTCTGGGCAGGGCGAGCGCTGTTGCGCTCCGGGCCACAACGAACCGTCGCTATGGCCATCTATCCAGAAGGCAGTCTCAACGCCGAACTGGTGAAGCGCTACCAGCAGGTCCTGCTTCGCAAAGGAATTGAATTAAAGCTTGTGCCTTCGACCGGTGCTGCCGAGAGCGCGGCACTCCTAAGAGACGCCGATTCAGGAGTCAGGATCGCGCTTATCCCTGGCGGTATCACCAGTGCTGAAGAATCGCCCCAATTGGTCTCGCTTGGTACGTTGTTCTATCAGCCTCTTTGGGTATTTTCCCGCCATCGCCTCGGAGGAGCCGAAGGGCACCTTCTACAGCGACATAAGCTGCTCCGGAGCCTGCGCATTTCCATTGGCCCGGAAGGCAGCACAACACATGCCCTGTCACTTAAGCTTCTCGGGCGCGCGGGAGTGATCGACCTCAAGACCGCCACTCTGATTCCTTACGCACCGTCCGAGTCGGCTGAGAAGCTAATTCACGGTGACATAGACGTTGCGATTCTCTTTGACGGGTGGGAAAGTCCCGCGGTACAGCGACTCCTCAACGCCAAAGACATCACTCTTGAAAGTGTTCCGCGAGCTGACGCGTTTGATGCGCTTTATCCGTTCTTGGACAAACTGGTTTTGCCGGCGGGCGTAATCGACATGAGGGTTCCGAAACCGCCAGCGGATGTGACGCTCATTGCCACCAAGTCGAATCTGGTCGTCCGACGAGATCTGCATGATGCCATCCAGTACATGTTGCTCGAAACGGCGGTCGAGATTCATTCTACGGCGGGAATATTCCGAACAGCAGAGCAGTTTCCCGCTCCGGAGATCGTCGATCTTCCGCTCAGTCCAGTGGCGCGCGAATTCTACAAAACCGGCACGCCCTATTTGCTGCGCCACCTTCCGTTCTGGTTGGCCGTACTCCTCGGGGAGCCGATCGTGTGGCTAATCCCCGTGCTGGTTATCATGTTTCCCGTGTTCCGACTTGGGCCTACACTTTACAACTGGTTCGAACAAAGGCGAATTTACAGGCTGTATTCCGAGCTGAAGCGTCTGGAAGACGAGATGCTCCTCACAGACGCGAATGGAAACCGTATCGAGATCACGGAACGTCTCAACCGCTTGCGAGATCGGGCTAGTCGACTCTCTGTACCGACGGGTTTCAAGCCCCTGGTCTATTCTTTGAGGTTGCACATCGATATGGTCCGGAAAGAGATCCAAGAAATGGAGAGATCCCAAAGCGCCCCGGCAGGCTCTTGAATCCCGAAATACGGCACATACGCGCATCGATCCTATTCCGATGACGCGAAGCGTTTTCGTAGCCGCGGTCTAGACTTCCTTTTTGATGAGCCGTGTTATCCAGATCAGGATGACTGCACCCAAGATTGCTACTAGAATGCTCCAAATCAAGCCGCCGCTACCGATGCCCAATAGCCCAACCACCCAACCTCCGACAATGCCGCCCACGATTCCCAAAACAATATCGGCAATCATCCCATATCCGCCGCCTTTCATGATTCTTCCGGCGGCCCATCCTGCAATCAAACCGACAATTATCCACCATATAATCCCATGTGCCATGTGATCCTCCTTTGTCGACAATCAAGGAACTCATCCAGATGCAGGGCTAACCAGGCAACTAAACCCCAGCTATCGCCTTATTCTGTAGGACGCGCACTACTACCCTTCGATTCTCAGCCTGTCCGTCGGCACTCTTGTCATTATTGACCTGACGCGACTCTCCCATCGCTCCTGGCGCCAGAATGCGCGTCAGAGGCACACTTCCTTTTTGCAACAGAATGTTGGTCACGTTGTTCGCGCGATCCTCACTGAGCTTCTGGTTAACTTCAGAGCTGCCAGCCGCTGAGGCATGCCCAGTCACCTCAATGAGGTAGCCTTGGACACTCCTGGCCTTGGTGGCCATTTCTACTAACTGTGCTTCGTACTTCGGATCGACTTTTACCTTTCCGTTCGCGAAGTACACCGTCACCTCGTCGAGGATGTAATAATCATCCATATCGCCAAAGCGCGCGCTTGCGGCCGCGATCTGGGCTTTGTGCTCATCTAGTTGTGCTTGCTGCAATAGCAATTGCTCATTTTGTGCTTTTAGTGCCGCTGCTTGCTTTTCCAATTCGGCCGCATGCTCTTCCGTTTGCTTACGGTGCTGACGGTTAGACGCCTCGGCAAGCTGAGTCTTCTCAAGGTCATCTCCACTGAACTTCACCGATATAGCTACGAGCTTTCTGTCTGTGTTGTAGTTGCCCTCGACTTTCACCTTGAGGCCCGGCATGAGCGCGGCCATTGATTTGTCCGTTCGCCGAGCCTTGAACAGCCCGCCGGTCTGCGACACCTTCGTGCTGTCGTCCAAAAGAAACGCCAGCTCCGCACCCTGCATGAATTCCACGATCATCTCATTGCCGCTTCTTCCGACAATAACGCCCTCTATCTTGGTTGTTTCGGATTTCGCTGCTGTGGCCGATGCCAGAAGCACCACACCAATTACGGCTAACAGGAGCATTCTTGCTCCAACTTCACGGGTTTCCATAGTTGCCCCCAAAGGAAGTTTCCTTAAGGCGTTCTGAGACTACGACCGACGCGTAGCACTGGGAACTACAAAAACGTTCAGCACTCATAACGACTTGAGTGCGCATGTACGCGACAATGGAGGTGGGGTGATCTGGCGTGTTTCCTTCATCCCCACACCTAAAGATAAGCCTACTGATCGAAGTGGGACTCGCTATTTCCGGACTCTAGGAACCAGCCTTTTTTGCAGCTAAGGCTCTCCTTTCTGTAACCTCTCTTTCGGCCTCCACCCAATCCTCAAAAGCATGCCCGTCTTCTCTGCCTCGTAGTTCATAAAGTGCATAGGCTCGTAAGCGAATGTCATCTGTAAGAAACTGCTTAGTTGTTGTTATGTCAGACGCCCGGCGCCGCCGCATGCCCGAAGTTCTTGATGTATTGGCCATTGGGGGTCCTTTCTCGTCAGGAATCGGAGCCTCCGTTCCGCTAGGCTCAATCTCGCGGCTTACGTTGTTATGCAATCATGTGTCGTTGTATCGCGTACTCCAGCAGTTCCACATTCGACTTCGCGCCCAGTGCCTCCATCAATTTGTATTTATGGAATGCGACCGTGCCCGGCTTGAGATTGAGCATATAGGCGATTTCTTTCATCGACTTACCTTCCGCAAACAGTTGCAGGATCTCTGACTGCCGGATGGTAATCCGTTTCTCGGATGAGAATGTGCGGCCCGAACGGATGAGGTAATCGATCGTTTCTTTCGTAATCAGCGGGGATAGGTAAGATTCGCCTCGCAGGACGCGACGAACTGCGACCACCAACTCTCTGGCAGAGCAGTGCTTCAAAACATAACCGGAGGCGCCACGGAGAAAAGCTTCCGCGGCCACATCCGGGCCCGGGCTCATTGTTAAGTAAACCAATTTCAAGGCATGGTTTTTCTTTTTGATCTGCTCACCTGCGTCGAGGCCGTTTAGTTTTGGCATGGCAATGTCGACAATGACCACGTCGGGGCGCAGTTCAACAGCGGCCCGCATCAGGGCATGGCCGTCGTTAACGATTCCGATGACATTGAATTCCGGTTCTAGAAGCTGCTTGCAGACCTCGGCTACGAGGACATGGTCGTCTGCGATGAGGATCGTGCTGCGATTGCAATTCAAGGGGATCCTCCATGAGGCTGGTGGCAGATCTTTCACCTGAATCTGCGGAGTTTTAGTCTACGTTTCCTAAGCCATTCAGGGAGCGTTTCGAGCGTGCGAGCCCCGCAATCAATAATTCCCTGCGAGCTCCTTTGAGATGTTGAACTTGTACCTGATTCCGATAATGTTCTGCCACTAGGAGAATTCCTAGGGCAGAGTGAACGCTGGGTTAAAGGATGTCGCACCGAAATATCGTAAACCGAGATAGAGGGGGGCTCTTTGCTGCTTCTCTCTGGAGTGTTTCTAACTTGAGCGATTTCTTGCTGGGATCCCAGCAGTTGCAGCCGTTTTGCCTTCTTTAGTCCCGTAAAGGAGTCACATTGACTTCGAAGTTGGCCGTCTGGCTAACAGCTTTGAGCGGAACCCACGCGTCGATCCTTGTTCCCTGCGAGGGTTGGGAATGCAAGTTCAAGTGTCCGCCGACGAGGCGTAATCTCTCTTCCATGCTGCGAATCCCAATGCCGCTGCTGGCGGAGCGTACTGTTCGCTCGAACCCCCTGCCAGAGTCGGATACGACCAGGTGCAACGAATCACCGGTCCACTCCAGATGTACCTCCGCGCGATCTGCTCCACTGTGCCTCTTGACGTTTCGCAGCGCCTCCTGGGCGACCCGGAAGAAACAAAGAGCGGTTTCTGGAGGAATACTGCGCGGAACCTCTTCGGAAGTGAACCGAACTTCAAGTCCCTGCTGTTGTTCAAACTCATGGCAGAACGCTTTGATGCCAGCGACGAGACCAAGATTCTCAAGCGTTGAGGAATGAAGCCGATGGGACAAAGAATGCATATCGGCAGCCAATTCGCTCACTTCATTCCAAAGTTGACGGAGCGTTTCCTTCGCAGCAGGTGCTGATGTTTCGATTTGCTCTCGTAGACTATCGAGATCGTTGGCGAACAGGGCCAATCTTTGTTGATAGTCGTCGTGAATTTCGCGAGCAATTCGGCTGCGCTCTTCTTCTTCCGCCTTAATCAATCGGCCACTGAGAGTGGTGAGGGCTTCTTCGGCCGCTTTGCGTTCCGTGATGTCCATGGCCATGCCGACCATTCTCTCGGGAACCCCGGCTTCGGAATAATAGAAAGCCCCCCTTGCGGCGATCCAACGCACGTGCCCATCTCTTTGTAAGACACGGTACTCGTCCGAATAGGTTTCTCGAGATGCGCGAGCCCGGGCAATCGTTACGGCAACTCGCCTGCGGTCATCCGGATGCACGTACTCCATAAACTCCCCCAATTTCGCTTCGTAACGATCGGCAGCAAGCCCGAAGATGCTTTGTAGATCACCGAACCAGCGGTTTCGTCTGTTCTTGAGATCCCAATTCCAACCGACGGACTTACTAACTTCGAAGGAGAGTCGCAATCGGTCATTCATAAGGGAAAGATCGCGTTCAAACTTGCGCCTGCGGTTGCGCTGCCAAAGGAGAGCTGAAATGAGTGTTGTTTGCAGGAGGATCAGAACTACTCCGGCGATGATGTATCCCCTATAGGATTCCCATGCAGTAGGCTGGCGATAGAGGAGTGTGGTTCCAGGCGGTAATTCGCTTTCTTTGAGGCCCCACCGCTTCAGCGCGCGCCAATCGAACACGAAACCGTTCGGCGCTTGTTCGATGGCAATATCGCTCGGCCGCAACCCGTCGAAAATCTTCAGCACATCTTTTCCCGCGACAGTGCCCTGTTCTCTCAATCTGGCCAGATTTCCGCCCACCTCTCCGTGTCCGATGAAGACATCGTAAAGGCTGAACACCGGCACAGCGGAAGCCCTACAAATTAAGGGCCCACTTTCCTGGGAAGTGAATAGGTTCCCTTCGGCATCTCGAGCAATGGAGCTGTATAGAACGATCGAACCTTTCGACAGGCTGGCAACTCGGGCCTCTATTTCTGTGATGGATAGGTCGGTGAGGTAAGAGATGTCCAGCCGGCCCTTAAGCATCTCCAATTGGCGTCTGACATTGGCAATCTGTTGATGGTCGAATGAGGCCGCGCCTCCGACGACGATCACGTGCTTTGTTTCGGGCAGCAACTGTAATGCCGCGTTTACTGTGCCCACGGCATCGAGCCCCATCGTCACCCCGGTGATTTGAGCGTCTGATTTGAGTTCATGTTCAACGCCATTAGGAAAACAAAAGATGACCGGAACCCCAGGAAACAATCGGTTGTGTTGGGTGGCCAAAAGCTTCAGGGGCGAACTGCCGACCGTGACGATCACATCGGGTTTGCGCTGCTGATACTTACGGACATAGAAGTCCCAAAACCGATTCTGATCGGCCCCGTCGGGAAACAGCATCGTGTCCAAGTATTCGCGGTAAATTTCGATCCGGTATTTAGAGCCCCGAAAAGATTCCTGAATGGCGTCGTCGATCATCCGAATGGCTGGATAGGAGGGGTTCGCCTCATTGATGATCAGAACCCGATGCACCTGCGACAGGTCCGGGGTGGATCGGGAGAACAGGAATTGCCCTGTTGTTGCACATAGGACAATCAGCCAACCAGCGAGTCTTTTCGGAGTCATAGCCCCTCAACAGATTACGGACTCCTTTGGAGCCGAACTGTTCTCGTTGTTTCCCGGAAGGATACCCCAAACTGGAGGCAATGAGCATGCATTTTCGATTGGCTGCGGGTCTTGTATCCGCTTTCTCAATCACCACGCCTTCGATTACCATATTGTAACGATGTCGTGCAGAAGATGCTCTTCTCCAACTCTAAACGAATTCAGAGCCGAATTGACGATCCACCGCTCTGGGCAAGCGGATCTTAACTGGGGCCAGCTTGTTGTTTTCCCAACCATTCTGGTCCGTTCAGAATGCGGATTTACAGAGCTGACTGTACAAAAAGAGGATTTGCAACGGCTGTTTTCTCAAACAGACAACCGCGAGTGAAAGCCAACTCCGTGCTTACGGCCTGCCCGCGCCTGCCCCGAATGAGCCGTTATCTGCCGAGAGAAATATCTTGCCGTTCCGCACCGCATTGATCGCAGCGGGTAAGTCGTTCCGAAGGCGTGACTTAAATACGTATCCGGCTGCCCCCGCATCAAACGCTGCCTGTATGAACTCGAATTCCTGGTGCACCGTCAAGAAAACGATTTTCGAGCTGCAATGGGCGACGCGTAACTGACGCGCTACATCAAAACCGTTCACCTCGCCCATCGTAATATCCAGAATGATCAGATCGGGCCGCAACACCGGCACTTGCTGTACGACGAGTTTGCTGTCACTCAGTGTTCCTACAAGCTCGCAATCTGAAGGCAGCAACTGCAAAACATAATGAAGAACCGCCACGTTATCATCGACCAGCAGAATTCGCAGCTGTTCCGCCATCATTGACTCCAAGGCAGGTACACTCGCCAACGCCTTCAGATGCGGACGACGATGGCCACTATTGCCCATGCGACAGTCGGCTCTCCTAACAGCACGTCAACTTTTAGTCGCCACTGGCGCGAAGAGTCCGGACTTTAGTCGCGGTGAGTACAGTAACGCACTTGTAGCCCTGCCTAGTACACCTCTCAACTAGGAATACCCCTAGTCATGAAAGAGCTCCGCTGGATCTTATCTGTTAGGACTTTTCCTAGTTGTTCCCAGATTACTGCTCACCTACAACTATGGCCGTCCTGCAACGAGAAGTGTGACCACGGTTCCGCACGTCTGACATACGAGAGGAGCTAGGCCTATGCAATCCAGGGTTCCATGGGATAAAGCTAGAGGTGTATTCATCCTCGCTGTGATTGCCTTGTTTGTGCCGCGGTTTGGCCATGGTCAAACGCAGACAACGTCAAACCCTGAGGTGCAGCAACTGAGAGACGAGCTGACTCAGATGAAGCAAGAATTGGATGCGGTCAAAGCGCAACTTAAGGTGGTCACGGAGCAGAAGACACCGGTGGTTGATCAGGCGACACAAGATGAACCCTCCAAGGTAGTTCCGCCTTCGCCACCTGCCACACGGCTCGATTTGTATGGTTTTACTCAGCTGGATGCTGGTTACGATTTTGCAACGAATAATCCTAGCTGGTTTGATGTGATGCGCCCCACCCAGTTGAACGCGTTTCCAGGCGAGTTCGCTCCCGATGGCAAGTTCTACTTTAGCGTTCGGCAGACTCGCTTTGGGGTGAAGACCTCGACCGATACTTCTATGGGGCTTTTGAAAACAATATTCGAATTCGAGCTGTTTGGAACCGGAGTCGATGCGGGGCAGACAACTTTCCGGATACGACATGCCTACGGCGAATTAGGTCCCCTGGGAGCCGGTCAAACCTGGAGTCCGTTCATGGACATCGACGTTTTCCCAAATTCTCTTGAGTATTGGGGTCCGAACGGGATGGTTTTCTTCCGTAATTTACAAATCAGGTTCATGCCGCTTCGAGGCGAACGGAACTCCATCACTCTCGCCATCGAAAAACCCGGTGCCTC
>Ga0335069_10013661_pt1 | contig 11394 bp, 14 predicted proteins | sample Lox_Sample_11_FD_206714 | JGI IMG/M metagenome (GOLD analysis project Ga0335069, IMG submission 206714) | Soil microbial communities from Loxahatchee National Wildlife Refuge, Florida, United States - Lox_Sample_1.1 | ecosystem: Environmental > Terrestrial > Soil > Wetlands | place: USA... | reverse complement strand
CTTGCTCCTGGTCTTGGAAGCCGCCAACTGGAAGATCAAAGGACCCGACGGTGCCGCCGAGCTGCTCGGCGTCAAACCCACCACGCTGCTTTCCAGAATGGAGAAGTGGGGGCTGAAGAAGCCAGAGCCCAAGGGTTCCTGAGTCCGAGCCAGGGTCACTTTCCAAACAGACCTATCGGCGCTCACACGGCGGACTGAGCCAGCAACGTGTCGCGCACACGGCCGCGAATACCAGCCAGAAGCCCCTCAGCCTCTTTTACAGATAAACCAAGGACCATGGCAATTTCACCCGGTTCGAACCCTTCCACGAAATACAGTTCGAAGGCCTCGCGCTCCGGTTTGGGCCAATTGTTTGCAGTGTTTTGCACCCCCTCCAGGAGTTCCCTCCGCGCGACTACTTCGTCCGGCGGGGCCGTGCGAGGGTCAGGCACCAGGTCCTTTGTTTCAACGACGGGCGGTTCCAACACCTGCTCGACGATGTCGAGCGGTCGCTCCGGTTCGTAACCGTCGGCGGTCTCCGCGTATTCGGGCAGCACACGTGGTTCCTCCAAGGGCACCGTTTCCTGCGCCTGCGTCCGGACCGCCTTGCAGCGGCGGGCCAGTTCCCGCCGCGCCAGCATATAGAACCAAAGCAGAAAACCCACCCCGGCTGGTTTCTTCTCCGGCGCGGCCAGGGCCAGGCGGGCCACTTCATCCACCACGGCCCGCGCGTCAACTGACCCCTCGGGTAACTTCTTCAGGCGCACCTCGTGCCAGAGATGACGGCGGACATAGCGCAGCAGACGCGCGTAATTCTCCTCCAGCAGCGCGCCGATAACATCCCCCAGGTTCTGTGGCCCGCGGCCGTTGGCCAGCGGCGCCGCGGCCAAGCGCAGCGGTTTGGTGGCGCGCAACTCCGCTCGGCGGCTCTTCCGTTTCCACAGCCCCTCACGGCGCAAATCCGACTTAAGCGAGGCCAATTGGCGCAGCAAGGTCTTTGCCGCACCGCTTAGCGCAGGCACAGGATCAGGCGCGTCTTGCGCGCTCCGAAGAATATTGGAAGGCACGCGAAGCACCAGCCCGGCGGTAAACTGCGGTTTCCGTGGATGCTTTTCCAGCACGACCTGCAAATGCACCGCATCGGAGGGAAAATGCTCCAGATGCCGCTCCAGTTTGGAAAGCGAGGAGCGGAGCTTCTGGTGAACCTGTTCCTGCGCGTGAAACCCCTTTGTCACGATGTTCCACGAGAATGAACCCTGTGGTCTCATAGGTAATGCAGTCTTCATAGGCGAGCCTCATTGACCTGGCCCTGGATCATCTCATGCCCTCCTCAGTATCCGCCCCCGCTAACGCGGAACAGCAAGGTCAGGTAAAAGTTCTCGATGCCAAAGCGCGCCAGGGATATCCGCACCGCGTCTCCGTCCTGCGTGCCGGGCGGGACGGCGACCTCAACCGGGTATTCCGTCATCACCGCGCCGTGCCCCTCGCAGCGCCAGCACTCGTAGAGACCCACCGCCCCGTTCCCGCGGCACTCCGCACATCTGGCCCGCGCTGGAATCCTCACGCGCACGCGGCTGCCAAACCGAGCCTCCTCCGGACCGACGACCACCTCCAGGGTGAGGCTCTCCAACCGCTCCTCCTTGGGCCGACTGAAAGGCTCGAAGTTGCTCCAGAAGCGCTCGAACAACTCATCGAAAGAGGGGGCGTAGGTCTCAAAGGATTCCAAGGGCCAGATCTCGCGGAAGCTGCGAGCGGGCTCGACCGGACGCAGAGGCTCACCTCGGGGGCGCTCTCTCACCAAAGGCTCCGACGCAGGGCTCCGCCGGCGGCCCGGCGCGCTCACGGCCCGATACTGTCGGTCGTAGCCGCGCCGGCGTTCAGCATCGCCCAGGACGCTGTAAGCTTCCTGCGCATCCTGGAACGGCCCGCTTTCCAACCCGGATCGGTCCGGATGCAATTCCAGGGCCCGCCGGCGAAAGGCGGCCTTGACGTCTTCGGCGCTGGCATCAGCGCTGATACCCAGGATCAGGTAATAGTTCTTTGCCATGTTCGCAGCATCTGTTTTCTTCACGCGGCGAATCGGTGCCCAGGAGTCAGTGAGTCAGGCGGGTTGCAGCATGGAGCACACCGGTGCCCGCTCCCGAAAGCAGCAAGCGTGGACTCGCCCCTCCAACTCCTGCCCTGGGGTCCTTCAGCCCGCCAGCGGCGAAGCAAGCTCCGGGATGCCCCTGCTGAGCCAGGCGTCCCAAGGCTGAGGCTGAACCCTATTGCCTGACGGGGCGCTCCCGGGGAACATGTTGCTGTCGGGAGATTGATCCGTGCTACCTCCTGGCGCATAACCCGCCCTGTCCACACGCGATTCAGGCTGAGCAAAATATGCCGGCGTGAATTCCAACATGCTTTCCTTCATGTCATTCATAATTGGTCTTCGCAGGATGCGAGCCGGCTGGAGGACTCTTGAGCATTCCACGCCGATCGCATCAATGTTCAAAAGTAACGGGCTCACTCAAAAGCCGAGCCCTTGGTGGTAATGACAATGGCGATAAAGAAATGTTCAAGGCTTCGCAGAAGCGGCTTCGCTCCCGGCCGGAGCCCTTTCCGCCAGCTCTCCTGCCCGGTCGCCTCCAGACGCCGCCCGGCGAAGTGCTTCGCCGGGCGGCGCCCTCTCGACTCAATCCGCTGGGATCAGGTAGTTCCGTCACTTTGCAGAGCTGGCCGTCTGCACGGGTCTGCCCGCGTGGCCGCCGCGACCGGCTTACAGCCGTAAAACGGCGCGGGCAGAGCTTCACCCAACGTTCCGGCGGAGGCAGCACCGTTGGCGCGCCCCTTTTGACCTCTCCGATTATCTGGCCTGCCTTATGGTCATCGAGTCGCGCAACCGTGCGCGCTTTTCTCGGATGGGACCGCGAACCGGCAGTTGCTTCCAGGGCGCAATTCCCGGACGCGCCGACGAGCCCCGTTTCAACCGGCGCCCTCTCTCCAACCGCCTCACGAAACCCGAGTTGTGCAATAACTTTGTTTTGACCCCGACACGAATCAGCGCGTTCCCGCGGGCGCTGTTTTTACCTTTGTGCGGGGGCGCAGCCGAACCGGGCGAACATACCAGCCGTAACGGCCAGCAATAATATCCACCCGCCAGGAGCCGCCTTGTTCCGCTCCGAGCACACTTTCCAAACGGAGCTTAAGCGCCTGGCGTTCGTTCTCATCAGCAGGAGGAAGAATCTTCATATTCGTGATGCGTGAAACGTGAACCGTGAAACGTGTTGCGTCATGCGTGAAACATGGCTGTGAACCATTGGCCATTGGGCATTGGCTATCGGCTATTCGCGCGGAACGCGTGGGCCCCTCAGACGGACAATCGCCCAAGGGGCCCGGTCCCCTCACCCTTCCCTCTCCCCATCCGATGGGGAGAGGGTGGCCGTAGGCCGGGTGAGGGGTCATTCCCGCGCAGTGGCCTTAGGCCCCAGCGGGCACGCGGGCGGAGAACACTAGCGGGATACCTTCGTATCCGTTGACGCAGGCGTTCACGCTCACGAAGACGCGCTGGCCCACGGCGGGCGCGCCAAAGCGCCCGGTGTAGGCGCTCGTGATGTCCACGTAGCCGTTCTGCGGGCTGTCCAGCTTGCCGAGGACCCGGTAGCCGACCCCGCGGCGGCACCCGCTGTTCTGCGGCGGGCAGGCGCGCAGCATCGTGCCATCCGGCGGCGCACCGGTCGTGTGCAGCTTGAGCGCGATGGCCCCATTCGCGCTGGTGATTTCCAGCGCGTCAATGGGCAACGGGCTGAGCAGGGATTTGGCCGGGGGCGCAGTGACCGTGGGGGCGCCGATCGCCAGGAGCGCGCAGTTCACCTTGATGCACTTTTCTTTAGGCAGCTACGAAAGCCCAATAAAAACGCCATATTATGGCGTCAAACTATCTTCTGGCGTAGTCGGTTTATGGGCGTCCCGTCCATCGGGCTGGCGTCAATGACCATCGGGGAGCCATTAGCCCGCTATGGGGCATCGTAGGGCGATTACGGGGCATCGTGGCGAGTTGTCCCGTCCGGGAAATCTTTCCACATCGGGGCGTTGATACTGGGACATTTTGACCTAGTTTTGGTTGGGGGATATTTTGTCCCCTAACCCCAAAGCGGTGGTAATTTTGTCCACCGCTTGACACGCCCCATATAATCTTTGCCCGTATGAATAAACCGACTACCAAAGCCCAAAGAATAGAAGCCATAAACAAAGCCAAGTCCAGTATTCAAGCCAGCATTGACGCCTTAAAAGCGGACTTTACTGGCGAACTACATACCGCTATTGAGACATTCAACTTGATACGGGAATATGACGCCAACTATAAACCAGACCTTTCGGCATTCGGGGGTGAGAAAGAAACAAGGTCAACGGATGGACGGGGTAAAGGTAAAAAGCCCGGAAGGGTTATCAGCAGTATTCTAAAACGATTAAAGAAGCCATTGACCCTTGACGACATAGCAACAGAAGCCAATGGTAAATTGAGTAAGCAACAGATAGCCGACTACATCAAAGAACACCCCGCCAAGTATCCCGAGGCGAACGGCAGATATACTTTTGTAAAGTAGTCGGGGGAAATAAAAAAGAGGCAGGGAGAAAACATCGTGGTAAAACTCTCTGCCCCTTTACGATAGACGTATCAAACGGGATACGCCCATATATGAAAACATCAAGAGGCAGAATGCCATTTCCACCCCGCCTCTTGTGGGAATGAACGGGCTACATACACCGTATGAATATGTAGGAAATGCCCCGTCCATTCTAATGGCACCATTTATCCAAATAACTTTTCGGCCTTGCTAAAGTCCATTAGCAAGCGGTCATTTCTAACAGCAAGATACGCCTTTCTGATTGACTCATACGAGGGACGGCTTTCCAGCAATGCCTTGTAATCGTCAAAGCCGATATAGTCATAGTTTCCACCGCTTACCATAACCGTCTGACTTCCCCTTGATCCACCATTCAGTTGAGCCAACATAAAAGGATACTTTTCATCGGGGCTATCTGACTGACAGAATACCCGATTGCCATCCCATAACAGATAATACCCTTGATCTACCAGATAGACGGGCGAGACATTACTAACGCCAGCCGTATAAGTGTATTGGGATTGTATCTCTTTTCGGGCTTGCTCGTTTCTGGCTTGGCTTTCAGCGAATGCAGTATCCAACTCGTTCATGCGGATTGCTACGTAGTCAATACCTTTATTCCAGTCGGCCAACTTGATTTGGTTTCCGTATGCTTCGGCTCGTTTATGAACCTCATCAAACTTTTTGGCATAGCGGACTTGCTCCAATGTAATCTTGCGTCCCTTAATCACATCCTTTGCTGACTGGGATAGTGAGGAGTATTCCGTAAGGGCTTGTTCCCGCTCTAATGTATCCTGTTCGGCAGCATCAAGTATGGCTTGCACTTTGTTGTCAGTTGAGCGTGATACACTTTCAACCTTTACACTCGTATTGATTGCGGTGGGTTTAGTTCCAAGTTGCTTTTCCAGTTCGGCTATACGCTTATTGGCTTCGGGCATCGTCATAACCTTTGTGGGTTTGGTGATTTGGGTAATAGTGTCACCGACTTTTCTAAATATGTTTTTCATCTTTATATTGCGGGGACTGCATCCCCGTCCTTTCAATGGTCTGGTTCATTTTGTTGGCAGTGAGTCATCAGACCTTACTGACTCACTACTAATAAATATGCTGTTGAGTAGTGAAAGCATCTCACTATTCCGCCTTTCGGCTGGCAGTGTTTCAATCGTCCGTAATGCTCTCATAATCCTTATGCGTAAAGCATTCGGCAGTTTATTGACTCGTTCCAATATGGCAGGGTCTAACACCTTGATAGGTTCAAGTTGTCTATATCTCTTATTCCCTCGGGCATCCCGTAGGACTTGTCTTGCTTTTCTTTCCTCGGTTGTCATAGTGTGATTTCCTCTCGTAGCCATTGCCAGAATGTGTATTTCTTTTTCAACCGCTCGTAATGAGCGATTAAGTTGTCAATCGTGTAGTAGTAGTTTGGATTTGTCATCATAAGTTAGTTCTCCATATTGTGTATCATAGTGTGAAGCGTCTCACGTTCCATTTGTTCCGTTGCTTTCAATGAGTCCCATTGTCTCTGGTCTATGTGTTGAGTAATGGCATCCTGCACGATACCTTGAATGTCGGCTGGCTTCATCGTATCAAGTTCCACGCACTCACCCTGCCAGCCATTGGCTCGGGTATCTGTATTCTTTACGGGTCTTGTCGGCAGTTGTAAGCGGTGTATTTGCTCGGGGGTGACTGCGATACGTTCAAACTGAATATCCACCTTGAAGTCATCCCGCATAGTGTTCTTTATACTTTCGCCTGCGGCTACTCCGCTCGGATCATAATCCCCGAGATGGTAAATGAATACTTGCTTGCCATTGTCTATGGCTTCCTTGAATGTCTCGCCAGCCGAATACAAACTTGATAATGATGCGAACCCACGACATACGAATAACGGAACACCGAACTGGCTTGTCGTATCACTCACTATTGACGCCATAGCATCTTTCTCAACCCACACTTCAATATACGTATTCTGGCTATCCCATAAGTTCCTGCGGTAGTTAGTCAGTGTATTTTGTAAGGCATCCTGCACGCTATCAAATGTCTTCTGGCGAATATGCCAGCGGGTATTATCGGAGAAATCACTCCAAGCAATATCACCAGACCTACGCCACTTTGATAAATGACTGCATAACTGGTGATACGCTGCTTCGGTCTTTTCAATGACGTGTAAGCCGACAAGCCGATAAAATAAGTGTCTAATCGTTATCTGACTTTCTTCGGCTTGAAGTATGCCTTGAATGCTCGCAAGTAAGGCATTCATTTCGCTCTTTGAACGTCTCACCCGTTTTATCGGACTAGTGTCGTAAATCTGTTTCATAGTGTGGTTCTCCTCTGTTATGTTCTTATGGGACAGGTTAGTAATCTGTCCTCCATTGGCTTGTCGGGTATGTAGTAGCCCCGTTCTTTCAATTCTCTCTTAACTTTCTCGCCATAATACTTGCATAACTCATCTCGGTTGAATGTCGGGTCATTCTTATTCGCCAGAATGACTGCTTTGGCGTCCTCCACGTTCTTATTCCATACCTCAGCCGATATTCTTTCTCTTTGACGACACATTGCTTCCCAGAGCGATCTATCCCCCTTGATTAGTGCCTGTCTGGCTTTCTCAATCTCGGGCGGATATTCAACTTTGACTCTTGGCTCTTTATAAAAAGTCGGGGGTCTGTTCTCTACTGTATTAGTTATTACTTCAATATTCTGATTAGTAGGGAACCCATTGTTTTTATAAAACGTAGCTCTAATGGCTTTCAAGTCGGCTTGAAACTCATGAACCAAGTCGTATAAACGTCCATCGGGAGTGAGATTTCTACGCTTATTCCCGAGGTCTATCATTAGTCCTTTTCTGGCTAATGACTTCAACATAACAAGGCATTTCTGGCGGGATATTCCAAGTATGTTGTGAAACTCTGCCGCATTAAACTTATGGTTCCATCGGATACGGGTCTTAAACTCAACATAGCAAATGGCTTCGGGCTGCTTTCCCCGATATATGTTTATTAAATGCTGCGGCACTAATAGACGCCATTTGTGCTTTGGGTCATAGACATAACGGGCAGAATGTTTGCTATGGTCTATTTGGGGCTTATTCACAACTCACCATTGTCGGTGAGTCATCCAACAAGCTATTTCGTAGAATGTTCATCTGTTCCTTTCATTCCCCGAAGACACCACGTCTAAAGGGATACGTCTAATAACTATGCCTGACACTTTATAAAAAGTAGAAATGTGGCATACATAATTTGGCAATCACTCACCCTATATTGTCCTATTGACTGACTGGCTATGACAAGATACGTTGATATAAAAACAAGATATGGTGAGTGAGAGTAGGCAATAAAATACCCCTAACGATTGGTTAGGGGTAAGTTCTGGTTGGTTAGTCCAGTGAAAGGCAAGCAGATGATAACTTGCTGGTATGTTTATAAGTATGACAGACCGCAATCTTTACGCAACTTATTTTAGTCAGTGTGAGTATTTTTATTCTGCTAACTCTCCGCAGTCATACTTGCGTATAGGTCTATGTATCGGGTATGAGTATGATATACTTATTCAACTATGTTGTAAGTGTGTAAGTGTTTGACTCATAAGCATTAGCCACCCTGCATTAGTGGTGTCCTTGGTAAAGCACGAAAACAAAGAGCGGGGTCGGGTCCGTTCAAACTGTCTGACTGGATAAAAAAACTATTCACACACTTAACGATAAAGGTTGAGTAAAGGTTGCTGTTTTTGGTGTGTGTGAGTCCATCGGGTGACAGTTTCCACACTCATATAAAAAAGGGTGTGGCAAGAATACCACAGCAGGAGAAAGGAAAAACACGGGCAGACGCAAATATAAGTCAGTATGTCTATGGGGGGCTATCTGACTACCCCCCGCCCGTCAAAGTGGCTATATTCAAGCCGTAGCCATTCCAATAATAAACCCCGCAAGCGGCTAAACCTGCGGGGTCTATCGGCTGCTATGGTGCAGTTGGCTAATGGGCTACTGAATGCTTGATGCTCTTACCGCTGGTAAACGTAGCGGTAAAGTTCAGGTTCCTAAAGTCCAGTACGATGGACTTTACGATGCTCGGCATTAGGACTTGAAGCCGTTGGCGGATTTCCTTGTCTTTGAGGGTGGCTTGCATTGTCCGCAATGCCTCATCAAGTGCCATATCATCGCCGCTGGCAAGTAAACGCTCAATCTCGCCTAACGCCTTCGGGGCATTGCCGATAAGGGAGATACTATGCTTTAGGTCTGTAATCTCCTTATTGATGCTGTCCCGCTCGGTTACGAGAGCATTGTATCGGGCCTTGATTTCCTCCCGGCTCAACTTTTCATCAATCGCCAATACAGTGTTTATTTTGCGGGTAGTGGCTTCCCTATTGGCTTCCAGTACTGCCAGACGCTCCTTTGACTTGGTATCCGCATTGCCAAGCAATGCCCTCGGGGTCTGCTGTATCACAATGGCAAAGAAGTCCTCTTCCAGTAAGTGAGAAGGAAACATCCGCCTTTGGGTGCATCCCGTTCCTTGATAGGCATAAGGGCATCGGTAGTAGTATTGCCTTCCCCCGTGATTGGGGGATAGCGTGGCTCGCCTACCACACCCACAATAAACCAGACCCAAGAATATGTTTACCATTTCGGCTCTATGCCCTCGCCTTCCACCCGCAAACCCTTTGATAACTTTACCGTTTTCCGTTCTTGTCCTATAGGTGCCTTTATTCCGTTCAAGTATGGCTTGGACTTTATCAAAGTCGGCCTTGTCAATGAGTTTGGGGAACACTCCCGCTCTGCCCTTGAAGTCGCCCATAACGGACTTTGAGGAAAGAATGTATTTCAGAGACGATGCACACCACATCTTGCCATTGAAGCCCATTTCCCCGCTGGTGTTGAGTTTCCGAACAATGCCATAAATGCTCTCGCCAGCCAGATACCACTTGAATATGTCAACCACGACGGATGCTTTCTCGTTCCGAATGTATGTTTTAGTGGCTTTGTCGTATGTCGCCCAAGTAGGAGCCATATCATTCAGGTTTGCCATATCGCCATTGATGACTTTGGCAATCTTCCGTTGCTTCGCTTGGGATACTCTATCTGAGAGTGATTTGCTATAGTTATGGGCGGCTTCAAGTGCCCGTTCTATTTCGCCCCGTTGCTCGGCTGATTGAAGTGAGGACTTGGTAAACGTCCTATCGCCGTAGCCGATATGGAAGGCTATTCCAGCTTTTAGCAACTTACGGACACTCTCAAATGTCTCATCAAGGGTATCTCGGGAATACCTATCCCAACTTTCCAGAATCAATACGGGGTGTGGTAGCAGTTTACCTTGTTCTGCCATTTGAATGAACTTCCCGAGGTTGCCCGTTAGCCTATTTTTGCCATGAAAGGCACTTGTCCCCAAGTCGGGAAGCGTATCGGTGTGAAGCTGCCAGCCGTGAGCGTCGGCGATTTGTTTAGCTCGTTCGGTCTGGCGTTCCTCCCCGCTCTTGTCCCCGCCAACTTGCTTCTTTGACGATAGCCGTATGTAGCTGTAGGAATGCTTGATCTGCTGCCGTTCCTGCTCTGCCGTTGGTTGTGTATTCATATTGCGGGCAGGATACGGGCTGGCTGCCTAAACGCAAGTCCTTCTTGGTGAACAACTGGAAGCCGGTGAGCGGCCCGCTCTGGCCCAGGGAGGGCTTGCTCTGGATCTGCGCCGCGGCGGAAATCCAGGCCTGCTGTTGCGCCTCGCTCAGTTGATCGTACGCGGCGGCCTGGGTGGCCAGGTTCTGCCGGATGACCTGCTGGGCGCCGGAGCGCGGATTGCGCGGAGTCACCAGCGTTCTCCGGAGCAAGCCATTGCGACCCGGCCAGGTGACGGTTAGTCCCAGTTTCCCCGTCTGGGGAATGTCTTTTATCTTCATACGTTTATTCCTTTCTCTTGTGGTTGTGGTGAAACGGCGCGCGTGGTCCCGCAGCGGCAAGCCGTTGCGGACCAACCAAACTGCGCGCGCCCAAAGGGGTTGCCTCGGTAGGGACGCGTTCCACTGCGTCCCATTCTTTCCGTGCGAGGCTGAGGGTTGAGAGTTGAGGGTTGAGGGTTCCTGGCTGCCGGGAGGGCGAGCGTCCTCGCGAGCCCTGATTTCGGCGCTGCTCCTGGAAAGTTTGGGCTCGCGCGGACGCTCGCCCTCCCGGAACTGGCCTTGTTCAATTCGCGTCGCCGCGGGCAGGGTGTAGGTCCGCACCTTGATGCTCTCCTGGTCCTGCTTGCTCGGCTGCTGAGCATTCTCCCCCTGCGCCACCGTTTGCTGAATCAGCCCCGCCTGGCTGCGCGTCGTGGTGGCCTTGCCGCCTTTCAGCGGCCGCGGCCCCGCGCAGCCGGTGACCAGCAGTGCCAGGGCGAACGCAACGCACAGGAAGCCGGACAGGTATTCCGGCGCCGCAGAGTGGCGGCGCCCGAAGTCTCGAGTCTGGTGGCTAAAGCCCTGGCCGTCCGCCTGGTGGTCTTGGACTTTAGACTTTAGACCTTGGGCTTTAGACTCCCCTCGCTTCCCGTCAAGGCCGGCCCGGAGCAGTCTCCGGTACCCCGCCTTGATCCGGCGTTCCCGGTCGCTGGGCTTATCGCCCCGATTGTTGGTTCGTTGCTCTGTCTTCATGTATGCGTCGCTTTCTGTTCGAGTGGCGAGACCATCTCGTCACTACACCCCTCCCCGGAAATCACGGAACGAAGGCAAAAAAAACAGGGCAGCCGAGCGGCTACCCCTTGCAAATCAATGAGATGTGAGAATTCAGGAAATCACGGAAAAAATCACGGCCGACACTGAACAGAAGGAACAAATGCAACCAGGGGCA
>Ga0335069_10013660_pt1 | contig 11395 bp, 12 predicted proteins | sample Lox_Sample_11_FD_206714 | JGI IMG/M metagenome (GOLD analysis project Ga0335069, IMG submission 206714) | Soil microbial communities from Loxahatchee National Wildlife Refuge, Florida, United States - Lox_Sample_1.1 | ecosystem: Environmental > Terrestrial > Soil > Wetlands | place: USA... | reverse complement strand
AATTAACTGCCAAACGACGAATGACGAATAACGAATTCCTTTTCGGGCACCGGGTCATGCCCGCAATCACCCCACGGATGGCAACGGCAGATTCGCCGGGCAGCCAGCCAGCCGCCGGCGACGGCGCCGTGTTCGCGGACCGCTTCCAGCGCATATTGCGAACAGGTGGGCGTGAAGCGGCAACCGCCGGTGGGGCCGAACAGAAAGGTTTGCGCCGGGGAAAACACGAGTTGATAGGCGCGGATGGTCAGAGTCAAAACGCGAATCACGAATGACGAATCACGCATGGCAAACCGGGTGTCGGAATTCCATTCGTCATTCGTCATTTGACATTGTTTCGTCATTCGGATTTCGGAATCAGTCGTTGCGCAGCAGGTCCGCGCGGCGGAGCGCCGCCAGAAAATCCCGCTCCACGTCGGCAAACTTTTTTCCGGCAATGGAATTGCGCGCGACCAGCACCAGTTCAATCGGCCGGGCCAATTCCCGCTGGTGCTGCCGGAAGCTTTCCCGCAGCAGCCGCCGGGCGCGGCTGCGTTCCACGGCGCGGCCGATTTTCCGGCTGGTGACGATACCCACTTTGGGCACAGCGCCGTCGGGCAGGCCATGCCAGTTGGCGATGAGACAACCCTGGGCCAGGCGCTCGCCCTGCTGCCGGACGCGCGCGAAATCCCGATTCCGGCCGAGCCGTGAAGCGCGGCCCAGTCGCAGGCGTTTCGGCGTTTCCGTGGGCATGAGCAGGCAGGTTAAACCGGCGTCAGGCGTTTCCGACCCTCGCGGCGGCGGTTGCGCAGCGTGGCGCGGCCGCTCCTGGTGGATTTGCGGGCAAGAAACCCGTGCTGCCGCTTGCGGCGGATTTTTGATGGTTGATACTGGCGTTTCATAGATTAATTCGGCTTCCTTCCGGGTGAAAAACCGGAACGGGCGAGGATAATCAGGAAACGCCTTGTGTCAAGGCGAGGTTGAGATGGTGTATCCAGATTTGAAACCGGCAGGTGCGCCACGGCCCCGCACCCGCCTGCCCTGATCAGTGCACTCCCGATCCGGAGCGCGGCTCGACAAGTCCGGCAAAAAATGCGAGTATGGGGGCGTGTTGAACCGCAAGCTTGAACAATTGCGCGCCACGTTGCGCGGCTACGGCTCCTGCCTCGTCGCCTACTCCGGCGGCGTGGATTCGGTGTTCCTCGCCCGCGTGGCGCACGAGGTCCTCGGCGACCGTGCCCTGGCGGTGATCGCCGACTCGCCGAGTCTGCCGCGACGCGAGCTGGCGGAGGCGCTCGCCCTCGCAGAACAATTCCGGTTTCCGGTGCGAGTGGTGCGGACGGCGGAATTTGAAAATGCCAATTACCTCGCGAATCCGGCCAATCGCTGCTATTTCTGCAAACACGAGCTTTTCGAGCAACTGACGCCGATTGCCCGCGCGGAAAAATTCGCGGTGATCGCCTACGGCGAAAACGCCAGCGACAACGGCGACTTCCGCCCCGGCGCGCAGGCGGCGGCGGAATTTCAGGTGCGCGCGCCGCTCAAGCAAGCCGGGTTGACGAAGGCGGAAATCCGCGGACTGTCGGCGCAGTTCGGCCTGCCCACGGCGGACAAGCCGCAGATGGCCTGCCTCAGTTCGCGCGTTCCCTACGGTGAAGCGGTGACACCCGAAAAGCTGGCGATGATTGAAAAGGCGGAAAATGTGTTGCGCGACCTCGGGTTCCATGACGTCCGCGTTCGCCACCACGAATTGTTTTCAAGGGTTAAATCGTTGAATCGTTCAACCGTTGAACCGAAACGCGACGATTCATCGGTTCAGCCATTCAACGGTTCAACGAGCCTGGCCCGCATTGAACTCGGCCCGGCGGAGATCCCGCGTTTCCTGGGCGATGGCCTGATGGCGCAAGTAACCGAAGCGTTAAAGCGAGTTGGTTATGCGCACGTTACGCTGGATTTGCAGGGCTACCGGCGGGGCAGTTTGAACGAGAAACCCGGCTCGTAAAGCGTGAAACTTTTGCCCGCCGCCGGTTATCAATTAACTAGCTTATGCCGCAGTTTTCCTACAGAGCGCGCCGCCGCAGCGGCGAGCTGGTGGAGGGCGTTTTGGACGTGGCCGACCGCTCGGCGGCGGTCACTCAAATCGAACGCCTCGGGCTCTTCCCCGTCGCGGTGGACACAGCCAAAGCCGGCGCGAGCACCAACGGCAAGGTTTCGGGCAAGAAATTCGATGTGATGGCGTTTCTGCCGCCCACGGTGCGGGCCCAGCTCTCCCAGAAACGCAAGCCAAAACTGCAGGAGCTGGCCACGTTCACCCAGCAACTGGCGAACCTGCTCCAATCCGGCATGCCGCTGACCGTGGCGCTGAACAGTATGACGCACCTGGAGTCGAAGGGCATTTCCTCTGATGTCAGCCGCGAGTTGAAGCAGGAGGTGACCGAGGGCCGGAGCCTGTCGGACGCCATGGCCAGGCAGCCGCGCGTGTTTTCGGATTTGTACGTCAACATGGTGCGGGCGGGAGAGCAAAGCGGGTCGCTGGTGGAAGTGCTGCGGCGCATGGCCAATCACCTCCAGCAATTCGCCGATGTGCAGGCAAAATTCACCTCGGCGTTGATCTATCCGGCGATGGTCTGTTGCGTGGGCGCGGGCATCATCGCCTTTTTCATGTTCTTCATGATGCCGCGGTTCATCACCATCTTTACCGGGTTCAACGTCGAACTTCCGCTGCCGACACGCATGCTGGTCAGCGGTAGCCAGTTCCTGATCCGGTTCTGGTGGCTGCTGGGTTTCCTGGCCCTCGTGGCCTTGATCCTGTTCAAACGGTTTCAGGCCAGCGAGGAGGGCGGACAAAAACTGGATGAATGGAAAATGAAGGCGCCGGTCTTCGGCAAGGTGATCCGGCTGAATTTGTTCGGCCAGTTTGCGCGCACGCTGGGGACGCTGCTCCAAAACGGGGTACCGGTGCTCACGGCGCTGAAAATCACCGAGCAGGTCATCGCCAATCGCATCGTCAAGCAGGCCATTGCCAAGACGCGAGACGCGGTGACCGACGGCAAAACGCTCGCGCAGCCGCTCCAGCAGAGCAAAATCTTCCCGCAACTGATGGTGGACCTGGTGCGGATCGGCGAGGAAACCGGCGATGTGCCCGGCGCGCTCAACAACGTCGCCGACACGTATGAAGGCGAATTGCAGATCGGCTTGCGCGTGATGACCAACCTCATCGAGCCGGTGCTCATCATCATCATGGCCGTCATCGTGGGGTTCCTGCTCATCAGCATCCTGCTGCCGTTGTTCAAGCTGATCTCCCAGATCCACGCCTGAGCTATGAATGACCTGTGGCCGGAGACTCGTGGCAGAACAAATGCCGGACCGCGCGCCGCGTGTTCGCTTCACTCGTCACCCGCCACTCGCCGCGCCTTCGCGTTTACGCTGATCGAAATTATGGTGGTCATTGCCATCATCGGCCTCATCGCGTCTATCGGCGTGCCCTCCATCTTCCAGATTTTCCGCAAGGAAGGCATGCGCCGGGCGGTGAGCGATGTGCAGCAATTGCTGGGCGACGCGCGGGCCCGGGCGATTTACAGCGGGCAGACCGTCCGGGTCGTCTTTCACCCAGCCGAAAAGCGGCTGGAAATTGCCAGCGCGCCAGCAAGCACATCGCCGGTACTGCAGGCGGGAGCCCCTGCAAAAAATCCCGAAGTCGCCCCTCCGGCAGCAACGCCGTCCGGCTCCCCGAGTTCGGTGATATTGCCCGACAACGTGGACATCGCCATGCTGGACATTGACATGCTGGATCGCGGCGGCGATGAGGTCGCCAGTGTTGATTTTTATCCGAATGGCACCTCCCAGGAGCTGACATTCATCCTGCACTCGGGCGACGAATGGGAAAAGATCACGCTGGAATTTTCCACCGCCCTGGCATCGGCCGGCCCGGTGACCAGATGAAAACCCGAATGCAAATCGACGTGTTTGGCCGGCCGAACGACCAGGCGTTCTCATTGTTGGAAGTGATGCTTGCCATCGGCATCTTCTTTATGGGCACATTTGCCATCCTCGGACTTGTCTCCACTTCGCTAGGGAATGCGCGGCGGTTACAGCGCCCGATTGTGGACGCCGGCCTGGTGGCCAGTGAATTGGTGCTGACCAACAAGCTGACGGAAGGCATCTACACCGGCAATTTGAGCGAATTCCTGGGCAAATCCGCTCGGGATTACAGCTTTACCTATGCCGTCGAGGAAGCGCAGACGAACAAATTGTTCAAGGTTGACATCATTCTCCAGGACGATGCGCACGGTCGGGCGGTCGTTTCCAAAATGAGCCTGCTGCTTTTCCGTCCCCAATCCCAAGCCGGCAGCCTGGACGGAGCGACGACGAAGCGATGAAACCACAGGACTGCAAACGACTCCATCCACGGGTGCCCCGGCAAGGTTGCCGGGGATTCACCCTGGTGGAAATCATGATCGCTTTTGCAATTTTCACCATGCTGGTGGCGGCCGTTTACTCGACGTGGACGCTCCTGTTGCGCTCCAAGCAGGTCGGCAACGAGGCGGCCGCGCGCGTTCAGCGCCAACGTATTGCCATGCGCACTTTGGAGGATTCGCTCACTTGCATTCAATCCTTCCAGGCGTCCCCGTCGTATTACAGTTTTGTCGTCGAAAACGGCGAACAGCCCTTGCTGAGCTTCGTGGCCCGTTTGCCGGCCGGTTTTCCGCGCGATGTCCGGTTCGGCGATTTTAACCTGCGGCGGCTGACGTTCACCCTCGAACCGGGACCGGACTCGGAAAGGGACCTGGTGCTGCGGCAGAACCCGATTCTCATGGACATGGACTCTGACGAAAAGGCTTATCCGTTGGTGCTGGCGCGCAATGTGCAGAATTTTGTCGTGGAATGCTGGGACACGAACAAGCTGGATTGGGTGGACGAATGGCTGGACACCAACTCCATCCCGCCGCTGTTGCGCATCAGCCTCGCGCCCGGCGGCAGCGGTGGTTACAACGACTCGGCCTCCAGCCTGGTGATCACCCGCGTCATCGCCGTGCCGTCCATGATGTTGCCGGGTTTCTTGCAGGCGGCCCGAGGCGGCCCCGGCGGTCTTGGTGGTCCCGGTGGTATTAACCTGAATCCCGGCAACGCCCAAGGCGGCTCAGGCCAGTCCGGCGGCGGGGCCCCCAACGCTCCGGGCAATCCCAACCGGCCCAATCCCTTCAACCGCAGGGGAAACCCGCAATGAAACTCCGCGTTCACAACTCTTCCCGCGGCATGGCGCTCATTATGGCGATGATTGCGATCTTCGTGCTCTCAGCCCTGGCGGCGGGATTGGCGCTCTCCATGAAAGTCGAAACCCGCCTGGCGCAAAACGCAGATTCGGAGCAGCAGTTGCTCTGGCTGGGACGTTCCGGCGTGGAGCTGGCGCGTTACGTGTTGTCGCAGCAACTAACCATCCCGAATGAGCCCTATGACTCGTTGAACCAAATCTGGGCTGGGGGTCCGGGCAGCCTCGCCTCCTCCAACAGCCCTTTGTGCGGTTTGTCGCTCGACCATTATCCGGTCGGGGACGGCACCGTCACCGTCAAAATCATCGATCTCGACCGCAAGTTGAACATCAACGCCGCCACACCCGACGTCATCCGCCAAGTATTGACCCTCATGGGTGCGGACGCCAACGATATTTCGGTCGTTGCCGATTCGATTACGGACTGGATTGACCCAGACGATAACGCCCTGCCGGCTGGTGCGGAAAGCGACTATTACCAGGGACGGCCTTTGCCTTATTACGCTAAAAACGCGCCCATCGACGACATGTCTGAATTGTTGCTGGTAAAAGGGGTCACCCGGGAAATGTACGAAGGCAGCAATGCGACCAATCATGTCCCCTCCGCTTTTGAACACAAACTGGGCTTCGGCCATGCGCCAGGCCAGTCGCCTGAATATCCTTTCGGACTGAAGGACATCTTTACGCCGTTTTCGTCCGGGCGCGTTAACATCAACACGGCCGACATCAACGTGCTGCAAGTGCTTCTCGGGGGAGACAACACCATGGCGGAAGCCATTATCAAGGCCCGCGCCGGCCCCGACGGCGTGGATGGCACCGATGATGATACTCCCTTTCGCAGCCCGGGTGATGTTGCCCGGATCGGTATTACCGGGCCGGCCGCTCAACAACTCGCCAACCTCGGTGCCACGCGCAGCTCCGTCTTCGAAGTCCATGTCACCGCACAAATCGGTGACTATCATCGCGAGTACGTTGCCATTCTGTTTCGCAATACGGGAACCGATATCCAGGTGGTCAGCTTCTACTGGCAATAGCAAAATCGGAGTTGTAATTGCCGCGCCGGCCGTTAATGTTCAGCCATGCGCGGGCTTTTTGTGACCCTGCTCTTGCTCGGGTTGCCGATTTCTGCTTCGGCGGCCGGCACCCCCACCGGCCGCGTCATCAAGGTCCTGCCGCTGCTCCTCGACCAGCAGGGGCGCGACGCGCTCTCGCCCAGCCTGTTTGACCGCGATGCCTATCAGGTTTACCTGCGCCAGCACACCAATGAGATATCTGCCCTCCGCATTGACGTCCTATGGAAGGCGGTCAACCCCCGGGATGCAAAGTTGACTTTGCGCGTCGAGCTGCGCAGGGTCGGCCCGGACGGTCTGCCGTGCCAGACCACGGTCGAAAAAACCGTCGACCCCGGTTCTCATCGGCGCTGGACTTCGCTAACTTTGGCCGACGAGGACTATAAAAAATTTGGCGGGCTGGTCGCCTGGCGGATTACGCTGTGGTCCGAGGACCGGCTGCTCGGCGAACAAAAATCGTTTTTATGGTGAATGTTCCGGCAGGATGCGATCGCCGCCGGGGCAACGCGGCGACGAGCCGTTGGGCTGGGCATTCGGAAACCGGAAGTTGGCGCCTGGCGCGATAAAAACCGCACACATGGTAAACATCAAAATCATTTGCGGCTGCGGCCAAAAGTATTCCTTCGATGTATATCCGCTGAATGGCCGAATGCCGGCGCCGGTGCAATGCCCGGTGTGCGGCATGGACGGCACGGCGGCCGCCAATGACATCATGGCCCGCACGTTGGGCGTCCAGCCGGAGCCGCCCCCACCTCCGCCCGCGCCCGCGCCGGTCCTCAAGTTGAAACGAGCGACTGTCAACGGGAGCCAGAACCAAGAACTGCCGGATGTAGTCAAGGAGACCTGGAATTGGTGTCGGGACGTTGTACGCGATCTCCGATCGTCGCCCGCCATCGAAATCCCCGGCGGCAAATTGACCGCCGAAGAAATCTGGCGGCAGCGAGCGCTCGAGGCGGAACGGCGCGCGCAAGAGGCGGTGGCGGCGGCGCGGACGGACCTGGCGCCGCACCTGGCGCAGGCGCTCAAGGAGGCGCTGGTCCAGGAGCTGGCCGTTCAACGCAAGGAACTTCTCCAAGCCCAGCAAATCGCGATCGCGGAGATTGCCCAGTTATCGCATCATCTGGATGAGTTGAAGGCACCGATGCAGGAGCGGCTGCGGTCCTACGAAGCGCGGATCCAGGAGCTCGAAAAGGAACTCAGCGCGCGCTCCGAGGAAAACCGCGTGCTGTTGCAGCTCAAGATTGAAATGGTGCGCCATCAGCTCGAAGTGGAGCGCACGCGCAGCCGGATGTCCTTCAACTGACTTTACGCCACGGCCTTTTCCCCCGGCGCCCGTTTCTCCTGGGTCTGCAAGGCCCGCTCATAACATTGTAGCGCCTCGTCGTACCGCGACAGACGGTTGTACAAGCCGCCTTTGTGGAGGTAGGCGATGGTCATGCCGCCGTCCGCTTCGATAGCCTGATCGTAACAGGCAATCGCCTCGTCCAGCCGCCCCAGCTTTTCGAGCGCGCCGCCCTTCTTGACCAGTGCTTCAGCATGGCGGGGGTGCAGCCCCAGTGCCACATCAAAACATTCCAGCGCCCTCTGCGGCTCGTTGGCGGTCATCAATGATTGCCCTTCGGCGACCAGATTAGCCACGCATTCATCGCGGTCACTGGAAGTTTTCGGCGCGCCATTGGCCTCAGAAACCGGGGCGGGCGTGTTGGTTTCGGCCAGTGGGGCGCGGGCGACCTGCTTCAGCTCCAGGATGCGCTTCTCCAGTTGGTCCACCATGGCAAACAGCCGGGCATTTGACTGTTCCACGGTGGCCCCGGCAGCCAATACCGGTGAAACGCGACCCTGATCCAGGACAAATTCCGCCTGACGCAGCGTAATCAACTCGGCCAGCCGCGCGACAGCGCGCCACTGCATATACGCCATCAACAGCAGGGCGGCCAGGCCCACCGTGCCAAAGCTCACCCCCAGAATCAAAATCGTCTGCTGGGTTTTTTGTACAGCCTCAATTTCCCCCTGCCGCTGGGCAGCGATGATTTGCTGAAGTGACTGGAAGCGGGCGGCCATATCATCGGCAGTGCGCCGGGCTTCGGCCTCGGCCTGCTGCCGGTTTTTCTCGAGGGCCAGTTGGGTATCATGCAGCTGTTGCTGAATCTGGAGCAAGGCGTTCGACGCTTCCGGCGACAAAGGCGGGGCGACGGAATTGGTGTCGGCAAAGACCCCCGCGCTGAAGGCGGAGCACAAGAAAAACATCAGAAGATTTCGGCGCAGTGTCGCATTCATAGCATTTTGCGGCAGCCTGAGGCGCGAGCCGGCTGATGTCAAGCATGTGGCCCGCCGACTTGTTCGCAATCTATCACCAAGCTATCCACCGGGGCCGGTTGCCATCCGGTTCCGCCGGTCACTCCTTCGGCAAATTGAATTCCAACCGCGTACTGGTGCCGGTCTGGTCGTTGACGATTTCCATCTCCTCCACCAGCCACTGGCCGTTCACCTTCTTGAGCTTCTTGGTGTCATATTCCTTCAGCTTGTTGCCCTTCACATCGTAAGCCTCGGCATACAGAATGCCGCCGTTCTCGCTGTCGATCCACGACAATACGCGGGAGTAGCTGTTGGTGGCGGGGTCGGGATTCGTACTTTCCAAAACGCTGCATCCCCGGCTGCTCCGCACGACCTTCTTGAGCAATTTCTGCTCCGGCCAATGGAAAAATTCCAGGCCCAGGTCGGCCGCCCAGAAATCCGAGCCGGCAAACGGCGTCATGATTTGTGAACCGGTCAGCGCCGTCGCTTTGTGGTCCTCGGTTGAGCCCGGCTCGGCCAGGTTTTCCCAGAGTTGATAGCCATTGGGCTGCCCGGTCTCATGCGTGACGATCAGACGCACTCGATTGGACAGGGCGGACGTTTCATAAATCGCCTGCCAGCCGGTTTCATTCACCAGAGTTTGAATCTGGACGGGAATTTCACGACGTTTTCCCCGACCGATGCGAATGTTCAAAACGCCGGTCTGCACAAAATTGGTGTTGGGTGCTTGTGCCAGAAGCTGTTTGGCCAGGGCGCGGCCCTGGATTTCTGTGTCGGACAGGCTGTTGGTGTCGGCCGCCGCGCCGAACGCGATCTGCCAACCCAGCAAGATCGGCAGGAACCGGGAAATCATTTTGTCTCCAGTGCCAGCCGCATGACGTCGGCAATATGTTCCACGAAATGGGCCTTGAGTTTGGCGCGGACTTCCGCGGGCACGTCCAGCCAGTCCGCCTTGTTGGGTTCCGGCAAAATGACTTCCCGGATGCCGAACCGTGCGGCGGCCAGCACCTTTTCCTTGACGCCGCCTACCCGCAACACGCGACCGCGCAGGCTGATTTCGCCGGTCATCGCCATCCGGAAACGCACCCGCCGCTTCGTCAATAGCGAGGCCAGCGCGGCGACAATCGCCACACCCGCGCTGGGACCGTCCTTCGGCGTGGCACCGGCGGGCACGTGGATGTGGATATCGAATTTGCCGTAATTGCTCAAATCCAGGTCCAGCGACTTGGCCTGGCTGCGCAGATAGCTCATCGCCGTCTGCGCGCTCTCCTTCATCACCTCGCCGAGCGAACCGGTCAGCAACAGGTTGCCCCGACCGCGCATCCGGGTGGCTTCGATGAACAAAACGTCGCCACCGAACGGCGTCCACGCCAACCCGGTGGCGATGCCGTATTCGGTGATTTTCTCCGCGGTTTCGGCGACGAACGGCGCATGGCCCAGGTAATCCTTCAAGACATCCGCATCGAGTTTTACCGCCAGAGCGGCGCCGTTTTTGGACACGATTTTGCGCGCCGCCTTGCGCGAGAGCGCGGCGATTTCGCGCTCCAGCTGCCGTACCCCGGCTTCGCGGGTGTACTCCCGGATGAGTTTGCGCAGGGCGGAGTCGGTGAACTTCACGTCCTGCCGCGTGAGGCCATGCTCCTCGATCTGGCGGGGCACGAGATAACGCTTGGCGATCTGTAATTTTTCCGACTCCGTATAGCTGGGCAGTTCAATGACCTCCAAGCGGTCGCGCAAAGCGGGGTGGATGGGCTCCAGCCAGTTCGCCGTGGTGATGAAGAGCACCCGCGACAGATCGAACGCGAGGTCGAGATAGTGGTCCGTAAATGTGTTGTTCTGGGCCGGATCGAGCACCTCCAGCAATGCCGCCGCCGGGTCGCCGCGAAAGTCCGCGCCCACCTTGTCCAGTTCGTCCAGCAAGATGACCGGGTTGCGGCTTTCGGCCCGGCGCAGGGTCTGGATGATGCGGCCGGGCATGGCGCCGACATATGTCCGGCGGTGGCCGCGGATTTCCGCCTCATCGCGCATGCCGCCCAGGGCGATCCGCGCGAACTTGCGGCCCAGCGCATCGGCCACGCTTTTGCCGAGGGAAGTCTTGCCCACGCCCGGCGGGCCGACCAGACAGAGAATCGGTCCCTTGATCTGTTTGCGGCGTTTGATGACCGCGATGAATTCCAGCAGCCGGTCTTTGACTTTGGCCAGGCCGAAATGCTGCTCGTTCAAAATCCGCTCGGCGGCCTTCAAATCCAGCTTGTCTTCCGTGGACTTTTCCCACGGCATGTTCAAAATCCAGTCGAGATAATTGCGGCCGACCGCGTATTCGGCGGCCGCGGGAGGAGTCTGTTGCAGGCGTTCGAGTTCCTGCTCGGCGGCCTTGCGGGCTTCATCCGGCATGGGTGTCTGCTCGACTTTTTCGCGCAACAGCTTGATTTCACTCGAGCCGATTTCGCCTTCGCCCAGTTCCTTCTGGATGGCGCGCATTTGCTCGCGCAGGAAAAAGTCGCGCTGGGTCTTGGCAATGGAGGTGGCCACGTCGCTCTGGATTTTCGAACTGAGTGTGAGGACCTCCTGTTCGCGGTTGAGCAGGGGCAGCAATTTTTGCAGCCGCTCGCGGACGGAAACGGTTTCGAGCAGCTTCTGGCGGTCGTCCAGGCTGAGATTCAGGTTCGCGGCGATGAGGTCGGCAAAGTGGCCGGGATGCTCGGTGTTCAGGGCGGCCACCTTGACCTGGTCCGACAGCGCGGTGGACATGCGGGCGATTTCCTCGAACTGCCGATGCGCG
>Ga0335069_10013659_pt1 | contig 11396 bp, 6 predicted proteins | sample Lox_Sample_11_FD_206714 | JGI IMG/M metagenome (GOLD analysis project Ga0335069, IMG submission 206714) | Soil microbial communities from Loxahatchee National Wildlife Refuge, Florida, United States - Lox_Sample_1.1 | ecosystem: Environmental > Terrestrial > Soil > Wetlands | place: USA: Florida... | reverse complement strand
GCCTTGAACGGCATAGCAAGCTGGTGGTCGCATGGCATCTCGGCAAGCGCGACCGAATCAACACAGAGGACTTCATTTCCAAGATCCGATGGGCCACGGCTCCCGGTTGGTTCGACGTGAGTACCGATGGGTTCGAGCCTTACGAAACCGCGATTGATGCTGGCCTCTATGACCGCGCCAATCACGCGCAAGTAGTAAAGCTATTCTCAACCCGGCTGGATCGCGTATCCGAGAGCTACATGCCCGCGAAGTTCGTATCCGTGGCCAAGGACGCCATCAGCGGTAGGCCCAATCTTGACCGCGCTGGGACCTCGCACATTGAGCGCAAGAACGGCACGCTTCGCCAGTGGTGCAAACGGCTCACGCGGCTAACGTATGCATTCTCGAAAAAGTGGGACAACCTGAAGGCGGCGCTTGCGTTGCACTTCGCCCATTACAACTTCTGTCGGATTCACTCCTCGATTCGCGTGACGCCAGCGATGGCTTCCGGCTTGACCGATCACGTTTGGGAGATCGAAGAACTCATCTCCTCACTATGACCCCACTACGCGCATCTGTACCCCGCGCATGTATCCGCGCTGGCATTTGTCGACGGCCTCATGCCGTTGCAGCCGCAGGCAGCCGCCGCAATGGCGAACCAAGGGGCCGCCATGGCCGGCCCCAATGGCCGAGCCACCCGCGAGGCAATGGTCCGCAGCTTCTTCGTCGCCGGCACGAGTCCCGAGGTTCAATCTAAGGTTCTTAAGATGATGCTTGGCGCACCGGAGCAAACGGCCGTCGGAGCGATGAACGCTACTCGCGAGCCCGCGGGTCAAACTACTGAGATCCCCATGGTTCCGATTCTCGGGATCTACGCTGGTCCATCACGTATCGCCAGCGCTCAAGCGGTCCATGCGGCGTTCCCAACCGTCGAGTACACTTCGATCGAAGGCGCCGGCCATTTCCTCATGCTCGAAAAGCCGGAGGAGTTCAATCGCTTGCTATTGGCGTTTCTAGCGAAGCAGAAGCATTGAGCTAATCTCCGGCCGAAGCAGTAGAATAACAGCCATAGGAGGGGATCCATGACCGAGACCCGCTTTCTCCGTCGCGGCCTGACAATTGCCAGCTGTGTATTTGGATTGGCCAGCTTTGCTACCGCTGCCGATCTCGCCAAGCCCGTCACGTTCGCCAGGGACGTTGCGCCAATCCTTCAGGAAAAATGCCAGAACTGCCATCGCGCCGGCCAAATCGCGCCGATGTCGCTGGTGACCTATGAAGAGACGCGGCCGTGGGCCAAGGCGATCAAGGAGCGGGTCGTTACCCGCAACATGCCGCCCTGGCATTTGGATAAAACTGTCGGCATCCAGCGATTCCAAAACGATTTTTCGCTTTCGGACGAACAGATCTCGGTCATCGCGCGCTGGGTTGACGCGGGCGCGCCTCTAGGCGATCCCAAGGACATGCCGCCTCCCAAGCAGTGGCCGAAAGACGACGGCTGGCAGCTTGCGAAGGAGTTCGGACGTGAGCCGGACTTGGTGCTGAAGTCCGAACCCTACACGATGCCGGCAAAGGGCCAGGACGTCTGGTTCAAGCCGCTGACGGCGATTCCGATCCATGAGCCTCGCTGGGTGAAAGCGGTCGAGATCCGGCCGGCTACTCTACAAGGACGCAAGATCACGCATCATGCGCTCGCTTATCTTCAGCAAGAGGAGCCGGGCACGAACACCGGAATCGCGAGTCAGGGACTGTTGATGGAGTGGGCAGTTAATAAGAGCTACGACATTTACCGCCCCAATACCGGGAAGCTGATCGTTCCCGGCGCGCGCATCTGGTGGGAGATGCACTATCATGCCGAGGGCGAGGAGATCACCGATCACGTCGAGTTGGCCGTCTACTTTTATCCGCAAGGCGAGGAGCCGAAGTATCGAACTTATCTAACGGCATTCGGCGCGACCCCGGGCAATCCAGGCTTCGGCAAGTTGGACATTCCCCCGAACTCAATCGCCGAGACTGAAGGCTACACCGTTTTGCGCTCCCCCGCGCGGCTTGAAAACTTTCAGCCGCACATGCATCTTCGCGGAAAGGCGATGCTGATGGAGGCGATTCTTCCGGACGGCACAAAACGCACGCTCAGCTACGTCGACCACTTCAACTTCAATTGGATGACCAACTATATCTATGCTGACGATGCGGCTCCCGTGCTTCCGAAGGGCACCATAATTCATGTGGTGGCGTGGCACGACAATACCGCCAACAACAAGAACAATCCCGATCCGGACCAATGGGTCGGCTGGGGTGACCGCACGGTGGATGAAATGGCGCACGCCTGGGTCAACGTGACCTATTTGAGCGACGAAGATTACGCGGATTGGGTCGCAAAGCACGCACCCTCGGGGCCGCGTGCTGCCCGGTGAGAACAGATGATTAGAACCGGCGTCGGATTTTTGCTTGCCGGATGCACGCTTGTTGGTGTCCTGCCGGCGCAACAAGTCGTTATGGGTCCGCAGCACGATTCAGGGCAAAGCGTGACCGCAGCTTTCGAAGGGTGGTTCCCAAATTCCGATGGCACCTTCAGCATTCTGTTTGGCTACTTGAACCGAAACGCGAAGCAGGAGTTGGATATTCCGATTGGGCCTGCCAATCGGATCGAGCCGGGCGGCCCCGACCGCGGCCAGCCAACGCACTTTCTGACGGGCAGGAATTGGGGCGTGTTCACGGTCACCGTGCCGAAGGATTTCGGAACAACGAAGCTGGTTTGGACAATCACGGCGAACGGAGCCACTACGCAAGTACCCGCGAGCCTCGCCACATTGTGGGAACTGTCTCCGTTCAAGGATGCGAATGGGAATACTCCGCCGTGGATCGGCTTTGAAGAAGGCGGGACGTTCGTCAACGGCCCGCGCGGACAGGCGAAGTCTTTGACGGGGACGGTAGGGATACCTGTGCCGCTGACGCTGTTGGTCGCCGACGATGCGAGCGTCATTCCCGGCGCGGGTCGCCCGAGAACGCCGCCGGTTACTTTGACGTGGAGCAAGTTTCGAGGGCCGGGCACCGTCACCTTCGCCAATGACCGGCCCGCCGCTGGACCCGCCCAGTTTTCCGGTCCGCCTCCAACGGAGTTTAAGGGGAAAGCGGCGACCACTGCGACTTTCAGCGAGCCCGGAGAATACATTCTGCACGTAGTGGCCAACGATTGGTCCGGCGAAGGCGGCCGCGGTTTTCAGTGCTGCTGGACGAACGCGCAGATTCAGGTCAAGGTTGCGGTCGCTCGGTAACCGCCTTGCCTCCAAAAGCGGGGAGCTTCCGCTTTCTGCCTCCAGCGGCTTCTCCTTCTAACAACGCCTGCAGAGTCGGGTAAGGATAAATCGTCGCAGCATGATTTTGCATGAGCCCGCCTGTGTCAGCCGTCGGGCCGTAATTGCTGTATAGATCCCGGCCACGCATGCGCAACAGCCCGAGCAGTTGACCGCGGTGATGCGCCGTGTGCGCGATCCGGCGCGTCATCACCCACGCCCGCGATCGTTTGACGTCAAAGAACGTGGTCTCCCCTTCCCACCACTCCTCCTCCTTAAGTCGCAGCGCGAGGAGCCGATTCTCTGAATCGTGCGCGTATTGCCGCATGAACTCGATCCTGGTTTCTTGTTGCGGCAACGGCGGAGCCGCGACATCGATGCCTAGCATCGTGCGAAACCAAGCGTCTTCGCTGACGCACTGATGCACCATCTGCTCGTGGAAGCTGCGCCCGCGGGAATCAATGGCACTGGGGCGAATCGATAGATCGCCGTCTTCGAACATGCTCCAGGTGCTGATGACTTTGACGCGCTCCGTCTCATAGGTTTCGATTAGAAAGTCGTATCGCATTCAGACTCCGTGAAATCCAGGATGACAGGGTTGAGGGCTACTGTATTGGAGGGGCGGAATATCACCCAATATTGCGCCATTTGGCGGCGATATGCCTCGCGGTAGTAGCTGCTGCCGCTTGCCAGGCGCTGAAAACAACCATCTTTTATTAACCCGGCCGACCCGTCCTCTGGCTCTACGGATGCACTTCGATCAGCGGGATAGGAATGAAGAGCGGACGAAAGGAGGAAGCAACCCGGCTTGCGTATTTCGGATTACGAATTTTGGTAATCCTGTCTCTGGCCGGAATGTGCCGGGCACAGACCCCGCGTCTCGCGATCCTGGTGGATGGCGACGGACCATGGCGCGACAGCAACTGGATCATCGCCTCCAGTGAGTTCAGCAGCTTACTAAGCGACTCCGGTTACGCGGTAACTACCATCGCGCCTGTTGATCTCCCGTCGGCGATCAACACGCCGAACATCATGCTTGCTGTTCCGTCGCTCGAAAAACTTCCCTTTAACACCTTCACAGCCGTGGCTCAATTCCTATCGGCCGGTGGAAGCCTGATGGCGACCGGAGGCGAGCCATTCCGCGACCCGCTCTACCTCACGCAGGGCGGCACGTGGCTGGACGGGGTGGATTCCTTGTCGCCTCCCATTGTTGAAACTCTCTCGCCCTGGTACAAGCAATACGTTCCCGATTCGTGGCCATCGAGTGTTCGCGTCCCTATCGCACGCCCACGCGGCCTCTCGGCAAGTGGCGCGAACGGCCGTTACCGAGTCATAGGCGATCTGCTCGCGCCGTCCGCTACGCTTTATGCGGCTAACTCCGGATCGTTGATCGTATGGTTGCCGTCGCCTCAGCTCTTCGATCCGGACCGCGGCCAACTGGTCGCTGCTCTGCACGCCGCGCGCAATCATTTGTATCTTCTCAACGCTGGTGCGCAACAAATCGTGACTCTTCCGGGCGAAGACGTGGTGCTGGGCGCCGGCATCCTCAATGCCGCCAGCTCTCCACCGCAAGCAGTCTTGCAATGGAGCATTTTCGGCCCGTCGGGTGCCATCTTCCAGTCGTCTACTGCTCTCAGTCTGGCGCCAGGAATTTTGAGTGTGGCTCCGGCGACCGACGCCGGAGTCATGCCGAACGGAGATTACACGGTCAGCGCCCGTCTGATGATCGGGGACGAAGAGGTAGACCGCATCGACAGCACGTTCCGGGTTTTCGACCCGACAACGACCCGCCAGCCAGATCAAGCGATCCACGTAGTAAATGGGTCTTTCTATGTAGGGAGCCGGCGTGTTTTTCTTCGAGGAGTCAATTATTGGCCACGCTACGTTGCCGGCGTTGAGCCCGGCATGCTCCCTCAGGACTGGCTGATGCCGCAAAATTATGACCCTGACATAATCGAGGCCGACCTTTCATTGATAGCCTCACTCAATTTCAACCTTATTGACGTTAGATACGGTCAGGAGGATTTGTCCGGAACCAACTCAGGCCGCCAGTTGATCGATTTTCTTGAACGATGCCGGAACCATGGCATTTGGGTGAGGATCTCCATACCCGCAACGGATGGGAATGGCGCTTACGTTGAGGATATCAACCCTGGATTGGGGTCCCTCCTCACCGCGGCTTTTCTTCCAGGCAATGACCGGGTCTTCGCCTATGGTCTATTGTGGGAGCCGTTTGTTGGTTATCACAGCCAGGGCGGCGACACCTGCCGGAACGTCAACCTGGCTGGCTTGGTCTGCGATGTGGGCCGATTAGTGCTCGATCCGGACTGGCGCACCTGGGTTAACGATCAATATGGATCGCTTGCCAACGCGCAACAGGCGTGGGGTTTCAACGCGCCTCTCGACAACAACGACCAGCTTACAAATCCGCTCGATAATCAGATCGAGAACGATGGACCGTGGCGAGTCATGGTCGCGGCGTTCCATCGTTTCGCCGACGATTTCTTTGGGCGCAATCTCGGCGTAATCGCACGAGTGATTCGTCAAACGGACCCCAACACGCTTCTCAGCTATCGAAACGGTCCGACGATGACGGAAACCCACAATGACCAGACCGGCTACGATATCGGAACTGCCGCTGCCCACCTCGATTTCGTCTCGCCAGAAAACTACGACGGCTCGCTCACATGGCCGGACGATCGCAAATGGGGACTGGTTACCGTCTACAGCCGCTACCGCACTGGAGGCAAGCCAGTCCAGTGGGCCGAGTTTGGTGTGAGTGTGGGGCCAAACGATGGAACGTTCGCATCCCGCGCCGTGGAGGCCGGGCTTTGCGACGCCATGATGCGCCAAATCAACGACGATGGATCGAGCGGCGCTACTGTGTGGTGGTGGCCTGGAGGATGGAAAGTCCAAGAACAGAGCGACTACGGGATTATCGATCCCGACGGCACGCCGCGCGATTGCGCATTAATCATGGCGCAGTGGGCAAAGGCGTTTGACTCGGCGCCGCCAGACCAGGGCTCCGGAGCACCCGCCACTTTGACGATCGATCGGGATGCCGACGCTCGCGGCGAGTACGGTCTTTCCCTCGCCTGGCAGGACAGCTATGTGCAGGCTCGCCAAGCGGGCGAGCCCGTGGTTTTAGTAGACCAAGGCACGGGCACGGATACCTCAAGAATGCCTCTCATTCAGGTGGGCGATGTTGCTTACGCCGGCGCTGGTCCCATCAAATTCGCTAACGCCGAGCTCGGCGGGATTCACATCGTTTGCTCCAACCTCGACGTTACGGTTGAAAACAACGCGCAGGTTACCGCTCCTTTAGGCGATACCTGCCAGATCACGCCGACACTGGTGAATACGGGCGAGGCTCAGTGGCTTCCTGCTACGGCGCCGAAGGGCGGCGTAGTCTTGCACACCAGTTTCGGCGACTCGCCTCTAACAGCTTCGGTTCCATTCCTCCAGCGCATCGCCATGGGCCCGCTTGTATTCACCCTGAGCCAGCCCATACTGGACATAACCGGCCGTCTGAGGGTTCAAAGCGTAGGTGAATTCGGCGAAACTCTGCGGCTAACACTGGCGGCCGATTCCGCAGGAGCTTGCGCGGTCTCGCTTAGCAGCGCCGTGCCTATCGCAGCGCCGGCCGCGGGGCTGAACGGGATGATCAATATTGCTACGGGCGATGGCTGTCCGTGGAGTGCGCAATCGCCGCAACCCTGGGTGAGCCTAGCGCCCGCATCCGGTACCGGTAATAGCGCGGTCAACTATGCGATTCAAGCCAATATCGGACCAGCGCGCGGAACCACGATCACGATTGGCGGCCATCCCATCACGCTGACGCAGGCAGGCTCCCTCAATCCGCCGCCGGTGACAGCGCTCGCTCTCTCGGCTGCGGCTCTGTCTTTCGGAAGCCAGACAATCGGCTCCTCCAGCGCGGCACAAACTGTGCGTCTGACTAACACTGCCGGCAGCGCTCTGAACCTGTCGAGCATCGCAATCGGCGGCGCGAATCGCGCGGACTTCGTGGAGCAGAACGCCTGTGGGTCGACCCTTGCTGCGCGGGACAGTTGCCAGATCAGCATTATCTTCACGCCCGTCGCGGGAGGGGCTCGAAGCGCTTCTCTCTTCATCATGGGCAACCTTGCCGGCGGCCCCATGACGGTGAGTCTTTCGGGCTCGGGCATCGGAACGGGACCAGTTCCTTCGATCCGCGCCATTACGGATATTTGGAATTACACGCCCGGCGTCGCGCCAGGGAATTGGGTAACGATATGGGGAACTACGCTTTCGGTTGGTCCGCCGAACCAGTTGGCCTACCCCCCAACCGGCCTGCTCCCGACAATTGCCAATGCGACTTCCGTGACTCTTAACGGGATTCCGGCCGCGCTGCTTTACGTCAGCGCTACGCAGATCAATGCGCTGGCTCCGGCCGGGATTGCGCCAGGTCCCGTGCAGGTAGTGGTACAGTCCAGCGGTGTTGCGAGCGCTCCGTTTACGATCGCCGCGACCGCGACGCAGCCCGCAATCTACGCTCTGCCCGATTCCAGCGGCGGTTCGTTCTTCGTCACCGCTTGCCTGCAGGGTACCGGCTATATGGTCGGTGATCCGGCCGTTGATCCCCGCGTGGAACGCCCAGTGCTTCCCGGTGACATTTTGGATTTGTATATGGTCGGAATGGGCGCGACTACGGATCCCACGAAATTCATCACCGATCAGAATTTCGAGGGGGCGTATGCACTGAGCGCGCCAGTGACGGCTAAGGTTGGCGGCGAAAACGCCCCTGTGATATTTGCCGGCCTCACGGCCCCTGGGCTGTACATGGTCCGAGTTGCAATTCCCACGGATCTCGCCGCGGGACCGGAACCGATCCAGGTCACCGCGGGCGCCGGGAAAACCATGCCCACTCTTACGTTGATGTTAGGAACTGCGCCGCCGAATGTGATCCAGCAGCCTAGCTTTGAGTCGGTGCTTGGCGGAATATGGAGCTTCGACGTCCACGCCGAACAGGGTGCGGCAGGGGCAATCCAACGCACAATGTCAACTGATGTTGACGGAGGCTACTCAGCTCAGATCGGCGTGACCTCCGCGGCTGCGGATCCCGCTAACAGAGGAGCCGTCCAACTTTGGCAATCCGGCGTTCCGCTTCAGCGGGGCCGGATCTATCGGCTCCAATTCTGGGCGAAATCGGACAGAGCGCGAACTTTGTGGTTTGACGTGGTCCAGAATGGTGGCGATTTCCAGAACTGTGGGTTAAGGGGAGCCGCGCTATTGGGAGGCGACTGGCGCCACTACGTCGTATATTTTCGGGCCATGGCGACCGATCCGGCGTCGCGGATTAACTTCGACTTTGGCGATCAAGTCGGCAATAGCTGGCTGGATGGCGTCATCCTACAGTGACCGATCTTTGCATTCGGCCGTATTTAACCTCGGCAAGGAGTCCGCGGACTGGGCGTCTTATCGCGCAAGCACAGGGCGCCTTCACTCGCGAAATTGCGCAAAAACCCAAAGCCGCAGCGCGAGAGCCTTGTGCCGTCATCAATAGAATTTGGCGAGCCTCTTGCACTCAGCATTACGGGGAGTTCTTGAAGAGCAGAGTTCTCGAAGGGCGTACTTAGCCATTTTCGAGGAGGAGGAGCATATGCCCCGTTGGCTAAAGATCTCAGTCTTGGCAGTTGCCTTCCTGTTACTGGCTGCAATTCCGCTGGCACGACAATTTGAGACCGGCTCGATCGAAGGCATGATAACGGACACAAACGGTCCACTTGCGAATGCCTCCGTTGAAGCCCGAAGTTTACTGACCGGCGCCGTCGTGAATGAACAGTCGGACGCCAGCGGTCAATACTTCCTTCAGCATCTACAGCCCGGGCCATACTCACTTTGGATCGAGGCCCGCGGCCACGACTCTCTGTGGATTTCGCGTGTCGTCGTCGAGGCGCATCAGACTACGCGCCAGGACGCCTATCTGAATCAGTCGAACCCTCGGTACTGGGGCTCGACACCGAACCTCTCCCGGTTCAGCCCGGTTCGTAATCGCGCGCGCCATCCGAAACATCTGGTCCGCTGATCTGCGCCGTTTAACGCAGCCCATTTGCGCGTTGGACGCCCGTAACTCGTAATAGCCCTGAAATCGCAGCACTCAACCGTACGCGATAAATGGCGTGATGAATGCCTTAGTTGAAGGCGGAGTAGGAGAGACTTATGAATTGCCGAGCACTCTTTTCACTAGGCTGTATAGCGTCGTCGCTCACGTTTGCGCAGGACTGGCGTCCGGTCGGGGGCGGTGGAGACGGAAACTGGCCCCGCGAGATCGATTCTGCGGATATGCACCTCGTGATTTATCAGCCTCAGGTTGATAGTTGGAAAGAGAACCGGATCGAATCCCGTTCCGCCGTAATCGTGACGCGAAAAGAAGACCCCAAGGAGATCTTTGGCATCGTCTCGATAAGCGCCCGGACGGAGGTGGATCGCGAAAGCCGCATCGTGTCCTTCGAGGACATCGTCATTAAGGACGCAACTTTCCCATCGGCTTCCAAGCTACAGCCGAGTCTGCTTGCTGCGGTGCGAGAGAGTGTCCCGAATTGGCCGCGAACCGTTTCGCTGGATCGATTACTGGCCGACCTGCAAATTACCAAGGCTCAGGCGGAAGCGGAATCGGCGCAATTGAAAAACGAGCCTCCCAAGATCATTTTCAGCACGTCTCCCGCCGTGTTGATTCTCGTCGATGGAGAGCCCGTCTACCATGCGGTGGAAGGCACCCGCTTTACTCGTGTTGTCAATACTCCGGCGCTGTTGCTGTTCGATTCAAGCGCTGGGTCATTCTATTTGGATGGCGGCCGGTGGTGGATGACGGCTGGATCCCTCAACGGCCCTTGGAGCGCCGCGGCAAATCCGCCCGAGGATTTGGAAGGCATTCGGCAACAGCTTACAAGCAACGAGGAAAAAGAAGCGGCGAAGCCTGCGGCTGCCACGCCTTCTCTGAATCCACCGGCCGTGTTTGTGAGCACCGAGCCGGCGGAGTTGATCGTGACGCGCGGCGACCCAGCCTACGCGCCGATTCCCAAGACCGAGCTGCTCTACGTAACCAATACGGACTACGACATCTTCATGGACACCGCGAGTCAGCAATATTTCACCTTGCTGACCGGCCGGTGGTTTCAGGCTAAGGCCTTCAAGGGACCTTGGGAATGGGTGCCTGGGGAGCGATTGCCGCATGAGTTTTCGAAGATCGCTTTGGACAGTCCGAAAGGGCATGTGTTGGCTTCGATTCCCGGTACGGAGCAAGCGCGCGAATCGGTGATCGCCGATCAAATTCCTCAGACCGCCACGGTTCGTCGAAGCGAAGCTAGGATCGATGTTCGTTACTATGGCGACCCGCAGTTCAAGCCAATCGAGGGGACTCCGATGGAGTATGCGATCAACACCTCGAGCGAAGTGATCCATGCGGAGGACCGCTACTACGCGATCGAACACGGTGTTTGGTTCGTAGCCGATTCGCCCTTGGGGCCTTGGGCGGTCGCCGATATGATTCCATCGGTCATCTATACCATTCCGCCTAGCTCACCGCTTTACCACGACCGCTATGCGTACGTTTACGGCGCGACCCCCGACTATGTGTATGTCGGCTACACGCCCGGATACTTGGGAGCGTTTGTCTCCGACGGCGTAGTGGTGTTCGGAACCGGCTGGTGGTATCCAGGCATGTTCTGCGGAGATTTCTGGTGCGGTTGGCCGTGGACCTGGGGCTTTGGGTTCGAGTTTAGCTATTGGGGTGGTGGCTGGTTCTGGCCCGTTGGCCACTATTGGTGGTATCACTCCACACCTTTCAACCACCGCGTCTTCTCCGAGCATTGGAATCTGCACTCGGGTAGTCTCGGACCGGCGTGGGTTCATGGGAACGTGAACGCTTATAGCCACTGGGGTGGCAACGGAATTGTGGCTCGCAACTTCGAGCCGCGCCCGGGCCCGTCCCCAAGAGGCGAGGCCAGGCCGGACGTGTATGCCGGTAAGAACGGACAGGTTTATGAGCACCGCTCCGACGGTTGGTACCGGCAGAACAACTCCGGGCAGTGGCAGAGGACGCAGCCGAACAAAGGACTGGAGCAACAGCGCGATTCTCGTTCGCTT
>Ga0335069_10013658_pt1 | contig 11396 bp, 6 predicted proteins | sample Lox_Sample_11_FD_206714 | JGI IMG/M metagenome (GOLD analysis project Ga0335069, IMG submission 206714) | Soil microbial communities from Loxahatchee National Wildlife Refuge, Florida, United States - Lox_Sample_1.1 | ecosystem: Environmental > Terrestrial > Soil > Wetlands | place: USA: Florida... | reverse complement strand
CTGAGTTTGTGCGCGACGATCTGCTTTGTGATCTACGTCGGGCTGAAATGGCCCGGGATCAATAACGCGTACTTCACCGTATATTTCACTGGCCTTAGCACCACCGGCACGACGAATCGCAAGTTGCTCCTCCGCCTCATCGGCTCGACGCTTGGAGGAATGATTCTGGGCATCGGCTGTATGGTTTTCGTATATCCGAATCTCGAGGGGGTCCAGGGATTCCTTTTGGTCATCGCTGCTGTATCGTTTCTCGGGGCGTGGATCGCAGGCAGCCCGTACTTCGGCTATATCGGTTTGCAGGCGGCGTACTCGTTCAACCTCACCGCTTTCGAACGGTTTGGCGCCGCGAACCAGATGACCCCTGCGAGGGATCGCCTACTCGGCATCGCGCTGGGATTCCTGGTGATGTTCCTGATCTTCCATCAGGTTCGGCCCGAACGCACCGTGGACACCATGCGTCGTCTCCTTGCGCGCCTGCTTCGTGCGAGCGCCGAACTCATTCGGTTAGTGGCTATGCCGCTGGATGCCGGCACGGCTGCCAAAATGGCGGAGATCAGAAAGCAGGCCGCGGGGATCGTTGCCAGTCTGCCGAACTTTGCGCACGCGGTCAAGTTTGAATTTCCGCCCGACCGTGCACCGGGTATGAAGCTGAGCGATGAAATCCTGAATGCCGCAGCGGCTGTGGGCGACCTTGTCTTTTGTGTGGGCGCGTGGCCCGCGCAACCAGGGCAGGACCAAAGAACCGAACGCTTGGCGCAGTTCCGGACCGGGATCGAAAGCGGCCTGCGAGACCTGGCTTGCTCTTTGGAATCAGCCGGGGAGGCGCGCGAGGAAGTTCGACGGAAGATCGAGACCGCGGCAGAGGATCAACTTCAAGACCCAATGCCTGCTTCTGTGGCAAAGGCTATGGACCACTTCCGGGAGCTTCGTATGGCATGCGACGAAATCGCAATGTCAGCGGAGTAAATGGCAATGCGGATACGGCGACGGCTTACACGGCAGGAACGCAGGGATGTGACACGGATGCGTCTCATCGAGGCGGCCGAGAGGTTATTCATCAGGAAAGGATTTGATGATGCTTCAGTGGACGAGATCAGCGAAGCGGCGGGATATTCCCGCGGCGCCTTCTACTCCAATTTTGAAGGCAAAGACGAGATATTCCTCGCTGTCATCGACGGGCGCCGCCATGACACCAGAAAGGCCCTCGACAACATCTTCCAACAACCACCGAAACCCGAGGAACGGATCGCCGCGTTTCAGTCGTGGTTCTCGAATCAATGGCGCCTGAAAGACTTCATCGCACTTCAGATGGAATTCACGCGGCGGGCGATGAAGGATGGTTCGGTCAGAAAACGGCTCGATGAAATGCGGCGGGAGGAACTCGAAACCTACACCCTTTCGGTGAGCCGTTTCCTCGCCACAACAGGCGGAGCGCCGGTGGATCTGCCGGAAACTGTCGCGCTTGTGCTGTGGGCCATTTCGCAAGGCTTGGGTAGTTTCGCCATGGGTACGGAGTCTGAATGGGAACATCGGTACACGAAGGCCGTCAAGCTGGCATTCGATCGGATGACTGCGCCTCAAATTCAAAACGTCGGATAATCGTATGCGGAAGAACAGTATTTCTTCTTTTCTAATCGTGCTTGCGTGCGCTGTCACGCTAGCATCATGCTCCCACCAAAGCGAAGCGACTCCAGACCAGGCGGCTGTAGCGGTTCAGGTCCGGACACCCGCCGTTGTGGAGCGCGCCGAATCGGTGAGCGCAAGTGGGTCCGTCGAAGGTTCGGAAACGGCGGATGTGGCATTCCTGGTCGGAGGCCGCGTGCTCAGGGTGTTGGTCGAAGAGGGCCAGCACGTGACCAAGGGACAGTTGCTGGCTGAAATCGATCCCACCGATTACCGGAATGCGTTCAACGCGGCGGCGGCGCAAAAGGAAGCGGCGCATGCAGTCGCGGAGAAGGCGGACGCCGGCCCCCGGAAACAGGAGTTGGAACAGGCCCGCATCGAATTCGAACGATGGGAAGACGAATACAAGCGTATGAAGTTCCTGGTGGAACGAAAAAGCCTTCCGCCGAACGACTTTCAGAAGATCGAGGCGGCGTACAAGGCTTCCAAGGAGCGTTACGACATGGCCCAGGAGGGAACGCGGAAGGAAGATCGCGCCACTGTAACCGCACAGGCGCACGCGGCAGCCGCGCAGGCCAGTGAGGAAGGAAAGCGGCTGAGTGATACTCAGCTCATCGCGCCGATATGCGGCAACATCGGGATGCGAAGAATCGATCCGGGACAGACGGTTGCCGCCGGAATACCGGTGTTTTCCATCGTTGATCTTAACCCGGCCAAGATCAAGGTGGGCGTTCCGGAGGCCGACATTGGAAGAGTGCATCATGGCGCAGCCGCGGAGGTCGTCGCGCCTTCGGTTGGGGGACGCCGCTTCGCGGGCAAGGTGGCGATTATCGGTGTCGCCAGCGAACCGGCGTCGCGCACATATGTGGTAAAAATCCTCGTTCCCAACCCTGGACCGGTGCTGCTGGCCGGTATGGTGGCCGAAGCCCGTATCTTCGGGCCTGCCAAGGTTCGTTCGTTAACCATCCCCGGTGAGGCCATCGTACGCGATCCACAGGGAGCGCCCAATGTCTATGTCTATTCCCCGAGCCGCAAACGTGTCTACGCTCGCCGGGTGGATGTCGGTTCGCCCGTCGGCGATGAAGTCGAGATCCGTTCCGGCCTGACTGGCAGCGAACAGGTTGTCATTGCCGGGCAGCAGAAGCTCCGCGAGGGCAGCCTCGTCGCCATCGGGGGTGCGCGATGAACCCGGTGCGCGGCTCACTGCACTACCCGTACGTCACGCTTGTCATCACTGGGGCGCTCGTTGCAACCGGCGTATATGCGCTATTCCGCATGCCGCGCCGCGAGGACCCCAAGATTCATGTGCCGAACGGAATCGTGGCGGCGTACTTTCCGGGTGCGACGGCCGAGGAAGTGGAGAACCAGGTCACATACAAAGTCGAGCAGCGTCTCTTCCGCACCGAAGGCGTACGGCGGGAACGGACCTACTCCACAAGCATGAATGGGTTCATGTTCATCAACGTCCGCCTGGAAGACAACGTCAAGGACACGGACAAGTTCTGGTCCAAAGTACGGCTCGACATGGCGGAAGAGAAACTGACGGAGCTTCCCGACGGCGTGATCGGTCCGGTGGTGGATTACGATTTCGGCGACACGGTTGCGGTTCTGCTCGCGATTCGTAGCAACGGCTATAGTTATCGCGAACTGAAGGATTACACAGAGCGGATCGAAGCCGTCATCCGGCGTGTCCGCTCGGTATCGAAGGTCAAGCTGATTGGAGAGCAGAAGGAAGAGATTGAGGTCACGAGTACACTGGACCGTCTGTCGCAGTATGCCGTGAATCCGCAACAAGTGATGCGGGCGCTGCAGGGCCGGAACATGGTGCATTATGCCGGCGCCGTACCCACCCAGCGTGGAAAACCGCCCATCCAGACCACGGGCGCATTTCAAACTGAGGAGCAGATCCGGCGTCTGATGATCGATGTCTCGCACACGGGACAGCCGGTCTATATCGGCGATCTGGCGAGAGTGGAGCGTGTATATAGGGACCCGACTGAGTACGCGCGGAGCAATGGCGAGCGTGCGCTGCTGGTCTCGGTCGAAATGCAGGAAGGCAACAATATTGTGGATTTTGGCGACGAACTTCACGCTGAGCTGGACTACCTGCGCCCCCTGCTTCCGCCCGATCTGAAGATCGACATGGTTGCGGACCAGCCGACGGTCGTCAGGGGTCGAGTACGCAATTTCATCCGGGAGTTCGGTATCGCGATCGCTTCGGTGATTCTCGTGACCGTGATCCTGCTGCCTTTTCGCGTGGCGCTGGTCTCGGCCGTTGCCATTCCGGTAACCATTTCGGCCACTTTCGGTCTGATGAATAGTTTCGGCATTGAGCTCCACCAGGTATCTATCGCCGCACTCATCGTCGTGCTGGGGATGGTCGTGGATGATGCCATCGTGATTGCTGACAACTACGTCGAACTGCTCGATCGCGGCGTGGCTCGCGAAGAAGCGGCCTGGCGGAGCGCGACCGAGCTTGCCGTTCCCGTGCTCACCGCCACCCTGACCATCATCTGCTCCTTCCTGCCGTTTCTGCTGCTCTCGGGCGCGGTGGGCGAATTCGTGCTCGCGCTTCCCGTTACGGTCGCCGTCGCTCTTGCTACCTCGTATGTGGTAGCCATGATGCTGACACCTCTTTTGTGCCGTTTTTTCATTCATCAGGGTCTGCACACCGGGATGGCAAACGCGGAGAAAAAGCGGCGAAGTTCTCCGCTAGAGCTCATGCAGGCGATATACAACCGGGTGATTGTCGTGGCAATGAAATGGAAGACCGCCGTCATCGTGGCGGGTATCTTGGCGGTGGCGGCGGGCGCGCTGGTACTCCGTCTGGTTCCCGAACAGTTCTTTCCATACGCCGAAAGGGACCAGTTCGTGATCGATGTCTGGCTTCCCGAAGGGTGGAAGATCGAGGCCACTGACGACGCGGTGCGGCGCATCGAGGAGGTGCTGCGGCAAGAGAAGAAAGTCACCAGTTTCACGTCATTCATCGGAAGGAGCTTTCCGCGCTTCTACTACAACGTCAACCCGCAATTACCTGACAAGAACTATGCGCAGATGCTGGTGGCAACGCGCTCGGCGGAGGTAACGCCCGGGCTTGTGGTGGCGCTCCGCCCGCGGCTGGCTCAGGCGGCTCCGGAGGCGCGCGTTTTCCTGCGTGAGTTGCAACAGGGCCCCGTCCAGGAAGCGGCCATCGAAGTGCGGATCACCGGTGACGACGAGACCTTCTTGCAGTCTTGGGGCAACAAGGTGGCGGATCTGCTGCAGCACACTCCCGGCGCCCTGGACGTGCACAGCGACTGGCGCGAAGATGCCTATCGCATGAAAGTAAACCTCCGCGATGAGGTGGCCAACCGCCTGGGCTTCACCAACGTCAACATCGGGCAGATGCTCGCAGGCGGCTTTGAAGGGGCGCCGGTCACAACCTATTGGGAAGGCGACCGCGATATTAATGTCGCCTTGCGGCTGGAACCGGCGAGGCGCCAGACCTTCCAGGACATTGCCGACACTTACGTGATTTCACCCGTAACCGGCGTGCGAGTGCCCTTGGACAGTATTGCGACGGTTTTACCGGTGTGGGACCCGGGCCGCATTGTGCGGCGGAACGGCGTGAGAACGCTGACGATCCGCTCCTGGGCGCAGGGTGGCGTGCTGCCGAGCCAGGTATTGGCGCGCATTCGGCCGGTCATCGACAGGCTCCCACTACCACCCGGATATCGCGTGTCGTACGGCGGCGAGCTCGAAAACCAGCAGGATACCTTCCCCGAAATGGTTAGAGCACTGTATATCAGCTCCGCGGCGATCTATCTTATTCTGATGCTCCAGTTCCGTTCGGTCGTGAATCCGCTCATCGTCATGGCTGCGATTCCCCTCGGTCTGCTAGGGGCCTCACTCGGCCTCTTAATAACGGGAAATCCGTTCGGCTTTACAGGGTTTTTAGGCATCGTCAGCCTGGGCGGCGTAGTGGTGCGGAATTCGATCATCCTGGTGGATTACATGAAAGCTCGCATCGCGGAAGGCGTTGGGATCGAGGAAGCCGCGATCGAAGCCGGCGAACGAAGGCTGCGGCCGATCTTCCTGACGACCATGGCGGCGGCGGTCGGCGTTACCCCCATGATCCTCGCCGGTTCGACGATGTGGTCGCCGCTGGGGAGCGCAATAGCGTTCGGATTGATCGGTTCCATGTTTTTCACTCTGGTCGTAATTCCCGTGCTGTACGTCATGATTCACAAGGGGGATTCCAGACCTGGACCCGTTGGGCCGGTTGCAGCGGCAGTGCTGATGCTCATCGCGTGTGGCGCTATCGGACACGCGCAACCGCCCAAGCTGACGCTTGATGAAGCCGCATCGCTGGCGACGCGGCACAACTCGATGGACAAGTTCGCCGGCGACAAGGTGAAAGAAGCGGACGCACGGGTTCACGCAGCGCAGGCCGGCTACTTGCCGGTTCTCGCGAACGATTCAACAGTCGTGCATCTTGCCGATCAACAGCATATCGACATCCCGCAAGGGGCCTTCGGTGTGTATCCCCAGATTGGACCCATATTGAGCGACGAGGCGGAGGCCGAAACAGCGAATCGCTCCGTATTCCTGGAATCAGAAGCCTCGATGTTCAGCGCCCAGGCCGATCTGCTGCGGGCGGAATACGACCGCAGTGTAGTGGCCGCAGATCTCGACCGCCTCACTGGGAGGCAATGATTATGACCTTTGTACCCGGATCATCACCAGGCGACGTTTATGAAGCTGTTATCACCCTCGCGCGCTCGATCGCCGGCCGTAACGATGTCGAGAGCCTGCTCTCGGGCGTTGGAGAATCGGTTCGCGGAGTTGTCGGCTTCAATTACATCGGGCTGAGTCTGCACGACCCCGGAGGGGACCGCATGCGGGATTATGTCTGGCGTGAGGCCGGACGTTCTGTCGAAGTGCGCGTCTTGCCCGTGGATCAAGAACCCGCTGGTTGGGTATGGATCAACCAACAGCCGCTCGTAGTCCGTTGCGTCGAAGACGAGAGCCGCTGGCCGGAGTTCCGGGACCGCGCTCGCGAGATCGGGGTCAGAGCCGTGACTGTTGTGCCGCTCACCGCGGGGGATGATCGACTAGGCGCGTTCGGATTCGGCTGTGCGGCGCCGTATGAGCCTGGTCCGGCCGAGTTAGCACTCCTTGAAGGAGTCGCCAACGAGTTCGCTGTCGCGGTCGAATCCTTCATGGCCAAGCAGGAAGCAGTCCGAGAGCGGGACCGATTGCGGACGCTGTTCGATATCACCAACGCATTGGTGTCGAAGCTGGGACGGGAGGAATTATTCTCCGCGATATCCGAACAGATCGCGAACATCATCCCGCACGATTACGCGCTGCTGACGCTGCGCAATCAGAGCGGGGGCCTTGACGTGTTCGCGTTGCACTGCGCGCGCCCGCAGTTCCTCGACCTGCTGAAGGGACCGATCGAGCATGCAGGAATGCCCTCGTCCGAGGTGCTGGCGACCGGAAAGGCCGTAGTGGCTCGCGATGTCGATATCGATCGCTATCCCAACCCTCGTTTTGCGCGGTATGTGGAACTAGGAATCAAGTCCGCTTGCCTCGTTCCTTTGACCGCGCCGGACCGCACGATCGGCACTCTGGACCTGGGTCGAATGACTGATGACCCCTGGACTCCCGACGACGTCGAGTTTCTCGTAGAGGTAGCAAAACAGGTTTCGCTGGCCGTGCAGAATGCACTCGCTTACAGAGAGCTGGAGGAACTCAAGGATCGCCTGGCAACGGAGAAGCTTAACCTGGAAGACGAGATTCGCCTTGATCAAAATATCGGCAACATGGTGGGGGAGGCGCCGGCGTTTCAGTCGGTCCTGAAGAGCATTCAAATTGTGGCGCCGACGGACTCGACCGTTCTAATCACAGGCGAAACAGGCACAGGCAAGGAACTCGTCGCGCGGGCGATTCACGAATTGAGCGGCCGCGGTAACGGCAGCTTCGTCAAGGTAAACTGCGCGGCCATTCCCGCCAGCCTGCTCGAAAGCGAATTGTTCGGGCACGAGAAGGGATCGTTTACCGGAGCAGTGGCGCAGAAGATCGGACGCTTTGAACTGGCGCATCAGGGAACGCTGTTCCTGGACGAAATCGGCGAAATGCCGCTGGAACTGCAACCGAAGCTTCTCCGGGCCATTCAGGACCAGGAGTTCGAGCGGGTTGGCGGCAGCCGCACTATCCGCACCGACGCGCGGCTCGTTGCCGCCACCAATCGGGACTTGAAGGCGATGGTGGAGGAGAACAAGTTTCGCGCGGACCTCTACTACCGGCTGCATGTTTTTCCGGTGCATGTTCCGCCACTGCGGGAGCGCCGCGAAGATATTCCGCTGCTGACGCGCTATTTCATCCAGAAACATGCACAGCGTATGGGCCGGAATTTCGATACGATCCCCTCGTCCGTCTTCGAGGTGCTGACGAATTACGACTGGCCGGGCAATATTCGCGAACTGCAGAATGTGGTGGAGAGGTCGGTGATCTTGACGAAAGGGAGCGCGCTTCAGGTAGCGATGCCCGAGCCCGTCAACAAGGCGGCTCCGGCTACGCGGTCAGGAAGACCATCTGACCTGCGCAATGCCGAGCGGGAGGCGATCCTGAAGGCGCTGGAAGAGGCGAAAGGCATAGTCGGAGGCCCGGACGGCGCGGCGGCCCGACTGGGACTGCGACGGACCACCCTGCAGTCGCGCATGCGGAAATACAGCATCTCGCGCCAGTTTCGGTGAGCGATATGGGCTACTCGGGACGGACGATGCCCAGCTTCTTCATGCGCAACTGGAGCGTGGGACGCTTCAACCCAAGTCTCGCGGCTGCACCGTTACGCCCGGCGAGAACCCAGCCGGTTTCTTTGAGTACTTCGATGATGTGGCAGCGTTCGACCTCTTCAAGAGTGCCGGGGGCGCGCGCCGGCTTATGTGACGCGCGAAGCACCTCCAGCGGAAGCTTCAAGGAAGGGCCTGCGGATGCGATCACGGCTCGCTCCACCAGGTTCTGGAGTTCCCGGATGTTGCCCGGCCAAGAATAGCGTTTCAGAGCTTCCATCGATTGCGAGGGTATCGTGCTGATCTCCTTTCCCATTCGGGCGGCAAACTGGCGAGTGAAGTAGCTTACCAGCGGCGGAATATCTTCGGGCCGTTCCCGCAAAGGGGGAACCACGACAGGAAAGACATTTAATCGATAGTAGAGGTCGGCCCGGAATTTCTTTTCTTCCACCATGCGCAGCAGATCCGCGTTGGTTGCAGCCACCAACCGCACATCGGTACGGATTGTCCTGCTGCTCCCCAGACGCTCGAATTCCCGTTCTTGCAGGACGCGCAACAACTTGGGCTGAAGCTCTAACGGAATGTCGCCGATTTCGTCCAGGAACATCGTGCCGCGGTGAGCCAATTCAAAGCGCCCGATGCGCTGCGCCACGGCGCCGGTAAACGCTCCTTTTTCGTGTCCAAACAGTTCGCTTTCGAGTAGTCCCGTCGGAATGGCGGCGCAGTTCGCCTTCACGAAAGCATTCTGCCGGCGCGAACTGAGATTGTGGATCGCCCGCGCGACCAGTTCCTTTCCGGTCCCCGTTTCGCCGCAGATGAGCACGGTGGAATCGGATGGTGCGACCGTCTCCACCTGCCGAAGCACTGCCGTAATGGCCGCGCTGCTGCCCACGATGTCTTCGAAAAAGTAGTTGGTGCGGATCTCGTCCTGGAGGTACAACTTCTCTTCGACCAGCCTGGCGTTGAATTCCTCAATGCGGCTGTAGGCTGCCGCGTTGTCGAGCGCGATGGCGATCTGACCGCCCACCTGGGACAGGAGCGCCAGCTCATCGGACGCGATATCTTCCCGGCGGCTCGCGACGTTCAGGGTGCCCAGCACGCGCTCCCCCGATATCAGAGGCACGGAATACCCGAAACAGTAACCCTGATCGTAGAGCTCGCGTGCGAATGGATAGGATACAAGAGCCGTATCCTTCCTGTTTATGGCACACGGTTTTCGGGAGGAAAACGCCAGGCCCGGAAGTGTGCCTTGGATTGAGACGACTGAGTGTTCGCTGCTGATGCAATGTGAGCCCTCGAAATCGAGCGCCTGCCGTCGGAGTTGTTGGTTCTCCTCATCCCACAACGTCAGAGTCGCCATCTCCACTCCCAATGTCTGTCTGAGGCATCCGGAGATCGCCTGAAACAGCGATTCTGTATCGAGATGGGCTACGACGGCATTGTTCACTTGAAGCAGCAGCCGGAGGCGGTCTCGCTCGCCGGATAGATGCTGTTGTAAACTCGCCGCCTTCTCATAGTTGAGCGTGTTCTCCACGGAGACGGCGACCTGCCGGGCGATTCTCGCCATGAACTCGATGTCCTGTTCGCCGTAGGCATCCGTTTCGGCCGCGCCGAAAAGCAGAGTTCCCAGGTGGCGCCGTTCGGTAATCAGTGGGAGAGCGCAATAGCTATGGAGGCCGCTCTCTTGCAGGAGGCGCATCACAATAGGGAAACGCGTTTCCGACTGTATCTCGGGCACGTAGAATGGGCGCCCGGTCTCGAGCACAATGGATGAGGGAGTGTCGTCGGCCTGGAACTCCTGCCCGACCGCGATACCGATCACGGCCGGCGACTCCAATACGTAGACCTTTTCGACACGCCGCTCCGGGTCGTAGATCGTCAAGCCCAACCCAGCGAACGAGATCACTTTGGCCAGCTTGGCCGCCAGGATCGGGAACAACACAGGCAGGCTCTGGTGCGACGCAATCGCATCGGAAATCTCCAGCAATGCCTCCAGGCGGGCGCGAACCGCTTCCGAGGTCATCATAGCCATGCTTGGCGGATTACCGTAGCGCGCCGTATGCAACATTAAAGTCTCGGTCTCGGTCGTTTTCGTTGGAAGCAAACCACGTGCCAGGAGTTTTGGACCGCCCAGATCCCCGCACGCAATTCACCGTGGCATTTAGATCCTGAATAAATTGAACTTGCGCAGGACGGGTCATCGTGGTCCCTCGTGCGGCACGCAATTCTCACATTTCAAAACTCTTTCTCGTTCCGGCAATCTGGCGATTCGGCGCCGGCCGGGTGCAGTTGGGTATTTGCGAATTCTCTAGAGAGGACGCGGGCCACGAAGAGCGTCTCGTGAATTTGCAAGCGGCGCCGTGACGCGCCGCGGTGCCCAAGTTCGGCAGGAGCTTTCGGCACCTGCTATGCAGATCGGGCCGCAATGGCGACTTGGTGGCATGCGGGCATCAAAACCGAAGGGGCGATCCACATGGCCGCGTAGTCGCGTTCTTGATTTGGCACAGTAGCAGTCAGGAAAGGGGAAACTGCGCACCCCGGAAAGTGGTAGACACGGCGCTCACGATTGAACCAACCCGCAACAGGACGATATGGGGTTGGCTGCTGGCCGCAGCCGGCTGACAATGAGCTTGTTATCCGGGAACGAGTGCTCCATACAACGTTCGCGGCGTCGGGGCCTGAAGAAGGCGTCGTGGTTTGAGGCGCGCGATCCGGGGTGGCAAAAGGAGGATCGGTCATGGAAAATCTGGTTCTGCAGTCAGATGTCCCGAGCGAGTGCGAGCGATCGCGGCGGCCCGGCGATGAGGGCCTTCGGCAGTGGGTGAGAACCGAGCACCACCGATTGCATTGTGTGGAGGGCTGGCCAGACAGCCCTTACAAGGAAGCAGTGCTCGCCGCACCGGTGTTGTTGAGCCATTCTGGGCAGCCGTCGAGGACTCGGTATTCACGGGAGTTGGACGCCTCGGACTGATGGAGCTTGCGCTGATTGACCGCTCT
>Ga0335069_10013657_pt1 | contig 11397 bp, 7 predicted proteins | sample Lox_Sample_11_FD_206714 | JGI IMG/M metagenome (GOLD analysis project Ga0335069, IMG submission 206714) | Soil microbial communities from Loxahatchee National Wildlife Refuge, Florida, United States - Lox_Sample_1.1 | ecosystem: Environmental > Terrestrial > Soil > Wetlands | place: USA: Florida... | reverse complement strand
GGTGGTGGAATCGGGGGAGGAGTCTACAGGGTTGGTGGCGGAGTCACCCCGCCCACTGTGGTATTTAGAGTGGAACCGACTTATTCGGAAGAGGCCCGCAAAGCCAAGTACCAGGGAGTTGTCGTGCTGTCTGCTATTGTCCGAAAAGACGGCACAATTGAAATCCTCAAAGTCGTTCGGGGCCTAGGGTTGGGTTTGGACGAGAATGCAATTCAGGCGCTGAAACAGTGGAAATTTCGTCCTGGTATGAGGAACGGCGCTCCTGTGGATGTCGCTTTAAACATCGAGGTCAATTTCTCCCTGAGATAATCCTTCAGGTTCTGGATTGTTCTGATTTTCCTTCCAAGCTAGGGTTCTGACGAAATCCCTCCTCTTTCTTCAGCCCTTTGAAAACCGCGGAGATTCCCAGAAGAGAGAGTACAACAAGCCAAGCGGGAACTTGCTGGTTCCCCTCGGTCCATGGCACGAAGTTTCGCAGTGGGTTGTTGAGTAGAAGGATTCCTCCCGCATTAACTCCAAAGTGCGTGACGATGGCTGGATAGAGGCTACCGGTCCGAACCACCAAGGTTGCCAACACACATCCCGCCACGGCTGCGACAAGAAACCGGCTCGGATCTTGATGAAAGAATCCGAACATCGCAGAGGTTATCAGAATTGACTGTGAAATTGACCCGTCCTGAAGAAATCGATCGAAGAGGAAACCGCGAAAACAAAACTCCTCGCACAAGGATGGGACCAGCGCCAGGGAAATCAGCAATCCGAAGAGGTGCGAGGTCGAAGCTGCTTTCACCAGGGCTTGTGTTTGACGGCCAACCTCCATGGTTTCCGGGATAACATACGACTGCAAAACTTCAATCTCGTCTAGGAGGAAAATCAGGCACAGCGAAGCAAGTCCGCTCAGCAACGCGTTACGCCAGGAAAAGCCTTTCGACTTGAAGATTGACAATGCGGTCAACCGTTGGGCCCAGCTGAAGGCAAGAGGAAACCCTGCGACGACCATTAATTGCAGAGATACTGGGATCAATAGACCCTGCCTGGATTGGGTTATGGATGTGGCAAGCAATGAAACTAGCCAGAGAGCGGAATAAACTGCGAATCCCTGGACTTTGGGAATTAAGAATATCCCATGCTCGAATAACGGCCTTCTCATTGTGGAATCGGGGATTCAGTTCTTACCAGGCTGTGACGCATTGGGTGAGCTGGACGGATCCTGAAATAGCCCGGGATCAAGACCGGAGTCGTACTGGACGCTGTTGAGCGTAAGTCGTGAGGTCTTGTGTCCCTGGGTGGACAGAATCTCGGTGGGAATCTTGAGACCATCTTTTTCCTCGTACCGAAGGTAGCGTTCTTCACCCTTCACGATACCTTTTCCCTTTGGAGACTCCTTTTCGATCTCGTACTCATACCGGGAGATGAGATGGGTGGCGGAGTCAAATGAGAGGCGACCTCGAACGTACTCTCCAGCCAAAAACCCGGAGACCTCGACCAAATCCAGGGTTTTGCCATCGTCATGGGCCTGCCCAGTATATCGGTGCTTCGGAAAGGAAACCAACAAAAGGTCCGGTCTCATCTGAACCACCATCCCGATTCTTACGGGATCGATCTCCTTCCTGGGCAAACTCAGGACCGAATTGCCTACCTTCACCCAACCGTTATTTCCATTGATGATAGTGACGGCTTCCAGACCGTCTCCTCTTGCTTCGGAGCGAAAAAGGGCATCCGTTTTGAAACAGGCTTTGAGATTAATAGGCTTCTCCCCAGAGGCACCCAAAGCCTCGATCTGGTAGTCGTAGCATCCGTCCTGCAGGGAAAGGATTTTCGACTCACCACCGTAAGCAGCGGCCGATTGTCGAAAGAGCTCCGCAGACTTCTCTACCGGCCGGTCGGGCGGGGCAACTTGGTTCTCTGCCTTCGGGGTCACCTCGAACCAGGCAAACTGAGATAAAAATAAGAGGATTGTGAGACAGGCGCCTCGAAACAGTCTGGTCATCTGGTGGCTAGGATTTCGGAGCGTAATATCCTTTCTTGGCCCGCACCTTGAGGTTCTTCTGGTTCTGAACTGAAATTTTCAGCGACCGATAACTTCCATCCCGAGCTTGGTTGGTTGATCGGTAGGCGAGGCTGTACTGACTCCGAAGTTCCTCCTGAATTTGGTCGAATGCCTTCTTAAAATCTTGCGGCTTGGAGGGGAAAAAAGCTCTCCCTCCGGTCACTTCCGCGTATTTCTTAAGCGTTGAGTCATCTCCTTCGTAGCCCATTCCCACGGGGCCCATTCCGAAACTAAATCCACCTCTAGTACGGTTCGAAATAGCGAAAATAATCACGTCTGCACGCTGCGCCGATTCCACTGCCTCTTTCATTTTGAGCTTGCTCGTGGTATCAGCGCCATCGCTGAGGAGTATGATGGATTTTCGGCCGGTCTCCTCTTTCAGCTTCTCATCGCAAGCCAGATAAACGGCATCGTGGATGGATGTTCCTGAGCCAATGGTGATGGTCTGAATGGACTTTTCCAGCCGTCGCAGGTCGGTTGTGAAATCCTGCAACAACGTCACGCTCCGATCGAAATTCATAAGGAGAGCCAGATCTTCCTTCCGCAAAACCGACTCCAAGAAATCCATTGCTGTGCGTTTTTCTAAGCCAATTATCGGTTCAACGCTGGGACTGCTGTCGATCAGGATGGCCAAGGTCAGTGGCAAGGTGACTTCTTTAGAAAAGTATTCCACCTGCTGCCGCTTACCATCCTCTTCAACAACAAAGTCCTCCTTATTGAGGTTGGTGATGAGGCGGTTGTTACTATCGCTGATGGTGAACAGCACGTTGACAAGATCCACACTCACTCGGAGAGTTGTCTGATCGTCCTTCTGTCCCTTCTGTCCCGGAGTATCTGCAAAGGTTTGACCGCCGCCAGTTACCCATAGAAGAATGGGCATTAAGGCTAACAGCCTACAGCGGCGAGGGAGTTTCAGATGAGAGTTAGATTTGTCAGGAGATTTCATTTGAATTGGCTGTGAACAAGAACCTTCGGGTCAACCTTGCCATCCACACTCGTGCTGGCAATTATAGGCAAACTCATCTATTTCTGCAAACAGCTGTGTGAAGAAACCGAAGAAACCTCTGATCGTCATCTTTAGTTAGAAAGAACCTTTGTCTAGAAAGTTTGCTTTAAATGGAAATAAATCCCCTCCGACACCTTATTTTGAGCTATGAGGTTGCGTAGAGTAAAATTCAGATTGACAATCGAGGTATCCCCAAGGGATTTCTTGCCTGGCTCAGCTGGAGTATCTTGCACTTTAATCTTCCGCAGTCCCGATTCCCGAGCCGGCTCGAGTGAATCTCAAAAGAGAAAGGATGAGATCGTGATCGAGGCTGTAATCCTGGCAGGATTGAGAACGCCAATCGGACGTTTTCAAGGAGGTCTCCAGAGTTTCAGTGCCGTTCAGCTTGGCACGCGCGTCGTCAAAGCCCTTCTGGATCGGCTGGCGTTTCCCTCAGAAATGATTGAAGAAATCATCATGGGGAATGTGATTTCTGCCGGACTGGGCCAAAATCCTGCTCGCCAAATCGGGTTGCGAGCCGGGCTTTCTCCTCGCGCATCGGCACTGACTATCAACAAGGTTTGTGGATCTGGGCTGAAAGCAGTAGGCCTAGCGGCCCAGTCAATTTGGCTTGGGGAAGCCAGTCTGGTGGTGGCAGGGGGAGCTGAATCCATGACCAATGCTCCTTATATTCTGCCGCAGGCAAGAGGTGGCTTGCGGTTGGGACACGGCAAGATCCTTGATGCTATGATCCAGGACGGATTATGGGACGCCTTTGAGGACTTTCACATGGGCCTTACAGGAGAAATCGTGGCCGAGCGCTACCATATCACGCGAGAACAGCAGGATGAGTATGCGCTGAACAGCCACCGCAAGGCCGTCGCCGCCACCAAAGAGGGCCGGTTCATCAGCCAGATTGTGCCTGTCCCTATTCGTGGCAAGATTGGGACTCCTACTCTCCTCCAGATCGATGAAGGTCCCAGGGAAGATTCGACTTTGGATAAACTCCACTCGTTGAACCCTGTGTTCAAGAGTGACGGCACTATTACAGCTGGGAATGCCCCAGGGACCAACGATGGGGCTGCCGCTGTCGTCCTCGCCTCGATTCAAAAAGCCCGTGAATTAGGACTTGAACCCATGGCGACAGTGATTGCTCAATCTGTCAGTGGAGTTCCCCCCAGGGATGTCATGATGGCACCAGTTAGCGCCGTAGAGCAGCTCTGGAAAAAAACGGGTTGGTCAAAAGACGAAGTAGACCTATACGAGATTAACGAAGCGTTTTCTGTTCAGGCAATAGCGGTTGTGGACCAACTGCGATTAGATCCCGCAAGGGTGAACGTCAATGGCGGATCAGTGGCTCTCGGACATCCAATTGGTGCAAGCGGGGCTAGGATCTTAGTAACACTCCTGCACGAGATGGTTCGTCGTGACGTGGGTCGAGGGATCGCTGCCCTCTGCCTGGGAGGAGGTAACGCAGTGGCCATGGCTGTGGAGAGGGGGGCGCAGAGTTCAAAGTCAAGGGTCTGAAGCCCAAGGTTCCAAGAGACCTGGCTTGCGGCCAGGTACTGGACTGTAAAAAAAGACCACCAGTTTGCAGGACCTTGAAACCAAAATGAGTGAGAGGTAGCCTTTCCTTCTATCAATTTGGTTACTTGCGTTCGAGTTCATGTGCCCTCTGATGGGCCTTCCCATGCCCGAGGTTTTGCTCTTTCCAAAACTAGATCCGTATACTAGAATCCGACTGAGTATTCAGAAAAGTTGTGTCGAGGGGATCGCATCCGGGTAGTGGTGTTAAGAGGTTTGCTCTCAGCGCTACAGGTTCTAAGTTCTTCCGGAGTCTTAGGAGATTGACAGGAAACTTGCTCGAGATGATTCTCTGTCAAAAATGTGGAGCAGTTAATAGAATTGCGGAAGAGAACTGTCAGAAGTGTGGTTGCAGGTTGATGATCATCTCATACACGGATCAACAGAATGCTCCATTGCCGGCTTGGGAAGAGCATTTGCTGGAACGAATCAGCTCGTTGGAATACAGCGTTGGCCGTCTGGATGAGCGGCTCACCGAAATTCACGACTTGGTTCATCAGCTAGCAACCGAGAGCTTCTATGACCATACCATGATTGAGTCTATTGCCGGAGCCTTGAAGCGCATGCAGATCGTCGGGAAGCGGGAATTGGAGAATGATTGGCAACAGCGGGTAGCTCGACGTCTCATTGAGAGTGAGGAACGTGAACGGTTCGAGGCCAGAAAGAAGGATTTCCTCAATGCCTTCCGAGGCAAGGATAAGAAACTGTTTGTCAAGTTGATTGATGAAAGCAGCCAGTGCTTTGTACGGAGGAACTATCAGCGTGCTCTCCGGGCGCTGGAAAAGGCGCTAGCGGTCGACCCACAGAATTGTGAAGTGGGAGTTTTTCTCGGGAAAGTCTATTACGAGTTTGAGAACTTCTCCAGCGCCGGCAAGTGCCTGCGCTGTGTTTTGAAGTTCAATCCACTTCATTTTGAAGCTAATCTTCTCGCTGGTCTGCTGGCAAAGCATCGGGGGGAATTCGAAATTGCCAGGAAGCACCTGACTAATGCGGCAGACATTGGTCAGACCTCGCCGGCTGCGCACTTGTTGTTGGGATCGGTGTTACTTACGCAAGGAGACGATCATCTGGCGCTCACTCATTTTTCTCAGGCCCTCGATCTTAAACCGTCTCCTCAAATGTACCTCCTGGTGGGTACCATCTATTCCCGCCAGGGAAGATTGAACACGGCCATCAGGCACATCGAGAAAGCCATCGAGATGGATCCACGTTGTGACGAAGCTTTCTTCCAATTAGGATTGGTCTTCTGGGGCCACAATTGGCGTAAGAAGGCCAGGGAGTGCTTCAAGAAGGCCATTCATCTTAATCCCAAGGAATTCCGCTACAAAAGTGCACTGGACCTGTTCGTCAAGAATTCGAGAAGCGGCAACCCTCCCCTGGATTCACGAGTCAAGGAGGATTCAAGCGACAGGAACATCGAGTTCCTGGTGAAGCATGAGCTCCGGCTGGATTTTCTTCGCGCAGGCGAGGATTTCAATCGTTTGGAAGAAGGCTCGGAAAAGAAATAGCACGGGTTTCTCCGGAAAACACAAGTAGGGGTTTATCGCTGGGAGGCATTTTATTCCTAATAATTTACAGAGGGAACATGGCCGACGAAAAGACAGAACGAGGCAGGGCAATTGATCTGGCTTTATCACAGATCGAAAAGCAGTTTGGGAAAGGGTCAATTATGCGGCTGGGCAGCCGCGAATCAATTGCCAGTATCGGAATCATTCCGACTGGATCCCTGGCCTTTGATGCCGCCTTGGGGGTAGGTGGCATGCCACGAGGGCGCGTCATTGAAATCTTCGGGCCCGAATCAAGTGGCAAAACGACTCTGGCGCTCCATGTCATTGCTCAAGCCCAGAAAGCCGGCGGAATGGCCGCCTTTGTAGATGCCGAGCATGCCTTGGATGCTGCATACGCCCGCAAACTGGGAGTGGATATCGACAATCTGCTTGTTTCACAACCAGACAGTGGCGAGCAAGCTCTAGAGATTGCAGAAATGCTTGTTCGCAGCGGCGCCCTCGACGTATGCGTTGTAGACTCTGTAGCCGCGTTGGTTCCCAAGGCCGAGCTTGAAGGCGAGATGGGAGATGCACATATGGGATTGCAGGCTCGCCTGATGTCCCAGGCCTTGCGCAAGCTGACCGGCATTGTCTCCAAGTCTCGGACATGCATGATCTTCATAAACCAGATCCGCGAGAAGATTGGCATTTTATTTGGGAATCCCGAAACCACCACTGGGGGACGCGCTCTGAAGTTCTATGCATCTGTAAGAGTAGATGTTCGGCGAGTCGCTTCAATCAAAGATGGAGATGAAGTTACCGGAAGCCGGACCAAAGTCAAGGTAGTGAAAAACAAGGTGGCACCGCCATTCCGGGAAGCCGAATTCGACATTATGTATGGGGAGGGAATTTCCAAAGAGGGAGATCTGATCGATCTGGGTGTGGACAAAGGGATCATTGAAAAGACCGGGGCCTGGTTCTCTTACCGTGGCGAACGGTTGGGACAGGGACGCGAGAATGTAAAGCAGTTCCTGAAAGAAAATCAAGACATTCGCCTCCAGATCGAAGAAGACCTGCGAAAGGCACTGAATATCACTCTGGGGTCTGAGAGTGAAGCTGCGGCCGCGTCTCCCCCTGAAGCGGCGGTTCCCAGGACAAAGGCTAGCCGGGGATGAAGTATCGGGAGGCGAGATTTCGTTGGCTGGAAGTTTGTGACTTGGTCATTATGCATTGTCTCCTGTTATGAAAATGCAAGTTTTGGTAGCCACGACAAACCGCATTTGGTTTGTCGTGGGTTTTGACCACAAATGAAAAGCCACGCTGAATTCAGAGTCCGAATTCAGCGTGGCTACCCCTGCACAGAACTTATGACCCTGCCGGGACTTTGGTCTAGAACACCTTGGACTGGGATGGATTCTGACCTAACGTCACTCCACTAAGAAGCTTTGATTGAACGCTCTGTCCTGGGTACAAACCCATTCATCCTCTCGGTGCTCCTTGCTTTGCTGGCAGGGACCCTGGCCCTATTTCCCCTCTCGTCTTACGATACCTGGTGGATCTTAGCTGCTGGCGAACACATGCTGCAGACCCGAGAAATTCTGCACTCTGGCATTGGATCATGGACGCGTTCGTCGACTTCTTATGTTTATCACGGCTGGATGTTTGCCATTTTCACTGCTCTCAGCTACCGGATTCTAGGAGAGTGGGGTTTGATTCTCCTGAGGTCTTTGCTGGCTGGCAGTTGCTTCATGTTCCTTGGTTTGGCAACGAGGGCTCGAGGAGCGCGCGGCGCTGGCGTCTTGTTGCTACCCGGATTGGCACTTCTCATGGGGTACACCAATCTATTTTGGCCGGTTCGCGCACAGTCCACGTCTCAGGTTCTACTTGCTCTAACACTCTTATTAATGTCTTTGTCCCGTCTCGAAGGTTGGCGTCGTTGCCTGACTCTGACTCTCACCACAGTAGTGTGGGCCAACCTTCATGGAGGAGTTCTTTTGGGTTTTGTGGTGCTGATGATCATCGTAACTGGCGAAAATATCGACTGCTTTCGGCAAGGTGGTGGTCTTGAACGTTCGAAGGTGATGAAAGATTGCGCTTTGCTGGCGGGCGCTGCATTAGGGTGCTTACTGACTCCTTACGGGGTCAAAGGTTTATTCTCTGCACTGCGCCACATTCGCGGTGAGCATGTGGCAACGCTGCCTTTAGAGTGGGGAACTCCTCGACTTGCGGATTTTCCTCTCTTCGCGCTGCTCCTCGGTCTAGTTGGAATTGGCCTCCTGACTACCATCTTCTCCAACCGGATGCGATGGGCTGACCCGCTTCTTTTCTTGCTTTTTGCTGTGATGGGGCTCAGCTCACTTCGATATCTGGAGATTGCCTCTATCGGGCTTGCGTTTGTGGGATCGTCTTGCTTTGCCGCAGCACTAGGTGAACGCTACTTTAAGGGGTGGAGGGGAGGAATTGGAGCGGTTGCGAGCGTGATACTACTTGGATCTCTGCTTGGCATCGGCGTGGGGCGAGATCGTTACCTGTTCCATGGGGGTTGGAGGCCAGGCAGACAACTGCCTGTCGGTGCAGTGGATTTCATGGCTCGAAACCAGATCTTCCAGCAGGTTTTCAACCCGTACGAATGGGGGGGGTACCTCATTTGGAGACTCCGCCCTGCCAACGTGGCATTCATTGACGGTCGGGTCGACCTATATTCTGAAGAATTGGTAAGAGACTATCTTTGGGTTCAGGATGCAAATCCCGGTTGGAAGATCATTCTGGACCGTTACTCAATCCAAGCAATCTTGTGGAGAAATGGGCAGTCAGGCCAAGCTCTGAGAACGGAACTGGAGAAGGATGGGTCATTTGTCCCTATATTCAAAGATCAAGGGGCAATCCTTTTTGTCCGAAAGAACGGCCGCTACCTTCAACTCGCGCGATCTGGTTAAGATAAGGTCCAGCTAGTCGTTTGACGATCTTAATGACATGACTTCTGCGGTCAACAAGCCTTCAGACTATACCTCGGAGGAGATCTCGCCCCCCCACCAACAGAACTTCAAACGCATCATCCATAGGACATTGAAAGGTAATATCCCCTGGGTGGTTCTTATTGTGCTTCTCAATCTTGTTTTCTTCGGCGATGCACTATTCACTGACAAGACCTTCTTCTATCGCGATGTCTCATTTTTTGCCTACCCTCTCAGGAAACTGGTAACAGAAGCCTATTCTCGGGGCGAATGGCCGCTCTGGAACCCATACATTCAATTGGGTCAGCCGCTGCTCGCCAATCCTAACGCGATGGCACTATATCCGACTCAAGTGCTTTTCCATCTGCTTCCGTTTCATCTTGCCTTTAAGCTGCACTTTGTTCTTCATTCCACGCTAGCGGGGATTGCATTTTTCTACCTGAGTCGTGAGCTAGGCATATCTGTGTTCTCAGCCTTCCTTGCTGCTGTTCTTTACAACTTCAGTGGGGTCAACCTTTCGTTTGTGAATCTGTACCTTATTTTACCGGCAGTCCCATTTCTTCCCCTGCTAAGTTTCTCATTGCTCAGATTCCTGAAGGCTCCATCAATCCTGAAGGTCGCTTGGAACAGTCTTCTGGTCGGTTGTTTCTTATTGTTGATTGAACCTCTGTGTACATTGGGGGTTGCGTTTTTCGTTGTCCCATTTTTGATATTGGGTCTCTTTTGCATTCCTGATTTGAGAAGTACAAGACGCACGGCTATCCCCCTACTCGCTGTAGTCCTCTCTCTGGCGTTGCTTCTGGTTTGTATCCAGATACTTCCCACTCTGGAAATGGTGCAGAAATCGGGTCGAAAAGGGGGTATGGACTTCCAGGTCATCACTTACTGGTCTATGCATCCTATCAACCTCCTCCAGTTGATCTTCCCCAGGATATTTGGCGACGGTTTCAAGCTGGCTAATCCCTCATTCTGGGGGAGACCCTTCTTTGAGAATCGCGAACCTTATCTTCTGTCGTGCTACGTCGGGTTGTTCCCTTTACTCATTGCTGTCTCTGCCATCTTTTTCAGCCCCCATCGCTGGTTGCGGATTCTCCTCGCATCTGTTGCAGGAGTCGGTCTCCTGCTGTCCTGTGGCAAGTACACACCCATCTACGAAGGGATCTTTCACTACTGCCCTATATTCCGTTTTGGTCGATATCCAGTGAAGTACCTTTTGGTGGTCAACTTCTGCATCTCTTTGCTGGCGGGATTGGGCTTTGACGATGTCGTCAGACTTCGGAATTCTGGGACGGATGTGACCAAGAAAATTAGGGGGGTTCAAGCGTTCGGCATAGCGTCTGCTTGTCTTTTGGTTATTCTCTTCTCAATTCTCTCCATCGAGACACTTTGGCCACGACTCCGAGGTGTTGCACTCAGCGGAACTGACGTCATCGTAACCAGCGGGGGGCAGAAGTCGATGATCGGCAAGGAACTCATTCATAGCGCGGTGCAGACGGGGCTCGTGCATTCGGTGGTTTTGCTCATCTTCCTTGTCTTGAATGTTTTTCCCATAATACGGAGTCCAATTATTCAATTCGGGGTGGCTTTCTTTTTGTTTGTTGACCTGTTTACAGGCAATTTCTGGATTAATCCCCTAACCTTGGAGGGCTTTTACGATACTCCCCCTGTGGCTCAATATATCATCGACCAGACGAAAGGAAGGGATCCAGAGAGAATCTATAGATTTCAAGATGAAGATTTTGAGAAGCTCCCAGATGTTCTTGGGACCACCGATTCGACGATGTGGGTTTCCCTTTACCGGAAGCTGACTCTTTACCAGTTCCTTTCTGCCAAAGACCACATTCACTTCGCTGTTTTTGGTCCAATTGACCGGATGGAGACTCTGCCCAGTCAAATTATCAGTACGGAACTCAGAAGCATTAAGACCCTGGAAGAGAAACTGGACTACTTAGCCGGGCTGAATGTGGGGTATATCCTCTCAATACATTCACTTGAAAGCCGACTCCTTTCATTGGACGGCCTGTTCTTTATTAATAGTAAAGAACCTCTTCGGGTTTACCGGTTGAGTAATCGGCTACCTAGAGTTTTCCTGGTTCCCGATGCCAAGCCATCCCAGGAGAAATTCCAGAGTTTTGAAACCTACTTGGCAGTGGATCCCGGCAGGACAAAATCAATGCCGTTCACCTCAAGCAGCAAGCTTGCTCCACCTGCGGTTGGGCAAGTAAGTGTCAACCAATCCGTGGTTCAAATTCAACGCTATGACCCAAACCGGATAGAAATGGAATCCCAGAGTGACAAAGCCGGAATGTTAATTCTGCTGGACAGTTATTTCCCGGG
>Ga0335069_10013656_pt1 | contig 11397 bp, 15 predicted proteins | sample Lox_Sample_11_FD_206714 | JGI IMG/M metagenome (GOLD analysis project Ga0335069, IMG submission 206714) | Soil microbial communities from Loxahatchee National Wildlife Refuge, Florida, United States - Lox_Sample_1.1 | ecosystem: Environmental > Terrestrial > Soil > Wetlands | place: USA... | reverse complement strand
GAGTTGCCAGGTGGTGATAGCCCATGATCGAGGTCACGGCGGAGGCGCTGTCCGCTCATCCCTTCCTGCACGGCATGTCCCGTGACCACCTGGCCGTACTCGCCGCCACGGCCAGGGACGTGACCTTCCCGGCCAAGCACCGGATCTTCGAGGACGGCGGCAACGCCACCCGCTTCTGGCTGGTCCAGTCCGGCTACGTAGCCCTGGATCTGCACGTTCCCGGGCAGGGCCGGATGAAGATCGACACCATCGGGATGGGCGAGCTGCTCGGCTGGTCGTGGCTGTTCCCGCCGTACCGGTGGGCCTTCGGCGCCGTGACCGCGAGCCCGGTCGAGGCCTTCGAATTCGACGGGCGGGCGGTACGGGCCCGCTGCGAGTCCGATCCCGTGCTCGGCTACGAGCTCACCCGGCGGCTCGCGCGGGTCGTCGCGAAGCGGCTGCAGTCGACCAGGGTCAGGCTGATCGCCGCCTCCAGCCAGACGGCGGGTTCGCGCCTGGGCGGGCCATAGGCCATAGGTCCCGGTATCCGGTGCCCGACGCCTCCTGCCGGCCTGCACCTGCCCGGCGACGCTGAGCGGGAAAGAGCCCCGATCGGGAGGAGGCCGGTCATGGCATCCAAACCAGTCGTCGTGGGCGTGGACGGTTCGGAAGAATCACTGCGGGCCGTCGAATGGGCCTCCCTGGAGGCGAGGCGGCACTCGGTGCCGCTGCGGATCGTGTCGGCGCCCGCGGCGGTACCGCGGATGCAGGCATACAGCACCTCGCCGGCGGAGATCGCCAGCGCGCTGCGCGGGATAGCCGCGCGGGCCCTGGACGCGGCCATCACCCGGTCCGAGCAGGTGGCCCCGGGCCTGTCATTGACGACCGGGTTGCTGTCCGGGACGCCGGCGCTGGCCGTGGCGGAAAGCGGCGCCGGCGCGTCCATGCTCGTCGTGGGCGCGCGCGGGGGGGGCGGCTTCGCGGCGATGGTGCTCGGCTCGGTGAGCAGGTACGTGGCCAGCCGCGCCCCGTGCCCGGTCGTGGTGGTCCGGGAGGAGAACATGGCGGTGCACCGCGAGATCGCGGTCGGCGTCCGCGATCCCCAGGACACCACCGAGGCGCTCGCGTTCGCGTTCGAGGAAGCGGCGCTGCGCGAGGCGGACCTGGTCGCCATGCACACCTGGTACTGGTTCCCGTCCACGCCGCACCGTCCCGCCCCGGGCGAGGCGGACCGGATCTCGGCCAGCGCCGCCAGCAGCCTGGCCGCCGCGCTGGAGCGGTGGCACGAGAAGTACCCGGCCGTACGGGTCCGTCACGACGTCATCCACGGGCATCCCGCCCGGGTGCTGGCCAGCTACTCCGCCCGGGCCGACCTCGTGGTGCTGGGCAGGCACAGCCATCCGGACGGCGTGGGCCCCGGCATCGGCTCGATCCAGCACGCGGTGCTCGACCACGCCCACGGACCCGTCGCCGTCATCCCGTCGGGTGAGTGACACCAGGCGGCATCATCCGCCGGGTGAGCGAGTGACACCAGGCGGCATTACCCGCCGGGTGAGCGAGTGACACCAGGCGGCATTACCCGCCGGGTGCCGGCCCGGCACGGGCCAGGCGCCTGACGAAGGTCCCGCGCACGCCCGGCGAACGGCCCTGACCAGGTGCCCTCCGCCGGGATCAGGCTGGCCTGAAAGCCCGGGGGACCCGCCTTCCGGGCGGCTGCTGGAGGCGAACTCGTAATGCTGAAGACGATCGATGACTTCGCGGTCGACGGCCTGCGCGTCCTGGTGCGCGCCGACCTCAACGTGCCGCTGCGCGACGGCCGCGTCGCCGACGACGGCCGCATCAGGGCGAGCCTGCCCACCCTGACCGCGCTGACGACCCGCGGCGCCAGGGTGATCGTGTGCGCTCACCTCGGCCGTCCCGGCGGCAAGCCGGATCCGGAGTACTCGCTGGCGCCGGTGGCGGCCCGGCTCGGCGAACTGCTCGGCCGCGCGGTAGAACTGGCCGCCGACACCACCGGTCCCGCCGCGCGCGCCGCGGTCGCGGCGCTGCGCCCGGGCGGCGTGATCATGCTGGAGAACCTGCGCTTCAACGCGGCAGAGACCAGCAAGGATGACGCGCAGCGCGGCCTGTTCGCCGATCAGCTGGCCGGCCTGGCCGACCTGTACGTCTCGGACGGCTTCGGTTCCGTCCACCGCAAGCACGCCAGCGTCTACGATGTGGCCCTGCGCTTGCCGCACGCGGCCGGCTACCTGGTCAAGGCCGAAGTCGACGCGCTCAGCCGGCTGATCGCGGACATCCGGCGGCCCTACGTGGTGGTACTCGGCGGCGCCAAGGTGGCAGACAAGTTCGACGCATTCGGCAGCCTGCTCGCCGCGGCCGACCGGATCCTCGTCGGCGGCGCCATGGCCTTCCCGTTCCTCGTCGCCCAGGGCGACAAGGTCGGCACCTCGCTGCTCGAGGCGAGCCAGGTCGACGCGGCCGCCCGCTACCTGGAACAGGCGGCCCCGGACCAGATCGAGCTGCCGTCCGACGTCGTCGTGGCGGCCGGACCCGGCGGGCCGGGCAAGGTGGTGGCCGCGGGCACGATCCCGGCCGACCAGATGGGCCTGGACATCGGCCCGCAGACGGCGGCGCGGTTCGCGGCCGTCCTCGGGGAGGCCCGGACGGTCTTCTGGAACGGCCCGATGGGCATGTTCGAGGTGGCCCCGTACGCGGAGGGCACCCGGGCCGTCGCCCGGGCCATGACCGGCGGCGAGGCGTTCACGGTGGTCGGCGGGGGTGACACCGGGGCGGCCATCCGCGCGCTCGGCTTCGCCGGGGACGCGTTCGGCTACGTCTCCACCGGCGGCGGCGCCAGCCTGGAGTTCGTCCAGGGCAAGACGCTACCGGGGCTGACCGCGCTGGAGCAGCCATGAACCACGTCCGCCTGATCCTGCTGCGGCACGGGCAGAGCGAGTGGAACGCGGCCGGCATCTTCACCGGCTGGGAGAACGCCCGGCTGACCACGGCGGGGGAGGAGGAGGCCATCCGGGCCGGGACGCTGCTGGCCACCCGCGGCGTGCTGCCCGCCTTCGCGCACACCTCGCTGCAGCGGCGCACGATCCGCACCGCCGACCTGGCGCTGTCCGCCGCGGACCGCGACTGGATCCCGGTGCGCCGGTCCTGGCGGCTCAACGGGCGGCACTACGGAGCCTTGCAGGGCCGGAACAAGGCCCAGGTGCGGCAGGAGTACGGCGAGCAGCAGTTCACGCTGTGGCGCCGGTCCTATACCGCCACGCCTCCCCCGATCAGCGCGGCGACCGCGGAGCTCCAGCGTGGCGATCCCCGCTACGAGATGCTCCCGCCCGAGGCCAGGCCGCGCGCCGAGTCGCTCCGGGACGTCACCGCCCGGCTGCTCCCCTACTGGTACGACGCCATCGTGCCGGACCTGCGGGCAGGCGGATGCGTGCTCATCGTCTCGCACGGCAACACGCTGCGGGCACTGGTCAAGCACCTGCAGTCGATACCGGACGACCAGATCGCCGGGCTGGACATCCCCACCGGCATCCCGCTGGTCTACGAGCTCGGACCGGACCTGCACCCGGACGAGCTGGGCGGTCAGTACCTCGACTCGCACGCCGCCCGGGAGGCGATCGAAGCCATCAAGGGAGAATCACATGAACAGGCAGGATGACGCGGTCCGGCGCATCGTGGCCGGGGTGGACGGCTTCGAGTCATCCAAGGCCGCGCTGCGGTGGGCGATCCACCAGGCCAAGATGACCGGGGCGGTGGTGGAGGCGGTGACGGCCTGGCAGATCCCGGCCGGCGCCGGGCTGGTCCCGCCTGCCGACATGCCCGACTACCAGGACGACGCCCGGATGATCCTGACCGAGGCCATCACCGAGACGTGCATGATCGACGCCGACGTCGAGGTCCGCCCGCGCGTGGTGGAGGGACGGGCCGCGCAGGTGCTGGTGGATGCCTCCGAAGGAGCAGACCTGCTCGTGGTGGGCAACCGGGGACACGGCGGCCTGGCCGAGGCCCTGCTCGGATCGGTCGGCCAGTACTGCGTACGCCACGCGTCGTGCCCGGTGGTCATCGTGCGCGGCAAGTACTGAGGCTGCCCCGGATCAGTCAATACGCACGGGCCGGGCGCCGGCCGGTTAGCGGACGATCAGGACCGGGCGGTCGGTGAGGTGGATCACCTTGTGCGCCGTGCTGCCCAGGATGAAGCCGGCCAGGTCGCTGCGGCCGCGCGAGCCCATCACGATGACATCGACGTCGTGCTCTATCGCGTCATCGACGATGCCGCGCGCGGCGTAGCCGTACAAGGTGGTCCGGACGTCGCCGTGCGCCTTCACGCCGGCCTCGGTCAGCTTCTCCACGGCGGCCGAGATCGCGGCGTTGGCGTCGGCTTCGGTCTCGTCCGTCATGGCCAGGCCGGTCTTGACCGCTATCTCACGTTCCCGCAGGTGCAGGACCCATACCTCGCCCTTGGAGAGCAACGCCAGATCGCGTGCCGCCAGCAGCGCCCGGTCGGATATCTCTGAATGGTCCACCGCAACCAGGATCCTGTCGTACATGGCCTTATTCCCTCGCTTCGGGATTCCCTGCGTGAAAACCGTTGTTTTCCGAGTTCAGTGTCACGCCGCGCGATTCGAGTGACCAGGGACGAAGGGATGACGGGAAAGGGACCTTGGTCACCGGGACCTTCGTCCCGGCAGGCAGATGAGCAACGACCCTACGGAGCCCGCGCCGAGGCATGGCACTGTCGGCCCGCCAGGCCCGTGCCTGCGGGCGGCGGGTGAGGGAGCACGGAGGGAATCCGGCACGATGGCAGCAGGCAGCACGGGCGGCGCGCCCAGGATCGTGGTGGGGGTCGATGGCTCCCCGTCGTCGCGGGCGGCCCTGCGCTGGGCCGTCAGGCAGGCCAGGCTCACCCGCGGCACGGTCGACGCCGTCATCGCCTGGCAGATCCCGCTGATGCTGGAGAACTACAGCTGGGCGCCGATCGGGGTGGAAGAGGCTCGCGACTTCGCCGAGGACGCCAGGAAAAGGCTCGACGCCGTGATCGGCGAGGAGGTGGGGCCAGCCGGCAGCGAACTGGTCAGGAGCCAGGTGGTGCGCGGTCATCCGGCGCAGGTCCTGCTCGACGTCGCAGCCGGCGCGGACCTGCTGGTGGTCGGCAGCCGCGGCCACGGCGGCTTCGCCGGCGCCCTGCTCGGCTCGGTGAGCCAGCACTGCGTGCATCACGCGCACTGCCCGGTGCTGATCATGCGGGGTGAGCCCGGCTCCTGAGCCAGGTCATGCCGCGCCGTCATTAACGTGGCGTCATACCGCGGCGCGGTCCCGGTCGCCGGTCCGGACACGCAGGACGCTGTCCACCGTGGTCACCCAGATCTTCCCGTCGCCGATCGTCTCCGTGCGGGCGTGCTTGGCGATGACCTCGACCAGGGCCTCCGCGTCGTCGTCGAGGGCGACGATGTCCAGGCGGGTCTTGGGCAGCAGCGCCGCCTTGCGGCCGCCGGGCAAGCCCAGGTCGGGCTGGCCGGCGACGGGCTGGCCGAACTGCCGGCCGAAGCCGCGGACCTCGCTCACGGTCAGCCCGTGCGCCCGCTGGTCGATCAGGGCCTCGATCAGCTCATCCAGCTTCTCGGGCCGGACGATGGCGGTGATCAGTTTCATGTCGTGTCACCTTCCGCCTCGGCCCGCCGGTTACATGCGGCGCATGCGAAGGAACTTGCGGATGTCATCCTTGCCCGCCAGGAGCGCCACGCCGGCGCCCAGCAGAACCGCGCACCCGGCCACCCTGAGTGCCGTTCCGATGATGTGCTTCATGGGCCCGAACCTTCCTGTGACGTGACGCCCGGACCGGTATCCCGTCCGGGACCGGGCGGTATCAGCCGACGACGGCGGGCGCGACCCGGTCGCGATCGTCGTAGAACCAGGTGTTGGCGTCTTCTGGCCTGGTCAGCTCCTGCACCCGGGCGTGCGCTGCGGCCAGGGCGCGGCGCGAGACGCGGTAGTGATGACCGCACAGGAGCAGTTCGGTCTCGTGGGGCCGGCCGGGAGCCGGCGGCATGACGACCCGGACCACTGCCCTGGCCACGCAGCAGCAGGCCCGGTCGCCGGGGCCCGGGCGGGCAACCGGGCCGTACAGCGCGATCGCGCTGCCGGCCGGGCTCGCCGATGGCTGGTGGAATCTCGCGTTCATGGCTCCAGCGTCGTAAGGTGCCCGCCCGGACCGGAAGAGACGTAACTCACTTCCCGGCATGACGAAAGTCCCGGCCGGGCCCGGGCAGCCCTGGGAGGCCGCGGCCCGGCCGGGACCTTCGCCCGGCCTTTCGCGCCAGCTGGCGGCAGCCGGCCGGTCAGTCCGCGTCCCGGCGGCCGAAGACGCGCTTGGCGATGGACGCCGTGCCGATGACGGCGAAGAACGCCAGGAAAATCGATGACGGAATGTTCGTCACGTCGCCCCCCGCGCTGACCGAGGTCAGGTTGCCGCCGAAGATGCCGACGAACAGCACCGCGAGCCACATCGAGACGATGCTCAGCGCACCCCAGAACCCGGTCACCAGGAGCCGGGCCGCGATACCCGGGCGAGCGGGCCTTTCGGTGGAGGGCTCCTGCGTCATTACCGTAGTCATGACATCCTCCTTGCTTTCGCTTTCACGCTCGGGCCAGGCCGCTTGCGCGGCCAGAGCCATTGGTCATGACTTTGCCGGACGGCGGCCGGCTGTTCCGGGACCTTGGCCCGGTGCGGGCGCTGCCGCGGCGTGGCACAGTCGCATCAAGGGCGGCTGCTGAACAAGATCTGGCGGCCCGGCGAACGCCGGAGCTGGTGAGCACAGTGAGTAAATTCGTCCTCACGTTGCTGGTCATACCGTTGCTCGTTGTCATGGCGGTGAAGGATCCGCAGGGCATGGGACACCTGGTGCAGCTGATCATCACGGCGGGCGCGAACCTGCTCAACGCCGTGGCGGCGTTCCTGAACAACCTGCTCAGCAGCCCGGCCCACTGACATCGGCCTCCGTCCGGGCGCGACATGGGTAGGAAGGGGGCATGATCCCGGGACTGGACGCGCTACGGGGCTACCAGCGCTCCTGGCTGGCCGGCGACCTGCTGGCCGGCGTGACCGTGGCGGCCTACCTGGTCCCGCAGGTCATGGCGTACGCCACGGTCGCGGGCCTGCCTCCGGTCACCGGCCTGTGGGCCGCCCTGCCTGCCCTGGTCGTCTACGCGCTGTTCGGCTCGTCGAGATCGCTGTCCTGCGGCCCCGAGGCGACGACCGCGCTGATGACCCTGGTCGCCATCAAGCCGCTGGCCGCCGGGGATCCGGCGCGGTACACCGAGCTCGCGAGCACGCTGGCCCTGCTGGTCGGGCTGATGGCGGTGGCGGCCTGGCTGCTGCGGCTGGGCTTCGTCGCGGACCTGCTGTCCCGGCCCGTCCTGGTCGGCTACATGGCCGGCGTGGCCCTGATCATGATCGGTGACCAGCTCGAGCACGTGACCGGGGTCCCGGTCGCCGGACAGGCGTTCTTCGCCCAGGTCGGCTCGTTCGCCCGCGGGCTGAGCCACATCCGGCCGACCGTCCTCGCGGTCTCGCTGTCGGTCCTGGGGTTTCTGCTGCTCCTGCGCTGGCGCTGGCCGCGCATACCGGGCCCGCTGCTGGCGGTGCTGCTCGCCACGGTCGCCGTGGCGGCATTCCGCCCGGGCGGAGTCGGTATCGTCGGCCCGGTCCCGGCGGGGCTGCCAGCCGTCGCGCTGCCCGCCGTCCACCCGCAGCTGCTGCACGAACTGCTGCTGCCCGCGTTCACCGTGCTGATCGTGGGCTTCAGCGACGACGTGGTGACCGCCCGCTCGTTCGCGCGCCGCGGCGAGGAGATCGTCGCGAACACCGAACTGCTGGCGCTCGGCGTCGCCAACGCCGGCTCGGCGCTGGTGCACGGCTTCCCGGTCAGCAGCAGCGGGACCAGGACCGCCATCGCGGTCACCGTCGGCAACAAGACCAAGGCCTACTCACTCGCCGTGGCGGCCTCCCTGCTGGCGGTCCTGTTGTTCGCGCACTCCCTGCTGTCCCGCATCCCGACGGCCGCGCTCGGCGGGATCGTGATCTTCGCCGCGGTCCAGCTGATCGACGTGACGGCATTCCGGCGGCTGCTCGCCTTCCGGCGTACCGAGCTGCTGATCGCCGTGGCCACCTTCGCCGGCGTGCTGGCATTCGACATCCTGTACGGCGTGCTGGTCGCGATCGGCCTGTCCGTGGCCGACCTGCTGGTCCGGGTCGCCCGCCCGCACGATGCCATCCAGGGGCTGGTGCCGGGCCTGGCCGGCATGCACGACGTGGACGACTACCCCGACGCGCAGACCATTCCGGGCCTGGTGGTCTACCGCTATGACGCGCCGCTGTGCTTCGCCAACGCCGAGGACTTCCGGCGGCGCGCCCTGGCCGCCGCCGACCGGGAGCCGGGACACCTGCGCTGGTTCGTGCTCAACGTCGAGGCCAACGTCGAGGTGGACTTCACCGCGCTGGAGGCCATGGACGCCCTCCGTGAGGAGATCACCGGCCGGGGCGGCGTCTTCGCCCTCGCCCGCGTCAAACAGGACCTGCTGGCCCGGCTGCAGGCCTTCGGCCTGGCCGGCAAGATCGGCCCGGACCTGCTGTTCCCGACCCTGCCCACGGCCGTGGCGGCGTACCGGGCCGGACTGGGCGAAGGGACGAAAGGCCCTTGAGCGGGATGCCCCCGGTGACCGAAGGTAGAAGAAGACAAGGACATTAATCCCGAACGGACTAGTTCATGCCTTCCTCGACCGCGCATCCCGGCCCCCGGCTGATCGACATCGGCGGGCTCGGCGCCCTGATAGAGGTGCTCGTGGCCGACGGGTACCAGGTGATCGGCCCGGCCGTCCAGGACGGCGCCATCGTGCTCAGGGAACTGTCATCGGCGGCGGAGCTGCCCTACGGCTGGGGGGTCCGGCTGGAGCCGGGCGGCTACCAGCTGCGCCGCCGGGAGGACACGGCGGCCTTCGGGCACGCGGCCGGGCCGCAGAGCTGGAAGCGGTTCCTGCACCCGCCGCGCGAGCGGCTGTGGTCCGCCACCCGGACCGCGGCGGGCTTCGAGGTCTCCGAGGACCGGGACGAGCCGCGGTACGCCTTCCTCGGCGTCCGGCCGTGCGACCTGCGGGCGATCGAGATCCAGGACCGGGTGCTCGGCCAGCCGGGCTCGCGGTACGCGCGGCGCCGCTCCGGCACGTTCGTCATCGCGGTGAACTGCACCGAGCCCGGCGAGACCTGCTTCTGCACCTCGATGGGCACCGGGCCGTCCGCCGGCGACAGCGGCTACGACCTCGCGCTCACCGAGCTGGCCGGTGAGGACGGGCACCGCTTCGTGGCGGAGATCGGCTCTCAGCAGGGCGCCGAGATTTTCGACCGGGTGCCTAGCGAGCCCGCTAGCGACGCGATCGTGCGGGGGGCGCGGTCGGCGGTGGAGGCGGCGGCGGACCGGATGGGCCGCCAGATGGAAGCGGGCGACCTGCGGGAGCTGATGGCGGGCAGTCACGGCGCCGCGCGCTGGGATGATGTGGCCGCACGGTGCCTGACCTGCGGCAATTGCACGATGGCCTGCCCGACGTGCTTCTGCACCACGGTCGAGGACACCACCGACCTGACCGGCGAGCACGCCGAGCGCTGGGAGCTCTGGGACTCCTGCTTCGACCTCGACTTCTCCTACCTGCACGGCGGCAGCGTCCGGACGTCGGACCGGAGCAGGTACCGGCAGTGGCTCACCCACAAGCTCGGCACCTGGCACGACCAGTTCGGCTCGTCCGGCTGCGTCGGCTGCGGGCGGTGCATCGTCTGGTGCCCGGTCGGCATCGACCTCACCGAGGAAGTGAAAGCGCTCCGTGCCGAACGAGCAGGGGGCGCGGAGCGGGAGGAGTCATGACCGCGGTCCGGGACACGACGGCTCCGGCGCCCCCGATGTGGCCGGCCGGCTACCTGGTGGCCGGGCGCACGGAGGAAACCTCCGACACGGTGACGCTGCGGCTGCGCCCGGCGGGAGACCCGATCGAACCGCCGCGTCCCGGCCAGTTCACCATGCTGTACGCGTTCGGCGTGGGCGAGGTGCCCGTCTCGGTCAGCGGCATCGGCCAGGGCGAGGTCCTCGTGCAGACGATCCGCGCGGTCGGGGCGGTGACGCGGGCCCTGTGCGCCGCGCAGCCCGGTGACATGATCGGGGTCCGCGGGCCGTTCGGCACCGACTGGCAGGTGGGCGGCGCCGACGGCCGGGACGTGCTGATCGTGGCGGGCGGTATCGGGCTCGCCCCGCTGCGGCCGGTGCTGATGGCGGCGCTGGCCGAACGGGCCAGGTACGACCGGGTCGTGCTGCTCGTCGGCGCGCGGTCGCCCGGGGATCTGATCTTCACCCATGAGTTCGAGACCTGGCGCAGGCGCGGCGCCGACGTGCGGGTCACCGTGGACCACAGCCTCGCCGGCTGGGACGGCCGCGTGGGCCTGGTGACCGGGCTCATCAACGACGCGATCGCCGACCCCGCGAGGACGGCGGCGTTCGTGTGCGGCCCGGAGATCATGATGCTGCTGTCCGCCCGGGCGCTGGCGGATGCCGGCGTCCGCCAGATCCGGGTCTCCCTGGAGCGGAACATGCGGTGCGGCGTGGCGCTGTGCGGCCACTGCCAGCTCGGGCCGCTGCTGGTGTGCCGTGACGGCCCGTGCGTCAGCTACGCCGAGGCCGCCCCCCTGCTGGCGATAAGGGAGCTGTGATGACGAGCAAGCCCACCCTGGCCGTGTGGAAGCTGGCGTCCTGCGACGGCTGCCAGCTCAGCCTGCTCGACTGCGAGGACGAACTGCTCGCCGTGGCGGGTGCCGTCGAGATCGCGCACTTCACCGAGGCGTCCAGCGCCGACGTCGAAGGGCCGTACGACGTGTCCCTGGTGGAGGGCTCGGTGACCACCGAGCGGGATGCCCGCCGGATCACCGAGATCCGCGCGGCGTCCCGGCTGCTGGTCACGATCGGGGCCTGCGCCACCGCGGGCGGCATCCAGGCGCTGCGCAACTTCGCCGACGTGACCGAGTTCACCTCGGTGGTGTACGCGCGTCCCGAGTTCATCTCGACGCTGGCCACCTCCACCCCGGTGGCCGACCACGTCAAGGTGGACTTCGAGCTGCGCGGCTGCCCCATCGACCGGCGCCAGCTGCTCGAGCTGCTGACCGCCCTGCTGGCGGGCCGCAAGCCGCGGATTCCCGGGCACAGCGTCTGCTACGAGTGCAAGCTGCGCGGCACCTCGTGCGTCATGGTGGCGCACGGGACGCCCTGCCTGGGGCCGATCACGCAGGCGGGCTGCGGCGCCATCTGCCCGGCCTTCAACCGGGGCTGCTACGGCTGCTTCGGCCCGGTGGCCGCGCGGAAGGTGACCGCGGTC
>Ga0335069_10013655_pt1 | contig 11398 bp, 9 predicted proteins | sample Lox_Sample_11_FD_206714 | JGI IMG/M metagenome (GOLD analysis project Ga0335069, IMG submission 206714) | Soil microbial communities from Loxahatchee National Wildlife Refuge, Florida, United States - Lox_Sample_1.1 | ecosystem: Environmental > Terrestrial > Soil > Wetlands | place: USA: Florida... | reverse complement strand
GGGGCCGGCGAGATTCCTGAGGAGCGGCAGCGCGTCGCCGTAGGAGATGGGCAGCACCGGGATCTTCGCCAGCGTCTGGGCGTCGGCGATGGCGAGCCGCCGCGATCCGGGCTCCGACGCCCACCCCGGCGACAGGGGATCGCCCGGGTAGACGGGCATGTCCATCACGCTGCCACGCTGCACCCCGTCCCAGGGCCGCATCGGCCCGGCCGGATACACGTCGCCGTCGAAGTAACCGTCGTCGCGCGGGTCGGAGTAGATCACGCAGCCGATCGCGCCGTGCTCCGCCGCCACCTTGGGCTTGATGCCCCGCCACGAGCCGCCGTAGCGCGCGATCACGATCTTCCCGCGCACGCTGATGCCGAGGCTGTCCAGGACACGGTAGTCGTCCGGCACGCCGTAGTTCACGTACACGAGGTCGCCGGTGACGTCGCCGTCGGGCGAGTAGGCGTTGAAGGTCGGCAGCTGATCCGTCTGGCCCGTCGTCGGGTCGCCCGGGATCGCGGGCTCCCGGAGCTTCGCCGCGTAGCGCTCCGGCGAGAGCAGCGCCAGCGAGCGGCTGACCGGGCGCGGCATCAGGGCCTCGAACTGCTCGATGGACGCGTCGAGTCCGAACGAGCGGAACCGGGCCAGGATCGCCTCGGCCACCCGGTGCGAGCGCTCGGTCCCCGCCTCGTGCGGCACGGCGCTCAGCGCCCGCAGCTGGTCGCGCAGCGTGTCGGTGCTGGGCACGGCGCGCAGCGCGTCCTCCTGCGCGCGCTGGGCGGCGAGCATCGCCGCGGGGAAACCGCGCACGGGCCGCGCGGGCGGCGACTGCGCGCCGAGCCGGGCGGCAACGGCGAGCGACAGCAGGGACAGTGCGAGCGTTCCGCGGATGCCGGTCATCGGGTCGCCTCCAGGGACTACACGGCGCTGAAGCGGTCGAGGAAGGCGCGCTCGTCCGGCGTGAGGCTCGCGCTGCCGGCGAGGGTCACCTTGGCCATTACGCGCTCGTACTCCTCGCGGTTGACCGGATGCAGGGCGTCGGGCTGGATGCGCCTCCAGCGCTCGAGGTCCGCGCCGGTACTGCGCGGGGCCTCCACCGCGGCCCGGGCCCGGAACTGCACGGCGGGCGAGCGCAGCTCGATCCAGCGCAGGTACAGGAAGCCGCCGGCGAACCCTCCGAGATGCGCGAAGTTCGCGATCCCCGATTGCCCCGACAGCCCCTGGTACAACGCCATCATCGTCATCAGGATCACCAGCCAGCGAGCCTCGATCCGGATGAGGAAGAACAGGTAGATCGGGTCGCGCGGCCAGTAGTGCGCGTAGCCGAGCATCACGCCGAACACCGCGCCCGACGCGCCCACGATGAAGGCGTACGGCGTGACCAGCGAGCCCAGCGCCCCGGCGATGCCGCTCGTCAGGTACAGCCCGATGAACCGCCGGCCGCCCAGCCGCGCCTCGAGCCGCGGGCCGAAGAAGTACAGCGCCACCATGTTCCAGAAGAGGTGCGAGAAGCCGGCGTGGAGGAACATGTACGTCACCACGGTCCACGGCCGCACCAGGATGAGCGCGGGCACCAGCACGCACGCCTGCACCACCGCCGGCACGCTCTGTCCGAGCAGCAGCATTCCCACGTTGGCGAAGATGAGGAACGAGACCCAGGGAGTCATGCGGGCGGCGCCGGGCTCGCGGGCTCGATGGCGTGGAGCCGGCCGACGTCCAGCGTGATCATCTCCGTGCCGCGGGGATGGTGCATGATGTCGCTGAACTTCGCGCCCCACACGATTTCGTCCCACTTGTACGACGAGCGCGCGTGCACCTGCTGCGCGAAGGTCTCCTCGATCCCGGCCAGCAGGACGAGAAACTCCCCGTCGCACTTCCGCAGGTCGTCGCGCGTCAGGCCCTTGAGCGGGCTCGCGTCGTCGATCGGATGCACGATCGTCCACGAGAGCGGAAAGAACGTCACCGAGTCGCGCTCCAGGGTGAGCGGGTAAAAGCGCCGCAGCTGGCGCCCGTGCACGTCCTCGAACCGCGCGAACATCACCTTGGCGTGCACCTCGATCAGCTGGCTGCTGCGCGCGTTGGCGATCCGGAACTCGAACGCCGTCATCCCGCGGTAAGGCGCGATCACCGCCGTCCGGCTGAACAGCACCTTCGCCGTCGGCCGCGAGAAGCGGGCGAACAACAGGCCCGTGGCCAGCGCCAGCCACAGGAGGCCCACCAGCGCCTCCACCGTGACCACCAGGTTCGCCGCCAGCCCCACCGGACCGATGTTCCCGTAGCCGATCGTCGAGAACGTCTCGACGCTGAAGAAGAACGCGCGCGCGAAGCCCGGAGCGCCGCCGGCGAGAGCCTCCGGCCCGCACAGCAGGTACGCCACCCCGAACACGCCGTTGAACAGCAGGTACGAGGCGACCACCATGCCCATGAACCGCGTCCAGCTCGTGGTCAGCAGCAGGTGGTACGGGCTGAGGGACGAGCCGAGGCGAAGCCCCCGCCGCGCCACGTTGAACGACCCGTCGCGGTTGAGCAGCCGCTGCCGGCTTTCGCGCGCGACGACCGCGCCGAACCCGAGGTCGCGGACCTCGTCTTCGCTCACGGCGCCGGGTCGAACCACGGTTCCTCCTGCTGCGGCGGTCGGGTGTAACTCTGTATCACAAAGTACTTGTCAATTCAGAGTCGCGCGTGCAATTTGCCGTCGTGCCTGTGACGAGGTCCCCATGTCCGCGTTGACGCGAGTCCTGTTCCCGCTGCCCGATTACCGGCGCACCCCCCTGACGCTGCTTCGCTGGTGGGAGTCGCGGCGGCTCACGTACAACCTCTTCGTGGGCGGCGCGGGCCTGCTGACCCTCGGCTGCCTCGGCCTGTTCAGCGTGCTGCCCCCGGGGCTGCCCGGTCCGGCATTCGTCTGGCGTGGCGTCGTAGTTTACGCGGTACTGGCGAATCTAGGCTATTGCCTGGGTTGGGCGGCCGAGATGGCGATGCGTGCGGTGTGGAAGGAGCGGGCGCCCGACGCCGGCCCGGCGCTGTTCCGGCAGGGGGTCGCCTTCGCGGTGGGCTTGACGCTCCTGCCGGTGCCGATGATGGCCCTGAGCTGGCTGGTGCGGCTCTTCGCCCGGCTGTTCTAGCGCGTCCCCGGCGCGGGTTCCGGGGCGGCGGCTGCCGCCCGGCCGAGGTGCGCGTTCAGAATCGGCAGCACGCGGAACGAAGAGGCGTTGTTCCGCGCGATGTTGAGCAGCCCGACCTGGAAGCCGTGCAGCTCGCGCGCGTAGTTCAGGAGCCCGATGCTGATCCCCGTCTGCACTCCCCGCACCCGGTTGTAGGCGCTGACGGACATGCCCGACATCGCCGAGGTCTTGAGGTACAGTCCGGCGACGGTGATGCCCGCCGCGCGTCGCGTCTCCACCTTGTAGAGGGCCGCGGTGAGGCCGCTCACGCCGGCCTCTCCCACGACCGCCAGGCCGCCCACGGTGATGCCGCGCACGCGGCCCTGGGTCACGACCGCGAGGCCGGAGACGTTGAGTCCAGCGACCGAGCCCTGCGCGACCGTGGCGAGTCCGCTCACCGTCACCCCCGTCACGCCGCCCTGGGTGACGACGGCGAGTCCCGCCGCGTGGATGCCCGTCACGGTTCCCTGGGCGACGGAGGCGAGACCGCTGAGGCTGGCGCCGCGCAGGTCGCCCTGCGTTACGGTGCCGAGGCCCGAGGCCAAGATGCCGGTCATGGAGCCCTGCGCCACCACGCCCAGGCCCGCCACGCCGAGGCCCGACATGCCGCCCTGGGACACGGCGCCGAGAGCGGCGACGATGACGCCGCTCATCTCGCCCTGCGACACCGCACCGAGGCCGGCGAGGGCGATGCCGCGCATCGGGCCCTGCGAGACGAGGCCGAGCCCGGCCAGGGTCAGTCCGTCGAGCGCTCCCTGCGACACGACGCCGAGACCTCCCACCGTCACCCACCTGGCGCGCGCCTCGGCGATGACGCCGACCAGGCCGACGGACACGCCGTTCAGCTCCGCGGCCGCCGGGCCCACGATGCCCACCGCCAGGCCGTTGACCGTCCCGGTGACCGGCTTGCCCGACTTCCAGATCGTGATGTTGACGCCGTTGATGCGGTCGAGCCCGGCGTCCTGGATGTTGAAGCGGAGACCCGAGAAGCGTGCGGAGTTGCCGAAGGACAGGCCGTAGCCGCGGGCGGGGATGTCGAGGCTCCAGTGCTCGGGCTCAGCCGCCCGTTCGGTCGAATCCTGGGCTGCCAGCGCGGACGGGGGCATCACGAAGGCCAGGGCGACGAGCAGTGCGCGAAGAGCCGGACGCACGACCACCTCCGGAAGGGCTTCCGGCAAGACCCTACGCTGAAGCGCCCCCCCGGTTTCGGGCCGGCGCGCTGCCGAAGATCCGCTCGCCGTCGAACCGCCCGTTCTCGATGAAGATCTCCGACGTGGCCCGGCCCGCCGTGATGCTGCCGGCGAGGTGGACGCCGGGGACGTTCGACTCGAGCGTCTCGGGATCGCACTGGGGGCGCCCGGTCTCCTGGTCGACCGCGATGCCGATGCGCCTGAACAAGTCGAAGTCGGGATGGTAGCCCGTCAGCGCATACACCCGGTCGGCGCTCAGGCGCTCCTCCTTGCTGCCGGTGCGGATCACGACCGCCCCCGGGTCCACGCTCACCACCTCGGCGCCGAACCGCGCGGCGATCTCGCCGGCCTTGATGCGATTTTCGATGTCGGGCTTGAGCCAGTACTTCACGCTGGGCTTCAACTCGGAGCGGCGGTACACCAGCGTCACGCGCGCGCCGGCGCGGTAGAGCTCGAGAGCGGCCTCGATCGCCGCGTTCTTGCCGCCGATCACCACGACGTCGAGGCCGAAGGAGCGGTGCGCCTCGTCGAAGCGGTGGCTGACGTGGGGGAGATCCTCCCCCGGCACGCCGAGCAGGTTGGCGTGATCGTAGTAGCCGGTCGCCAGCACGAGCCGGCGGCACGCCTGCTCGCGCTCGCCGCGGCGCCCGAGGAGGGTGCAGCGCAGCAGCCCCGCGTCGCGCACGGCCGTCTCGAGCCTGGTGTAGGTGAGCACCCGCAGGCCCTCCGACCGCACCACGCCACGGTAGTACTTGAGCGTCTCTTCGCGCGTCGGTTTCTGGCCGGCGCACGCCAGCGGGTGGCCGCCGATCTCGAGCAGGTCGGGCGTCGTGTAGAACGTCATCCCGATCGGGGAGTGCACGACGGAGTTGACCACCGCGCCGGCGTCCACGACGAGCGGATCGGCTCCGTGCCGCTTGGCGGAAATGGCGCAGGCGAGACCGATCGGCCCGGCTCCGGCGATGATCACGTCCTCGACGTCGCGTTCCACGGCCATGCCCGCCCCTTGTGTGAATGTCCGTCCCACCGGTTATGGTACACCCCGAGACGCGGAGATTGAACACCCTCACCTTCAGTGCCACGATCGCGGCGGTTGCGTTCTGCGCCGGCTTCCTCGGATCCCTCACGGGCCTGGGCGGCGGCTTCATCGTCACGCCCGTGCTCACGCTGCTGTTCGGCGCCGACATCCGCTACGCCATCGGGGCGTCGCTCATCTCGATCATCGCCACCAGCTCCGGCGCGGCGGCCGCCTACGTGAAGGAGGGGTTCACCAACCTCCGCGTCGGCATGCTGCTCGAAATCGCGACCGTGCTCGGCGCGCTGGTTGGAGCCTCGCTGGTGGCGGTGTTCCCGGCCCGCGTCCTCACGGTGATCTTCGGCCTGATGCTGCTGCTGTCGGCGTACCTGACGACGCGGCCCCGGGCCGAGCACCTGACCGCCGACCTGCCGCCCGATCCTCTGGCCACGCGCCTCCGGCTCGACTCGGAATACCCGACGGCTGCGGGCCCGCAGCGCTACCGCGTCCGGCACGTGCCGGGAGGCTTCGCGCTGATGTGGATCGCCGGCGTGCTCTCCGGCCTGCTGGGCATCGGCTCCGGCGCGGTCAAGGTGCTGGCCATGGACCAGGTGATGTTTCTGCCGTTCAAGGTGTCCACGGCGACCAGCAACTTCATGATCGGCGTGACCGCCGCCGCCAGCGCGGGCATCTACCTCCGCCACGGCTACGTGGATCCCGGGCTCGCGATGCCGGTGATGCTGGGCGTGCTGGCTGGCTCGATGGTCGGCGCGCGCCTGCTGTTCGGGACGAGCACCAGGCGGCTGCGCGTGCTGTTCGCGATCGTGATCGCCGTGATCGCACTCCAGATGATCTACCACGGCGCGTTCGGGAAGGTGTGAGATGACCGATTCCCGCCCGCCGGTCCACCACCTCCGCGTGCAGAACGCGGTCGGCAACCTGCTGCGGATCGGCGTGCTGCTCTCGGCGGCCGTGGTCCTGGCCGGCGGCGTGCTGTTCCTGTGGCACCACGGGGGCGACGTGCCGGACTATCGGGTGTTCCGGGGCGAGCCGCTCGACCTGCGCTCCATCGCCAGCATCCTGCGGGACGCCTCCGGCAGCGGCCGCGGACTCGTGCAGCTCGGCCTGCTGCTGCTGGTGGCCACGCCCGTGGCGCGCGTCGCGTTCACCGCCATCGCCTTCGCCGTCGAGCGCGACCGCACGTACGTGCTGATCGCCCTCCTCGTCCTCGCGCTTCTCCTCAAGAGCCTGGCCGGCTGACGGGGCCGGGGGGCGCTCGGCAGGGCGGCCGCGAATACGTCTCGGCTAGCGGGCGCCGTCGGGCACGAGCACGGCCGCGCCGCGCACCTCCCCCGAGCGCAGGCGGTCCAGCGCGTCCCCCGCGCGCGCCAGCGCACAAGGCTCCACGATCGTGCGGACGGGGATGGTGGGGGCGAGCGCGAGGAACTCCTCGCCGTCGCGCCGTGTGAGGTTGGCCACGGAGCGGACGACCCGCTCGCCCCACAACAGCTCGTAGGGGAACTGCGGGATGTCGCTCATGTGGATGCCGGCGCAGACCACGGTGCCGCCGCGCGCCACGGCCTTGAGGGCGGCGGGCACGAGGGCGCCGACCGGCGCGAAGATGATGGCGGCGTCGAGCGGCTCGGGCGGCGGTGCGTCGGAAGGTCCCGCCCATGCCGCGCCGAGCTCGCGGGCGAAGCGGGCGGCCGCCTCGTCGCCGGGGCGCGTGAAGGCGAAGACACGGCGGCGCTGCGCGCGGGCGACCTGGGTCACGATGTGGGCCGCGGCGCCGAAGCCGTACAGTCCCAGGCGCTCGCCGTCGCCGGCGGCGAGCAGCGAGCGATACCCGATGAGGCCGGCGCACAGGAGCGGCGCCGCGCCTGCCGGTTCGAGCCCCGCGGGCAGCGCGAAGCAGTAGCGCTCGTCGGCCACGGTGTATTCGGCGTAGCCGCCGTCGAGATCGTAGCCCGTGAAGCGCGCGCGGTCGCAGAGGTTCTCGCGTCCCGACCGGCAGTAGACGCACTCGCCGCAGCTCCAGCCGAGCCATGGGACGCCCACGCGCGCGCCCAGGGCGAAGCGCTCGGCCCCCGGGCCGCGCGCCTCCACGTCGCCCACGATCTCGTGGCCGAGCACCAGCGGCAGCTTGGGGCGCGGCAGCTCGCCGTCGGCGACGTGCAGGTCTGTGCGGCACACGCCGCACGCCAGCACGCGGATCAGAACCTGGCGGTCGCCGGGCTCGGGGCGGGGAACGGACGACGCAAGCAACGGTCGCCCTGGCGTCTCGAGGCGCATCGCGAGCATTTCTCCCTGTAGTGTACATTCGTGGCCGTGCGGCGCTCAGTGGTGGCGGTGGCGCTCGGTTCGGTGGCGTGCTGGGGAGTGCTCGCCATGACGGAGCCGCCGGGGCCGGGGCTCGATCCCGACTCCATGTCCTACCTCGGCGCGGCCGAGTCGCTGGTGCAGCGCGGCACGCTGCGGATCCCGGCGGCCGGGTGGAAGGACACGGACAGCACCACCGCGCTCGGCCACTTCCCTCCGGGGTTCCCGCTGGCCATCGCGGCGGCCGTGGCGCTGGGAGCCCCTCCGGTGCAGGCGGCCCGCGGCGTGGAGGCGGCCGCGGCGTTCGCCACCGTCGTGCTCGCGGTGTCGCTGGTCGGGGCCGTGGCCGGCACGGCCGCGGGCGCCGTCGCCGGCGTGATCCTCCTCGTCACGCCGAGCTTCGCGTTCGATCACTGGCAGGTCGTGAGCGAGCCGCTCTGCCTCGCGCTGCTCATGGCGACCCTCGCGCTGATGTCCTCCGGGCGGCGCCCCTGGACCTACGGTCTGACGGCCGCCGCGGCCGGCATGGTGCGCTACGCGGCGTTCTCGGCCACCGGAGCCGTGGCGCTGTGGGCCTTCGGGCTCCGCGGCAGCCCGCGGGAGCGGACGCGGCGCGCGGTCGCGGCGGTGGCCCCGTCGGTCCTGCTGCAGGGCCTGTGGGTGCTGCGTTCCCTGCGCGAGTCGGCGGAGGTCCGGAGCTTCGGCTTGCGCGGCGGGCTGGCGGCGTCGTTCCGCGAGCTCGCCGGCACGCTCGGCGCCTGGCTGGCGCCGGGCGTGGCGGCGCCGTGGCTCGGCGCCGTGCTCGCCGTCGCGGTCGGCGGGGCCGCCGGGTTCGCGGTCGTGCGCGCGGCGCGTCCGCCGGCGCTGGAGCCGCGCGAGCCCGAGGCCCCGATCAGGCGGCTGCTCGCCGCCGCGGGCGCGCTCGCCGGGTGCTACGCGGGGCTGGTGCTGTTCTCGCGGATGTTCGTGGATCTGACCATCCCGTTCGATCAGCGGATCCTCTCGCCGTTCATCGTGCTCGCCGAAACGGCGGCCGTGGCCGCGTTCGCGTCTCGGTGGCAGCGGCGGCGCCGCGGCTGGCGGGCGGCGCTGGCGGCGGCGGGCGTCGTGTGGCTCGGGGCCTCGGCGCTGGCCACGGCGCGCGCCATCGCGGACGCGCTCGACGGCGGCTGGGGCTACGCCAGCGACGAAACGCGCGCGTCGCGAATCGGAGCGTGGCTCCGGGGCGCGGGCGCCGGCGCCGAGCTCTTCTCCAACGATCCGGCGGGCGTGTGGTTCCTCACCGGCCGCCCGTCGCGCGACGCGCCCGAGACGCTGGACGCCGACTCGCTCGCCGCCTTCGGCCGCGTGCTGAGGGAGCGCCACGGCGTGCTGGTCGGGTTCCCGTCGGCCCTCGAGATCGGCGCGCCGCCGGACTCGCTCGCCGCGCGCCTCGGGCTCGCCGAGGTGGCCCGCTTCCCTGACGGCGTGGCCTGGGGCGTCCCGCGGGCGCCGGCGGCCGCCGGCACGCCGGGTTCGTAGACCGGGCCGGACGCTCGGATATGTCCGGCGCCAACGCCCTCACTTGCCGGCGCGTATGAATTTTGCTACAACCCGCAGTCGCTTCCTCGCAGCTCTGTCCTCAACGGAGAGTCTCTATGCATCGAGTGCGTCTCGTGTTGCTGCTCGTCGTGGCCGCGTGCCTCGGCGGGGCCTCCGCGCTGCGCGCGCAGCAGCCCGCGCCGGCCGGGTACCCGGGGATCGAAACCGGGAAGATGTGGACGTTCGACGTGCCGCCGCTCGACTACTGGGCCAAGCGGTACGACTTCCATCCGAGCCAGGAATGGCTCGACCACGCGCGCCTGGCGGCCGGCCGCCTGCCGGGCTGCACGGCGTCGTTCGTTTCGCCCGACGGCCTGGTGATGAGCAATCACCACTGCGGCCGCGGCTGCATCGACTCCGCCACGAAGCCCGGCGAGGATCTGCTGCGGGACGGCTTCTACGCGAAGACGCGCGACGAAGAGCGCCCGTGCCGCGGGATGTACCTCGACCAGCTGCTCGCCATCACGGACGTGACCGACAGCGTGAACGCGGCGGTGCCCGCGCACACGCCGGCCAGCCGCGCGGCGACGCTGCGGGACGCGGCGATCAGGGGCCTGCAGGACCGCTGCCAGGGCGGCGCGGACGACATCCGCTGCCAGGTCGTCAGCATGTATCAGGGCGGCCAGTACAAGCTGTACCGGTTCCGGCACTACACCGACCTCAGGCTGGTCTTTGCGGTCGAGAGCCAGACGGGCTTCTTCGGCGGCGACCCGGACAACTTCACCTATCCGCGCTACGACCTCGACATGTCCATCGTGCGGGTGTACGTGAACGGCCAGCCCCTGCACACGGACTACTTCCGCTGGAGCCCCAACGGCGCGAGCGACCACGAGCTGGTGTTCGTGGTGGGCAACCCCGGCTCGACCGGGCGCCTCAACACCGTGGCGCAGATGGAGTACCTGCGCGACGTGCAGTATCCGGCCAGCCTGCGCATGCTGGCGGACCGGATCCGCATCGATCATCAGCTGTCGAACATGAGCGAGGATCGGGCTCGCGCGCTGCGCAACGAGATCTTCGGTCTCGAGAACTCCTACAAGGCCATCGACGGCTACCAGGCCGGCCTGCTCAATCCGGAAATCATGGCGCACAAGCGCCGCTGGCAGGCCGATTTCCGCGCCCGCGTCAACGCCAATCCCGAGTGGAAGCGACTGTACGGGAGCGCGTGGGACACGAGCGCGGCGGTGTGGGGGGCGCTGCGCCGGATGGCCGTGCGGCAGCGGTACTACGGCTTCGGCGCCTACGGCGCCAGGCTGTTGTCGCTGGCCAGCTACATCGTGCGCGCGCCCGCCGAGGCCGCCAAGCCCGACAGCGCGCGCCTCATGATGTTCCGTGACGCGATGAAGCAGCGGGTGCAGGGCATGATGGCGGCGCCGGTGGACACGACGTCGGAGATCATGCTGCTCGCGGCGTACTTCACGCAGATGAGGAAGGACATGCCCGCTTCGGATCCGCTCGTGCGGGCGGCGCTCGCCGGCCGCACGCCGGAAGCCGCGGCGCGCGAGATGGTGACGAGCAGCGAGATCGTGACGCCCGAGCAGCGGCAGGCGCTGCTCCAGGGCGGCGCGGCCGCGGTCCGGGCCTCGAAGGATCCGTTCATCCGGCTCGCCCGGATGATCGATCCGGTCGAGCGGCAGATCACCAAGCAGGTGACCGATCTCAACGGCCGCGACGCGCAGGCCTCGGAGCGCATCGCCCGCGCCCTGCTCGCCGTGTTCGGCAACACCGTGGCGCCGGATGCGACCTTCAGCCTCCGGATCCAGGACGGCCAGGTGATGGGCTATCCGTACAACGGGACCATCGCCCCGCCGTTCACCACGTTCTACGGCCTGTACGACCGGTTCTACAGCTTCGGCCAGAAGTCGCCGTTCGACCTGGCCCCGCGCTGGGTTTCCCATCGCGATTCGCTGAATCTCTCGACGCCGCTCGACGCGGTTTCGACCAACGACATCATCGGCGGCAATTCCGGCAGCCCGGTGATCAACAAGGACGGCGAGATCGTCGGTCTCATCTTCGACGGCAACATCGAAGACCAGCCGCTCCGCTTCCTGTATTCGGAGGAAGTGGGCCGGGCCGTGTGGGTGGATTCGCGCGGCATCATCGAGGCGCTCCGGCACGTGTATGACGCCGGCGCCCTCGCCGACGAA
>Ga0335069_10013654_pt1 | contig 11398 bp, 9 predicted proteins | sample Lox_Sample_11_FD_206714 | JGI IMG/M metagenome (GOLD analysis project Ga0335069, IMG submission 206714) | Soil microbial communities from Loxahatchee National Wildlife Refuge, Florida, United States - Lox_Sample_1.1 | ecosystem: Environmental > Terrestrial > Soil > Wetlands | place: USA: Florida... | reverse complement strand
CGCATCGTAACCGACGGCCATCAAATAGCGGCCGGTGGCGTTACCGAGAGTGTATGCACCGAAAACGCAGCCGTAGAGTTCGGCCATGGAGCACATTCCGAAATAGCGGCTGATCAGGAAGGGCATCACGTCGGCTTCGGCACCGATCGCAAGGCCCAGCAATGCGGAGGCGGCGAATGCTGAGTAGCCGGTGCCGCCAATCCACAGGATCACCGCGCCGATCGCGGCTCCGGAGAACAGGATCGCGGTGACTCGTGGAGCAAAGAAGCGGTCAATCAGGTAGCCGTTCCCGACACGGCCGGCGATGGTGGCAATGCCGAAGAGAGAGGTCGCGAAGGCAGCCCGTTGCGCGTTGACGCCGTGATCGGTCAGCAGCGGCGCCAGGTGGGCAATTATTCCGTTCCCGCATGCGCCTACACAGAAGAAGATGGCCGATAGCTGCCAGAAAGTGCGGGACTTCAGCGCTTCAAATACGGTGATTCCTGGGGGATATGTATCAGGCGAGCTTGGTGAGGCGGGTATGCCATCGGGCGACAGCCCAACCTCCTCTGGCGTGCCGCGCAGGAAAATCCCGACCACTGGAACGGCGATCGCGAAGCCTATGCTCGCCAGCCCGAGGTAGGCGTGCCGCCATCCGCTTCTGTCGATCAGGAACTGCGCCAGTGATGGGCCCATAAATGCGCCAAGGCCAACGCCGGTGCTTGCCAGGCCCAGCGCAAAGCCGCGTCTGCGGTCGAACCAGTTTGCAATCACTCGGGAGTAGGTGACCGGCGTAGTGGCGACACTGACCAGTCCGGCGAACGCGTAGAGCGCGTAAAATCGCCACAGCGGCGGCTGGACGAAGCACAGCGCAACCAGAGAAGCTTGCAGGGCGAGCAGGGAGCCGACGATGACCCCGCGCGCGCCGTAACGATCGACCAAGCGCCCGGCGCCGGGCGCCGTGATGGCCAGGATGATGTCGATCAGCGAGACGGCCAACGCAATCGAACCGCGGCTTGTCTTGAATTCCGCGGCTAGTGGTTTCGCAAAAACACCAAACGTGTAGATGAGCATCGATGCCAGGCCGAATGCCTGTCCGATCATCGATACAATGACGATCCACCAGCCGCGGAAGAGAATTCGTTTCATTCCGGCCATGGGAACACAAGAGTATAGCCTGCGTGCGCGAGACCGAACGTTCTGAATATGACGCTGGCTCAGGCAACTTTTTACTTGCGCGCTTCGCTTCGCGCCTGGACAAGCTTATCCTACTGTAGGACTTCGATCAGGACGGCTGAGGGTGCCTCCGGAGCGTGGTAGACCCGCTCGGTCGCTTTCTGGAAGTCGGACGACTTGGCGGTGTAGATGTCGATGAACTTCTGGGGATTGCGGTCCACCAGCGGGAACCAGGAACTCTGCACTTGCACCATGATGCGATGGCCCTGGCGGAAGGTGTGGCAGATGTCGGGCATTACGTATTCAATCTTGGTTGTCTTGCCGGGGACGAACGGTTCGGGGTGCTCGTAGCTGTTGCGGAAGCGGCCGCGCATGACTTCACCGCGGAGCAGTTGCTGATAGCCTGCCATGTGAACTTCGGAGGGATTCGGATCAGGATCGGGGTAGTCTTCCGGATAGACGTCGATCAATTTGACCACGAAGTCGGAATCGGTTCCTGTTGACGAGACATGCAAGCTTGGCCAGATCGGGCCGGCGATGGTGAGGTCGTCTTTGAGCGGTTCAGTTTGATAGACGAGAACGTCGGTTCGCGTGGAAGCGAAGCGCTGGTCTTCGGTCATGTGTTCGCGTGTCATGCCTGATGCCTGACCGTTAATAAAGGGCACGGGCTTGGAAGGATCGCTGATGTACTCGTCGAATACCGCGCCATCGGCGGAGACAGGCGGGTCGAAAGAGAGCTTGCCCCCGGCGTGGAAGTATAGGGCTTTCTTGGCAACGTTCTTTGGTGGCCAGGCATCGTACTTGCGCCATTGGTTGGTGCCAGTCTCAAAGACGTAAGCTTTCGGCAGGCCAGGATCCTTCTTGCCTTTCAGCCAATAGTTGAAGAACGGAAATTCGATGTTTTCGCGGTAAAAGACGGAGGTCTTCGATCCGAAGCGTACGTTGCCCAGGAAATCGCCGTCCGAGCGCGACCAGCCGCCGTGGAACCAGGGCCCCATGACCAGCATGTTGTGCGCTCCAGGCGTGGTTTCCTGGATCGCCTGATAGACATGCAGCGCGCCGAACAGGTCTTCAGCATCGAACCAGCCTCCCACGGTCATGACCGCCGGCTTGATGTCCTTCAGACGCGGCCGGAGATTCCGTGCCTGCCAGAACTCGTCGTAGTTCGGGTGCTTCATCATGTCGTTCCAGAAGGCGATGTTATTCTTCAAATATTTTTCGTTGGCGTTTGCGAGCGGACCGATGTCGAGATAGAAACGATAGCCATCGTTCGGAATGGTGAATCCGGAACTTTGACGCGCGGCGCGGGTCGGCTCCGGCCGGGGCAGCCCGAAACCAGAGAAGAAGCGGAACGCGTGGGGCAAATATAGCGCTCCGTTGTGGTGGAAATCGTCGCCGACGAACCAGTCGGTGATGGGGGCTTGCGGCGATGCGGCGACGAGCGCGGGATGGGCGTTGATGAGCGCCGCAGCAGTATAGAAGCCGGGATAAGAAATACCCCAAATACCGACCTTGCCATTGTTATTGGGAATGTTCTTGATGAGCCACTCGATGCTGTCGTAAGTGTCTGTGCTTTCGTCGATATCGTTCGCGCCCTCATGCGTGTTCTTTTCCGGGCGCATATCCACGAACACGCCTTCCGACATCTGCCGTCCGCGCACGTCCTGGTAAACGAAGATGAACTTGTCCTTGGCGAAAATGTCGGATGGGCCGAGGCTGGTCTTGTAGTTGTCTTCACCGTACGGGGCCACACTGTAAGGCGTGCGGTCGAACATGATGGGCCAGCGTTCAGACGTGTCTTTCGGCGCGTAGACACAGGTGAATAGCTTTACGCCGTCGCGCATCGCGATTCGATACTCGTACTTTGTGTAGTTGGCCTTGATGTAGTCGAGGCCTTGAGCTGTGGCGGCGGAGGCGAGGAGTGTGAAGATGGTGAGGTGTCGAGAGATGGTACAGCCGGACCAGGGGGTCCGGCGCGGACGGGGGCACAAAAGAATGGTGCTTACTTTGCCTACTGAACAAATTGGAGATGATTTCGACACGGAGACTAGATTATCAGGGTTGTTCGTTTTCGTGCGGGCTACAATGAGGGAAACTTATGCCATCCTTGCGCATTGGGGCGGCGCTTGCGATTTTGCTCGCGATCGCCATTTCCAGCCTCGCGCAACGGATGAGATTTCAGGATGCCGAGGAAGAAGGTCCGAGGCCGGTCTTTCCTTCGAAAGCCGAGTTTCATTTCATTCGCGTCGAATACACCGACGCGCCGCAATATCATCGACGCTTTGGATTCGCCTCACGGCGCGGAACCGGCAACGGTTGGTGGGTTGTCGACTGGCCGGATGCGGAAGATCACTTCTCGGCAGGTATCCAGCGGCTGACCCGTATCGAAACCGGCGAGCCACTGCACATGCGCCTGACGGACGACCGGCTGTTCGACTATCCCTGGATCTACGCTACGCAAACCGGTTGGTGGGGCTTGAACGATGCCGAGACCATGCGCCTGCGTGAATATCTGCTGCGCGGCGGGTTCATTGTAGTCGACGACTTTTGGGGCGAGGAACAATGGGAGAATTTCCGCGAGACGATGGATCGCGTGCTGCCGGGCAAGCCCATCAGCGACATTGCCGAATCTGATTCAGTGATGCACGTTTTATACGACATCCAGGACAAGGATCGGACATTCATTCCGGGAACGCGTCATCTGCGCATGGGACCGGGAGGAACGGTGCTGGTCTATCAACCGGAGGGCACCTCGCCTGCCTGGCGAGCGATGTATGACGATAAGGACCGCATGGTAGTTGCGGTGAACTACAACACCGATGTTGGGGACGCCTGGGAGTACGCGGACTCGCCTATGTATCCCGAGCAGATGACGGCGCTGGCGTATCGATATGGGATCAACTATCTGATCTATTCGATGACGCACTGACTCGCGGCGAGTCGAGTAATACAATCGTTAGTTTCCATGACTCTTCCTGCTGAAACTCTGATTACGTTTGCACGGCAGTTGCTTTTGGCCGTGAAGGTGCCGCCAGCCAAAGCCGATATTGTCGCGGAGTCGCTACTCGCTGCGAATCTGCGCGGTGTCGATTCGCACGGGCTGCAGTTGCTCTCTTTCTATATCGAGCTGATCATGATGGGCAACATCGATATCGGCGCCGATGGGCGGGTCGTTTCGGAAAGTGGCGCTTGTCTTGTTTATGACGCGCAGTGCGGCATCGGGCAGTGGATCTCGGCGCATTGCTGCGACCAGGCGATCCGGCTGGCGCGCGCGCATGGGCTAGGGATGGTGGTGGCGCGAGACTCGAATCACTTCGGCGCGGCAGCTTATTGGGGGCAGAGAATGTCGGCGGCGGGGATGATCGGGATGGTGATGTGCAACGCATCTGCTCTGGTTGCGCCTTGGCAGGGGAAGGAGCCGCGATTCGGTACGAATCCGATTTGCATGTCGCTGCCGGGAGCCGACACATGGTTGTTGGACATGGCGACCACAACGGTGGCGCTCGGTAAGATCCTGAACGCTCAGTTCCACGGCCGGGAGACGATTCCAGCGGGCTGGGCGATGGACTCGGAAGGCGCCCCGACCACCGATACGCAGGCGGCGCTGTCGGGTTTGCTGATGCCGCTCGGTGGATACAAAGGGAGTGGACTGGCGATGATGGCTGAGATTCTCTGCGCGGTGCTGGGCGGCGGAGCGATGTCGACGGAACTCGGTGGGATTCGCGTACAGGGCCAGCCGATGAAGACCAGCCAGTTCTTCCTGGCGATCGACGTCTCGCGCTTCATGCCATTGGAGGTGTTCGAACGGCGCATGCGATCCCTGGTGGCGATGGTGAAGTCGTCCAAGACAGCGAAGGGTTATAACGAAGTGTTAGTGGCCGGCGAACCGGAGTGGCGCGCCGAGGAGCATAGGCGCCGTGACGGAATCCCGCTGTCGGATGGCGTCTGGCAAAACCTAGTTGCAGCCGCGGAGAAGTTAGGCGTTGCGCTGCCTAGCTAGAATGTAGAGATGTCCGGAGAACAAAAGCCCGCGGCGAGTTTTGAAACCGGCCTCCAGGAACTGGAGCAAATCGTCAAGGAGATGGAGAGCGGCGACCTGCCGTTAGAGCGGGCGCTGGAGTTATTCGAAAAAGGCATGCGCTTGAGCGAGAGTTGCCGCAAGCAATTGGACGAGGCCGAAACACGGATCGAGATGCTGGTCCGGAAAGGCGACAAAGTGCAGCCGGAGCCTTTCCGGCCCGATAAGCCATGACGCTCCGCGAGTATGTCGCGCACCAGCAGTTCCTGATCGATGAGACGCTGCGGCGATGGGTGCCGGAGGAATCGACACCGCCGGTCTCGATCCACAAGGCGATGCGATATAGCTTGTTCGCGGGCGGCAAGCGGATCCGGCCTATTTTGTGCATGGCTGCCGCCGAGGCGGTTTCGGATGCTCCGGCTGGTGTGGAGTCGGCTGCCTGCACGCTGGAGCTGATCCATACTTATTCGCTGATCCACGACGATCTGCCGGCGCTCGATAACGATGATCTGCGGCGCGGTGTGCCGACTTGTCACAAGGTTTTCGGAGATGCGATGGCGATTCTCGCCGGAGATGCACTGCTGACTCTGGCGTTTCAGGTGCTGGGGCAGATGGCTTGTCCGCCGGAGCGAAAGGCACGGCTGATCGAGGAGCTGGCCGTAGCGGCAGGGACGGTTGGGGGCATGATCGGCGGCCAGGTGAACGATATCGAGGGCGAGCGGAAGCATCCAACGGCGGCGTTGCTCGAGGATATACATCGCGCGAAGACCGGCGCGCTGCTTCGTGCCAGCTTACGCATGGGCGGAATTTATGCGGGCGCCGAGGACAATCAGTTGGCAGCGCTGTCCAGCTATGGGGATCATGTCGGCCTGGCGTTTCAGATTGTGGACGATGTGCTCGACGTCGTGCAGCCTTCGGAGACGCTCGGCAAGACCGCGGGGAAGGATGCGCAACAGCAGAAGATCACGTTCCCCGCCGTGTACGGTCTGGATCGATCGCGGGAGATGGCCGAGGAGGAGCGAATCGCGGCGCATTTAGCGCTTCGTGCCTTCGATGAACGCGCCGAGCGGCTGCGCGAGATCGCGGACTGGATCGTGAAGCGCGAGGCGTGACTGGAATCGGTGAAGACCAGGCTGGATCAGCTTCTCGTCGAACGCGGACTTGTTGAATCGCGGGAAAAGGCGCGAGCTCTGATTCTTGCCGGGCAGGTGTTGGTTGACGGGCAGAAGATGGAAAAGGCCGGGCACGCCGTCGCGCCGGAGAGCAAAATAGAGCTGCTTGGGCAGCACCGCTACGTGGGCCGCGGCGGTCTGAAGCTCGAAGCCGCGCTTCAGCATTTCGGGATACAACCCCAAGGGAAGATCTGCCTGGACATCGGTTCATCCACGGGCGGGTTCACCGATTGTCTGCTGCAGCATGGCGCCGCGCGCGTGTACGCCATCGATGTTGGAACGGCGCAACTCGATTGGAAATTGCGCAACGACCCCCGCGTCATCGTACATGAGCAAGTGAACGCCCGATATCTGACGCGTGACATTATTCCGGAGCCGATCGACCTCGCCGTTTGCGATGTCAGCTTCATATCGGTCACCATGATTCTGCCGTCGGTTCCCGATCTGCTTGCCAGCGACGCAGAAATGGTTATTCTGGTAAAACCACAGTTCGAGCTGCAACGAAATCAAGTAGGCAAAGGAGGCATTATCCACGACCCTGGGTTGCACGAGCAAGCATGCCGGCGTGTCGAAGAAGCGGTCAGCCAGTTAGGCTTCCGATCCAGCGTGATTCCCTGCCCCGTTTTGGGCGCGGAAGGGAACCAGGAGTTTCTCTTGTATGCCCGACGTTAGAGTCGCCGGCATCATGGCCAAGCCGGGGATTCCGCACGCCTCGACCATCGTGCCCGAACTGGTGCAGTGGCTGCAGAAGCACAACGTAGAAGTGCGGCTCGATGACGTGGCTGCGGAGTATCTCGGCCGCAACGACGGATTACCGCGCGAACATGTCCCGGATGGCACGCAGCTTGTCATTGTGTTGGGCGGCGATGGCACTCTGTTATCGGCAGCGCGCGCAGTTGCCGGACGTGTGATTCCGTTGCTCCCGGTGAACCTTGGCGGTTTAGGCTTCCTTACTGCCATCACGCTCGATCAGCTTTATCACGAACTGGAGCGCGCGCTAAAGGGCCAGCAAAGGATCGTGCCCCGCCGCATGTTGGAAGGCGCACTATTGCGCCGTGGGCAAACCATTGCCTCTTACCATGCGCTGAACGACATCGTCATCGCCAAGACGCAAATCGCGCGCATGATCGATTTGGAAACGTACGTTGACGAACAGTACGTCAGCACGTTCAAAGCGGACGGACTGATCATTGCCACACCAACTGGATCGACCGCGTACTCGCTTTCCGCGGGTGGGCCAATCCTGTATCCCAGCGTAGGCGCGCTGTGCATCACGCCAGTGTGTCCACACATGCTGACCAACCGCCCAGTGCTGATACCGGACAATATGGTGGTCCGCGTTACGTGTCTGGCGAGCGACCGCGAAGCGTTCTTGACGATTGACGGACAGGTAGGCGAGCCGCTGATGCATGAAGATCAGATCGTGTGCCGCAGCTCGGAGCACAGCGTCCACCTGGTGCGGCCTCCCAAGATGTTCTTCTTCGATGTGCTCCGGCAGAAGCTGAAGTGGGGTGAACGCTGAGACGTCTTTCTTTAACAGCCTGGATCTTTATTGCAATGGTCCTTGGCGCCGCGCTGGGGGCGTTTTTTCCAGATATTGGAAAAGCCGATTGGATGATGGCCCTGGCCAATGTGTTTCTGCGCCTGATCAAGTCGATCATTGCGCCGTTGATCTTTGGAACCCTGGTAGCGGGCATCGCCGGGACTGGCAGCGTCAAGACGATGGGCCGGATCGGGCTCAAGGCCATCATCTACTTTGAGGTCTTGACCACGATCGCGCTATTCCTGGGTCTTGGCGCGGTGAATCTAGTAAGGCCCGGCGAAGGAATGACGCTGGAGCAGTCGGCCGATGCAGGCCTGCCGAAGGTTCAGCCGACGCTCTCCGGTACCCTGGAGCACACGTTCCCGCAAAGCGTGATCGACGCGATGGCCCGCGGCGACGTGCTGCAGATCGTCGTGTTCTCGTTTCTGTTTGGCGCGGCGTGCGCCACGATCGGTATCAAGGCAGGGCCAGTTGTCGACTTCTGCAAGTCTCTTTCGGAAGTGATGTTCCGCTACACCAAATACGTGATGTATTTGGCGCCTTTGGGCGTTGGTGCAGCGATGGCACACACCATCGGCAGCAAAGGTATCAGTGTCTTGCTCGGCCTCGGAAAATTGGTGTTAACGCTGTACGGCGCGCTGATCATCTTCATAGTCGTGGTCTTGGGTACTGTGGCGGTGATCGCCCGGATTCCGTTGCGCCGCTTCATTCGTACAGTTCGCGAGCCGTTCATCATCGCATTCTCGACGGCCGCTAGCGAGGCTGCCTTGCCGCTCGCGCTCGAGAACCTCGAAGAGATGGGCGTTCCGAAGCATATCGTGGCGTTCGTTCTGCCGACTGGATACAGCTTCAATCTCGATGGCAGCACGCTCTATCTGTCGCTCGCCTCGTTATTCGTCGCACAGGCGGCTGGTGTCCATATGCCGTTCGGTCAACAACTGCTTATGATGCTGACGCTGATGCTGACGAGCAAGGGTGTGGCGGCGGTGCCACGCGCATCGTTGGTAATTCTAGCCGGTACGCTTGCGACCTTTAACCTGCCAGTCTCCGGCGTCGCGCTGATCCTCGGCGCGGATGCGTTGATGGACATGGCTCGAACGTCGGTGAATCTGCTTGGAAACTGCATGGCGACGGCTGTCGTCGCGCGTTGGGAAGGTGTGAGGCTCGAAGAGACTAGCGAGACTGCCGTGGAGCCGGTTCCTTGAAGTATGGATCTGGCTCAGGGATCGCGCTGCCATCCTTGCGCGGCGAGGATGCGCCGTAATTCACTTTGGCCGCCGAGTCATGAAGCACCGCTTGGCCGCCGCCCATAAAACCGGAATAATCGCCCATCACTTGGAGCTGGTGACCGCGCTTTGTCAACTCGTCGCGCACAGGCTCCGGCACTCTGCCTTCGATTCGCAGATCGCAGCCGCCTAACGTCGGCTTAGTAAAGCGTGGCGCTTCGAGGGCGTGCTGAATGTTCATGCCGTGATCTACAACGTTCGAAACGAACTGGGCCTGGGCCTGTGCCTGATTCATGCCGCGCATAATTCCGAAGCCGATATGTTCAGTTCCGCGCTCCATAAAGCCCGGAATGATGGTGTGGAACGGGCGTTTCCGAGGAGCGAGTGCATTGGGATGTGACGCATCCAAGGTGAAAGCGCTGCCGCGATCGTGCAGCAGGAAGCCCATTCCCTCGACTGCAATACCGGAGCCGAAATAATCGGACAGGCTCTGGATCCAGGAGACGATGTTTCCGTCTTTGTCTACGACGCTCAGGTAGGTTGTGTTGCCATGGCCGTCTTCTGGATTTCCGGGGCCGACTTCGCAGTTAGCCTTCTGCGGATCGATCAACGCCGCGCGCTGGTGTGCATAGGGCTTCGAAAGCAGTCCGGCCACGGGCACGTTGGTGAAGCGAGGGTCGCCGACGTAGCGCTTCAGGTCCTGAGTCGCTAGTTTCTGCGCTTCGATCTTGATATGGAACGCGTCGGCGCTAGTCTGCTCGTAATTCGCCAGCTGAAAATTCTCCATGATGTTGAGCATTTCGAGCGTTCCGATGCCTTGCCCGTTCGGCGGCAGCTCGTAAATCTTCCAGTCGCGATATTCGGTGGAGATCGGTTGCACCCACTCGGGCTGATATTCGCGCAGGTCCTCAGCGGTCATAGTGCCGTTGTAATGATGCGATGTCTTGAGGATCGCCTCGCCAACCGGGCCGCTGTAGAACGCCGCTGCACCGAGTTCGGCGATCAGCTTGAATGCGTGCGCCAATTGCGGATTCTTGTAGACCTCGCCCACGCGGGGTGCTCTGCCGTTTGGCAGGTAAACGAGGCGAGCGTTGTCATCAGAGGTTAGCTTGGAGCTGGAATTGTCCCAGTCCCACTGAATCAGCTCCGTGACCGGAAATCCGTTCTCGGCATAGTAGATGGCTGGTTTGAACAGATCGCGCCAGGGAATTTTGCCGTAGCGCTTGTGCAATTTCTCCCAGCCGGCGACGCAGCCAGGAACGGTGACGCTGTGAATGCTGTGCGACGAAATGCTGGCCAGCCCTTGGTTCCTCAGGAAGCCGATGCTCAGGCCTTTGGGCGCGAATCCGCTGGCATTGATGCCGGTGAGCTTACCGGTCTTCGCGTCCCAGATCAAGGCAAACAGATCGCCGCCGGGACCGTTCATCATCGGCTCAACAAGGCTTAGCACGGCATTGGCGGCAATGGCGGCATCCACGGCGGAACCGCCGCGCGCGAGCACCTGCGCACCAGCCTGCGATGCCAGCGGTTGCGCGGTAGCCACAATGCCGCGCGTCGTTATGACCATGGAGCGTGCTTGCGAGCGGTCCTGCGCGAACGCGAGAGAGGGGAAAGCCATCAGAAGAAACCAAAGCTGGGATTTCAGCACGAAGGACTCCATTCTACTAACTTTCACGGCAGGTTAGCGTCTTTAGGTACATGTTGCAAGACGTTCGCTTCGCGATCCGAACCTTTTTCAAGAGCCCCGGATTCACGTCCGTTGCGATCCTCGCCTTGGCCCTCGGCATAGGCGCGAATGCTGCGCTGTTTACGATCCTCAATGCCGTCTTGCTGAAGCCGCTGACTTACCAGCAGCCGGAAAAACTATTTCGCATTTACGAGACGTTCTTGCCGAAGGGATATGGCTCGGTCTCGACCCCGAACTTCCTCGACTGGCGGAAGCAGAATCACGTCTTCGAGTATTTGGAAGGATTCAGCACGGGAAGCGCGAACTTACAGGGGAGCGGAAACCCGGAGCGGATACCGGAAGTCGTCGGCACCGCCGGGCTGTTCGAGATGCTGGGGGCGAAGCCGATGCGCGGCCGCACGTTTTTGCCGGATGAGGACCAGCCGGGCAAGCCGGACGTCGCAGTGATCAGCGAAAGACTCTGGCGCCGGAGATTCGGTGGCGATCCGAACTTGCTAGGGTCGCAGATCGTACTGGATGGGCGGTCAACCACGGTAATCGGCATCATGCCGGCCGATTTTCAATTCCCTCCCGGCAGCGCAGATCGCGACATTTGGA
>Ga0335069_10013653_pt1 | contig 11398 bp, 8 predicted proteins | sample Lox_Sample_11_FD_206714 | JGI IMG/M metagenome (GOLD analysis project Ga0335069, IMG submission 206714) | Soil microbial communities from Loxahatchee National Wildlife Refuge, Florida, United States - Lox_Sample_1.1 | ecosystem: Environmental > Terrestrial > Soil > Wetlands | place: USA: Florida... | reverse complement strand
CGTTCCCCCCGTCCAGGAGCTCGGGGATCCCGGCCACGGTCGTCCCGATCACCGGGAGCCCGAGCGCTTCGGCCTCCTTGATCACGGTCGGGACCGCGTCGCCGATATCGGTGGAGGGATGCACGAGAAACGCTGCGCGCTTCATGGCCTCCCCCACCTCGGCGAAGGGGAGCCATCCCGGGAACCGGACGCGGTCTGCGATCCCCTCCGCGCGGGCGAGCGCGCGGAGCGACTCCGCCTCGCCGCCGTCCCCGATGATTGCGACCTCGACATCCTTCCCCTTCCTGTGGAGCGCCCCGGCCGCCCGCACGACGCCGTCAAAGCCCTTGTTCCTGTCGAACCGGCCCACGCAGAGCACCAGGTTCTCCTTCCGCCCCTCCCGCGTGAACGGCAGCTCCGCGAAATCGAGCCCGAGGTGATGGAGCCGCACGTTCTCCTGTATGCGCGGGAAAACGCCCGGGAACCTCTTCCTGAGGAACTCCCTGTTGAACTCGCAGACGACGAACACGTTGTCGGCGTACAGGAGCTTCTCCTCCATCGCCACCTGCGTCCGGTAGAGGTCCGTGCCGGCGTGAAGCAAAATTGAGAATGGAATATTCCTCATCGAGAGACGATGGCCGACGTAGGCGCACGTCGCCGCGTAATTCCCCCAGTACGCCATCACGTGATCGTACGCCCCGCCGTAGATCCGGCTCCACGCCCAGCCGAGCGGGAGGATGTATGAGGTCTTCGCCAGCGGCCCGCCCCCGTACCGGAGCGCGGAGACGTCGATGCGCGCCCCGGCCCCGAGGAACCGGCCGAACGCCCCGAGGGAGGAAGGCCTGAGTGCGCGGAGCGCGTCCGCGGGGGTCAGCCCCTTGACGCGGTCGCGCGGAAACACGCGCTCGTTCAGGATCTCCGGCACCCAGCGCCAGAGTGCGGGATCGATCCTGTGCATCGGGAAAATGTCGACGTCGATCCCCGCCTCCAGGAGCGCTCGCACGTCGCGGCAGAAGAACGTGTCCCCCTTGATCGGGAACTTGTTCGTGAACATCGCGAGGCGCATCGTCAGAGGCGCCCCTTCTGCGCGGGGAGAGCGCGGCGCCGCGGGAGGGACGGAAGGCCGGCGGCTCCCTTCATGTTCAGGAGGGCCGTTGCCCCAGCGGAGAGGAACCAGATCCCCTTCGCGGCGAACTCGGTCGAGATCCATGCGAGCGAAAGCAGACACGTCACGAATATCCCGAGCGAGAGGAGCCCGCGCGTCTTTCGCTTTCGCCAGCCGACCTCCGCAAATGAGAGCGTGAACGCGACAAGCACGAGAAACCCGATAAACCCGTTTTCGGCGAGCACCTTGATCCAGCCCGCGTGCGCCTCCCGGACCGCGCCATAGCCGTAGCCGCTCAGCGACTGGCGGAACCCCATCCGCGCCCACGCCACGGTGAATCCTCCCGTCCCGACGCCGAACGGGTGATCCAGGAATATCAGGAGCCCGCCGTAGGCGAGATCGGAGCGGCCGCTGGTGCGGCCGACCATCGATTGTTCCGGGTCGAGCAGCTTGTTGATCCTGTGCAGCGCCTCCCCCTCGAGCTGCGTGAAGCTCAGGACGACGAACGTCGCGACCAGCGCGCCGACGACGATGTAGCTCACCTGGAGCACCTTGCTCCGCATGCTGAATATCATGTAGATCATCGCAATACTCCCGACGATCATCGTGCCGCGGCTGCCGCTCAGGAATATCCAGGCGAGATTCACCAGCGCGAGAAGGCCGAGGATGAGCTGTCCCCCCCCTTTGCGGGGGGCGAACCGGAAGCCGAGGCAGATCGCAAAGATCGCCGTCGCAGGAAAGTACGCCCACGCGTTCGCGTTCACTTCGGGCAGGAGGTCCTTCTGCAGGTAGTACGCGAGCCCGAACGCGACGCCCACGACGCCGGCCACCACGGCCTGCCAGAACCAGGCGCTCTCCTCGCGGCTGTTCCGCGAGAAATAGACGAGGAGCCCGAAGAACGTGACGACGTTGAGCACGGTCTCCATGCCGTCTTCCATCACCGGCGTGAAGAGGAGCCCGAAGAGGAACACGACGATGAGCAGCTCCAGAAGCCGTGACTGCGGGTCGTTCAGACGGAAGAGGAATATGATCGAAAGGAACATCACCACGAGGAGCCAGTAGTTGAACGTGTTCCACGGGAGCGGTCCCCGCGTGAAAAGGAGCGCCCTGTCGATCGTGTCGAGCGTCGCCAGTATGCTGATCCCCGTCAGCCCGACGGCCGGCCGGTAGAGCCCGAACGCCGCCGCCAGGAAGCCGATCGCGGTGAGCAGGCTGAGCCCGGTCGTGAACCCCGCGGCAAACGCGACGCCCGTGCACGCCAGGACGCACGCCACGAACAAGAACCCCCACCTGTCAACGACGGAGAGCCCTTTTCCCCGCACGGCGGCGGCCGTGCGCGGCATCGGAAACGCCTGTGCGGTGCCTGCGATATTCATCATGCGATCCCTCCCGCTGTCCCTGCATTCGGCGCGAGCGCCGCCGCGAGGCGCACATGGCGCGTGCGCGCGGCGATCGCGGTGTATGTGGCGAGCATCATCCCCCCCAGCGCGTCGACGCTGTAGCGCCCGACGATCTTTGCGCGGCCCGCGCCTCCCAGCCGTTCCCGGAGGGGACGGTCGGAGGCGAGGAGGAGGAGTTTTCGGGCGACGGCCTCGACCGGGTCCCCGTCGACCACGTACCCCGTCATACCGTCTTCAACAATCACGCCCGCGTCCCCCGTACGGGTTGTCACCACCGGTAGCCCGGCCGCCATGGCTTCCAGCACGACATTCGGAAACCCCTCGTGGTCCGATGTGAGCGCGGCGATGTCCGCCCCGCGCATGAGCGCGGCCACGTCGTTTCTCCTCCCGGCAAATGCAACGGCATCCGGGAGGAGCCCGAGCTCTCCCGCCAGTTGCCGCAGCGCGGGGCCCTCCGGCCCCTCGCCCACGATCAGCCCCCGCAGCGCGGGGGTCGTGTTCCGGGCGATCGCGATCGCGCGGAGCAGGCGGTCGATGCGCTTCGCGGCCACCAGGCGACAGGCGGCGATGACGACCGTCCCCTCTCCGGCTCTGCGGGGAGGTGCCAGCGCAGCTTCCCCGTCGAACGCCGCTACGTCGATGACGTTCGGCAGGACCTCAATTTTGCCCGTGGGAAAGCCGAGCGCCGCCGCGTTCTGCACCGCGGCGTGCGAGTTCGCGATCAGCGAGCCCGGCATCCGGTAGAGCGCCGGGCCCCACCGGCCGTTCGCTTCCATCTCCTGGTAGACGTCGCTCCTGATGCTCCCGATACCGGCGGCGCGGTAGAGCGGCGCGACGAGCGCGACGTACAGGTTCGCAAAGAAATGTCCCGCCTGCAGAACATGGGGAGCGAACCCCCTGAGCGCCCGGGCCCACGCGGCGACGCGCGCAGCGGGGTTTCCCACGCGCCCGATCCACACCGGGGGGAGGCCGATCGAGCCGAGGGCCGTTTCGTAATAGTCGCCCCGCGTCAGCGAGTAGACGCGCACGTGCGCACCTTCCCGCTGGAGCGCCCCCGCCATGTAGACGAGCTGCTTCTCCGCTCCCCCCTGTGTGAGGCCGCCGGCCAGAAGGGCAACCCTGAGCCCGGGCATTTTCATGGTCACGGGGCGAGCCGCCCCTGGACGAGCCGCATGTTCCACTGCGCGGCGCAGATGCGACCGATCTCCTGCGCCCAGACCTCCAGTGTCCGCTTTTCCGTGTACTGCCTGCACCGTGCCCGGAGCGCCGGCCAATCGATATTCCCGGAGATCACGCGGGCGAGCGCGTCGGCAAGCGCCCCCGTCTCTCCCGGGGGAACGAGCCATCCCCGCACGCCCTCACCGCCGATCACATGCGCGGCAGCACCCACATTTGTCGCAAGCACCGGCAGACCGTGGACGAACGCGTCCAGCCACGCCTTGCTGAACCCCTCCGAGAGGGAGGGCTGCACGCAGAAATCACATTCCGCGATCAGGCGCGAGAGCGCACCCCTGTCGAGCTGGCCCGTGAACACGAAATGCGCCCCGAGGCCGGCCGCGGCAACCCGCTGCTCCAGGTCGCGCCGGAGGGGTCCGTCGCCGATAATCGAACAGTGCGGCATCGGTGTGAACCCTCTTCGCCTGAGTTCCGCGAACGCCCCGATCAGGTGTGCCACCCCCTTTTCCGCAGACAGGCGGCCGATGTAGGCGATGCGCGCGGGTACCCGGAGCCCCCGTGACGTATTCGCCGGGATCGCCCTGAGCTCGTCGCCCGTGATGGCCGTCGAGAAAATCCAGTGCACTCCCTCCGCGGGAGGGGCTTCCCCTTCCCCTGTCGTGATCATGACGTTCCGCCCGCCGGCGAAGCGCCGCATCATCCGCTTCGTCAGGCTCGTCATCATCGTCTCTTCGGAGGTTCCCGCCCACGAGCTCCCGTACCGGACGATGACGCGTTTCCGCATCACGAGGGCGATCACGATCCCCAGGAAGGGGATGTCGCCCGGGAGCGGGAGGTGGACGACGTCCGACCGGCGTATGTGCGGCGCCAGCGTGCAGATGTAGCGCGGGATGTGCGTCACGAACGACAGCTTCCTCCGGAGGTTGAACCCGTCCGGGAGGGGGAGCGTCACGACGTCCGCGTCCGCGGGCAGGGGAATTCCTCCTTTGCCGGGAGCGGAGCGCGTGATGATCAGCGTCATGTGTTCGAAGAGCGAGCGGATCCCCGACATCTGGAGCGGGAAACCCCCGTCCGACCACCAGCGCCCGGCATCGTCCTGCCAGCAGGGCTTGAACGAGATCGCGCACACTCTCACGGGCGCGCCTCCGCGATCAGGTGACGCGGCAGCGACGCGACGAGCTTTCCTTCCCGGACAAGCTCGCGCGCATGCTGGAGGAACGGAACGAGCATCGTCTCGTCCTGCGTGTTGCCCGCGTGGAGCGAATGCGGGTGGCCGCCGACCACCACGATCCCCCCGCGCTCGGCGCAGAGATCCAGCACGCGGTGCGCGTGCGCATTGAATCCCCCCGGCGCGTTCATCCGGATGCAGTGGACGCCCCGGATCACCTCCAGCGCCGCGGGCGCGGCCGCCTCCTTCTTCGTGAGTCGGCGGGTGATCCGCTCGTGGATCGGGCTGTAAGAGACGCGGCAGAACCTGTACCCGGTTTCCGCGAGCGCGGCGCAGAGCCCGGCGAGCCCGGTCCGCTTCCTCCCGGCCTCCCGCCGCTCGGCGAGGCTGATGGAAAGCCCGCGGGGGTAATCGAAGGGCTGGTTGTAGGGAGGGACGAACGAGACCACCTCCGCCCCCGTGCAATCCTCCAGCGCTTCCTTGCTCCTGCGGAGCGTCTCGCGGACCTCGTCCCTCCCCAGTCCGGGGATCCAGTCGTGGTGCAGCGAGTGGCTCGCCACTTCGTGGCCGGCGGCATGTATCCTGCGCACCTGTGCGGGGTCGTGGTAGGGGCGCTCCCCGGGCAGCGCGGCGGCGCCCACGACGGCGAAGCAGGCGGGGATGCCGAACTGCTCGTGGAGCTCGAGGAGACGCTCCGTGTTCCCGAACTCGAGCTGCCCCCACTCCTTCGGGCCCCCGGGGAGCCGCGAGCGGTCTCCTCCCCACTGCGTGTCGTAGTCCCAGAAGAGGAGCAGCGACGCTGGAGCGTTCACGGCGCGTGGTCTCCCTTCAGGAGCAGGGCGGCCGCCTTGAACCGGCCCGAGAGATGCTGCAGCGTCGGGAAGAACCGGCGCGGGAAAAGGAAATGCCTGCCGAGCATCAGCGTGTCAAGCCCCCAGGCGTAAACGAACCAGAGGACGTCCTTCCAGGTGCGGTCGTCGAGGCCGCGCCGCTGTATCTGGTACCTGTTGTAAAGCGCCATGAATCCCATCTTGACGTGATCGGGCCGGCCGCTTTCGTCGAAGAGGTGGAGGAAACGGGCGGCGCCCGCGACGAGGAGTTTTCCTTTCCGCCTGGCCCGAAGAGAGAAATCGAGGTCCTCTCCCTGCGCGTATCCTTCGAACGACTCGCTGAACCCGATCTCCCGGAGCACCGCCGTCTTCCACATCATCGCGCAGCCGGGCAGCCAGTCCGCCTCGACGACGTCGTCGGTCGGCGGGAGGAACGCCCAGGGAACGGACATCCCCGAACGCTGGTAGCTCCCCGGACGGAGGTCCCCCACGATCCCGAGCGTGCGGCGCGTTCGCCAGAGCCTGTCGGGGGGCATGTAGCTCCCCTCCGTGTACCCGCCGACGCCGACCGCGCCTTCCGTTGCGCGATGGACGCGTTCCATCTCCGCAAGGCATCCCGGCCGCAGGACGACGTCGTCGTCGAAGAACGCGACGAGGTCAGTGTCCACCCAGCGGATGCCGAAGTTCCTCTGGCGCGTGAGCCCCTTGAGAGGCCCCGCCACACGGAAATACGCGACTGAGGCGGCCAGCTCCCCCCGGCGGTTCCTCACGAGCTCCTCGGTCTCCGTGTCGGGGCTCGCATCGACGATGATCAGGCGCACCGGCCGCTCTGTCTGCTCTGCGAGCGAATCGAGGAACCCCTCCATGCTCCGCGCCCGGCGGTACGTGCACATCACGACTGCGACTCCCCTTGTCAGGGGGTCCGACGGGCGGGGAGGCGTTTCGGGCGCGTCCCCGCGGCGGATCGTCGCGACGACGCCGCGTTCTTCCGTCACCGCGCGCCCCCTCTGACGAGGCCTTTCACGGCGGCGATCACGTCTTCCACGTCGGCGTCCGTCAGCTTGGCCGAGAGGGGGAGGCTCACTGTCGCGCGCCCGATCCTGAGCGCATGGGGATACTCCTTCCCCTTCCACCCGAACGTCTTCCTGTAGTATGGGTGCTCCGGGATGCTCCGGTAGTGGACGCCGACGCCGATCTTCTCGCGCGTCATCGCGTCGAGGAAAGCGTCCCGGCTGATCCCCGCGCGCCGTTCCTCCACGAGTATCGTGTACAGGTGGTACGCGTGCCGCGTCCCCGGCTCGACCGGGGCGGGAATGCCGACGGGGAGTCCCGCGAACGCCTCCTGGTACCTCCGCCAGACCTCTTCCCGGCGCTTCCAGAGCTGCTCAACGCGCCGGAGCTGGTGGATGCCGATCGCCGCCTGCAGGTCCATCATGTTGTACTTGAACCCCGCCTCCACGACGTCGTAGTGCTTGAACCCCGTGTCGCTGAACCGTTTCCATGCATCCTTGCTCATGCCGTGGAGCCCCAGGACCTTGATCCTGTCTGCGTCCTTCTGCTTCCGCGTGATCACGAGCCCCCCCTCCCCCGTGACGACGTTCTTCGTCGAGTAGAAGCTGAAGCACCCGAAGTCCCCGATCGTCCCCGCCTTCTTCCCGTGGTATTCCGTCTCGATCGCGTGGGCGCAGTCCTCGATGACCGCGAGCTTTCGCTTCGCCGCGATCTCCATGATCGGGTCCATGTCGCACGCGCGGCCGGCGAAATGCACGGGAAGTATGGCCCGCGTCTTCCGGGTGACTTTCTCCCGTATCTCCCCGGGGTCGATGTTCATCGTCGCCGGGTCCACGTCCGCAAGGACCGGAGTACCGCCCGCGTGTATGATCGTGTTCACCGTCGCGCAGAACGTCATCGGCGTCGTAATGACTTCGTCCCCCTTCCGGAGATCGAGTGCGGCCAGCGCGAGATGCAGCGCCGCCGTGCAGGAGTTGAGCGCCGCCACAGACGCCGCCCCCTTGTAGGCGGCGAAGTCGCGCTCGAACTGCGCCACCTTGGGGCCCGTGCCGAGCCAGGCGCGCCGCATCGAGTCGAGCACCTCCTCCTTCTCTTCTTCACCGATGAGCGGCTGTCCGAAAACAAGAAATTCAGTGCGCATTGCCGTGGTCTTTCTTCCGTGTGTGTCGGTTCGCCCCGAACCGCGCGAGGCACATCGTGTAGTACCGCTCGTTCTGCGCGAGGATCGTCCCGCGCGAGAAGTTCTTTTCCACGTGGAGCCGCCCCGCTTCGCCGATGCGGCCCGCCCAGGCGGGCTCACCGAGGAGCCTGCAGATCGCGGAGGCGATCTCCTCCGGGCTCTCTGGATCGACCAGGAGCCCGGTCACGCCGTCGGTGATCAGCTCGGGCCCGCTCCCCCGCTTCGTGTAGACGACGGGACATCCTGCCGCCATGGCATGGAGCGGCGTGAGCGCAAACCCCTCGGCGTACGAAGGGAGCACGGCCATCCCGGCGGTCCGGAACGCCCCCAGGAGCGTTTCCAGCGGCACGTGCCCGTGAAACACGACGGTCGCCGCGAGATCCGCCGGCACGAGCGTCCGGAGATACGCCTGCATTGATCCCCCGGCAGGGGCGATCCCATCCTTCCCCCAGATATGCAGGAGGGCGCCCGGATGGGCCCGCGCGACCGCGGGCCACCCCCTGACGAGCGAAACGATCCCCTTCTTTTCGGTCAGCGTCCCCGCGAACATGACGGAGAGCCGCTCGCGGGGAACGACCGGGCCCGGCGCCGGGAGGTCGACGGGGTTGTAGATCACCTCGCCGGGCTCCCCCCCGAGCGAAAATACCGCCCGCGTCCGCTCCTCGAGATAGCGGCTCTCCGAAAGTATGAAATCCGCCCGCCGGAGCGACGCACGTTCGAGGATCCTCGTCCCCATGTCCGCCGCCCGTCCCATCTCGCTCCTGAAGAACGTCGTCGAACCGCTCAGCCGTGCGACGACAGGGACCGCCAGGCCGGGCCAGAACGCGGCCGGCGCGCCGTAGTCCGGCACCTCCACGAGATCGACGTCGCCGGATGCGACCCACCGGCGGATGAGCCGGTAGAGCCGGATCCGCGCGCCGATCCATCCCCGGCGGCCGGCCGGGAGGCGGAGGCGCCACACGCGGACACCGTTATCCTCTTCATAGTCCGGCGCGGGATATGACGCGGGATAGAGCCCGGCGACCCGCACGTCGTGCCCCGCGCCGGCGAGCCCCCGTGCCATGATCTGGACAAGGCTCCCGATGCCGCCGTGGGGGCCCGGCGGGTATTCGTCGCATGCAAAGCAGAGTTTCATCCCGCGGCGACTGTCTCCATGTGTCGCGCGCCCGCCAGCGCGCGCATCTCATCGGCGAACCGCTCGGACGCCTTCGCGAGCGGCTGCGCCACAATCAGGTCAAGCCAGGCCTTGCGGGCATCGCTCTTTTCCGACCTGTTCGCGAGCACGTGGGCGACGAGTCCTGTCAGTTCATCCCGGGACTTCGCCCAGTAGATCGGCTGGAGCTCGTGCACGGGGACGAAGTGGGGGAACTGGTACGTCTCATGGATATCCCAGTCCGCGCGAGGGTTCTCCGGGTTGTAGGCGATATAGATGCCCGGCTTGTCAAATATGGCGAAATCCATGCCCATCGTGGATCCGACGTTGACTACGGCGTCCGCGTGATAGACAACGTTGACCAGGAGCTCGACGTCCTCCTGCGTGGGCACGAGCTGCTCCCACCTCCCGTCCCCCACCTTCTGCCACCGCGGGTCGGAGACGGCGATCTCCGGGTGCCGGCGAAGGACGCCGTCAAACCTGCCGCTGGTGTCGACCGGGGACCGGCGGAACAGGATCTGCGGGCGCGTGGCGGCCGGAAGCCGGAGAAGGGCGTCGGCAAGGTCTTCGAGGTAGATCGGATCGTACGGCGACCGCGTGTCGTTGCCGGAAAAACAGACCACCGGGCGCTGCAGGTCGAGGCGCAGGCCGGCAAAGAACTTTTCCCGTGGCACGATGAGCGCCTGGTTGAAGTAGTTTTCGAATTGCGGCGTTCCGGCAACGCGCACCCGCTCCGGCGCAACATCGGGATAGTATTTCAGGAGCTCCCGCTTCATGTACTCGCTCCAGACGAGGTACGTATCGGCGTACACCGCCATCCGACCCTTGGGCATGTTGTCCCAGGAGTAGATGAACACGGCGGACGGGATCGCGAGCGTCCGGGCCGCCAGCATGGCTGGCACGGCTTCGATCGCGCGCTGGTGGGTGCAGAAGAGAAGGTCCGGGCGCTCATCGCGCAGGAACGCGGTGAACTTCTCCGTGTGGGGGGCGCCCAGGGCGAACCGCTGGTGCATCCTGTCCAGCCAGAAGGTCCCCCGGGGGGAGGCACAGATGCGCCCGAGGACACGCGCCGCCAGGTAGGGAATTTTCGCCTTGAGCCGGGCCGGCGGCCGCACCCGCGAAAGCTGCACGTTCGGTCCGCGGCCGTGCTGCCATGTGAGCTGAGCGTAGATCTTCGATTGCCGGAACAGCCGCTCGAGCACCCCGTCCCTGATGTCCGGGAGCCTCACCCACCGCACCCGGTCCCCCCATCGGCCCCGGAAGGGGGCGATGCTCTCCGCCGGGAGGTTGTGCCAGACTATCACGCTGCCCGACGTCAGGAGATCGTCGATCACGCGGGTGCAGAAGAAATTCCGTATGCCGACTCCGTCGGGTACTATCAGGACGTATTTCATCATCGTGTCGTTCATATGCGGGAACACTGGCGGGCCGGGACTGCTGCCACACTCCACCCGGCTCCGCTGCAACGGATCGTTCAGTCGTGCGGGGGCCCGTCGACCGACCAGCGCACGAGCGGGTGCAGCACCGCTTCCGAGCGGCTGTCATCGCCTTCGACGTCGAGCGGGAACTTGTCCGACAGGTGCCGGGCGGACGCGCGTTCGCCCCAGAACAGGACTTTGAAATACAGGGAATACAGCCCGGGACTCAACCACAGCGGGGGGATGGAGAGCCTGATCGCGTATGTCCCCTGTGCGACTTCCTTCAAGCCGATATCATTGCTCTCCCTGCGGGAATGAACGATCGTGCGGCCGTGCATGTCCTCGAGGTAGCAGATCAGGGAGAATCCGCTCACGTCGTGATCGACATGAAGCCTGGTGGAGACGTCGAACGGCTCCGACTGCGAGACGGTGTTTCCCCTCCCGTCGTTCAGCGTGACGAGTCCGAAGCCCGTGGTTTTTCCCGATTCCGCCGCCAGCTGTTCCGCGGTGGAGTTTCCCAGCGCGCCGATGAGGCGGTAGTACGTCTCGATGCTTCGCCCGATGGTGCCGGACTCGACGATCTTCCCGCCGTTCAGGACGATGCCGCTGGTGCACAGCGACCGGATCGCTCCCATGTTGTGGCTCACGAAGAGGACGGTCCTCCCTTCCTTCGCCACATCCTCCATTTTCCCGATGCACTTCTTCTGGAAGGACGCGTCTCCCACGGCCAGGACCTCGTCCACGAGGAGAATGTCGGGTTCCAGGTGCGCCGCCACGGCGAATGCGAGCCGGAGATACATGCCGCTCGAATAGTGTTTGACGGGAGTGTCGATGAAACGCTCGACTTCCGAAAAGGCGACGATCTCGTCGAATTTCCGCTCGATATCGGTCCGCTTCATCCCCAGGATCGCGGCGTTCAGGAAGATATTCTCGCGGCCCGTCAGCTCGGGGTGGAAGCCGGTACCGACCTCCAGGAGC
>Ga0335069_10013651_pt1 | contig 11399 bp, 8 predicted proteins | sample Lox_Sample_11_FD_206714 | JGI IMG/M metagenome (GOLD analysis project Ga0335069, IMG submission 206714) | Soil microbial communities from Loxahatchee National Wildlife Refuge, Florida, United States - Lox_Sample_1.1 | ecosystem: Environmental > Terrestrial > Soil > Wetlands | place: USA: Florida... | reverse complement strand
ATGCGACGACATTGACCGAGGCTGGCTATGTCGGCGAAGACGTTGAGAACATCATCCTGAAACTGTTGCAGGCGGCCGATGGAGACGTGAGCCGCACGCAGACCGGCATCATTTACATCGACGAAGTCGACAAGATCGGGCGCAAGGACGAGAACCCTTCGATCACGCGCGACGTTTCGGGCGAAGGGGTGCAGCAGGCATTGCTGAAGATCCTGGAAGGCACGATTGCGAACGTTCCGCCGCAGGGCGGGCGCAAGCATCCGCACCAGGAATTCACGCCGGTGGACACGACGAACATCCTGTTCATCTGCGGCGGGGCATTTGTCGGGCTGGAAAAGATCATTTCGCGGCGTATTGGGAAGAAGTCGCTGGGATTCCGCAGCAGCGAAGAGGCGGAGAAGGAAGACTCCTTCGCGTCGAAGAAACGGACGCAGGAATTGATGCAGGAAGTGCAGCCCGAGGACCTGATCAAGTTCGGCCTGATCCCTGAATTTGTGGGACGCCTGCCGGTGGTGGGCATGCTGGAGGATCTGGACGAATTCGCGCTGATCGAAATCCTGACCCGTCCGAAGAATGCCATCATCAAGCAATACCAGAGGCTGTTCGAGTTCGAGAATGTGCGCCTCAAGTTTGCCGACGAAGCCCTGCGGGCGATCGCACGACAGGCTATGGCCCGCAAGGTGGGAGCGCGCGGCCTGAGGATGATCCTGGAAGAGCTGATGCTGGACCTGATGTTCAACCTGCCCAGCCAGAAGAAGTTGAAGGAATTCGAGGTAACCCGCGAAATGGTGGAGAAGCGCAGCGCTTCCTTCGCCACGGTGATGGAAAAGGCCGGGTAATCCCGGCTTTCCAGCCAATTGGACCCAGTACTCTACCCTAAGCCTGCGTTGGCGGCGCAGGCATGTACATTCCGAGCAACAACACGAATCAGGCGTTTCGTTCCCGGCCCTGACAAGGTAAAATCCAAGAAGCAGTTCCTTTTTTGAAGTTGATCCCAGGGAGAATAAGTGACCACATCCAAGGAAAAATACGAATCCAGAAAGCTGCCCATGATGCCCATCCGGGACGTGGTCATCTTTCCGTTCATGATGACGCCGTTTGTCGTGGGCCGAGAATCAAGCGTACGAGCCCTGGAAGAGGCCTTAGCGGCGGATAAGAAGATTTTCCTGGCGACCCAGCACGACGCCTCCATCGATGAACCAAAGGCGAACGAGATCTACCAGGTGGGCACGATCGTCAACATCGTGCAGAGCCTGAAGCTGCCCGACGGCAACATTAAAGTGCTGGTTGAAGGGATTGAGCGGGGCAAGATCCTGCAGGTGACCGACACCGAGGGCTTTATGCAGGCCACGGTGCGGGTGGCGCGATTCACCACGGAGTCGAACCCGGCGCTTGAGGCGAGCATGCAGCGGGTCACTTCCCTGTTCGAGCAATACGTGAAGCTTTGCCAGGCATTGAATTACGAAACGATGATTTCGGCGGTGCGGATGGAAGATCCGGCCAAGCTGACCGATGTCATCTCGGCGAACCTGCAGCTCTCGATTGAAGAGAAGCAGGAACTGCTGGAGATCTTCGATCCGGCGGAACGGCTGACGCGCATTGCCGACGTGCTCGATATTGAAATCGAAAAGCTGAACGTGGACCGCACCATCCAGTCGCGCGTAAAGCGCCAGATGGAGAAGGCGCAGAAAGAGTATTACCTCAACGAAAAGATTAAGGCGATCCAGAAAGAGTTGGGACGCGGCGAGAAGAGCGAATTCGACGAACTGAAGAAGAAGATCGAATCCGCCGGCATGCCGAAAGAAGTAAAAGACAAGGCGCTGCAGGAACTGAAGAAGCTGGAAGCGATGCCGCCGATGTCGGCTGAGTCGACCGTATCGCGGAACTACCTGGACTGGTTGCTGGCGGTGCCGTGGAAGAAGCGGTCGAAGGAAATCCGGAATATCGCGCGCGCGGAAAAAGTGCTGAACGAAGATCATTATGGGCTGGAGAAGATCAAGGAACGCATTCTCGAATTTCTCGCCGTGCGGCAACTGGTAAAGAATCCCAAGGGCTCGATCTTGTGCTTCGTAGGGCCTCCGGGCGTGGGCAAGACTTCGCTGGGCATGTCGATTGCCAAGGCGACCGGGCGCAAGTTCGTGCGCATGTCGCTGGGCGGCGTGCGGGATGAAGCCGAGATTCGCGGCCACCGCCGGACGTACATCGGCGCTCTGCCGGGCCAGATCATCCAGATGATGAAGAAGGCGGGCACGAAGAACCCGGTGTTCATGCTGGATGAAGTGGACAAGATGTCGATGGACTTCCGCGGCGATCCGTCGGCGGCGCTGCTCGAAGTGCTCGATCCGGAACAGAATTTCATGTTCGTGGATCACTACCTCGACGTGGAATACGACCTGTCGCAGGTATTTTTTGTGGCCACGGCGAACGTGATGCACACGATTCCTCCGGCCTTGCAGGACCGCATGGAAGTGTTGCGGCTGCATGGCTACACCGAGCAGGAGAAAGTTGAGATCGCCAAGCAGTTCCTGGTGAAGAAGCAGATGCTCTCGGCGGGCTTGTCGGAGAAGAACATCAAGTTCACCGACGAGGCCATCACCTCGCTGATCCGGAGCTACACCCGGGAAGCGGGCGTGCGCAACCTGGAGCGCGAGATCGGGAACGTATGCCGCAAGGTGGCGCGCAAGGTTGTGAAAGAGGGCGAGGCGTTCTCCATCACGATTACGGCGGACAACGTCAATGACTTCCTGGGAGTGGTGAAGTTCCGCGACACGCTGGCGCACGAGAAGTCCGAGGTCGGACTGGTAACCGGTCTGGCATGGACTGAGGTGGGCGGCTCGATTCTGAGCACGGAAGCCACGGTGGTCGACGGCAAAGGCAAGCTGACGCTCACCGGAAAGCTGGGTGACGTAATGCAGGAGTCGGCGCAGGCGGCCATGTCTTACGTGCGGTCGCGGGCCCACCGCCTGGGACTGAATCGCGACTTCTACCGCAACCTCGATCTGCACGTGCACGTACCCGAGGGCGCGATCCCGAAAGATGGGCCGTCGGCCGGTATCACCATTGCGACAGCCATTTCCAGCGCGCTGAGCAAGATTCCCGTGCGCCGCGATCTGGCAATGACTGGAGAGATCACGTTGCGGGGCAAGGTGCTGCCTATCGGCGGGTTGAAGGAAAAGCTGCTGGCGGCGCACCGTGCCGGGCTGTTTGAAGTGATCCTGCCGAAGGATAACGAGAAGGATCTGGCCGAGGTGCCGGAGAACCTGCGCAGCGCGATGAAGATGCACTTTGTGGACACCATGGACCAGGTGCTGCAGATTGCGCTGGAAGGTCCACTGCCGAAGATCCAGGAAGAGACCATGGCGGAGCCGATTGCACAACCGATCGCGCCGCCCCTGACGACGGGTAACGTGGAATCTCCAACGGCGCATTGACCCGGATTGGATATCAAAACAAAAGGCCCGCGAAAGCGGGCCTTTTGCGTTGCGCAAGAAGTAGATTACGCGCAGACCTCTCTCCGGCGCTCACAAAGGGCTGCCAGCGCGCGTTCTACGCAGGCAGTGAGCCAGTGTTCGAGGATGGAGCGCTCACAGTCGGGAATGGAGGTGAAGCGAATTCCGCAATTCCCGGCCGCGCTCCAGACGACCATCCCCGTGGGATGCAGCGTTTCTTCGGTCTCCGGCAGTGTGAAGCGCAGGTCGACTTCTTCGCCCACGGCGAGCGAGGCGCCGATTTTGTCGGCAATGGGATCGAGCTGAAGGCCGGCTCCGCCTTCGCTGAGGTTCACGATGGTGGCCTCGGCGTAGGGCTGGGTACGGGTGCTGACCGTGGCGACGATGTGCACCGGCTCGCGATGCTGCTTTCTGCGGCGCGCGACCGTGGCACAGTACGCGGCCCGCAGGCAGCGCTCGATCTGCAATGTCGAAGCCGGCTTGTGGATCAGGAAATGTACTCCGGCGGCGAAGGCCTGTTTCAGGTCCAGAAGATCGCGCATGATCGCGACCAGCACGCAATCCGCATTGAGTCGGGATCGCCGCACGGCGCCGAGGAAGTCGGCGACATTATCGATCTCCCTCCAGTCGACCAGGATCAGGTCGTAAGACTCGCTCTGGATCATGGTGAGAGCTTGTTGGGAAGTGCTCACGATCTCCGGGATGGCGCCCAGTTGATGCAGCACATTGCGCGTGGTTCCGAGGAACTGGGTGTCGGCGCAAAGCATCAGCGTGTGCATGGGGATCGAGCATGGCCGTTGGTTGTGCATAGTTTCTTCCAATCGAAGCCTGCATGGCTTGGTTGCTATGGCATCCATCGGCGGACATGCTCCAAAGTTCAATGGCCGGCGGCGCTGGAAGGGGATGCGGCGGGTTACCTTTGGTCGTAGCAAAGGCCTAAAGCCAAGTTCGCTGGGAAATCGCGGTGATAAAGGGACTGGCCGCATGCAAGGCGTGAAACTGTGGGTACGCTTTCGAGGCGGCTTGCCAATTCCTGCGCCCGCATTGCACACTTGGATATGAGAGTCTTGGCGAGTTTTCTGGCTTCAGCAACCGACGCCTCTCACTTCCCTGCTCCGACGGTGCCCGAGATCGCTTTCCTGGGGCGATCGAATGTGGGCAAATCCAGCGTGATCAACTCGCTGGTGGGCACGAAGCTGGCCCGCACCAGTTCCACTCCCGGGCGCACCCGCGCCATTAATTTCTTTGAGATCCGCTGGCCGGGCAAGCCTCGTCCGGAGGTGATTTTTGCGGATTTGCCGGGCTACGGATACGCCCGCATCTCGCGCGAGATCTCGCAGGAATGGCCGAAGTTCATTGAACCCTATCTGAACCAGCGGCAGACGCTTGCGCTGTGCATTGCGCTGATCGACGCCAACATTCCGCCGCAGGACAGCGACCGGCAGTTGCTGGATTTTCTGCGTGCCTCCGGGCGCGAGTTCGTGGTGGTGGCCACCAAGAGCGACCGGCTGTCGAACAACCAGCGCAATAACGCGATGCGAGAACTGACGCAGGAATATCCGGATGCGCCGTTGATCTCGTACTCCGCCAAGACCGGCACGGGACGGGATGAGCTCTGGAAACGCATTCGCCAGATTGCGGGACAGGCGGGGCCGGATGCGTCCGCTGGTTCACATTCCCTAAGCGCCGGCCGGTAAAACCCGGGCTTCGGCTTTCGGATCGCGGCGGCCCGATGCCGTGTTCCCCTTCCTGTGAGTTCCTTCCAAAGTTCCGCTAATCATTCTTCCCACATACGCCGATAGGAACAGCAGAAGCTTGCCTTCGGCCGTCGACAGTGAACTGCGCCGAAGGCTCTTGGGAAGATATGGCCGATGACGTTAATACCGGCGCCGCGTACTTGCTGGCGCTGAAACAGACCGGGATGGCGGGAGCTGGATCTGCGAGTGATCTGGTGGCGAACCCGGAGAGTCCGGGTGCGGGTTCGACGCCGGTTCCGGGCGAGCGCTTCCAGGGAGCGGAGAAACGGCGCAGTCCCCGTTACAAGTGCGAAGGCAGCGCCGAAATGCGGGAAGAAGGATGCGACGTCCGCACCTGGGCGACCTTCACCGACGTGAGCCTGCACGGGTGCTACGTGGAAGCCCAGGCCACCTACCCGGTGGGAACGTCGCTGATCATGAAGCTGGAATCGAGCGGCGTGCGCTTCGAAGCGAAAGGGATGGTGCGGGTGAGCTATCCGTATCTCGGGATGGGAATCGCGTTCTCCGAGATTACGGAGGAGAATCAGGCGCGCCTGAAGCAGCTTCTGGCCACGCTGTCGCGGCCGACGATCATCATGGGACCGGGCGTCGTGTCTTCGACTCCGAGCGCCGGACCGATGGAGAATCTGCCGCAGGTGAAGGATGCCGCAGCGGCGATCCAGGGCATGCTCCAGTTCTTCGAGGTGAGGCACCTGATGACGCGCGAGGATTTCCTGATGGTGTTGCGCAAGAGCCAGCCGAACCCGAAGCGATAATGCGCGCGAGAGATCGCGCTCTCTTTTACACACCATTCACATTCCTCATCGAAAATCTGGGGAAAATTTGCTGCTTCTCCGTGGAAGGCGGCTCTTTCGCTATCATGGACGAGCATGGCACTCTATCTCATCACTGGTATCGGCGGTTTTATCGGATCATCGCTGGCGCGTGAACTGCTGGCTCGCGGCGAGCACGTGCGCGGCGTAGACAACTTCTCTACCGGCAGGCGCGAAAACATCGCGGGACTTCTCGACCGGATCGATTTCCACGAGAGCGACATCCTCGATCTCGACGCCATGCACAAGGCGTGCGCGGGCGTGGATTTCGTGCTGCACCAGGCGGCGATTCCGTCGGTGCCGAAGTCGGTGCTCGATCCGCTGGGCAGCAATCGCGCCAACATCGACGGCACCGTGAATGTACTGGTGGCCGCGCGCGATGCCAAGGTGAGGCGCGTGGTGTATGCGGCGTCCTCGTCGGCCTATGGAGACACGCCGACGCTGCCCAAGCACGAGGCGATGAAGCCCGATCCCATCTCGCCCTATGCGGTGGCAAAACTGGCCAGCGAGCACTACATGGTTTCGTTCTATCGCTGCTATGGGCTGGAGTCCGTGTGCCTGCGCTACTTCAATATTTTTGGGCCGCGGCAGGATCCGTCCTCTCCGTACTCGGGAGTGCTGGCCAAGTTCATCACGCAGATGTTGCGGGGAGAGCAGCCCACGATTTTCGGCGATGGCGAACAGAGCCGCGACTTCACCTACATCGATAACGCCGTATCGGCGAACCTGCTGGCGTGCACGGCACCGGCGGAGAAGGCCGCGGGACGGGTCTTCAATGTCGCGACCGGGCAGCGCGTGACTTTGAATGAGACGTTCAAGCTGCTGCAGGATATGACTTCCTATCATGGCCAGCCCAAGTACGGGCCTGAGCGTGACGGAGATATCAAGCACTCGCTGGCGGATATCTCGAAGGCGGAGGCGGCGCTGGGCTACAAGCCGCTGGTGCATTTCGAGGAAGGTCTGCGGAAGACGGTGGATTGGTATCGAGGTTGAGCAGGTTCGAGTTTCCGGTTTCCGGTTTCAATTTTCTCCCATTTTCACGATGTCATCCTGAGCGGCGGCGTAGCCGGCGCGAGGGAGCTTACGTCAGCATGCAGCTACGGTGGCGTGGACGGGAATCTTGCGGCGCATGCAGCACGTGTGATCTTTTCAACCGCACCGGCACTCCACGCTGTCGTACGGTCCCTCACGCAGCGTGCCGCCGCGTTCAGGATGACATCTTTAGTTTTTTGTGAAGATCGGCGTCCGTCATTCGTAGCGCAGGGCTGAGCGGCGGCGTAGCCGGTGCGAGGGATCTTACGTCAGCATGCAGCTACGGTGGCGTGGACGGGAATCTTGCGGCGCATGCAGCACGTGTGATCTTTTCAACCGCACCAGCACTCCACGCTGTCGTACGGTCCCTCACGCGGCGTGCCGCCGCGTTCAGGATGACATCTTTATTTCTTGTGAAGAATTTCTTGTGAAGATCGGCGTCCGTCATTCGTAGCGGAGGGCTTCGATGGGGTCCAGGCGCGAGGCGCGCAGGGCTGGGATCATGCCGCTGATCAGTCCGACTGCGCTGAGGATCAGCGTGGATGCGATCAGCGTGGCTGGCTGAATGATCAGGCGGATGTCTCCCGCTTGGCCGTTCTTGGCGAAGGCACTATACAGTGTGAGCCGGCCCACGGAGAGGGCGACGATATACGCCAGCAGCACTCCCAGCAGTCCTCCAATGGCGGTGATTGTCAAGGCTTCGGCCAGGAACTGCATCAGGATGTAGCCGCGGCGGGCGCCCAGGGCTTTCTGGACGCCGATTTCGCGGGTTCGCTGGGTGACTGAGACCAGCATGATGTTCATCAGGCCTACGCCGCCAATGCCGAGCGTGAGCGTGCCGATGAAGCCCATCAGGATCTTCAGGCCCAGCGTGATGATCTCGAACTGGTGTAGCTGGTTCTGCAGATTAAACACGCGCACGGCTTCGCGATCGGCTTCGTTGAACTTGTGTTGCCCGGAGAGGATCGAGCGCACGGCGGGCTCGATCCGCTGGTAGTCGGGCGTCTGATAGTTGAACCAGATAGTGTCGAGGTAGTGCGTGCTCTTCAGGTCGCTCATAGTGCTGAAGGGCACGTAGACGACGCGATTGATGTCGTCGTTGCCTTCCTGCATCTTGGCGGTCAGAATTCCGACCACTTCAAAGCTCAGGCCGTCGAGGCGGATGTGCTCGCCCAGCGCATTGCGTCCGGAGAAAAGCTTCTCTTTGGCCTCTGCGCCAATGACCGCCACGCGTGCCCGCTGCAGCTGGTCTTCCATGTTGTAGAAGCGTCCCTGGTCGAGCTTGAGCGAGCGCACGTCGTAGACATTCGGATCGTTTCCGGTAACGGTAAACGTGAACACGCGATTGTCGTACTGCACATTGGCCTGCTTGTCGACCGAGGGCGTGATGTGCGTAATCTGCGGCAGATTAGTCGCGAGAACGTCGACATCTTCTTGGGTGAACCGAATGGCGGTTCCGGACTTTTGTCCGCCGGCCTGCATGGAAGTCTGGCCGGGAACCACGATCACCAGCTTCGTACCGAAGTTGGCGAAGATGTTGGCGCAGGCCTGGCCGAAGCCGTCGCCGTAGGCGAGCAGCATGACCACCGTGGCGATGCCCCAGGCCATGCCCAGCATGGTGAGCGCGGTGCGGCGCCGGTTGTGGCGCATTGCGGTATAGGCTTCGTTCAGCAGATCGCGAAGCATCAAATTACTCCTGCCGCAGCGCTTCCACAGGCTGCAACATCGCGGCTTTTCTCGCCGGATAGAGCCCGGCAATTACACCTGCCAGGGTCAAGCTTCCAATAGCCAGCATGGCCGACATGGGCACCAGTTTCGGGGGATCGAATCCTTGCGGACCCTGTACGCCGCCCATCAGCCCCATCAGGCCACCGGCGAACATAAGGCCCAGCAGGCCGCTGCCCAATGTGAGCAGTAACCCTTCCAGAAAAAAGTGGAAGAGAATGCTGCGGTTTGTGGCGCCCAAGGCTTTTCGCAGCCCGATCTCGGGCGTGCGTTCCGTGACTGCGACCAGCATGATGTTGATCACTCCGATTGCACCGAGGGCCAGGGTCACCATGCCCACCGCGCCGAGGAACATGTTCATCACGTCGAAGATCGTACCGACCATCTTCGATTCCTGGATGGAGTCCCACTCGTCAAAGGCGTTCTGGTCGCTGGAGTCGAATCCGTGGTTGCGGCCGACGATCTTGTGGACTTCCTGTTGCGCGATTTTGTGTGCCGCGGTGACGCGCGGCTGGTACTCCACGAAGGAGATGGAGTTCTGATGGTTTTCGCCTTTTATCGGGAAATTGGCGGCCATCACGGAAAACGGGATATAGGCGCGGTTGTTGAGCCACATGTTGTCGCCGCGGCCGAGGTGCGGCATGGTGCCGATAACCTCAAAGCGAAGGCCATTCATCAGGATGTAGGCGCCCAATGCCGGATGTCCGGGGAACAGGGTTTTCATCAACTGATTGCCTAACACGACGACGTTGCGGCGCTGCTGACCGTCGAGGTCGTTGATCCAGCGGCCCTCGAGCAGTGGCAGGTAACTGATTTCGTTCAACTGCGGTTCGGTACCGAGGACCTCGCCGCTGGCGTTCGAGTATTCGCTGACCGTACGCAGATCGTTGCGGGAAATGAGTGGACTGGCGGTGCGGACGTCGGGTGCGCGGCGGATATCGAGGTAATCCTGGTAGGTCAGCAGGTAGGAGCGAGCGGAACTCATGTTGCCCTGCACGGCGGGAGCGCGTCCCGGGAAAAGGAACATGATGTCTTTGCCGAATTCGGCCATTTCGCGCTTATTGCCCGACCGGAAGCCTTCGCCAACACCAACCAGCAGCAGGAGCGAGCCGACGCCCCAGGCTATGCCAAACATGGTGAGGAACGAGCGCAGCTTGTGCGCCCAGAGATTGCGGAAGATCTGGCCAAAGATGTCGGTGACGGTTCGCATACGATGAAGCGTTTCCCCGGTAAAGCCCTGCGAATGTGCTGGCCTTCGAGCTTCTCAGACCACTTAAGAGCCCTCTTATGAGAGTACGCCCTTTCTCTTCAGAAAGTTCCCGGGAATTCGCACTTTGTGGCGGCTACCCCGAGAGGCTGCCCGAGATCCCCTAAGTCAGGGACGAAACAGGAGGCCGGCTGTCACCATGGATGCAGAGAATTCCTGCGGGGATAGCTGAAATTGTTAGGGTAGGCGGGAGCGACGTGGCGAAGCTTCGCGGGAAAAAGGGCTCCATTACGTTGGTTATCTACGGGCGCGTTACGGTGACCGCTATTGTGTGGGCATGACACTTTCGTCGATGGTAGTTTCGCGCGATTGGCAGGAAGTCAGCGTTTTGGAGTGCATTCTGGGCGGACTTCACATGGATGTGGCTGTGGAAAATGAACCGCAGCGCGCCATGGCCCGCATTAACCGGTCCAAGATCGATGCCTTGATTGTGGATTGCGACCTGAACGGAAGCTCTCAGTTGTTGCGCGAACTCCAGCACACGGCGAAAGCCGCCAATACGACTCCGCTGGTCATCATGGGCGGTCCGCAGACCGGCCGGCAACTCGATGATACGGGCGCGCTGTTCGCCTTCGAGAAGCCGATTTCTGTGGAACAAGCCGTCCGCACACTCTCGGCGGCAAGAAGCCTGATCCTCGATGGACGGCTGCGCTACCATCGCGCAGGACTCGAAGTTCCCGTAGCGGTGAGTTGCAAGGGGAAACGAGTGGAAGCGTTCCTGGTGAACCTGAGCCAGGGAGGCATGCAACTTCACACCGACAGCTGCGTGGACTGTGCCAAGCCGCTGCAGGTGGCTTTCGAACTCCCGGGCGCCCGCTCTGCTTTGAAAGCCAAGGCCGAAATCGCATGGAAGGACCAGCGTGGAAATGTGGGGATCAAGTTCGTGAATCTGGCTCCCCGGCAGCATCGCACGCTGCAACTCTGGCTGGCGCAGCAATACTTCTCAAATTAATTGTTTTGCGGGATCAGCGGAACCGGTCCGGCTCTTCTTCCTGGTTCTGTTCGCCTGTCGCCAGGCGCGCCAATCTCGCGCCCGGACTTCCACCTCCGAACAACTTGAAGAATCCCAGGTAAAGAAGTGAAACACACAGGACTGCTCCGCCTGCCATGCTGAAGGGCCAAGGTGGCGACTCGCGGGTCACCGAGAGAAAAACGAGCGCAAACAACAGGACAGCGGCCGTTACCACCAGCGAGTTGATGGTCCATGCCAGGCTGCGTCCCGAGAGTGGACGCGAGAGCCAGTCCAGCGCCTGGGGTTCTGGAATTTCGTCGAACGCGGGTTCGTGATGCAGCGACTGCTCGGGATGAATGGGTAGCTCGATCACGTTGCGGGGGCCGGAGGAAATCAGGAGTCCAT
>Ga0335069_10013650_pt1 | contig 11400 bp, 14 predicted proteins | sample Lox_Sample_11_FD_206714 | JGI IMG/M metagenome (GOLD analysis project Ga0335069, IMG submission 206714) | Soil microbial communities from Loxahatchee National Wildlife Refuge, Florida, United States - Lox_Sample_1.1 | ecosystem: Environmental > Terrestrial > Soil > Wetlands | place: USA... | reverse complement strand
CCGCTCAGTGCGGCCATGAGCGAAGCGCGTATGCCAGAGGTCGTAAAACCGGTCAGCGCAATAAAGAGGATGACAAAGAAAAAAGTGAGTGTGAGAGCGTATCTACGCGGGAGTAAATATGAGAAAATTCCGAGCGCGATCAGAATCATGATTTGGATATGGAGACCATCGATTGCCGTGATGAAACGCAAACCGCTCATTTGAAGATTCGTCGCTAATTGCTGCGAAAGCTGGTTGCTCTCGCCGAAAACGATACCAAACAAGAGTGCGCCTTGATCGCGGGAGAGGACGCGCTGATATGAAACAAGCACATTTTCTTTGAGTGTGAAGAGTGCGGCAATTATTGGATTGCCTTTTCCCGAAGAGATCAGCGTGATTTTGGGATTGCGTAGTATGGCAAGGACGCGGCGACTATAATAGGCAGGAGTCGGCGGGGACGCTCTTCCTTCGACGATGATTGAATCACCATAGGCAAAGCGTGGCACGGGTGCAGTTTCCACAACGATGGCGCCACTATCGCTTGCAAGAAAGAATGATTGATAATCCGCTGCTTCTGTTGGCTCTTGGGAGATAATTCCGCGAAACGTTCCTGTTGCGGGAATGCGCGCCATTGCCGCATTGTAGCGATAATCGTCCTGATAGTAATAAACGGCGCCGATTATCACGCAAAGAGCGGCACAGAGAGCCGTGGCCAACCTCACATTTGAGAGGTACACGAAAGAGAAAACAAGAGTAGACGGGATAAAAGTAGCAAGAAGTGAGAGTCCCAGGCTTGCATAGATGACGCCGGAGAGAAACGAGAGCGCGCAGAGGAAAAAGATGGTATGCGTATACATGCGCATATTAATTAGACCAGCTGCGATATTTTGCCTTGATGCGCGCGATATCGGCGGGCGACAGGTTTTCGTAGATAGCGAGCCAGTTGCTCGCGATGCGCTCCTGCGCAATACCAAGCGCAATGCGGCCGGCACAAACTTCTTCTTGCAGGTATACTTCGACGATGTCTTTTTCGTGGAAGCCGGGCGTAGGGGATGCTGCCTCGGGATAGAGATTGGCAATGTCGTTGCTCCCGCCTATTGCGAGAGGAATGATGTGATCGACCTCGTAGGCACCGAAGGGTTGCGGATAGCTGATGCCATATTCTTCAAAAACTTCTTTGTGCACTTTTGCTGAGACGTTGCGTACGGTTTGCGTATAGCCAGACGTGCAGAATCGTCGGTCTGAAGCATCAGGAAAGACGGCGCCCGGCGAGCACGAAGGATCGGGAAGTGCGCCGCGGATGAGACAACCGCTCGATTGCGTGCGCACCCCCAGAGTAGGTGTCTCGTCAGTGCCCTGAAGCACAGAGTTGAGTTGTGCTTGCCGCGTGCTCTGTGCCTGGTAGTGGGTGTAATCTTCAAAAGCGGAGACGCCGAGTAATAGCAGCAAAAACAGCAGCGTGATGTTGCGCGTAGACCCCATACGTGACTACACTATAGCACTGTTTTTATTGTATCGGTCTCGGTTACGAGAAGGATTATTTGGCATGAGAGATGCAATCGCTGTTATGATGATGTAATGGCACGACGGTATTTCCCCAAAAGCGTCCAGGATTTACTTTGGTGGTACGAGCGATTTATCTCGCCGCTCGCGCTCGTTGCCGGTTTTATTTCCGATAATTTCATCTTGCTGAAGCGCGTGGATTTTTGGTTTACCGATGCGTTGCTCTTCTTTTATCTCGTCGTTTCAGCGCTTTGCATCATTGCACTCAACATCATCGAAAGCGGACGGGTAAGAAATCAACTGATCGTTCGCTTTGCGCCATTTATCCCTGTCGTCATGCAGTTTTCTTTCGGCGGCCTCTTTTCGGGCTATCTTTCGCTCTATAGCCGGAGCGCATCGTTCCTCGCGAGCTGGGTGTTCGTCGTTTTGCTTGCAGTGCTTCTCCTCGGCAATGAGCGCTTCATGCGTTTGTATGTACGCTTTTCCTTCCAAATAAGCGTCTATTTCGGCGTACTCTTTTCGTTTCTCATTTTCTTCCTGCCCATTATATTTCATCAAATCGGACCGAAAATGTTTATTTCAAGCGGCGCTCTCAGCCTTCTTGTCATGACGCTTTTTCTTATGATTCTCGCGCGGCTTGTTCCTGAGGTCGTGAAGAAAAATAAAACAGTCATCGCGCGGTCGATCGCGGTTATCTACATCATGTTTAATATTCTCTATTTCAACAATATTATTCCGCCGCTTCCGCTTGCGCTTAAAGACTCAGGCGTCTATCACAATGTAGTGCACCTCACGAGCGGCACCTACGAACTTACAGGCGAACCGCTTGCGTGGTATCAAGATTATCTCGATTACAACAACGTCTTTCATGAGACGCCGAATGATCGCGCCTATGTCTACACTTCGATCTTTGCGCCGACCGGTCTCACCACGATCGTTCAGGATCAGTGGCAGTATTACGATCCCGCTGCAAGAAAGTGGACGACAACCGACACCATCGCGTACGAAATTACCGGAGGTCGCGATGCGGGCTACGAAGGATATACCTACAAGGGATATCTCACGCCAGGGGATTGGCGTGTCAATGTGCTCACGCAATACGGACAAATTATCGGCCGCGTCGCGTTTACGGTCGTTCCCGTCTCCGCACCGGTCTCCACTGTGGTGACGGACAAATGATATTCGCGCGAACGTGCCAAATTTGTTATAAAGAGCACGTTTCTGGTGGTCGTAGCTCAATCGGTAGAGCTCCTGGTTGTGGTCCAGGCGGTTGCAGGTTCGAGTCCTGTCGACCACCCCGTCAAACGTGAAAGAGACTCGCTCGGCGAGCTACCTTTCGAGATCAATCCCTCTATGCAGGCCGAATGTACTCCGGATCCGATAGAATTTCTCGATAACCTGCGATTATGTTATCTGCACCTCTCGCCGCTGTTTCTTGGCCATTTGCTATACTTGTCTCATGCAAAAAATTACGCCATTTATTTGGATCAAAGATAATGCGCGCGAAGCACTCGACTTTTATACGAAACTTTTTGCCGATTCAGCAGTAGTGAGTATCACGCCCATCGAAGGCGCGCCGGGACCTGCGGGGCAATTTGTTGCGCAATTTACCTTACAAGGTGCGCCGTTTATGCTCATACAAGGCGGCGATAATGAAATATTGCGCACGCCGGGGCCGCTCTCACTTACTGTGCCGTGCGATACGCAGGAGGAGATCGACGCGCTCTGGAGCGCCTTTGAGGAAGGTGGCAAGCCGATCGCCTGCGGCTGGATCACGGACCGCTTCGGGGTGACGTGGCAGGTGATGCCGGCCAAAATGGGCGAGCTCATGTCGGGCGATCCGGAAAAGGTGAAGCGCGTCACTGCGGCAATGCTCAAAATGATGAAATTTGATATCGCGGCGCTCGAAGCGGCTGCTCAAGGCTAAAGATGTATTTCTATCAAGAAGTGCAGTTGCACTTCATATAACGCACGCGTGGCCAGGATTGCCCATTCTGCGTGCTACACTTAAAGAGTTATTAGGGGTAATTCATCATTATGGAAAACGACAACCAAACAGTTCGGCAGATTATCGAAGTCACGCATTGGCCGCGCATTATGGCCGCCGCTGCGCTCGGCATGCTCGCAATCTTTCTCCTCGTTGCGACGGTAAACGAATTGCGCAGCTATAAATTCATCGGTGCCGGCATTCAGCCGACAAGCACCATCGATGTGAGTGGCACGGGCAAAGTTACGGCGGTGCCCGATACGGCGACATTTACCTTCACTACACAAGCGACCGCCGCCGATGTAGGAACTGCGCAATCTAAAGCAACGCAAGCGACCAATGCGATCGTGAGCTACCTCACTGGTGCAGGCGTCAGCTCGAAAGACATTCAAACGAGCGATTATGAAATTTATCCTCAGTATTCGTACCAAGATGCCGCGTGCCCACTCAATGTTTCCTCCGGCGGGACGATTCCATATTGCCCACCGGGAAAGCAAACACTCACCGGCTACCAGATTTCGCAGACCGACACGGTCAAAGTGGAAGACCTTAGCAAGGCCGGAACCCTGCTTGCGGGTGTCGGATCACGCGGCGTCTCGGATGTGAGCGGTCTCACCTTTACCGTTTCCAATCAAGAGGATCTCCAGAATCAGGCGCGCGACATGGCGATTGCCGATGCGCAAAAGAACGCGCAGGATTTAGCAAAAGCACTTGGAGTTTCGATCGTTGACGTAGTGAGTTACAGCGAAAATAACAATACGCCAGGACCGCTGCCGATCTATGCGATGGCGACCAATGGCGCAGGATCAAGCGCTCCCGTCGCGCCGCAGATTTCGACCGGTCAAAACACCATAACGTCAGACGTGAGTGTTACGTATGAGATAAGTCAGTAGAATATCTCAGTAGAATCTCAGAAGCATTCTCACTTCTAAAATGAGATCGGCGAAACACATGCCCTTTTTTAGTGGACATGAGATTAATTTTATGCGAATCTTATGAATGGGATCGACAATTGTTCCCGAGAGAGGAGGATCCGATGTCAGCAAGAGCGCTAGCTACGTCGCTCTACGTAATATTTTGCCCACCTTCGCACCACGGGGGTGATTGGCAGGGCGACCCAGAATGTCAAATGGAGTTTGTGACGGACGCGAGCCAGGCCGAGAGTGGCCTCAATGATTTGTCCTGCACGACGGGCTATCCCTCCGTCTTAATGTCAGTGAGAAAGTGGGCGACTGATCACCCCAACAAATTTCCTCCAAATTGGGTTTTTGCGGCATGGCTGTGCATTCCCCGCGGGGGAAAACTTCCTGCGACCGCAACGTAAGTCGCTTCATACTGAGGGGCCACCAAGCGAGAGCTGCTTCGGTGGCCCTCGTCTTTTTAAATGATGAGAACACGCCGAACTTGACTTGGCGGCAGACTTTAGTACTATGCATTTAAACCCCGCGAGGGGTTTTAAAATTGCTAAAATAAAGACTATGGACGCCATCATGCAATATTTGAAAGGGACACGCGCGGAACTGCGTCACGTGGCGTGGCCGACGCAGACGCAGACCATTGTGTATACACTGCTCGTTGCCGGCCTTTCGCTTGCGGTAGCTGCGTATCTTGGTCTCTTTGATTTTCTCTTTACGACTGCTCTTAGTTCGGTCGTCAACAATCTTCCGGAATCAACTCCTGCTGCGCAGACGGAGTCGACAACAACCCCACTCTCGACGGGATCGCCCATTACCATCACACCCTCGACTACGACAACCAAATAATGTTACAAGCTCATATTTTTTAAGCTCATCATATGGCAAAACAAACCTACGGCGCAGAAAGAAATTGGTACGCTATTCATACCTACTCAGGCTATGAAGACGCTGTCGCGCGCAATTTGCGCCAGCGCATCGAATCCTTCGGCATGCAGGAGCAGATTTTCAATGTCGTGGTTCCAACCGAAAAGAAAATAAAAATCAAAAACGGCCGCCGCACCGAATCCAAAGAGAAGACATTTCCCGGCTATGTACTCGTCGAGATGATCGCAACCGATGATGCCTGGAGCGTAGTGCGCAATACGCCGCAAGTTACCGGTTTTGTTGGCACGGCAAATCAGGCGGTGCCGCTTGAGCCGGAAGAAGTCGATAAGATTTTGAAACGATCAACGGGTGATGTGGTGCGCCACGCGATCGATCTCGCGCTCGACGATGCGGTCATTATTATCGACGGACCGTTCAAAGATCTCGAGGGGAAGGTAGGGGAAATTGATGAAGAGCGCGGCAAGGTTAAGGTTCTTGTCCCGATGTTTGGCCGCGAGACGCCAGTTGAGCTCGAAGCCGACCAGGTTCAGCGCGTCTAGCATCCATAGAAGTACCAACCAAGTACACCAGAAATACAAAGGCCCGTCCTTTGCTTTGCAAAGGACGGGCCTTTGTATGACCACGGGTAAATGATTTATCTCGCCTGCCACTCCGTCGGCTGCATGAGACCAAAGAGATTTCCTTCAGTATCTTTTGCACGTGCGAAGAAACCAACGCCGGGGATTTCGGATTTTTCCATGAGAATCAATCCCCCCTGTGCTTTTATGCTTCCGATCGCCGCATCGATATCATCGACTTTGATGGTGCAGTCATACGTCTCAAGTCTCTGACTTGCACCGGCACGCTCGTACATGCCGCCATTGATGCCGGGCTCGCCATCCGGTCTGGTTTTGAGACCCCAATAATTCATGCTGCCTGGGTGCGAATCATCTTTCGTCATCATCTGGCTGATATCCCAACCGAAGACAGTCGCATAAAATTTCTTTGCCCGTTCAACATCGTCCGCCTGAATTTCAAAATGGATAACCGGGTTTGCCATAGGTGTTTTGTGAATCGATTAATGCACGTATCGTACCATGGCACCTAATGATTTCCCCGTGAACGATTTGGTATAGTTTTGTCATGAGCGATGTGAAGATCGAAAAATCGTGGAAAAAAGTGCTGGAAGATGAGTTCGGGCAAGAGTATTTCAAGACGCTCACGGAATTTGTAAAGAGCGAATACCAGCATACGGTTGTCTTTCCGCCGCCGAAATATATCTTCCGTGCGTTCGATCTATGTCCATTTGACAGTGTGGAAGTCGTTATCCTCGGACAAGATCCGTATCACGGAGCGGGACAAGCAAATGGACTCTGTTTTGCGGTTGGCGAGGGAGTTGCACTGCCACCGTCACTTCAAAATATTCTTAAGGAAATCGAGAGCGATCTCGGAATGAAGCTCGTGCACAAAAGCGGTGATCTCGAGCGTTGGGCGAAGCAAGGTGTTCTCCTTTTGAACGCAACACTCACCGTGAAGGCGCATCTTGCAGGGTCGCACCAGGGGAAAGGATGGGAACAGTTCACCGATGCTGTTATCCGTGCACTTTCAGATGAGCGCGAGAATCTCGTCTTTATGTTGTGGGGCAATTATGCGCGACAAAAAGGCGCTCACATCGACCGTTTCAAACACTGCGTAATCGAAAGTGCTCATCCCTCACCTTTTTCTGCAGCGCATGGTTTTTTTGGGTCAAGACCGTTCAGCAAAGCCAATGCATACCTGGAGGCGCACGGCAAAAAACCCATTGATTGGCTCTAATCTAGAGGCGACGCCTCTAGATGATTGACTATCATCGGAGATTTTTGTAATAGGATTGCGAATCTTCAAGCAAATCTTTTAGCATCGGTAATCCATTTTGCACCTCAGGGAATATTGGACCTAAAATCGCCGACTCATTTCTCGATAGACCGTAGTAGTCATACAAACTACTGAAAGGGTAAGTTCTCAAGTGATGTTCAAGTTTGCCCAGATTGAGTACATTTCCAGTTTTCCAGTCTTTCTCAAAAAGCTCTGCTGGGTTTAAGTGTATATACTGCACGACTCTTTTAAAGTATCGATCATCAGCGATATATTTCGATCGGAATGGTTTAACAAATAGATTTCCCGTACGCCCTCGCTTCGCATTAAAATACATCGTGTAACTTGTACCGACTTTATGCATGAATTTTGTTATACCTCCCTCTGCCATCTCTCGGAGTAGGATATGGAAGTGGTTAGGCATCATGCAATAGGCAGCAATATCTACGATTTGTTTGCCACGTTGCAATTGCATAATATGGTCATGGTCACGCTTTTGAAATGAACTTCTTTGAAGGATCGATTCGCTATTTGAAAGATAAAGGGCTTCCATAAATCGATCATAATCCATAGAAGTTTCAAAAACTGCACGTTTATCGATCCCGCGATTGTAGCAGTGATACCACTCGTCGGGCGCAAAAGACGTCCGCCTATATGCCATAAGACCCCATATTCCAATAAGTATAGCAAACCACACCGTATCTAGAGGCGACGCCTCTAGGCGTCGCCTCTAGGCGTTGGGGCTTGAAATCTCGTCCGCGAAAGGGTATAGTCTCTCGACATGGCAAAGCAAGTCACCAAAATCATTAAACTTCAGATCGCAGCCGGAGCAGCGACTCCTGCGCCGCCGGTCGGCACTGCGCTCGGCCCTGCCGGAGTAAACATCGGCGAATTCGTTAACCAATTCAATAAGCAGACGGCCCCCTTGATGGGATCAATCCTGCCGGTTGTTATGAAGGTCTACAGCGATCGATCCTTTGACTTCATTGTCAAAAAGCCGCCGGCTTCTCGACTCATTTTGAAGGCCGTTGGTAAAGATAAGGGATCGCCGAAGGCGCAAAACAAAGTTGCCAAGATGACCAAGCAGCAGATAGAGGACGTTGCGAAAGAAAAGATGGAAGACCTCAATGCCTACGATCTCGATCATGCGAAGAAAATCATTGCCGGTACGGCGCGAAGCATGGGAATTGAGGTGGAGGCCCAATAAAGATTCCCGAATACACAAAACGAGAGTCATCTAGTCCAACTAGATGACCATCCGTTGAGAGCGTGCTTCTCGGAGGCGCACAAGGCAACCCCGATTAGCTTCCTCTCTGTCTAGGGTAACCCTAGACAGGAAATCGTCAAGGAGCGTATATGTTTGCGAATTGCTACAATACCGTTATGTCGATCAGAGAGACTATCGAAACCGCACTTGGCAATGTGCTGCGTGAATTGGGGATCGAGGCGGAGGAAGGAGTCGTTCTTGAATATCCGGCCGAGATGATATATGGCGATTATGCGACAGGTGTTGCTTTGAAGTATGCGAAAATCGCGAAGAAATCGCCGCGTGACCTGGCACAGGAGATTGTTTCGAAACTCGGAACGATTGACGGTGTCGCAAAAATTGAAATCGCCGGACCGGGGTTCATCAACTTTACGCTCGCGCTCAGTACAATCGCACAAACGCTCGATAGTGCACGAGGTTCGCAATGGGGAAGGGGCGAGACACTTTTCGGGACGACAATCATGGTCGAATACACCGACCCAAACCCGTTCAAGGAATTTCACATCGGTCACCTCATGAGCAACGCAATCGGAGAGTCGATCGCGCGATTACTTGAATCATCCGGCGCCAAGGTCATTCGCGCGAATTATCAGGGTGACGTTGGTCCGCATGTGGCGAAGGCGCTCTATGTATTGCTCGAGCGAGAAATTACAAAGGCGACCATTGCAGACATTTCCGCGGCATACGTGGAAGGTAGCAAGCGGTACGAAGAAAATCCTGAAGCAAAAGCGGCGATCGACGCGCTCAACAAAAAGATCTATGGGCGCAGTGACGAACAAGTAAATCAACTCTACGAGAAAGGCCGGCAAACCTCTCTCGATCATTTCGAAGAACTCTATAAACTCCTTGGCACGCGTTTCGATTTCTATTTCTTTGAAAGCGAGACTGCGCCAAAAGGGGAAGCGATTGTTCGTGCACATATTGATGACGGCATTTTCGAAGAGAGCGACGGTGCGATCGTTTTCAAAGGCGAGAAGTACGGTTTGCATACACGCGTCTTCATCACGAGCCAGGGTTTGCCGACGTACGAGACGAAAGAGATTGGTCTCGCACAGATGAAAAGCGAGGCGATCTCATTCGATCGATCATTGACGATCACCGCGAGCGAGCAGACGGATTATTTCAGAGTCGTTACGAAAGCGATTGAGCTTACCTTGCCCGAGCTTGCGGGAAAGATCGAACATCGCGCGCACGGCATGATGCGTTTCGCGGAAGGGAAAATGTCTTCTCGCAAAGGCAATGTCGTTACCGGCGAGTCGCTCATTGAAGATCTAACCGAAGAAGCGAAGAAACGCGCCGCAGAAAGCCGCGCAGATGATCATGAAAAGCTTGCGCAGGAAATTGGCGTTGCAGCAATCAAATATCAGATTCTCAAACAAGCTTCCGGCAAAGACATCATCTTCGATCGGGAACGCGCTCTCTCGCTCGACGGAGATAGCGGGCCGTATCTGCAATACGCCTATGCGCGTACGCTCTCTCTCATTGGGAAGGCCAAAGATGCTGGCGTCGAAACGAAAGCCGATGCAAATGCAGAATCTCCAGACGTTCCCCGTCTCATTGTCCGTTTCCCCGAAGTCGTCGCCTATGCCGCATCAGAAATGGAACCGCACCTTCTCACAAACTATCTTCTCGCGCTCGCAGCAGCGTTCAACTCTTGGTACGGTCGCGCACAGATCCTCGATGGCTCGTCCGCGCAATCGCATCATATGGCGATTGTGGAAGCGGTCTCCCAAACCCTCCAAAAAGGCTTGACTCTTTTGGCAATCCCTACGCCGGAGAAGATGTAATTAAAACCGAATGCCGCTTGCTAGTCTTTAAAATGCAAGAGGCCCTGCGATTCATGCAGAGCCTTTTGATTTGGACGGATCTATCAGGTGATGGAAATAAATGGAGTACAGATAGTTATCGCCGCGGAAAAATCTTAATTCTGCAGCGCAGATCGTATTACCGGGTGTCTTGCCGGGGAAGGGAAGGACTCGGAGCTCTGCTTGTACGCCTCTGGTTATCGGCCTCGAGCCAAGATCAGCCGCATAGTCATTGCCACCGCCTTTCTTCTGCTTGATACTGACTTCGATCTCTTCCCAGCCGATCTGGCCGTTGGGTTTTACTCGCATAAGGAGATATTCCCCATCGGGAAGTTGTGAGAGCAAGATCTTTAGTCTCTCGAGAATATCGGCCATCTCAACACCTCATATTTTGACTCTCCTATAACCTTATCACCAGTCCATCCTATTGACATTAGAACATACGTTCTAATATACTGGAGCGATGGAACACGGGACAGAGAAGATCGCAGCCTTTTATAAGAAGCGGCGGCGCATGCCGACGATCCGCGAGCTGATGGCGCTTATGGGCTACCAGAGCACCGGCGCGACGGCGTATTACGCCGAGAAGCTCATCGAAGCAGGGTATCTTGCCAAAGACAAAGCGACGGGCACGCTCGTGCCGGGGCACAACTTCGGCGAAGAGAATAAGGTAAAAATCTTAGGGCTCGTGGAAGCGGGCTTTCCTTCTGTAGCTGAGGAAGAGCTGCTTGATGTGATGGATTTCGATGAGTATCTCGTACCCAATAAGGAGGCGAGCTATATCTTGAAGGTAAAGGGAGATTCAATGATCGAAGCGGGCATTCAGCCGGGCGACATGGTCGTCGTCGAGCGACGCGCATCCTATAAGCCGGGGCAGATCGTCATCGCGATGATCGACGGCGAGTACACAATGAAATATTTAAGGAAAAAGAGTAACGATTATTTCCTTGAGCCAGGTAATGCGAAATACAAACCGATTTATCCGCGTGAATCGTTTCGCGTTGAGGCGGTGGTCACTGCTGTAGTGAGAAAATATTGAGTATGCCCTGTAGTGAAATTTCATTTTGATTATGTTCTACGTATACGTCCTACAAAGTACCAAAACGACCAATCTATATACTGGTTACACAACTGACTTAAGAAGGCGACTGTCCGAACATAATCGGGGCTCAAATTTTTCGACCAAACCGTATCGACCATGGACAGTTATTTATTACGAAGCTT